>Ga0315277_10004139_pt1 | contig 19437 bp, 16 predicted proteins | sample YL17G05_15_MG_FD_203695 | JGI IMG/M metagenome (GOLD analysis project Ga0315277, IMG submission 203695) | Sediment microbial communities from Yellowstone Lake, YNP, Wyoming, USA - YL17G05_15 | ecosystem: Environmental > Aquatic > Freshwater > Lake > Sediment | place: USA: Wyoming | collected... | reverse complement strand
AAGAGCGACACTTGCCCGTCTTTGCTCCCAGGAGCTTCAGAGAGCAAATCCCGCAGATAGTGTCGTCGAAAGAGGCTCCCAAGGTTTCGAAAGAGATTAAGCCCACCCACTCAGACACAATGGTCCCGAATCTTCAGGAGGGGAAGCGAGACCCCGGGCATGACGAAGGCTTGGTGTTTGGATCCCCGACGGTGCAGCGACCCCCGTTGAGGGCTGTGTACTTTGTGGGATGTGCGTGCAACCTAATCTACACTAACATCGCGTTTTCGGTTGTCGATGTCCTCACAAAGCTAGGAGTCGACGTGATCATTCCTCCACTCCAGGGTTGCTGCGGAACCCCCGTTTTCAATGCCGGAGACTTTGTCACCGCACGGGAAATGGCCAAGAAGAACATGGAGGCTCTTGCAGTATCAGAAGTGGACGCCATTGTAGTTTCGTGTGCTAGCTGCGGCCTGGCCCTGAAGAGAGAGTACTCGAAGATCCTTGGGCTCGAAACCGCGGGCTTTTCAGAGAAAGTGATGGACGTATCGGAGTTCATCGTGAAGAAAATCGGCCTCGAGGCTCTGAAGTCAGCCATCGAGAGGTCATCCGGCGTTCCCGTAGAGGCTTGTCGAAAACAACAGAGGGAAATTGTTGTTACTTATCACGACCCGTGTCATCTCAAGAGAGGACAGGGTGTGAGAGATGAACCTAGAGAAATCATTCGTATTATTCCAGGCTTGAGGTTTGTTGAAATGTCGGAACCAGATAGATGCTGCGGTGGTGGAGGGTTGTATAGCTTCACTCACTACGAAATGTCAAAGGCCGTAGCGTCCCACAAGGTAAACGCAATAAAGGAGACCGGAGCCGAGATTGTTCTAACCTCGTGTCCGAGCTGCATACTGCAGCTCCGGGATGCGCTTGCGCAGGCTGGATTGTCCGTAAACGTGACGCACGTCATAGAGCTTCTTGCACGAGTACTGCGAGGGCCGGTCGTCCTACGAAGGCCAGCCGAGATGACGCGCGCTACGTGAGTACGTGTTTGTGGAGTCAGTTCGTGTTTGGAGAATCCATCAAACTAGCTCTTGGAAACATCGGAAGAACAAAACTGAGACATTTTCTCACCATGTGTGGAATCATGATCGGGACAGGTGCAATTGTCTCCATGGTTTCATACGCCGTCGGGATGCGCAATGAAATGTCGCGCACCATCGCCTCCTCGGGTCTTCTGACAACGATTTACGTCCTGCCAAATGCCGGCGGACTCGCGCACCTGGCGCCGGGAGTGGATGAGAGCGACCCTGACGATTCCGGAGTCTATTCGGACGGCGCTTCCGGGGGCAGTCCTGGGACCGATTCCCACGAAGCTTTAACACCTGGTTCCGGGAACGATTCCGATGGCGGCTTCTCAAGCGGTTCGACGACCGATTCCCGCCGCAGTGCGGCGAGCGATCCAGTGGCGCGCGGCGACTCGATTGTGCGTGGTGGTCCGGTAGCGCGCGGGACCACTATAACCGACGAGACAATAAGCAGGATTGCTTCAATAAAGGGTGTCTCGAGCGCCTTTCCGCTAGTAGCGTTTCCAGCAATGGTGAACCGCGGCTCGAAACAGGCGTTTGCCACGGTAACTGGTATACCCTCAGCATTACGCAACGCGACCCAAAAGAGGCTCGAGAAAGGGCAAGTCTTCTCGAGCGATGACGACAGCACGCTTCTTGCTTCGGTGGCGTTTGCCAATAGGCTCGGCATCAATACTGACTCTGTTGACAGCAAATCTCTTCTAGCAGGCATACCCGTCACGATGACCATAGTCACGCTCGGGGGAGGCTCACACAGCCGGAGTGTGATGAGTGGGGGCTTGGGCGCTGAGCCTTCACGCTCTGGACCTCCATTCCACGGGGGCTCGATGTCTCCGCTCGCTTCATTGGGCATGCTGATGTCTTTTGAACGAAGGAGCTTCCGGTTTTACATCAAAGGCTTGCTCAAGGAGAGCTTCTTCGGACCCGTCGGACGTGCAGACTGCTACGTTCCGCTCAAGATCGCAAAACAGATGTCTGCAATGACAATTCAGGATCCCAGCGACATTCTAAGAAATCCTTCGCTCGGGCGCGGCGGCTACATGGGCGCGGAAGTTCATGTCTCGAAACTCACGGATATAGAGAGCGTGACTGAAGAGATAGAAGCAATGAACCTCACAACGTTTTCGATATCAGACCAATTCAAGAGCATGAGAACTGCTTTCGCGTTGGTATCGGCCTTCCTCGGTGCCATAGGGGGAGTCGCTCTCTTTGTAGGCTGTCTGGGCATAGTGAACGTAATGCTCATCTCAGTTCTTGAGAGAACAAGAGAAATCGGCATTATGAAAAGCGTTGGTGCAAGGCGAAAGGACATAATGCATCTTTTTGTGGCGGAGGCCGCGCTCATCGGCTTGGTTGGAGGCTTGCTGGGAATACTGCTAGGCTGGTTTGTGGCAGAGGTCACAAATCACATCATGTTTACGTTTATCATAAAGGACGAAGCACCATTCAAGCGTCTCTACGAGATTCCCTTCTGGCTCTCTGCCGGGGCCGTGTGCCTTGCCATTACAGTAAGCATCATCGCCGGTCTCTATCCTGCCAGAAGGGCTGCCTCACTCGAACCCACTGCGGCGCTAAGGTATGAGTAACGCGCACCCATCTTCTGTCTGATTCGCATTGCCCTCTGTCCGGTGCATCCGGCGAGTGTGGGGTCTCAATAACATCTCAGTTGCAAGACCTAACCAACGAGACTGTCGAAAAAGTCCAAACGCTGCGTTTACCTGGGCCGTAACCTGTTGAATTCATTAGATCCGGTTTCTCAAAAAGCGCCTCAGAAAGGGATTTTCACAATCTCAACACTGTCTTGCAGGTAGAATCTCCTGGGTGTATATTCCAGGCGACAGCGTAGGTCGAGAGGAGTATAGGTACAGTCAGTCCGTCTTGACCAGGGGAATCAGTGTCCCCGGGGGTTGGGTGCAACAAAAACAAACGCTAGCGTGGCGTATCAGAAATGGCTTTACAAATCGAAATACCTTTTTCTGCTGTAGCCTGCGGTAACTTCGCGTGTTTGGGACAGATTATTTGTCAAGAAACTTCTGAGACACTACGCCAGGTTGAGGGTTGAAGCGCCAGATGAGAGTTGACCTTGAACGAATCGAAGTCGTGGATGACGTCATAGCTGAGATCTTGCGCCGCAAGACACCCGCTGAGCGCATTGCAATAGGTTTTTCTCTATGGACATCTGCACAACGGATCTTGACGGCGCACTTGCGGAAGAGCCATCCAGACTGGGAAGCTGGACGCGTCCGGAGTGAAGTCGCCAGGAGGCTCTCTCATGGAGTTGTATGAACTCTTGCGTGACGTAGTTGAGACGCTTGAAAGGCTGCATGCAGACTATCTAGTCACCGGTTCGGTTGCCAGCATGGCTTACGGAGAACCCCGGCTTACGAACGACATCGACATTGTTGCGGGGATTGATGAAAGCCACATCTCTGGATTGATGGCCGCCTTTCCGCAGGACGAATACTATATCAGTGAAGAGATGATCCGGCAGGCGATTCTGCAGCACGGCCAGTTCAACGTTATCCACCCGGCCTCTGGACTCAAGGTGGATATTATGATCAAAGAGAATACGCCGTTTGAGCAAAGCCGATTTGGACGCATTCGGCGGATCTTTCCGGCGGAGTCATATCAAGCCAATTTCGCGTCTCCAGAAGATGTGATCATCACGAAACTGGAGTCCTACCGGGCCGGTGGGTCGGAAAAACATCTTCGTGACATTACGGGTATTCTAAAGATCACGGGAGAAGAAGTGAATCGCGACTACATTGCGGAGTGGGCCAGGCGCTTGGGTGTAAGCGAGGTTTGGGAGTCGGTACAAAGACGTTTGACCGAAAAGGCATAGGGAGCGTGGAATATTCTCTTTCTGGGAGTGGGGTCGAGAGCCCTGTTGTGTCGTGGCAACTGCGAGAAGCTCGTGAAATCGGAGAGAGTCGTCTTGGCATTCGGAGTCGGTTGTGAACGTGACAGGTCGTAACGACCCGTGCCCCTGCGGTAGCGGGAAGAAGTACAAGAAGTGTTGCTTTGATAAAGACGTGATCCGGTCTCGCAAGACCCGTGCCGCATCGGAGTCTTTCATCCCCGCAGAACGCGCCTCGGTGCTTGCGAAACTCCTTTCATTTGCGTGCGGTTCAGAATTCGAGGTGGATCGTGAGATAGCCTTCCGACTCTTCTGGGGAGAGCGTCTGGGGAATCGATCTCACAGGGAGATTCAGACCATCATGGAGCTTCCGCAGACCGAGGTCAATTTCAATACCTGGTATCTCTTCGACATGGACGTGGAGGACGGGAAGACCGTGACCGACTTCTTCCTCGCGCAGGAGGGCGATCGCGTCAGTCCGGGAGAACGAGCATATTTGGAGAAAGCGAGGCGGTCCCATTTTCGACTGTACGAAGTAGAAGAGGTCGAAACGAATCAAGGGTTTTCTCTCAAAGACCTCTGGACTGGCGAATCCATTCGCGTGAAGGAACGTGCGGGAACACGGCATTTTCTGCAGTGGGATATCATGGCGACTCGTTTGATGGACGTGGGGCACGGCGCCCGGGTAATTGACGGGGGCATCTATAACTATCCGCCAAGGGCGAAAGGCTACATGCTGAAATCGCTACGAAAGGAGCATAAACGGCTCCGACGGCGGCTTCCGGATCAAGACGATGCGGCCTTCTTCAAGCGTTTCGGGATTCTGTTCAACCATTGGTGGCTGGATTGGGTGGCGTTCCCGCCCGCTCCTCGGGTCGTCACAGTGGAAGGCGACGACGTCAGTCTCACGAAATCGGTCTTTGAGGTGCGCGACACCGGCAGGTTAAAGGAAGCTTTGGAGCGACATACTGAATTTGAGAAAACGGAGCCTGGAAGATATTCTTGGAGAAAAGAAGTTCCTGATGGCTTCCGTTCCTTAGGGACGTTGACCGTCAAAGGAAACCGCCTGATTTTGGAGACCATGTCCAAGGAGCGAGCCGAACGGGGGCGGGCGCTCCTGGAAGGAATCGCGGGGGAAGTCATACAGTACCTTACGAGAGAGTGCCAGGATTTGGACCAAGCCCTCAAGTCCAGGCCGAAAACCAAGAGGCCACGTCCCCCGGAAATTCCACCAGAGGTACAGGCGAAGTTACTTAAACAGTTCTACGACAAACACTATCATGAATGGTTGGATGAGGAAATCCCTGCTCTGGACTACAAGACACCGCGTCATTCTGTGACTCTGAAGACTTATCGCCCCCGAGTCGTCGACCTGCTCAAGGATATGGAAAACATGGAGGCGCGAGGGGCGAAGCACGGCGAACCCCGCTATGATTTCGGTTGGGTATGGAAGGAGCTGGGACTTGATAGGGAAGGGGAGACGTAAGGGTGTACGACATTTGATATTGACAGGGCCACCTCGCGTGAAGCAGGGGGCCACTTGATGGGGAACGGTGTCGGTGGCGCCCCACGATGACCTTGGTGCACTGGCGTGTTGCGAAATGTCCTTGAAAGTTCAATCGCCAATCGAAATGAGCGGTAACTAGTGATATGCTGGGAACCTGAAAGAAGGAGCTATAGATGCAAGAGGCGATACCTTCTGTAGGGGGGATCGGGCAAGAATTCACCGATCGGCTCGCCAAGAAGCTCGGGTCCGTCCTTGTGAGAGTGATTCTGTTCGGTTCCAGAGCAGAGGGTCGAGGTGGGCCACGGTCTGATTATGATCTGTTGATCGTGTTGGTCCGGAAAGACCGTCGAATGATTGACGAAATCTATGAGCTTGTGACAGATTTCCTCCTGCGCTACGGTGCTGATATCTCCCTAAAGATTTATACTGTCGAGGATTTCGCAAGAAAAATGAACCTGCTAACCCCGTTTATGCAACGCATTCAAGAGAGAGGAGTGACCCTGTGGACCCAAACGGCCGGGAAATGATTCTTGCTCAGATGAAGAAGGCGGAAGAAAAGCTCAATGCCGCAAAAACCCTTCTTGAGGGACGATTCTTTGATGATACGATACTCCCGCCTGGCTCGTTTCGACTAGCGTAGTGTCTCAGAAGTTTCTTGACAAATAATCTATCCCAAACACGCGAAGTTGCCGCAGGTTACAGCAGAGAAGGTTACTCGGATTTGTAACGCCATTTCTGGGACGCTACACTAGAACACCTGACTCCCGCCTGGCTCGTCTCAACTAGCCCATGTCTGCACGCGGATCACCCCGTGAACCCTGCCTCCAGGAGATGGTTTGTTCTGACATCACGAAAAGAGCGCAACTTGGTCTCAATAACTGATCTTGGCTGGCATGGCGGGGCCGAATTCTCGTGCGCCAAGGCCCCACTCTGTGATATAATTATGCTTGCTCCCCGCAGACGGTGCTAACGACGGAGGTTTCGCAGCAGCGGAGGGTTTGCACATGTTTCACAGGCCCGCCCTATTTGTAACGTGCCTGCTAGCGTTCATTATGTTTCTGTCTGGTCTGTCGGGTATGATCGCTCCGCCAGCACTCGTACCGCCAGCGTTGGCCCTACCATACACCCCGCCCGGGGATACTCTCACTGTGATCATGAGGCCGATTCAGAGCGTTCCTACGATCATTGTCCGCGGCGACACTCTGGACATAGAGTGCGTGGCCCCCAGTTTGACGACGGGGTGGGCGGCGTCACTTGGTTATCGCCAGCTCAGCTTTTCTCTGAATATTCTGAGTGCTCAATATGTGACGACGCTTTCGCGCTGGAAAATAAAGGCCATGATTCCCACCGACATCCCGTTTGAACTGTACGATCTCACCGTTTCTGGTTCAGGGGGGATTCTGGACACGACGCAGAACGCCGTCAGCGTGATCAACGCGTTTGACAGCAGCTTCTATTTTGTTCAGGTAACCGACACGCATACGCCGACACATCTGTATTACTACGAAAGCGGAGCCGACACGGACTCCTCCGAGCTTGTAGATTTGCGAGAAGTCATAAAGGACGTGAATCTAATCAATCCGGCATTCCTGGTCGTCACGGGAGATCTCATAAACGAAGGCGAGCTTGAAGATTTTGAATACAGACGCTATTTCACGCGCGCCCAGAGACTGCTCGCAGAATCGGAGGTGCCGGTATACGTTGCGGATGGCAACCACGACGTGGGCGGTTGGGACGCAACTCCTCCGCCCGACGGTGAGTCGAGAAGGACATGGTGGAGATTCTTTGGGTGGCCTTACCTCAACAATCCGCCCGCGGGCGAATCCCATACCCAGGACTATTCGTTCGATTATGGCGCATGTCACTTCGGTTGCATGGAAGGTTACATCAACTATGACGATTGGAGACTCGCGATTTACGGTGACCAGAGCTTTACGAGCGAGCAACTGAACTGGCTTTCGACCGACCTGGCCAAGGCTTCAGGTAGTCAGCTTCAGATACTCTTTTACCACTATGATTTCTCAAGTCAGCTCAACCTCGCCGCGCTTGGAGTGGACCTTGCACTTTACGGACACACTCACAACGATCAAGGTTCCCTGTCTGGATGGCCCCTCAACATCGGGACAAAATCCTGTTGTGACGGAAATCGTGCCTACAGATTCGTGAGAATCAATGGAAGCACGATAACACCAAAGCCGACTTTTGCCGCCGGATCAAGCGGGGCGGCCATCAGAATCTCATTCTCGCCTGCAAACGACGGCACGGCCACACACTCTAGCGCCACGATTGTGAACGGTTTTAACGAGAGATTCGAGCGCGGCATGATCAGGTTCTACATGAAAAACGACGGCTCTTCGTACTCAGTCACTAACGGCAGTCTGATCCAAACCGTGCAGTCCGATTCGGTCGTGATCTGTTACGTGGGAGTTGATATCCCACCTGTCTCCTCCATCACGGTGTCAGTGGATTCCTACACCGCTGTTGAGGAAAAGGTACCGTATGCCCTTGCTGCTACGTCCTGCTATCCGAACCCGTTTGAGACGGCAACCAACATCAAGCTTTCTCTCCTCAAGAAGGCACCGGTCGAAGTTTCCATCTTTGACACGAGCGGCCGTCTGGTTAAGCGTCTTGCACGAGAGGAGCTTTCTGCTGGCATGCACACCTACCCGTGGGACGCGACAGATGCGCTGGCGCGTCGTGTGCCGCCTGGTGTCTACCTCTGCAGAGTCGATGTCGAGGGGACACGGGTAACGTCCAAGCTGCTTGTGATAAGGTGATGGAGATGGTCCAGTCTGTAATTGTGTTGACAGTTGACATTCCGGTTGAACGCGCTTTGTAGCTTGACATCGGCCGTTTCTTCAGTCGAGATTTCGAAGACGAACTCCCGGTGCAGCACCAGGGTGTCCTCGAATGTCTGGATTGAGATCCAATCCTAGCATTAGCGTCCTTGATTCGTCCGCTCGTCGTTGCAGTAACGCATTTACACGTCCATGTAATGATCCCCGAAAGGCGAGATACATTCTTAGGTTTGAGAGATAGAGATTGCTGTCGCCAAAACACGAATCACCAACTACCGCGCAAGCAAAGAAGGGGTGCATATGTTGCGACCTACCAGTTGTCCGGAAACAGCATCAAGGCGATTGTGTCGATTGATGCTCGGAACGTGTTTGCTTTTGGTATACATCAAGGACACTTGAATTGATCCGAGGCAGCGTCAATCTTTTTGTGTCAAATCGTTGTGACCCGAAGTTCGATTGACAGGCTGGCCCAAACAGAGTAGACTTATTTGGTTTTGGATTGAGTCTGTGTACTCGGGTCTATCCGCTGGCGAAACGCGCGACATCCACGAGAAATTGGATGTCACCGAAGGCACTCAAAAGGCACGGAATGTCGCTGACAGAAGGGGGATAGTGCCAGGTGTACAGCGCCAGGCGGCTATCGCCCGTGGGAGCGCCACAAGGCCCCGAGCACAGCGCCCTGAAACCCGGCCGTCTGTACGCGTGTCATGTCGATCAGGGGTAAGCATCACTAACCTTGCTTGAGGAGGAGAACCATGGCCAACGAGGCAATCGAAAGAGCGAAAGAGCACTTCGGTAAGGTACTTGAGCGTCAACTTGCCAGGGTGGAGAAGATAAAGAAAGGGGATGACTGGACCGATTACGCCAAGATCAAGCCGATCATAATCGGGATTATCGGCGGAGACGGCATCGGCCCATACATTGCCAAGGAATCCGAGCGCATTCTGGAGTTCTTACTCAGGGACGAGCTCAAATCGGGCGAGGTTGAGTTTAGGACAATCGAGGGTCTCACGATTGAGAACAGAGCAAAGCAGATGAAGGCCATCCCCGATGACGTGCTCGTCGAGATAAAGAAGTGCCACGTCACTCTCAAAGGCCCGACGACGACTCCTAGAAAGGGCGATCCCTGGCCCAACGTCGAGAGCGCAAACGTTGCCGTGCGCAAGGAGCTGGACCTCTTCGCAAACGTTAGACCCGTGCGTGTGCCCAGCGAAGGCATCGATTGGATCTTCTTCCGTGAGAATACCGAAGGCGCCTACGCACTCGGGAGTGAGGGAATAGAGGTGACCCCCGATCTGGCGATTGATTTCACCGTGACCACGGCGCAGGGGACCGAGAGGATAATTCAGCTCGCCTTTGAGCATGCAAAGAAAAACGGCATCAACAGGGTCACGATTGTCACAAAGGCCAACGTCATCAAGACTACCGACGGCAAGTTTCTCAAGATCGGCCAGGAAATCGCGAAGGGGTATCCGGGGATTCAGTGCGACGACTGGTACATTGACATCATGACTGCGAAGCTCGTCGACAAGAAACGCAGGACCGAGTTCAAGGTCCTGGTACTCCCGAATCTCTATGGCGATATACTTACCGATGAGGCTGCAGAGTTTCAAGGTGGCGTCGGCACTGCGGGCAGCGCCAACATTGGTAAACGATACGCCATGTTTGAGGCGATCCACGGCTCGGCGCCGCGTATGGTGCAGGAGGGCAGGGCGCAGTTCGCTGACCCTTGCAGCATGATAAGGGCCGCCGCGTTCCTGCTTTCGCACATCGGTTTCCCTGAGAAGGGAAAACGCCTCGAGATGGCTCTGGATATCTGCGGACAGTGCGAGAAGAGACTTGTGATGACGGGTCGCTCGGGCGGCGCGACGGGTCCTCAGTTTACCGACTACATAATGGAAAAACTGACTGACCCGAACCTCGAGAAACAGTGGAAGTCGTATCAGAAGGTGTAGGTTCGGACGTATTTCACTGAGCTCGCAGAGACCGGCCTGCTCTACTTCGAGGTCAATTGTCAGATCAAGTCCTAACTAGCACAGACTAGCAGACGCCAGCTTCGTAAGGTGATCGCGAAAAGCAAGAGCTGATCACGAATAGCAAAATCGTCTCGGCCTTGGCAAGCCGAGCTTCAAAACAGCGGAAAGGGAAGGGGCACATCTGACGAGATACCCCTTCCCCTTGCTTTCTCTCATCTGAGTCGCCTCCTCTCACTCAGTCTATCCACTACCTCTGTCATCGACCGCTCCGACTACCTCAAAACCCGCTATGTTCTTAAGCTCGATACTACCGGCAGGAAACTTCACGTTCCCACTCGGGTATCCATTCTTCGGATTACACCACACAGAACTCTTAGTCACAACCACGGCCATCTTCCTACAGTCATACACACTCGTCTGCAACAAGTCAGGGTAGAAAACGATCGCCTCACTCTCGATCCGCCTCCCTCCCTTATCAACCAACACGATCTTCGTGTTCTTGGTGAACACGACCTTTTCGACCCTCTTTAACGCCACTCCAAACCCCAACCATTCGCCGGGCTCCTTAGCAGCCAACTCATAACCCTTCAGCCCATCAAGCTCCGGGGGCTTCTTCGCCAGGATCTCCTCCAACAAGCCAGGCCGTAGCTTCCCGAACCCGCCAACCGCCCACGAGCTATCAGGAGCCCACCAAACGTGCTGCGGTTTCTCATTCTTGCCGGCCTCGCACTCTACATGCCACGCCACGCCACACAAAAACACACTGCACATTAAGATGCCTATCAACCACGGTTTCATACCCTCCTCCTTCCCGAACACCCACGCCATCGCGAGCTCGCTGTACGTCGCACTGTCCCCAGGCACCGCCGTGACACCACTACGAAACACGAACTGCTCATCGTAGTAAACGTCACTCAGAGCAACGCCACCACTAGCACCCCATGCCCGACCGCTCTCAAGATTAGAGCCCGCAACCATCGCAAGACCCACGCGGGTGCGCACCGTGCCTTCGAGCCTGCGGCTCCCGGCACCCTGCGCCCCGCTCATCCTCTCCCTCCCGCACACACTCCACGCCCAGATACGACTGACGCTGTGAGGCTGCTCCACCGCAGACTCACAGCGTCAGCGTACACCACGTCAAACCGCCACAACCACCGAGTTCATCCGGAAACAACATGGGATGTCCTCGGCCAGGGCCGAGAACGCCCCATCCTCCCGATCAGGGTGGTCTGCCTCTAGTTAACCACACTCACACACTCGCTGCCCGGGCAAGCCTGGCCGTGGCCAGACTTGCCCGGGCAGCACCACCACCATCAGTGCACCACGTGCGCATTGCCCCACGGATCGTACTCTCCCAACTGAATAAACCACGCGAACACCGCGCACACCATCCAGTCAACCACCTTCCCGCTCTCCAGAGCCACGTCACAGAAAGGCTCCGCCAAAACCGTCCCAACAGGCACAGCAAACAACGACACCAGCAGAACCACAACGACGAACACCTTCACACCAACTCACCTCCTCTCACTTCGCCTCTCCATCGCCGCTCTCTACGACCGCGCCAACTACCTCAAAACTCACTATATTCTTAAGCTCGATGCTCCCAACGGGAAACTTCACCATCCCGCTCGGCTGCCCCCACTCACCATAACAGAACACAGACTTCGCACTAACAACCACCGCCATCCTCCTGTTGTCATACACCGCACTCTGCAACCGGTCAGGGTAGAACACGATCGCCTCGCTCTCCACGCGACGGCCAGCCCTGTCAACCAGGACGATCTTCGTCCTCTTCGTGAACACAACCCTGTCTACCTTCTCCAACGCCACATTAAACCCCAACCACTCCCCCGGCTCATCCCTCATCAACTCGTACCCCTTCAGCCCGTCCAACTCCGCTGGCTTCTTCGACAGAATCTCCTCCAGCAGCCCCGCCCGCAACTTCCCGAAACCACCAACCGCCCACGAACTATCAGCCGCCCACCACACGTGGGCCGCCTCACCCTTCTTCCGGGCCTCCACGTCACCACACAGCACCACGCCACACACAAATACACTAAGAATTAAAACGCTTCTCAGCCACCACATGACTTCACACCTCGCTGGCACACCCCCTGAAAATACAAGCCAGCGCGCGCAGCCCACACCACGGGACAACAATCCCATCACATGCTTGCAAGCGCTATCAAACCAGTCACGCGCGCCCACCAGCACTCGATCGGCACCGCCGCCACACTCGGGACTAACAACGTAGCCAACAACAGGGTAACTATGAGAATCCTAAGCACAGCAAGTCACCTCCTTTCACTGGGTCCATCGCTACGTCGTGTCCTCGATCGCCCCCATAACCTCGAACTCCACTATGTTTTTTAGTGAGAAACTCCCCCTGGCAAACTTCGCCTTGATACAAGCCGTCCCATCGACCGGCCTGCAGTACACACTTTTCTTAGTCACCACCACAGGCGCTTTCCTCGCATCGTACACCAGGGTCTGCAGTTCGTCAGGCCAGAACAAACATGCCTCGCTCTCGTACCGCTTACCTTCCTTGTCAACCAGTACAATCCTCGCGTTCTTAGTGAACACCACCTTTTGTACTGTCCCGAACTTTATCCCGAACGACAACCACTCACCTGGCTCTCGAACCATCACCTCCCACACCTTCAGTGCCTCCACCTCCAAACGTTTCTTCGCGATTGCCCACTCAACCATATCCATCCTCGGAGTCCCAATCCCGCCGACCTTCCAGCCTCCGCTGGGAGCCTCCCAAACCTTCGCGCCCTTATCCGTGACGTAAAACCTACCTTCGCCCGCCACCCCCACGGTACACACAAGCACGCAAACGATTAGAAAAACACCTGTCAGCGATCGCTGCGACACCTGTTCATCCCCCCTCCTCGCACGCCCCTATACCAGAGTCTGACCGAACTATCTCACATCCTCCCCCTGTTCACGCCATTCCCTCGCTGCCAGCACCTGAAGGCTGGAGACTGCAAACGAGGATGTGTTCGTACCAATTCTCTCACAAAGCACAAACTGTACCAGAACTAGACCGATTATGTGATGTTCACAAAATTCGTATTTGATCATCCTTCAATCGGTTACGCGACCGCAGAGACCCTCACGTTTTTGGCTGGACTCGTCCCTTCAGTCTGTTGTGAGACCGAAGTCACCAGTCACGGCGGCGAAGACCGAAGGTTGAGGGGAAGAAAGAGGATGCGGTGGCTACAAGATACCCACGTACAATTTAGCCTAGGTAACAGGTTCCCCTTTGTCGGAAACCTCCAGGTTTTGAGTCAACCCTGAAGATACTCGCGATGCCCCAGCCGGGGGGACATCTCATTCCAACGTTTTGCTGACTTATATCACTGACGACGACAAGCCACCCGCACGTGTGCATTCGACACACAGAGCCGCAAGAGGAAGACCGGCCGGCGCCAGCTTCCCCTTGCGACCAACTCATCCTTACCCGGGCCCCGGGTAGTACCCGTTCTCCCCCGGCTGCATAACTTCCATGAACACCAAGACAGCACCGCACCACAACCAGTCTGTCCACTTCCCGGTTTCAGAGGCCCACCAGCACTCGATCGGCGCCGCCACCACGCTCGGGACTAGCAACGTAGCCAACAACAGGGTAGCTATGAGAATCCTAACCACAGCAAGTCACCTCCTCTCATTGGGTCGCTCGCTGCACCGTGTCCTCAATCGCTCCCACTACCTCGAACTCCACTATGTCTTTCAACCGAAATGTACCATCGCGAAACTTCGTGTCCATCATTGGCAGACCATGCTTGGGGTGACGCTGCACAGTCTTCGTACTCACAACAACGTTCATCTTCCTCGAGTCATACACCTGGGTCTGCATCAGATCCGGCGAAAAGAAGCATCCCTCGCTTTCGTACCGCTTCCCCTCCCTATCAATCAACACCACCTTCGTGCTCTTAGTGAACACCACCCTTTGAACCCTCACAAACTTTATTGAGAACCCCATCCACACACCAGGCTCATTAACCATCACCTCATACAACCTCGCAGCATCCACGTCAGACGGCTTCCCCTCCAGGAACCTCGCAATCTCAGACATGTCACGTTTCATAAACCTGGTGAGGACCTCCCAACCTCCACCAGGAGCCGTCCAAACTCTCGTCCCCTTCTCTGTCACACGGAAACTACCCTCGGCACACGGTAGAACCGTCTCCAGGCACAAACACACAACAACAAAAACAATCAGCGTCCTCCCCATCTCTCACTCCTTCCCATCAATCACGGGAATACCTACCATTGGCTATTCCCATCCAACCGGTCCGGGGACACAGCCTCGGGCAGCAGCGAGTCGACGAGAAACTCGTGGCGTGATCAAGCGCCATCATTTGCCCGAAGGCTGTGTGCCCCGGCCTCTGTGTCACATGCTGAGGGCGCCAAAAAGGGAAGGGGCACATCTGCCGAGATGCCCCTCCCCTGCGCGACGACGAAGGTATCGAAATAGAAGAAATCAGGGAAGGCACTCATCTCTTGTAGCGCCTCGTTCTTCTTGTGCCCCTTCCCAGTTGTTCAGAAGTTGCCGGCCCACCACTCCTGGATCAGCTCGTAGAGACACCAGAGGTTCAATCCTGCGTGGTGGTATCCGGCCGCCGCCGCTCGGTCGCAGTATTCACCTGCGCTTGCCGGAACGGATCCAGTTGCGGCAGCAAACGCGAACACGAGCAGAACCAGAAGCAAAGTGACGACAGCCTTCCTAAGTTTGCTTGTCAAGCTTCTCACCTCCTCGTACGATTGTCTTCCGGCTTTGGTAGCTGGTCGTGCAAACTACCGACTTCTTTCCAGACGGTCACATTCTCGACCTTCAACTCGACTATTCTTTCCGGCGAAAGCGAACCCGATCGAAATTTCACCATTACGCTGATTCCGCCTATGCTGGAGGGCATGAGCCTTCGGTCAACTGACACTGTTTCCTTTCGCGTGTCAAAGATGCGCGTCTGGGCCTTATCGGCACTGAAGAAACACGCCTCACTAGTATCCCGTTTTCCCTCCCTATCAATCGCCACCACCGTTGACCTGGGTCCCCACAGCAAGACCAAGTCCTTCTTACCCTGTATAGCGAAGGCCACATATAGGCCCGGTTCATTGTGTATCTGCAAGTAGAGTTTCCCCAGCAGGGCGTGCCCCATCGAGATTTGGGCAAAGTAGTCTGCCTGCTCCTGTGAAACCTCTCCCTTGTACCGAAGAATCCATGCCTCCGGGCTCACATAATCGGGCACTTTGGCGAGGGCATCGCTCGTGCAGGCCATTGGCAGAATCAATAACCCTGTCCCGCACGTAGTTAGCCAAATGACGAAAATGAATCTTGCACTATGCGTCCGATGGTCAGCCATTTCCTCTTGCGTCCCTTCCATTTTTGTTACAGGTTGCTTTACTGCCGCTCCTCAATCAGCCTGCAAAGACTGGAGAACAGCAGGACCCGTGAGACACACCACGCTCAGCCAGCATCACCTCAAACACCTTCCCAGCCTGCACCTCACACAAGAGCCAGATCCCGAGTTCTGGTTGTTGTTCGTCTGCATCAACGGTCACAGTCAGGACTGTCGTCGCTCCCTCTAAGGGCGTCCAGTTCGTTCTATCTATTTGCCATCATACCTCCGACTCGTGCCACTAATTGACCGACTCAACCGGCGAGAGAGCGTGCGTCATGTCGCCAGTCGAGACGGTCATTGCCTACGGTCACTTCGGTCGAATGCCCGCAGAAATTCTAGCTAGTACCAGTCTTCCGGATTCAATACACCATCATGGATAAGTTGCATCACGATATCAGTGATACACCACCCGTTGAGCCCCGGATGATGCCACCCCGCTGACGCTGCCAATGAACAACTGTCAAAGGCGGCGGTCGGCGCCGGAGACACGGCAAGGGCGTAAACCGCAAGAATCAACAGCATCACAACGATCAGAACCTTTTTCATGTGCCATCACTTCCTCTCATTTTTCGATTCTTTCCTCGGTTCCTCGACTCGAACCCCTGTCAGTTTCACCTCCCTTATATTGGATTTCGTGATACCTGACTGACTAGGGACGGCCACAAAAACCCCATAGGAAATCACACGCAGCTTCGTTTTACCGCCGTCAGGGGTGACCTTCCCAGTCTTCGCATAGATGCCTATGTGCTCAGACAGTCCTAGGGGTATTTGGCCATACTGTGAATCCCAATACTGCGTGCCAAAACGGTCTGTGAAAATGAGCTTGATGCTTTCGACCTCTACCGAGTCTTTCCTGATAATCACCTTGGTTTCAGGCCCGACCACGAGAGACATATTTTCCGGCACCACGATTCCGCACTGGAGCCAGTCATATTTGTCCTGGGTCTTCATTATCATCTCGAGCATTGGTGGAATCGCCCTTACCGAACGCAGAATCTCAATTTTCTCCTGAGCGTCGGCGGGATTGAACTGTTTTACAAATTGGAATTTCCACCCCTCGGGGCTAGAATACCGACAAGGATTGTCTACGACCGCCCTCCTGCCACCTAGGATGACGCACAAACATAGAATGCAGAACAAAAGTTTTTTCATGCTTTTTCCTTTGCCTTAATGACGGCGGGGAAGCTACCATAAGGCCGTGCTGTCTCTTTGGCCTCAATATCTCGTAACTCGGCTATGCTCTTCTGAACTAACTCGAAATACTTCTGATCTTATGGATGCCGGTGATCGTGATTTGCCTCACAGAATGTTTTCTCCCTACCAAGGCGTTCTGTCGGTGTAGGATTTGGCAATGGCCCCGGCTAGAGTGTCTCCCCATACCGGAACGTTTTTATGTTCTCTCGCTGAAACCCGGTACCGTCAGAGTGCAGCCCAATGTTGTGATGCCTTCACACGGGTCCGGGGACACAGCTTCGTGCAGCGGCGAGTCGACGAGAAGCCTGTGGCGCAAGACGCATGACGAGCGCCACGAGTTGCCCAAAAGCTGTGTGCCCCGGCCTCTGTGTCACCTACTCAGGTGGTCAAACCGGCTAAGCTGACCTGGCTGCCGCCGTGCGAAGCGCTGTTTGACCCCCGAGTTCGGTGTACCCCCGACCTCTCCCCGTTGGGTTTTGTCAGAGGGGGTCTGCACGATGCAGACCTCGTCCCTATCAAGCGCCGATTCAGGTGTCTTTTTCTGACTACATGGTTAGCTTTCTTGACCTCGGTTTCTGTGCCACGTGCCGGATGTTTCCGTTTGCTTCGTGGGAAGCTTCTGACGGGAACCTTAATAACAATTTGTACCCAGCAACGGTCGCTACTTTCGCCTGCTGGTTTTGCGGGCGAGCTATCCTCTGATGCTTCGTAGACAAGTATTGCATACGCGCAATGATTTGTCAATACGAAAAGTTGCAGCGTCAATGTTTTCTGTCAGACCGCGCCGGGACGCCCGGCGGAGCGGTTTGTAAAGACCCTCGACCCGGCTAGGCTTGGTTTTCTCCCCAGACCTAAAACGGCTCCAGTCAATGGAACGCCCAGAAAAGGCAGCGTTCGCCGTTTCTTGGTTCTTCTTTCCCTAGACCCAGAGCAGCTCCATCTGACGGAACGCTGCGTCACGATACATCTTGCTTTTCCGCAACGTTGTGCTAGACTTACTCAGTTGCAGCGAGGAGACGAGAAGATGAATATAGCAGCCAGGCTGCGCAGTCTGATGCAGCAGCGGGGGATGAACCTTACCCGGTTGGCGGAGCTTTCGGGACTCGCGGTTTCGAGCATTAGTCGCTACCTCTCCGGTAAGCAGGTGCCCGGTGCCGAAGCTCTGGCAAGGCTAGCCGGAGCGCTTGATGTGTCCACGTCCGAGCTCACCGGGTCATTTGTCGCTCCGGCCCTCTCAATCAAGGAACAATTCCTTGTGCATCTGGAGCAGGTCAAGGACGTGCTCCTCAGCAAGGAGCTGGGAGAAATTCGTGATGCCAGTGCGGGCGTTTCCGTCCCGCTTTACTCCTGCGCTCCGGGCTCCCCGGGGTGCTCGGAACTCAAACGCTTTCTTGCTCCGGCTGACGTAACGGACTCAAAAGCTTATGCAGTTCGAATAGCGGATGATTTCAACTCACCCAGGCTTCGGCGGGGAGATGTTGCTATTTTCTCACCGTCTGCGCCCTGGAAAAATGGGGACGTCTGCGCCGTAGTGTTTGCCGACGGTGCCGGGTATATAGGCAGGGTCGAGCGAAGGGGCAAACGGCTTGTCCTTTCTGGGATCAAATCAGGAAGCCCATCCAGAACACTCGCCATAGATGAAGTAAAGACTATCCACAAGCTGGTTTGGATCAAGAGCTCTTAGTGCCGCTGCCTGCTTCCGATTGGGCATTTGCAATTGCAGAGATCCGAAGGGTTTGGATCCAGCTCTCCTGCGGCCGTTGCCTGCCGGGCTATCCAGGAAGGCAGGAACCCACCGGCTCACGTTGGTGTTCCAAGATTGAGGCATTCGCGATGAGCATTGCCTTCCTCTTGACGTCAGGAGCCGTTTGATAACCTCAGAAAGGGGGCTTTCTTGACTAAACGCGTAAGAAATATCGTCATCGTTGTCGTGATCGTTGCGGTAGCCGTCTCTGTCTTTCTCGTCCTTAAGCGTCGGTCCGCAAATAACAACGGGGCCTTGAAGACGGCGGTGGTTGAAAGGGGAGACATATCAGTTGTCGTCACAGCGACGGGGACCTTGAATCCGCTTAAGAACGTGCAGGTGGGGTCACAGATTTCAGGGACCATTGCGGAGCTTCATGCTGATTTCAATTCGCGAGTTAGAAAGGGCCAGTTAATTGCACTCATTGACACGACTTTTCTGGTTGCTTCCGTGAGAGACGCCGAAGCGATGGTCCAGCGCGCAAGGGCTCAGGCGAGGCAAGCAGAGATTGACCTGGACCGGGCGAAGGCACTGTTTCAGAAGGAGCTCGTGTCCAAGCTAGAGATCGAGACCGCGAACGTGAATCACGAAAACGCAGCGGCAAGCCTCGAATCTGCCGAGGCTCAGCTTGACAGGGCGAGAATCAATCTGAAATACGCGAGTATAAGAGCGCCGGTGGACGGAGTTGTAGTCGCGAGAAACGTTGACGTGGGTCAGACAGTTGCCGCGAGCTTTTCCGCTCCGACCCTCTTTGTGATAGCCAATGATCTCAAGCAAATGCAGCTCGAAGCTAACATCGACGAAGCCGACATTGGGATGATCAAAGTAAATCAGCAGACCACGTTCACGGTGAATGCCTATCCTGATGAAGTGTTCGACGGGGTCGTGTCCCAGG
>Ga0315277_10004137_pt1 | contig 19438 bp, 23 predicted proteins | sample YL17G05_15_MG_FD_203695 | JGI IMG/M metagenome (GOLD analysis project Ga0315277, IMG submission 203695) | Sediment microbial communities from Yellowstone Lake, YNP, Wyoming, USA - YL17G05_15 | ecosystem: Environmental > Aquatic > Freshwater > Lake > Sediment | place: USA: Wyoming | collected... | reverse complement strand
AGTATGAAGCGGCTACAGGAATTACACTACCGCATAGAGAATAGTTGTTTACTCTAAGAAACATAAGTTTTTTGTCGCCTAATTGAATCCATTATTTGAGTAGTTACAGCATTATATCGTTCTTCTACTGACTCTTTAATTTTTTCCAAGTTAATTTGTTCATCCTCAGAAATATGTTGAAAGACTAAATTAATTGCTATCAAGCTTTCAAGCACATCAGGATTAATTCTTTCCGAAGGAGAATAATTATGAAATCTTGCATGGGCTTTTCGCGCATGCTCTAATAGGTAACGATGCACGTCTGGAGCCAGAAATCCTTCAAGACCTTCTAGTGTTTGAAGAATGCTTTGTGCGTCTATGGCATATGCGTCAACATTTCTTTGAATTCCAATTCTTTCATTAAAATTTTCCTTTTTAAAAGAAGACCTGGTTCTGTCATAAAGATTTGAAGCTGTGCGAAAAACATTAACCAATCCAATTTCATACAATCTTTTGGTTTGTTCGACTAGGCCTTTACTTGCTGTTTGCATAATTTTTCCTCTTTACTTCTAATGCCCTTATCGCAATTATAAATAGAAATAGTTAGTGCAAAGTTAAAAAATCAGGAAATCAAACGTCTAAAACTACTCTTGCCTTCCAAGTTCTTCTTTCTTTTTTCACTTCAAACAAATGCATTGTTACCGCCTTCACATCAACAAGCAGTTCATGCCGATTTGGGTTAAGTTTTTCTCCTTTAATCTTCGCTTTAATTTTAAATTTACCATTTTTCTCTACAACATTCGCCTTTACTTTTGATAAAAGCAATTTTTCTGCGTCTTTGAGAAAAATGATCTCTTGAAGGAAATTGAATAAAAGGATTTCCACATCATCAGCTTCCAAATCAATTGCCTTCTCTACTTTAGCCTTTACAGAATCTAGATTCTTTACCATTGTATTGGTTACTGCCAAGGCAGCAGACTCGAACAATTCAGATAAATCATTTCCACTTGCCTCAAAAGCAACATCGGCAATAGCAATATTTTCAAGGAATTTATACGACATCCCAACTACCCTTCTTAGATATTTGTGCGAGAAAACTAATAAAATTCTGCTTTATCCTTTGATATTGGCTAAAGGCTTCAATCTTAGGACTTTTAGGCTTATTCCAGCCTGATGCATTGAATCCACAACCTCATTGATGTCTTTATATGCAAAACCTGCTTCTTCTGCAAGTCCTGACATGGTCGTTGCTTTAATATAAATCCCCCTTTCAAGCATTTTCTTTTGCAATTCCTCTCCTCTTACCATATGTTTAGCTTTTGTCCTGCTCATTGTTCTACCACTGCCATGTAAAGTTGTGCCGAATGTCTCTTCTTCTGCCTTTTTTGTGCCTACGCACAGGAATGATCCTGTCTCCATGCTTCCGCCAACTATAACAGGCTGGCCAGATTTCTTGAATATGCTTGCTAACTCAGGACTATCTGGACCAAAACATCTCGTAGCACCTTTCCTGTGGATTATGACTTTCTTCTTTTCTCCATCAACATTATGCTCTTCTATTTTGGCTGTGTTGTGAGCAACATCATAGATTATTTTCAGGCCAAGGTCCTCTGCGCTCTGCTTGAAAACTTTTTCAAATGCTTTCCTAATTTGATAAACAATCAGTTGCCTGTTTGTGAAAGCAAAATTGATTGCGCAGTTCATTGCCTTCAGGTAATTTTGCCCTTCCTCAGAATCAAATGGCGCACATGCAAGTTGTCTATCAGGAACATTTATGCCATACTTCTTCATGGCATTTATGAAAGTCGCCAAATAATCAGTACAAATCTGGTGGCCAAAACCACGACTGCCGCAGTGAATCATAACACAAATTTGATTATCCACAGAATCTAATTCCCAATCTTTCGCAATTTTCTCGTCAAATACTTTATCAATGAGTTGAATTTCCAAATAGTGATTGCCTGAACCTAGAGTGCCAAGCTGACTTCTGCCTCTAGCATATGCAGTCTTGCTGACCTTAGAAAAATCGGCATTAGCCACTTTCCCATATTCTTGTATTCTCTCTATGTCCTCTTTCCACGCATAACCATTTTCCACCGCCCAATTAACTCCTTCTTCTACAACCTCCCTGAACTTTCCTTCGCTCATCTTAGAGATTTCTTTAGGTTCTTGATAGGATGTAGCACCTACACCAGCTGGAACCATTTTGAAAAGAAGATCTATCAATTCCTTTATTTTGGGCTTTACCTCTTCTAATGTAAGATTTGTTCTGATAAGATTCATGCCGCAGTTGATGTCAAAGCCAATTGCGCCAGGCGAAATTATGCCTTCTTTTAAGTCAAAAGCTCCACACCAGCCAACAGGTACGCCATAGCCCGAATGCCCGTCGCTGAACACATAAGAATATTTTTGAATTCCTGGTAACATGGCAGCATTGCTTGCTTGATCAAAAACTTCCAGATCCATTGTATTCAAAAGTTTCTCTGCAGCATAAATTCTAACCGGAACTCGCATACCATTTTTAAAATTTTTATCTACTTCCCAGACAACGTCTGTGATTTTCTTGAATTCGGGTTTCTTGAAATCCTGATTTCTGAAAGGCATTTCATCTTTCACCTCTTTTATTATTTTAACATGTTATTCTAAGTAGGTTACTTACTAATTTCTAAAACAACTTTTCTGCTTTCTTCGTTTTCTCATTCCAAACTTTCTTTTCAGGCTCTTTTAACTCTGTCTCGATCATCAGATTTCTTGAACCGGCCATTGGTATAACAAACCATTGCTTGATTGTTCCATCATTTGCCTGTAACACAAGCTTCTGTTTTTTGCCAGTTTCTTTACCTGTTTCAGGATCAAGATATTTGTATAAAACGTACTTTCCACGAGAGACCACTGCTCTTGCTTCTACTTTGCCAGACTTGCTGACAGTCAAAACTTCTTCAGGAAACTTGCTTTTGGGCATAATATAAATTTGTTCTAACATTTTAAGTTCACAAAAATATAAACAATATTAAGGAGGAATTACCAATGCCAATCAGTACAGTTCCTTATACAAGGAAATATGCACACACAAAGTCAAGGGGCAGGGAATCCACTGTAACTTGCGATGTATGCGGACGAGAAGTTCCAAAATATAAAACATTTACAAAAATGAAGGGTTTCAGGATTTCTGACCCATTGATCTTGCAGCAAGTTGACAGAAGAATGATTCATTTGATGCAAAGAAGGATGAGATTGTGCCCTTCATGCGCTAGGTTCCAAGGTGTTGTGCAACCTGGAAAAAGTGTGAGAAAAAAACACATGAGGTAGGATGATGCTTAAAGGCATCTTATATAGAAAAATTGTTGAAGAAAAGAATAAACCAGTAGAAGAATCACTACCTGGATTTTTAATAACAAAGCCAGTAAGATTTGTAGAATTTCCAAAAAGCGATGACATTACAAAAGTGAACATAACTTATCCTTTGATTGAACCGTTTGCTTATGCTCAAATAATTTGGAATCCTGAAAACAAAGAACTGCTATACAACATTTTAGAGCCAAAGATTTCCCAAGAAGAACTGAATATTTTGAAAAAAATTTCTGATGGTTTGATTGAACTGGTTGAGGTTGAGCTTTCGACGATAAAAGAGCCATCAACTGCAATCAAATATCTGGAAACAAACGTTACAAAAGTTGTCAAAGAATTTGGAATAAAACTTGAGCCTAATCAATACATAAGACTCATGTATTACGTTTACAGAAATTTCCTGGGATTTAACGAGATCGAGCCATTGCTTCAAGATCCATATATTGAAGATATAAGTTGTGATGGCAATGACACTCCTATTTATGTCATCCACAGAAAATACGGATCTTTGAAGACGAATATTGGTTTCAAAGACATTGAGGAATTGAGAGAATTTATAATCAAATTAGCAGAAAGAACTGGAAGATATGTAAGTTATGCTGAACCTATACTTGCAGGAACTCTACCAAATGGATCCAGAGTTTCGGCCAATGTGGCTGGAGATGTTAGCACCAGAGGTCCTACTTTTACAATAAGAAAATTCACTGAGAAACCTATCTCACCAATCGAGCAGATGGAGCTGAACACAGCATCTTCTGAAATTCTCGCATACTTTTGGTATTTGATGGAACATGGTATTTCATTGCTGATAGTCGGGGGAGTTGCTACTGGAAAAACTTCTTTTCTTAATTCTGTCTCCATGTTCATTCCTCCAGAAGCCAAGATAGTCAGCATTGAAGATACAAGGGAATTGAGATTGCCACACGAACATTGGATACCTGGTTTGGCAAGAGTTGGTTTTGGTATACCTCTGCCAACTGGAGAGAAATATGGAGCAGTATCATTGTTCGATTTGCTGAAAGAAAGTTTCAGACAAAATCCTGATTATGTTATAGTTGGAGAGGTCAGAGGTGCTGAAGCTTATGTAATGTTCCAAGGGATGAGCTCAGGCCACCCGTCTATATCAACTTTCCACGCAGGTTCTATAGATACCATGGTCAAAAGATTGACGTCACCTCCAATAGACTTATCCCCGACTTTGATTGAAAGTCTAGACACTGTTGCGATTATGATTCATGCGAAAGAAAAGGGGAAATCTGCACGAAGGATAAAAGAAGTTATTGAAATCGAATCAGTAGATCCAAAAACACAAGAAGTAAAAACAAGAAAAGTTTTTGAATGGGATCCCATAACTGACACTTATAAGAAAGTGAATGAAAGTTTGAGAGTAAAGAAAATTGTTGAATCACGTGGTGGAACTCTTGATGATGCGTTGAGAGATATAGAAACTAGAAAAAGAATTTTAGACTGGATGCAAGCACAGGGAGACAAAGATTTTGAGAAAGTTGCAGAAATTATAAACCGATATTACAAAGAGCCTGAGAAGGTTATGGCAATGATCGGACAAGAGCCAATCGCAATAATGCCGAAGAGAGCTATAGAAGTTGCAGTTCCTGTGAAACCAAGAACTGCAGAGGGAGCAATTCCAAGATTAAGAGCTGTTGGAACTTCAGGCAAAGTCTCGATTCTGTCATTATTTGGACTTAAAGTGTTAAGGGAGAAATAATGCTTGCGAGTTTTCGCGGATATGCAACAAGTATGTTTGGTTGGGTTGTTGACAAATATCCTAATTTGTTTATAGTCGTCAGAGACAATTTACCGAGAGCTGACATAAGAGTAGCATATAGAACTTATATGAGCATGGTTTTCTTCCTTACTTCATTTATCTACATCATCAGTCTGCTCGCAACAATTGTAGCTCTTTCAATAATCCCACTGTCTATAGTAATGAGAGTAGTGTTCATCCTTTTCGTCCCTCTTGTAAATTCTGTTGTTGCTTTTGTAGTTTTCAGTTTCTATCCCATTCAAAAATCAACTAGCAGGAAAAAAAATATCGAGACAAACTTGCCTTTCGTCTTGACTCATATAGGAGCAATTGCTGAATCAGGTGTTCCCCCTTATGTTGTATTCAGGCTTATAGGACAATTTAAAGAATATGGTGAGATTTCAACTGAGATGAGAAAGATTACAAAAAACATTGAGGATTTTGGAATTGATCCATTGAGTGCAATCAGAGAGATTGCTGAAAGAAGCCCCTCAGAAACATTCAAGCAAGTGCTCTTGGGTTATATTTCTGCAACTGAAGCTGGAGGAAATGTGAAACTTTACTTGAAAGAGGTCGGAGAAAAAACTTTGTTTGATTGGAGAATAAAAAGAGAGAAATTCTTGCAACAGCTCTCTACATATGCAGAATTTTATACAGGATTGCTCATAGCAGCTCCTTTGTTCATCATCTCTCTGTTCTCGGTCATGGGTATGATCCAACCGACAATCTCTGGATATAATATTCTTGATTTAATGAAGATGAGCATCTATCTTGTTGTCCCGATATTGAATGGAGCGTTCTTGCTCTTCTTGAAGGGAATTGAGGTTGAGATATGAAGATTGGAAAATGGAAAATAGAGACTAGAGAATTGCTTTTGGTAGTTTCAAGTTTTTCCTTGGCAGCATCAATTTTTGGAATGAACCTCATGCTTTTTAGAGCTCCAGAGACTTCTAGCATCTTTAATTCAATAAGCATAATTGCCTTTTTGATACTCACTTTTCCATTAATCATGCTCAAATATCTTGAACATAGGAAATACAAGCAAGTCGACGAGAATTTTCCAATATTTCTGAGAGATTTCGTCGAGACAATCAGAGGCGGGATGACTATTCCAGACACATTTAAATCACTGAAGAAGAACGATTACGGGGCTTTGAATCATTATATTAAAAAAATGGCTGCGCAGTTAGATTGGGGTATTCCTGTTGAAACAGTTTTGTTGAAATTCTCAAAAGAGAGCAAGTCAAACTTGATAGGAAGAGTAATCTCTTCTGTTGTGGAAAGCCATAGATTCGGCGGAAACCTTGCCGATACTTTTGAAGCACTAAGTGCAACAAGCCTTGAGGTAGAAAAACTCAGAGCTGAAAGATCACTTTATCTGAATTCCCAACTCATGACTGGTTATATCATTTTCTTTGTCTTCTTGGCCGTGATGATTGGATTGGGAAAATTCTTAGTTCCAAGTTTATCAACAGCTGGGCAATCAGGATTATCAGCCCTGAATGTTGGTAGCAGTGAGGAATTGAATGCTGCCTTTAAAGATGTGTTCAGAAATCTGATTTTGATTCAAGGATTTTTTGCTGGCCTTGCGGTTGGAAAGATGGCTGAAGGATCTACAATTAGTGGTCTGAAGCATAGTATGTTCATGATGTTCATAGGAATAATAGCATTCACTTTTATGGGTTAACAAGAAATTGAAATATCAGAAGTTTTTGCATCGGCATTAACTTTTGCAGTACAATTGGTTGTAGCTCTGATTCTGTCGTAATTGCTTCCGCCAATTGTAAAATTGAACATATAGATTTGACCTGCAAGCATTGTCATGTTAGCACAGCATGAAGTAGATGCTGAAATTGTACCACCTACATTATTCAAATAGAAAATTTCAGAACTGGCATTATTATAAAGAACAATCAAACTGAAATTACCAAGGCTTATAGTTCCTGTGTTTGATATTTTACCTGCAAGTCGACCTGTGTCACTACAATAACTAAGATCGCCCAGACTAATTCCTCCTGAATTGCATACAATTTCAAAGTTTACATTGCTTGAGACAGTTGAAGTTGTCTGTGAGGTGAAACCAAGGAGCCAGGTGCTGATTAGACCTGCTACAGCAACTGTGAAAGCTATCAACAAGATAGTCGCAATTAGTGGTGAAATTCCTTTCATTTATATCCTGCCTCTCGTGTTACTGTTGGACAATCTGTTAAAACAACAAACTTTTCATAGCCGTCATCAACACCAGATAACGGAACTGATATAAAGGCATTTCCTGCTGGCAGTGTCTGATTTACAGTCTGCTTAGCAATTGTCCCATTCGGATAAAACAAGTCTACCTCGTTTATTTGCAATACAAAGTCTGCTTTGTTCACAAGAATAATTGTCACGTTATGTGTTGATACATTGTAAGGTGTGTACGAATAAATTTGGAAATCTGCCCCAGTGCATCTCTTGAAAGATGTTGTTTTGTTTTCAAACTCCAAAGTTTGCCCTCGAATAAATCCTGAAGACCAGAACGCAAGTATACCGGCGAGTGCCATGGTAGCTGCTATCAATAGAACTGATGCCACTAGGGGAGAAACACCTTTCATCATACTCATTCACTTTAAAGTTTATTTTCTGTTAATAAATATATTGGTCAAACAAGCGAATATTAGTTTATGCAAATAAAAGCCCAGTCGGATGTAATAAGTTTCACCCTCACAGTTCTTTTCGGTGTTATAATCTTGGTCAGCATAACAGCATTAGTTCTAGCCATTTATGATGCCCAATTAAAAACCAATATCAAAACCAGTTTAGGACAGATATCTGTTCAAGTTCGTGACAATCTTCTAAAACTTTATGAGAATGCAAAAAAATCAGAAGCATCACCCAGCAATTATACGAGTATTCTGCTAGGGGAGATTGACATGCAACTGCCGCCTGATGTTGCAAAAAAGAATTATGAAGTTGCACTTGTTGGTGCAAATCCTCTTTTTGGAACATTGCAGAATTTGACTATTGACAATCAAACTCTCATATTCGTTGTCACTACACCTGGAGCAAAGATAATTGCAATGACAACTCAAGACCCGATAATACTTGTTGAGACCGATGTTCAGAATTTAGATGTTGGTGTCCAAGGAACTGTTTTGAACGGGCAAAATGCTGTACTGAAATATTACAGATATAATGTCAATGGAACTGTGAGAGACAAAATAACTTTGGGGAATCCAGATATTTTAATTGATATAACAAAGATAAGTTGATGAAATGCCTTCGATGATTGATTTTGCAATTTCGGTTGGAGTTTTTTTGAGTTTTCTTGCTGTCATTATTTTCTTCTTGATAAGCTATCTCAACAATTATTTCAATCTAGCCAGTCTTTCAGAATTAAGAACGGTCTCATTCGATGTTTACACAGGTTTATTCACTGGCCCAGGGCTGCCATCAAACTGGGAAAACTCAACTAATCTGCCGCTGAAAGTTGGCTTGATGAGTAGTTTGTATAAACTTCCTTTGAACGTCACCGAAACAAATGGGACTTATAGAGGCCAAATCAGCATAAACTCAACTATAATTTTTGATTTATCATGCCAGAGAAAAGCATGGAACACGACAATAAGAGTCTACAATTCCAGTCTCTCAGAAATACCTTCAAGCATCTATAACACAACAATGTGTAGCAGTCAATATGTGAACACTTCTGAAATAGTTTTTAATGTTACTCTCAATGCAAATGAGAACAAACTTTTCTATGTCTTCTACTCGCCTGAGAATTATGTTACTGCTCAGAATTATTCTGTTGCTTATCCTGTGAATGTGACTAATTATACTGTTCAAATATTTCCTGAGCAGGAATTGAAGATTGTATCAGTGAGCAAACTGATTGGATTGAAAAATCTTGACTATGACCAGCTCTTGCAGACATTGGGAACTAATTTGCAGTTTAGATTGGAAGTTGGTGCAAGCAGATGAAAGGACTAATGAGAAGTTTTGAAGCAGTTATAGCCATATTGATAATAACAACTACTTTTTTCATTCTCTTTTCAACAAGTGAACCAGTTCCTGAGTTTGATACGATAAACTGGAGATTGAATGGATTCAATGCATTACAAAGTTTGGATGAAAGAGGCGAGCTGACAGAGGCTGTTCTTTCAAATGATACTAGTGGGATCGAGAGCAAACTTTCAGTTTTGCTGCCAACCAATCTGAATTATGATTTGGTTATCTGTTCAGAAACTTGCCCTAGTGTTTCTATAAATTCTGAAAAAATAACATCAGTTCACTATTTCATTCCTGGAAATATTACCAATGTCCAAGGAAGAGAGGTCATATTATACTTGTGGGGATAGTATGAAAGGTCAGGTTTATCTCATTCTGGCAATTGTAATAATTCTCAATTTTGTTCTGATAAAAACTAGTCTTAATCTTACCAAGATTCTTGATGCAAAAAAAAATTTGGAGATTAGTGTTGAAAGGTTGGAATTTTCAAACATTCGTGATGGCACTATAAAGACTGCAGAGATTTCTGCAGGAAAAGGGGATGCTGATGTTAACGATGTTATTTCTTTCTTGAACTATACAAGGAACAGAGTGAAGGCAAGAGTTCTTAATCTGCAAGGGGTTGTTATGCAGACAACACATCCAAAAGTTGTGGCTGATCAAAATGTAACGATGAATGTTACATTTTACAACATGCTTGGTGAAACTGTGAACAGTTTGAGCATTAGTTTGAGTTCTGATCTAACTCAGAATAAAAGTTCCAGCTCTATCGCAGATAATGGGATTTTCAGAACGACCTTCAATTTCACAGGAGCAAATGCTAACCAAACTCTTGAATTCATTTATTCGACTTCCTCATTGACAAAAACAGAAACATTCAACATAACTTCACAGGTTGATAAAAGCAAATATAATTCTTTCTTTGATTTGAGGTTAATAGGGGAGAATGTTGAAGCTAGAGACAAGTTCATCCAGAAGTTCGACATGCCACAATAGATAACAATAAACTAAAAACAGAACAAACAATTATTATGGCAAAAGGAATTTCACCATTAATTTCTACGGTAATCGTAATCATGATGGTAGTTTCAGCAATATCCATGGTTTTGCTTATTGGCAGGCCTACCATTGACAAAGCAACAGAAGCTTCGGTTGTTAATGAGGCTTTGCTAAACATGAAATCAATTGATTCTGCGATAAAAGAAGTTGCATCAGAAGGTGTGCAAAGTTCTAGAACTGTTACATTCAAAGTCAGTGATGGAAACTACAAGATTGTTAATGACAGTGGTGTTTTGTTTGAAAAAGAATTATTGCAATCGGTCTATTCATTCAACACGATAACTTTTGATGGAGATGTCAAATCTGCTGCTGGTGTTAATCCTTTGGGATTGGTTGGTTTCTGGAAATTTGATGAAGGAAGTGGGAGCGTTGCGAATGATAGCAGTGGAAAAAAGAATGATGGAACTTTGAATGGATTTAGTGATAATGCTATCAATTGGACTACTGGAAAGCATGAAAATGCTTTGCAGTTTGATGGTGTAAATGATTATGTTTCAATTCCTGATTCTAATGATTGGTATTTTGGTTCTAGTCATTTCACAATTGATTTCTGGGTACGATTCAATGCACTCCCCACCGGTTACGGAAGTTTTGAGATAGTCGGGCAACGTGTGGACGCTAACAATAGGTACACCTTCGACCTTTACAATAGCGCCACCGACACATATCAATGGTATCTATACGTTGTGGTTAACAGCACTGTGACAATTAACGTTTATCGGACTACCACAGTTACAACTGGCAGTTGGTATCATGTTGCATATGTGCGAACTGGCAGCAACTTTAAGATATTTCAAAATGGGATTCAGTTAGGTAGTGATGTTACTGATGCTGATGAAATGCCAGATTTGGCTACACCAATGTTCATCGGTGCTACGTCTGCCCTTTCACAGTATATGAATGGTTGGCTTGATGACCTTCATATTTATCACAGGTCTTTATCAGCTGGTGAAGTAAGAGATGACTACATTTCAGATTCAAAACATTACTACGTAGCAATAGATTATGATAGGATTCAAATCGTCGGAACTGATACTTTCCAAAAGGGAATACAAAAACTTTGCGTACAGAAAATTGGTGAAACTGGAAACAAAGCTGTTGTAGAAGTAACCACGTGCTAAAAGTTTTATTTACTTAAACTGATATTAAATTAATAATCATGGTGACGTTAAAGAAAAGGTTCAGAGGTGTGAGGCAGAATCTGAATCGAGCGCAAACTGTTAGGTATAGGCAGATTTATGATAAATTTTGGAAAATATGGAAAAGGAGAAAATAAATGCCAAGATATAAATACAGAACAAAGGTTTCTAATCCGTACAAATTGGTTTCATTAGTTTTGTTGCTAGTAATAATCGCATTATCAGCTTACATTCTATTTCCAGAAAATATCATTAGAACTGCAGCTCCAGTAGCAATTCCTGATTTGTCAACTAGCAATTATAGTTTAGTTAATGTTTCTACGAATATTGTTGGTAATGCTGGTGCTGTGACTCTGACCGGAAATTGCAGAGCTGTCACCGCCTCTGTCGAACCAATACAAGCACAATCAATTCAAAATGCTTTGGATGGAACGTATGATAAAAGACCTAATGGGCATGATATTGCAGCTGAAACATTCCAAACTTTGGGGATAGACATTTTGATGGTAAAGGTTACTGAGCAGAAAGAAGATGCATATTTCTCCAAAATCATCATCAGGCAGGGAGACACAATCTTGAACTTGGATGCAAGACCAAGTGATGCTATTGCAATTGCGCTAAGAATGAAAGCTTCAATTTACATGAACAACAATCTCTTGCAAAATAATGGAGTAAACGTTTGTTAAGATTTTTTCAATGATTTATTAAATTCTTCCTTGAATTCTTTTGATTGTTCGGCAATTCTCTGGGCAGCTTTCTCCAAAGCATCCCTTGGTTCTCCTCTTTCAGTTTTGACAAAGATTTTTGGTTCCGCCAGATAAGGATGTTCTTTGATAAATGCAGCTTCAGAAACAGATTTGTCATTCCACAATTCCGAACTCATCAGAGTTACAAGTGTATAATCTTCTCCCTCTACCTCTAAAATTAATTTTTTATCTTCTTCCTTAACCACTTTCAGTTGCATTCAATCACCTCAAAGACTCATTTTTATTAATACTCTTTGTTTGTCCAAATATTTAAAAGTGAAAAATTAGACAAAAAGAACGAAGGGATTTAAACCTAATATTAGTTTAATTTATTATGACTATTGCCTTGTATGTTGGACGATTTCAACCTATGCATAAAGGACATTACAATCGAATGAGAGTTGCGATAGAAGAAGGGTATGTTGAAAAAGTAGTTCCAGTTTTGTTTGGATACACAAACAATGGAGTTGAAATTCCTACATATCATCATTTCCTTACATTTAAAGAACGAGAACAATTATTCAAGTGTATTGGTTTTGAACCACTGAAATTTGAAGTAGATGTGTCAAGAAGACTATCGCATAATTTAGAACCTGGCTATATGTGGAGACGAAGAAAAGAATTACTTGGAAGTTTAGATGGTGACAAAGTTCTCATAACAAATTCGCCTGGTGAAGTTTTTCTAGGCATAGTAATTTTCCAATTGCCTATGGTTTATGTTCCAAGATTCAGTGGTGAGACCGAAATCAAAGGTGAAGAAATAAGGAAGCTACTTTTACATGATAGGATAGAAGAAGCTACAAATTACTTGCCTTCGGAATGCAGAGAAACATTTATAGAAATTGCTGGAAAAAAAGATATGAAAAAATTATATCAAGAAAGAGAATATAATACTCGAAGAGTTGGTCCATTTAAGATAACAAGAACTAGAAATAGTCTATTGTCCTAAATCATCCCAATTCAACAAAGGAATTTTTGTTCTTTCCAAATCATCAGTTGCAATTCTTGGGCATGCATATGAAATCAAAATGTCGAGCTTCAATCCTTCTAACTTATCATTAGACCATTCATCAAAGGCAAGTATGTAAACCTTTTTTCCTAAATCTTCAAGTTTCTTTTTATCTTCAAATGGCTTCCCAAACATCTGACCTTTCTTCCAGCTTATCAATAATCCAATTCTTGTCGCTTCTTTCAATAACTGTTTGTTCCATGCTACAATCTTTTGTATTTTCTTCTTCTGACTTTCAATCTCATGGATTGTTTGCTTTTCTAAATCTAGATTCAAAATTGGTTTTTCCGTCTCCAATGCCAAGCCCAATCCATAAAATTTACCAGCGGAAATGCAGAGAAACACATCAACTTTTTGCTCAATTTTCTTTCCTGCGCCAACCCTGCATCCTAGCATCTGGCCTGGATATTGCTGAGATTTTGCAACATAGGCCTGAATCCCTTTCTTCTCGAGCCATTGGCCGACAATAGGAATCGTTTTCACGAATTGCAGGCTGGTGACAAGGCCAATGTTTTTGTATTTTTTGATTTTGTCAAATTCTTTTTCCAAAACTGGAACAGGGTCAGCATCCAAGAAATAATCCCAATAAACTACAGACATTTTTGTCTTGACACCAAAATCAGCATGACCTATGTGAAGAATGGCATCACAATTTAACCTTTTTGCTTCATCTTCACGGACATCGCAAGCACCAAATGTGTGTTCTAAACATAAGCATGTTTCTATACCGCTTCTTTCTATCCCATCAGAAATTTCTTGTATCCTCAACTTTAGACCTTCAGGAAATTGTATTAAAATTCTCTTAGCTTGTAATGATTTCAGTTTCTCTATTACTTTGTTGAGTTCCAATGTACACACCTTTATAATCTAAGTTGTCTGATGATTTTAAATGCTCTTTCTTTATGGATTTTCTAAGTTGTATAATTAGCTCTTGTATTTCATTCCAGTGCATTTTATCAGAATTTTTTGTAATTAGTTTCATTTTTCTTATTTTTTCATAATGTCTCGAATAATTCAATAATTTGCTTGCCAATCTTACAACATCTTTCTTTCGCTGAACAGCCAAACACCAAAAATTCTCATTATATTTTCCTAAGTTAGTTAGCTGATTTATTTCTTTTTCCAAATTAAGAGTTGCATAATAATTTTCTTTATTCAGTTTATTTGCTAGTTGTTGAAGTATTTTGAAGTCAGATGTTCTTATTCGAAATGTAAAACGGATGTTGTTTTTATTCGATTTTCGTATATCCCAAGTTGCTTCACAGTCCGCGTAACCAGCCAAAAAGGCTAAAAGGAATTTGGTATTTTTAAAAATCCATTTAGGTATTTTATTTGGCTTGTCCAATAAAAATGTAAAACTATTATTCAAATCAGAATACATATTCCATTCATACCATTTTTGATGTCGATTGATATAAATATGAACATGAGAATATTTACTAAAATTTTTTCTGAAACATTGTTAATTGAGATAAATGGGAAGTTGCTGACTCAACTCTTATCATATTATGATTTTTACGGCAATGTATATCACCAGTTCTCAAACCAAGTAGATAAGCTTTTTCTTTTAAATCCCCTGAAAATGAGTTCTTTGGGTATTTTATTTTCATTTCAATATCTTATGCTTTTCGTTTAAATATATAGTTTTATTACCACTTCTGGAAATTATTTTATCTTTACATTTAAATCCGAAAAAATCGAATTTACAAATATGAAAGGATTTAGTCCTGTTATCACTGTTTGTCTATTGATTCTTATAGGAATGGCCCTAGTCCTGATACTAAATCAATGGGCAAGAGATACTGTTGTAAAAATACTGACTGAATCTACTGGAACATATTATAATTCAACTAAAACAGTTGTTGGAACTTTCTTCAATCTTTTCAGATGACAAGCATCTTTATATATTTGCCTTTTCTAAGAATAGTAAAGTGATATGGTGAACCGATCGGAAATTATTGGCTGATTCTGGAACTTTTATTTACTGATAATTCTAAGGTGATTTTATGGTAATAGAGAAACCTCTAGTTATAAAGAAGGAAGAAGAAGCGCAGGAATTCTGGAAGAAGAAAAGGATTTATGAGAAAGCTAAAAAACAAAGGAAGAATGCTAAGAAATTCTACTTCTTAGATGGCCCACCTTATGCAACAGGAGCAATTCACGTCGGTACTGCGATGAACAAGATTTTGAAAGATTTCTTCATAAGATTTTTCAGGATGCAAGGATTCAATGTATGGGATCAACCTGGATATGATACTCATGGATTGCCGATTGAAAATAAAGTTGAACAAAAATTGGGGTTCACATCAAAGCAAGACATAGAAAGATTTGGTGTTGAAAAATTCAATGCTGAATGTAAAAATTTTGCAACTGAGTTTATTGACTTCATGAACAATCAATTCAACAACTTGGGGGTGTGGATGGATTGGAAAAACCCATACCTCACTTTAACAAATGAATATATTGAGGGTGTTTGGTACACTTTTAAGAAAGGTTTTGAAAATGGTTTACTCTATAAAGGAAACTATTCGGTTCATGTCTGTCCTCACTGCGAGACGGCTGTTGCTTATAATGAGATAGAATATGAGAAAGTTACTGATTTGTCAATATATGTGAAATTCAGAGTGAAAGGAAAGCCAAATGAATATCTTCTCATCTGGACTACGACACCATGGACAATTCCATCAAACACAGGTGTAATGGCAAAGCCAGAAGCGGAATATGTGAAAGTGAAGGTTGGAGAAGAATATCTGATTCTTGCGAAGAAACTTCTTGAAACTGTTATGAGCAAAGTTGGGATTACTAATTATGAAGTTGTTGAGACATTGAAAGGAAAAGATTTGGAAGGATTGAAGTATGATCATCCTCTTCAAGATATATTCCTCTTTCAATTGAAATTAAAGAACGCACACAGAGTTGTTTTATCAGATCAATATGTGACTCTGGATGAAGGAACCGGATTAGTTCATACAGCTCCTGGTCATGGAAGGGAAGACTATGAGGTTGGAGTGAAAGAAGGATTGCCATTAATCAATCCTCTGAAATTGAACGGAAAGTTCAATGAAGAATCTGGAAAATTTGCTGGTGTTTTTGCAAAAGATGCAGACAAGATGGTTATAGAAGAATTGAAGAATAGGAATGCACTGCTGCATGAAGAAAATATTACACACGATTATCCGATGTGCTGGAGATGTAATAGTCCTCTATTGCAAATGGCAGTGCCTCAATGGTTTTTCAAAGTTACTGCCATTCGAGACAAGCTTATTTCAGAGAACAAGAAAATAAACTGGGTTCCGAAATGGGCTGGGCAAAGATTCCAAAATTGGCTGGAAAGTTTGGGAGATTGGCCAATATCAAGACAAAGATTTTGGGGAACTCCTCTACCGATTTGGATTTGTGAAAGCTGCGAAGCTATAAAGGTTGTTGGATCAAGGAAAGAACTACCCAAAGTTCCGAAGGATTTCCACAAGCCTTACATTGATGAGATTATTTTAAAATGTAAATGTGGAGGAGATATGAGGAGAGTTCCTGATGTCATGGATGTTTGGTTTGATGCAGGAGTTGCATCGTGGGCATCTCTAAATTACCCGATGAAGAAAGATTTGTTCAAAAAATGGTGGCCAGCTGATTTCATCCTTGAAGGCCCTGACCAGATAAGAGGTTGGTGGAATTCATTGATGATAACTAGCATAATAACTTTTGGAAGAAGGCCTTTTGACAATGTTTTGTTCCATGGTTTTGTTTTAGATGCACATGGATCAAAGATGGCAAAGAGCAAGGGAAATTTTGTACAGCCTGAGGATGTTGTAAAAAAATATGGAAGAGATGTTCTGAGATTCTACTTCTTGCTTGGAGCTCCATGGGATGATTATTATTTCAAGTGGGAGGATGTTGAAGAAATCGCAAAATCTTTTGTCATCTTCAGGAATGTTTTCATCTTTGTGAAAACTTATGTGATGAACAAAGGAAAACCAAAGAATTTCAAAAAAGAAGACTTGTGGTTGCTATCAAAATTAAACACGCTTGTTGAGAATTGTACTGAATATAATAAAACTTTCAATGTGTACAAATCTGCAAAAGAAATTCAAGAATTCGTTCTGAACGATTTCTCGAGATGGTATGTGAAACTAATTAGAGACAGAGTATGGCCTTTGTATGAAGGAAAAGACAAGCAATCAGCATTTTATACATTGCTCACAGCAACTGAAACTTTGTCTAGACTTCTGGCTCCTTACGTTCCATTTTTAGCAGAAGATATTTATCAAAATGTTGTCAAGCCGCTAGAAAAGGGAAAAGAATCCGTTCACCTGTTAGACTGGCCGAAAGCAAACAAGAAAATGATGAATAAAAAACTGGAGAATGAAATGGAGATTGTGAAAAAGATTTTTGAAGCAGTTTCAGCTGCAAGGCAGAAAGCTGGTCTGAAACTAAGATGGCCTGTTGGAGAGATTTCAGTTGTATCCAAGAAGAAGGAGGTTGCATCTGCTGCTAAGAATTTACAACAAGTATTATTGCAAATATGCAATGCCAAAAAATTGAGCACCAAGCCAATGAAAGGTGATGTTATTGAAGTTGATTTTGAAAATGGAAAGGTTTACCTGCATAAAAAACTTGATGAAAAACTTTTAGAAGAGGCAATGTTCAGAGAATTGGTAAGAGAAATCCAATCATTGAGGAAGAAGAACGGATTCAAAGTGAATGAAAGAATTGATTTAACATTGTGCTCAGATGAAAAAACAAACAAAATTTTAAAGAAATATGAAAAGGAACTGATGAAAGAAGTTGGAGCGAGAAGAGTTACAACAGGAAAATCAAAAGGCAAGCATGCTGGAAAATTAGAATTTGATGAGAAGAAGATAGATATCGCATTTGAAAAACTCTAAGTTGTGACTGTTTGTGGCGATTCTAGAGGAGGATTCTCATACAATCTATCAATCATTTGCCTTTCTCTTTCAGCCCATGCCGCTCTCAATTTTGGTTGGTATGTAACTGCATAAATTATAATACCATTTTTTCCATGAGCATAGAGTCTCTTTATGCTACCCTCAACTCCCATCCCTCTTGTCAAGTCTCCATCTCTATAGCTCACTAATGGAACTTCCTCACCTCTCAACGCTTTATACGGTCTGCTTCTTTCAATCTTTGACAATTTCCTTAGCGATTCTAATTTACCAACCTTCGGAAGTTTTCTTTGAATAAGCGGTTGCTTGTCTTCAAATTTCAAGCAATTATTTCTTGCTGGGAAGAAAATGCTTTCACATGCATTGCAGTAGCTCTGTGTAAATTCTCCACAGCCTGGGTCAGGCTCGACAATTCCAACAAATCTGGGAAAACCCCACCCAACTACTCTTTTAACTTGTAATGCCAAAAATTCAAAAATATTAATCTCATTTCGTCTGTCGAGATATGCTTGATAAGAAGGCACTTTGCCTCTTTTCCTGCGAATTCCATCTTGAACTGTCATCATGGTCGCCAGTGAGTGTGCTCCAGAACCATAAGTGATAGCGAGAATGGTGTCACCTGGTTTTGCTATGTCAAGAGTTTTAGCAGTAGCTATTGGTGTTGAAGCTGCATATGGATTTCCTATATCTTCAACAACAAACGTAGATTCTATTTTCTCCTTAATTTGCTCCTTTGTCAATCGCATTCTTTTAGCTATCTCCGGATTCTGAATGAGGTCTTGAGGTTTGACATCATCGTCTATTCCAGACCAGGCTTTGGCGGTTTTTATTGGCATGTAACCGGATGGTTGATGGAATGGGATGTAAGTGAAATCAGTCAAGGAAATTTCAGGATGTTTTTCTAAAAGTCCGACCACCGCTCCAGTGGTGTGCTCCATATAAGTCTTAACAGTTGTGCGACCAAAATGAGCTGGATGAGGCTCCCCATCTCTTCTCCAGAAATCCAATGTAAAACTTCCAAAGGGACTGAAATCATCCAGCGAAGCAACAATATCTCCTCTACCAACTACGAAAGCTCCTGCACCACAACCTGCAGAATACTCCAAAGCATCTCTTGGGGGAGATTGTGAAACATCAGATCCAATCACGAGTCCGTATTTTATTTTATCAGCCTTAATCATTCCGTATGTTAAATACAAAGCATGCATTGCAGGAGCGCACGCTGCTTCTAAATCATTTGTCATGACTCTATTTCCTACGCCCACAAAATCAGCCACGGCTCTTGCAATTTGGCCTACTGCATAAGATTTTGATTCAGAACCTGCAGAAACCATGTCTATTTTCGAAGGAGAAATTCCAGACATGTCTAATGCATTCAGCGCAGCTTCGTAAGCAAGAGTTGTGGAATCTTCACCGGGAGTTGCGACAGCTTTGTATCTGAGTCTCAAACCGTTATGAATCTTGTCGACTTTATCATCAATGTCTGGCTCCTTACCCTCTCTATATCT
>Ga0315277_10004135_pt1 | contig 19452 bp, 19 predicted proteins | sample YL17G05_15_MG_FD_203695 | JGI IMG/M metagenome (GOLD analysis project Ga0315277, IMG submission 203695) | Sediment microbial communities from Yellowstone Lake, YNP, Wyoming, USA - YL17G05_15 | ecosystem: Environmental > Aquatic > Freshwater > Lake > Sediment | place: USA: Wyoming | collected... | reverse complement strand
AAGGACGTCAAGATAAGGCACATCCTTGGTGCGAATCGGCGAGATATTGTAGACACACCCCATGATCCAGAGAGCTGCCATCGTCAGGCTGAAAAGGACGGAGACCAACAAGCCCAGACCGATGCCGGCAATCATAAGCGCGATCCACTCTGCATAGGCCCAGGGGATGCTCACCTGGCCGGAGGGAACCGGCCGTAAATGCTTGGTCGGATGCATGCGATCGGAAGGAGCATCGAGAATTTCGTTCAGCACATAGTTGCTCGAGGCAATCAGGCAGACGGAAGCGAACCCCCAGAATACATTCCAGAGCAACGCTGTTCCGATAACTGACCGGTCGATGCTCAACGCAACGACAATTCCAGGCAACACAAAGACATTTTTCACCCAATGATCGACGCGCGCAATGCGCAGATGTCCGAGCAAGGTCGGACGAGGCGGATGTTCGACGTTCGCTTTCCCCTCTGATTCCAGCTTCCAACTCGCAGCAACGGCATCGGTGTCTTTTAAGCTCATTCGTTCGTCATCCCTTCTTTCATGCATCCTGCCCACTATTTGATTATCGCCCTCTGATTTCGGAAACCTGGGCAAAGGAAATATAAGCTTCCCGAAATATCGCCCCGGATCCCCTCAGGGAACAGCAAAATATGAATGCCCTTTCCCAGCACGCACTCTGCGCCCTCTGCATCCTCTGCGTTGATTTTTAACATCCCGCAGCTATTGCAATGATCTACTACATCCCGACTGACCGATCCCATACGCCGCCCGACATCGCTTGAAAATCTGAGACGGCCAATAAATTTATTTGATAAAATGATCTCTGTGCCACTGGGAACATAAGCATCCCACGAATTAAATAAACGCGCGGAATGCTCGCTTTCTCGTGAGAGCCGTCATAGCATTATTTGCTGCTTAGAAGGAGCTCCAATGAGCAAAACAACTTCGCAGCTTAAAATCGCACTTCCGGCGCTTGCCCTGGGCGCGGTTGCTGCGGTGGTCATTCTAACCAACAATTTGTCTGCGAGTGCCGGCGATAAGCAAGCCGGCTGCGCTGTTATGTTCAATCGCTTCGGATTCCCCTGTTCCTGGGATCAGATCGTTGTGATTGGCGACCAATTCCGAGCGGATATGTCGGATGAACAGGTGAAATTCGCTTCCCAACGCTATGCCGGCTGTCAGAAATTGACATTGGATATTTCGGGCCGGCTGCGGCGGTTTAAACCAAAGTTTCTGGTGCTCCATTACCATCTTGGTATCTGGCAACAGCAACCGGCGCACAGTTTCATTGTCGACGGCAATCACTGGGGGAATGACTGGAACGAGGTGACGCTGCATGAAAGCTGGTTTTGGCACAATGAAAAGGGGGAACGCGTGCGCTCGTCCGCGGACGGCAAGTTTTTGATGAACATAGCGGACCCTGGTTTCCTGGCTTACTGGAAAGCGTCGATATTGGCGCAGCTGAAAGCGGGCAAATACAACGGAGTATTTCTGGACTCATCCTCCATTGACATGCTTCACGTCGAAGCCAGTCAGATGGATCCGCGCTTGATGGGCACTGCCGCCCGGACAAGGGTATTCGTGGAATTGGAGCACAGGAGTTGGAGCCAGGCGTATGAAAAATTCATGTCGGAAATGACCCGCTCTCTTGAAGAGCAGGATTTTGCCGTGATTCCCAACATCAACGCCCAGTTTACCACCTGGGATACGACTGACTACTTCACTACGGCTTCAGGAGCGTTTGTGGAGGGGGCATTCGCGACGCGCAGTTCCGAGGACTGGAAAATGGCCTGCGAGAGGATCCTGAAGCTGGTATCGGCGGATAAAATCGTAATGTTCCAATCAACTCTGCCTGGAGGGGATGGCGACTACGCCTCGAGAATGTATTATCTGGCTTGTTACCTGCTCCTGAAGGGGAAATTCACCTACATCAACTACTTCAGTGGCAGTCCGCTAAGTTGGTACCCAGAATTCGAAATCAAGTTGGGCGTGCCCAAGGATGTTGTTACAACTCTTGCGGAGCTGGCAGAGCAAGGCGTTTATCACCGGCAATATGGCGATGGAGAGGTATGGGTGAACCCAACCTCCCAAGCTCGTGAGGTCACGCTGGGGAGGCCGGCATACCTGGCAATGCCCCGTGGTGGCGGTCCCGTGCCCGAGGATGGCCGAAATCGAGGATCTCTCAATTTCAAGTCGCTGGTGAACTTGTCCCTTGAGCCGTGGAGCGGAGCTATACTATCCTATTCTCCGCCAAAGCTTTAAGCAGGTACTCATAGGTAACCGACTCCATCCCAGATTTATAAGAGGCAGGCTTTTGGCGGATGATAGCGCACGCGATTCCTGCCCGGGAAGCAGCGACCTGATCAACCTCAGGACGATCTCCAATGTATAACGCCTCGGAAGCCTTCACCCCTAGCCGCCCTAGAACCGTGCGCAGCCCCTTTTCATTTGGTTTTAGGCAGTTTATTTCAGGATCCTGCGCGCAAGTAGCCATCTCGAAGTAATGGTCAATTCCAAGTGCGCGAAGTTTGGCCGGTGCAGGATAATCCGAGAGCACCGCCATCCGAATGCCATTGGCCTTGGCAGCAGCCAGAAATTCAAGCTCGTATGGATAGATGGCTTTAGCCAACAATTTAAGCGGCTCCTGCTCCATCCAACGTAATACGTAATAAGATACAGTTTCTACACTCACCCCAATACGATGGCTTGCGAGTTTTAGTTGAAGCAAAGACAAGTCCTCAGTAGTTTCAATCCCACGAAGCCGTTCATGCGCTCCCCTGTAGGCCTGGAGAATTCGCAGTGCGTTAATCCCTTCAAGGGGATGAAAGGCGTATTCCTTCGCAATGCGCCCCAGCATAGCCCTGCGAAGGATCCTTTGAGAATAGAGGGTCCCATCCAGGTCGAAAATGATGGCCTTTATGGGAGGAGATGAATATTTCAAACTCATCGCCAATGGAGTATTGCACTCCTTTTGAATTACGAGTGTCCGTTCATTTGGTGAAACCGGCGGCTCTCGGATCTGCCGTAATTGGGCGGAGATAGAGCTTTCATTAAGGGAAGCGTAGTCTCATGATTTGTATCCGGTGATTTCCTTCCTCCGCGATGTACAGCCGATCGGGCGGCTCGAACTGTAGGGTGGTGGGCTTCTTTAACTCACCCGGTTTCTCACCGGAACGTCCTACGCTTCCGATGTGCCGTCCATCAATTCCAAATATTTCGATGCGATCGCGCCCGTAATTTGCTGCCAGAAGAGTCCCCTGCGGGCCAAAAGCGATGCCAAGCGGTTTGATTAATAGCTGTGAGTTGTCGTTGCTCATTAAGCGGAGGAACCGACCATCTCGCCCGAAGACCTGAATGCGATTGTTGCCGCTATCCGAGACGTAGATCTCGCCGGACAGCGAAACCAACAATTGAACTGGGCCCATTAATTCGCCCGGGGCATGCCCCTCCCGACCAATGGACCGTAGCCACGTTCCAGCCCGGTCGAAGACTTGGATGCAGTTGTTGCTATAGCTCGCGACGTAAATCGTGCCATCGGGTTCCACCCAAATATCTCTTGGATTCCGAACAGATCGCCAGGGCAACAGATTGCGTCCGAATTCGCGAATAAAACGACCTGAAAAGTCCCAGACCTGGATACGATTGTTGCCTGTGTCGGCAATATAGATGTTGCCGGATGGATCGAAAGCAATCGAATCGGCCCAAGCAATCTGGCCGGGCCCTGTCCCATGAGATCCGAGCGACCGCAGTAACGTTCCGTCGCGGGTAAACATATGAATGCTATGTGCAAGATCGTCGCATACCCACAGGGAGCCTTGAGGACCGAGCCGGACGCCAAAAGGGCCGCGGAAGCGTTCCCGGGCAATTCCTGCGATCGTCGCGAGGACGGTTAAGGATATCTGCGTGGATTGATTTGGCGATTGTCCTCCCTGTTTGACGGATGCCGTTAGGCTCGAACAGTGGATAAGTGACAATGGGGATTCCGGTTTGCCTTCCGTGATACCGAGATTCACACAGCACAATGCTGCGGCTCCCAGGCAGATTGTGCGCCGAGTAATCCTTGTTCCGGGTTGGCTTGGATATGCATCAATAATTTGACTGAAGTGAGGTGATATAATAACTCCTTCTATGCTATTTCCTGCGAGATTCGGCGGCTTCAAATTGCTCTTCAACTCATTCGTTTGTCGATTTTTTAACCCGATGTGCATTCCGACGAATAATTGAATGCACGTAAAAGAGGAAATATGGAGTATGTCGGCATGACCTGGCGGTCACCTTCGGTGCGATCCTGCAGGATTTTTGTCTGTGGTCCGGCTCCTCCCAAGATCCGGTGTGCCGGTTGATGCGCGTAACGAAACCATGGCTCAATCACACTGGATCGCAGCTTTACTCTAAAGGCCGGTGCGAGCTGATCTGTGCCAAATGAGCACCTGGTAGCCAATTGGGCTGGCGGCTTGCGCAGCAGGAGCGGGTAACGATTTCTCATTGACGGCGGCAGAAGGTACGCGAGCATCCTATAGCGGCCCTGTGAGATATTCTGCCTCTCCATCCCGTCGATTTCCTTGCGGAAGGTCTCAAAGTCAGCGCGCCACTCCTGCAGCGGATTATAGAGAACCTGCAGATGCGGATCATCGGCCGCACGGCGCGCGGCTGCATCAGGATGGTAGAACGCAGTCGTGGTGTCGCCGATCAATCCTATGTTTTGAGGTGGCCGGGCTCCCAGAAGAATGTACATCTCGTCATAGGTGTAACGGTCTGTGACGAAGAAGGTGCCCCAATGTGCGTTGGCATACTGCAAGAGTTCTCTGCTGATTTCTACATTCTGCCCCCAACTACCGCTCATAAGCAGCAAGAAGCAGTTCGGCAGGATGAGCAAAGCAGAGAATGTCCTGCGTTTTGCGGCACCCGCGACCCTGCTTATCAAGGCGGCTGCAAGCAGACATGCGGGAAGAGCCATGGGGTACCAATAGCGCGTGTCGTGATCGAGCGGGAGATACTTGAGGGGATGCTGGCTGCCGTAGCAAATCCACGCCCAGTACAATAGGATGGTAAGTGGAGCCAGGCGTAGTGCCGGCTCCAGGCTGCGGCGCAGGAAAGCAGTTATAGCAAGAGGCACGGCAATGAAGAAACCAAAGGCCTTTGAGAACACCAGATTCCAAAGCGGCCATAACATCCAGCTTGGATTGATTTTCCCCGAAGGAAGGCGTAGGGGCACGGCAAACTGCTGGTTGAACATGTGGGTTTTGCTGATAATGGTGAATTCGTACAGGGGATTGCCGGTCAACCACCAGAAGGCTATGAGTTCGCATACGAGAAATGCCAACGCCGAGACAGCACATATGCTGATTGCACGACGCCAGTCAAGCCTCGGCCATCCGGCAAGCGCGGTCGCGCCGGCAAGAATTCCCACATAAAAGATCATGGATATGTGCGTCCAGACCGAAATCCCTAAGATCGCCCCTGCCGCTGCCAGCAGTCCGCGTCGGGTTCCGGCAATCAGCAATGTTGCCGTTCCTAATGCGGCAAAGCCGTTGGCGAGGCTGCTGGCTGCTGGATATGTCGAAAGGGTGACATCCAGCACCAGCAGGGAAGCAAAAATTCCGGCAAGGAAACCGGCTTCTGCGCTGACGAGCCGCCGCGTCACCCACCAGGTGGCCAGGGTAAACACCAGGGAACCGAGCAGTCCGGGCAGGGCCAGCACCCATTCGGCGAAGCCCAGCGTGTGCACACTCAGAGCTAGGAGACCGTTATACAGGAGGCGCGTTTCCCAGTGGTTACGGGGCAAATGATCGGGATGCAATGCAAAGTTGACGTGAGACAGGTCATCGAAGCCGAACAAGCCCTCGAAGAAGATGACGCGCAAAAGAAGCCAAACCCCGATGATCAACAGCAGAGGATGACGTTCCGCAAGCTTCATAGGGTCCCTTTTGAACGGGACTTGATGATCAGTTGGGAAAGTTCTTTGAGACGGTGGTTTACGCCATCCAGAACCACCCCGCAGGTGGCCAACAACATCGATAGGATTCCCAAACCAACGGCCAGGATAGCAGTAGGGAAACGATCAACCCGGCCAGTTTGAAGATACCCAACGATGGGAATCAATCCCAGCCCGAAGCTCGCCAGTGCGAGCACAATCGCGATCAAACCAAAAAAGAGCAGAGGGCGGTATGCCTTAAAAATATCGATGATCTTCAGAATCACCCGAAAACCGTCTCTGCATGTCCGGAGTTTGGAGTGCGAGCCTTGCGGCCGCTCCCCATAACGGATCGGGATCTCAACGATGACAAGCTCGCGATACAATGTCTGCAATGTCATCTCAGTCTCGATTTCAAATCCCCTCGAGATGATCGGAATCTCGTTGACGAAGCGCTTGCCAAACGCGCGGTACCCGGACATGATGTCGTGCAGATTCGAGCCGAAAATCCAGTTAACGCAGCGCACAACCAGCCGGTTACCCAGGATGTGAAAATTACGGAATGAGTTATCTCCAAACTCCACGAGTCGATTGCCCACCACCATGTCGGCCCGTCCCTCCCGGACCGGCTTGAGGAGTGCCTCGACCTGGTCTGCCGGATAGGTGCTGTCCCCATCCACCATCAAATAGATGTCTGCGTCGATTTCCTTGAACATGGATGCGACGACAAAGCCTTTTCCCTGTCGCTTCTCACTGCGCACGATGGCGCCTGCGGCACGCGCTATGTTTGCGGTGTCGTCGCTGGAGTTGTTGTCATACACGTAGATTAATGCTTCGGGCAATTGGCCGCGGAAGTCCTCTACCACTTTTTCTATGGTTATCGCTTCGTTGTAGCACGGCACAAGTACTGCGATCCTCTCGCCATTGACGGTATCGGGACCATTGCAGTTCACGGCGACTCCTCTCTTCACAAGTGACTCGGCTTGGCTATATTATTGACATCTGCATAAATAATACAATAGAATAGGGTGATTCCATAGCTGGAGGAACCCATGCCGAGACCAAGAGGACCTGCAGCACTGATCAAAGATCGCCGACAGCGTGCACTGAAGCTGCTTTCCGATGGACGAACATTGCATGAAGTAGCCCGACTGATAAAGTGCGCCGCCAGTTCGGTCATGCGTTGGCGCAACCGGAAGCGTAAAGGTGGTGAAAAGGCGCTTGAAGTTCGATTCTCGCCAGGTCGACCGCCACGACTGCGGGCTGGTCAGCGCCGTCGACTGGTTCGCCTCTTGTTGAAAGGGGCGATGGCGCATGGATATACAACGGATCTTTGGACAACCGCACGGATCGCCGAGGTAATTTACCGGCACTATGGTGTGCGCTACCACCGCGATCATGTGGGTCGCCTCATGCAGAGTCTCAAATGGAGTCACCAAAAGCCGGAGCGCCGGGCTCTGGAGCGCAAGGAGGAGGCCATCGCAGAATGGAAACGGAAGCGCTGGCCGGCGGTAAAAAAAACGCCAAGAGGCTGGGCGCCCATATCGTCTTCTGTGACGAGTCGGGATTCCTCCTGATTCCCACCGTAGCCAAAACGTGGGCACCGCGGGGTAAAACTCCCATCCTCCGGCATCGCACGTGTCGCGACAAAGTTTCAGCCATTTCTGGGATTTCGGTCAGCCTGCGCTATCAGCGCCTCGGACTCTACTACCGCCTCTACCTGGATAACATCGGTCGCCTGGAAGTCTTCGCATTTCTTCGGCATCTCTTGCGTCATCTCCGCGGACAAGTCATTGTGCTGCTGGATAACGGTTCCAGCCACAAGGGCGACGCCATGCGTGCCTTCCGGTCTTGCTACCGGCGCTTGCACATAGATTATTTTCCTGGCTATGCACCCGAACTCAATCCCGACGAAGGGGTGTCGTCCCTGACCAAGCGGAAGCTTGCCAATGGACGCCCTGATAACAAGGAAGATCTATTGCGACAGGTAAACAACGCTCTGAGTGATATCCGCCGCTCCTCAGCAAAGCTGCGAGGCTGCATCGTGCAGTCTGACCTGCCTTCTTTTTTGCGCTAAATTGTTGCATTATTTATGCAGATGTCAATAAGTCTTCCAAGGTAAACGATAAGAGGGAAGATCTTCCAGCGTACCCCGACTTGGTTCGAACCCGAGCCTGCAATTTGTGTCGGCCTGGGACAAGCAGTAACTCCAACTGTGTGCCTGCCACACTTTGCCAGGTACCTCCATCCACCGATAACTCAAATCGCGAAAAACAGGGACTATAGGTTCCCAGTTGGAAAGATATGCGATATGCATTACCCGCAGATTCGAGCTTTGGGTTAGCCAATTGTGCCTGGTCTAACGGCCAGTTGAATTCCTTCTCCGAGTCGACATTTTTGATTGCTGTTAAAATCGGCCTGATTTGTGGTCTCGATGTCCACCACGTGGACTGATCTCCACCAACCGGACTCCCGATGCGCAATCTGCGGCTACGCCAGTCAGTACGTAAATCGATGTGAACATAGGAATAAAATGGAAGCATGTTCTGCTTCCCAATTCCCTTATCCCAAAGAGCAAACGATAGCTGCTGAAGCAATCCACGCCTTTCAAGTTCGGGCCCCTGATGGCAAAGTGCAAATGCCGATAACGGAATTCCACCGGCACTATAGTAAACATGGAGATCAGGGTCCAGGAGGATCCAGGCGGCGTACTGATTACACCATACCTCTGTAACAGCGTGGTCCCATATATATCCGGATTTCGACGCTGTTACAATACGCGCGCACCAACCGAGCGCTGTGAGGGCGTGGATCAGCGTGCGGGCCGCAATCTCGCACCAAAACTTCCTGCCTGAACGCGCTAAACGCACGATTTCCGTAGGATCAAAGGTCGAAACACCGCCCGGCACAGGGTCAGTTCCGTGTTGAATTTGCTCCCCAACCCAAGCTGCAATCCGAAGAAGAGCCTGGAACTCGGTTTCCTCACCTGCGACGAGTGATTCCAATTGGAAGGCCGATTTGAATCCGCTGATATAGGAAGTATCGTATGACTCAAGAACGAAAGGGACAGATTTATCCGGATAGGGGCCCGTCACATTTGTCAGGTCTGACAAACCTCTGCTGCTAGCGGCGAGTTTGTTCCAATCGACAGCGGCTCGGCGGATGTCCGCCGCGGGTGGACCGATCCAGTATCGCGAAGTAAGCTGGCTAATTTGCTCTAAATCGCTTTGATAGACCTTGCTCAGTATGGGTGTCGCGATGCTGCGAACCATTTGTTGAGGTGCCATCATCGGGGGCACGTGATACACCACTGTGGCGATAAAAAAAATTACCCCAATACAGGAGAGAATTGAAGAGACCGTCAACAAAAATATTCGTGACGCTCTTGAATTTGCTCTATGGAATTGCCGCAAGACTGGCATGCACTTTACGGTTACCGGCCGCTCCCTCAAGGCGCAGAAACTTTTTGTTGGGAGGCACTGGGCGGCGTTTTTGCTTCCACAAGATACCTAGGGCGGCGCCTGGATTCATCTAGAGCTCTCCAAAGGTACTCGCCGAGGACGCCCATCATCAGCATTTGTATCCCTCCAATAACTAGGACAACTACCATGAGCGACGTCCAACCTTGAGCGGGGCGGCCCGCAAGCGCGTTTATAATGACCCAGAAGGAATAAAGAAAGCCGATGAAGGCTATCGCGAAACCAGTGTATGACATCAGGCGGATCGGTAGATAAGTAAAGGAGGTGACGGAATCTAAAACGAGTTTTATTTTCTTCTCGAGATTCCACCCCGAACGGCCATGAAGCCTGGCCTTTTTGTCGTAGTGGACGAGTGCCTGTCGGAATCCCATCCAGGTTATTAGAGCGAATATGCTGACGTTTGCCTCTCCAAAACTGCAAAATGCGTCAATAACCTGGCGATCAATCAGGAAGAAGTCGGCACCGGTTGAAGGCGTCCCTGTCAGACCAACGACGCGGCGCATCAGGAAATAATAAAGCCTCGAGAAGCCAATCGTGGTTTTTTCCTCTCCTTCGCGATGGGCACGAACGGCCCAAACGACCTGCGCCCCCGCTTGGCGCTCCTTGATCAACAAAGGGATCGTTTCGGGCGGATCCTGCAAGTCGGCAGCCATTATGACCGCGCAATCACCGCGGGAGTGGTGAAACCCGCATGCAATAGCCGTGTGCGATCCGAAATTTCGTGCGAAACGGAACCCTCGAATGCGAGCATCCTTGGTGGCAAGCTCGGAAATCGCTGCAAATGTGTCATCGCTGGAATGGTCATCGACGATGATCCATTCCCACTCACCCTCGGATTTCAGCGCGAGCACGAGCCTTTCATAGAGGATAGGAAGATTCTGGGCCTCGTTGTAAGCCGGAGTAATGATCGAAATCGCCGGCCTCCCAGCCTGTGGCATGGAATACCCGGCACATTGGCTTGAATTGGAATACTGAACTTTAGGATCGGGCAGATTCATCGATCGAGGCTCGCGCGCAGGGCTGTAACGACAGCGACCTGCTCTGCATCGCTCATATCATGGAAGAGGGGCAGCAGAATGGACCGGCGATGCGCCATCTCGCTGTGAGGCAGTCGCATACAACTGCTTGGCACACAACCACAGCCGCCAGGGCCGACGCCACAAGACCATGATTGATGACGATATGCATCTTCCATGTGAGCGCACATGATACCACGTCGCGTCGCGATGCCGGCGTCCAGCATGCTCTGCATAACCTGCCGCTGATCGCATTCTTCAGGCAGGCCAATGCAAAAGCTCTGCCAATTGCTATGAGCCCAGGCGGGTTCAAGCGGCAGCGCCACACCTGAGATTGCGGACAAAAGTTCGCGATATCTTTCGACCCTTTCTCGGCGCCGCGCCACAATCTCCGGCAAACGAATGAGCTGTGCTCGCCCCATGGCGGCCTGTATATCGGTCATGCGGTAGTTGTAGCCCAGCTCAACATAGGACTCGAAGATGATGCCCTTGGCTTGGTGTCTGATCGTGTCAGGCACGCTCATTGCATGCTGTCGGAGCAACCGAAACTTCTTGTCGAAGAGCGGCTCCGAGGTGGTCAACATCCCTCCATCGCCGGTCGTGAGCAGCTTGCGAGGGTGGAAAGAAAAACAGGCAATGTCACCATGTGGTTTGCCGATTTTCCCCCACTCACCTTTCCACATAATTTCACTGCCGACGGCACACGCGGCATCTTCCACAACCGGCAACCCATGCCGCCCGGCAATTTCCAGGATGCTTTCGAGGTTGCAGGGCATCCCCATCTGATGGACGCACAGGATCGCACGCGTGCGTTGGCTAATGACGCGCTCGATCAAGGCCGGATTCATGTTATAAGTACCGCCCTCGATGTCGATGAAGACCGGAGTGGCCCCGCAGTACCGGATAGAATTGGCCGTGGCTATGAATGAATGAGATGCTGTGATCACCTCGTCTTCAGGGCGAACTCCAACTGCCATGAGTGCAAGATGCAATGCAGTGGTACAGCTCGAAACCGCGCACGCATATTTTGCCCCCACGAATGAGGCAAACTCTTCCTCGAATGCGGCTACCTCCGGACCTTGGGTCACCCAGCCAGAGCGAAGAACCCGCTCAACAGCTTGAATTTCCTCGTCGCCGATTACAGGTTTGATCAGAGGTATCGCCATGCTGGTTTTCCCTCTCCGTATTTCTGCCAGGCCGCCACGTATCCCTTCGGCGTCGAAACACCGAAACGATTTCCTCGGAGGTGCACGCAATGAACTGCGTCCCCGGCATGCGGCATGCGCTGCAAGATCAAGGTGTCGTCTAATTCTCCATCCGTAGATTTCTTAAGCAATGCGGCTGTGTGATCCAGAAAACTATTAGAAAGAAGATATCGACCGACTCCGACCAGCTGGGCGGGCGTCGTTTCACTGGACTCATGCGAGCCCCCAATGCCCTCTAGCTGGTACGTCCGCGGGGTCACAGGCTTTAACTGAAGCTGCCTGTGCCCCGTGAGATTCTCAGCCGGTTCCAGAATAGTCCCGAATACAGCGCCCCCCAAAGCCTCAAAGGCGGCGGCCATCTGAAGCAGGGGCGGATCATCACAATCCAGGAGGTCGTCAGGGAGTAGCACTGCAAAGGGCTACCCTACGCAGAAATCGCGGGCCAACAGAAGTGCATGTCCCAATCCCAGGGGCTCAGTCTGTACGACGAATGTAAAGTGACACTTGTCGGAAATCCCATCACAGCAGTGGAGGAAACAATCCTGGATCAAGCGTTTACGGCTGCTGATAATAATAATAGCGATATCAGTATAGCCGCTTGCAATTGCCTCCGCAATCACCCATTCTATTGCTGGATACCGAGCAATCGGGAATAATTCCTTGGGAATTATCTGCGTGATCGGTCGCAACCGGATGCCGCATCCGGCTGCGGGGATGATGGCCTTTCTCATCCCGATGAGGTTATTCCGCAACCCAATGATCGGCAATTACGACACATCCTGTGCTTGCCACCAAGCGACCAGTTTCCGCAGCCCTTCTTCAAGTGATACCCGTGGCTGGAAGCCAAGGAGCTGTCCGGCTCTCCTAATATCGGCGAAACGGCGGGGAACAGGATTTACCTTGCGCTCCGGTCCGTGCTCCGGCTGTTTGTCTGACCCTATAACCTTTGAGAGAAGACCGGCCAGCTCATCCAGGCTAGTCTCAACGCCGCTGGCAATATTGAGCACCTCATCCGAGATATCTGCTTCCAAAGCAAGAATGTTAGCGCGTGCCACGTCTTCGACGTAAACGAAATCCATCGTTTGTTTTCCATCGCCGAAAATCAAAGGCGCCTGACCGGATGCGATACGTTCCATCCAGCGTATGAGCACTTCTGTATACTTTCCGTGGACATCCATTCGCGGCCCATAGACATTGAAATAGCGCAGTGCAACATAGGGAAGCCCATACATGTCGTTAAATGAGCGCAAAAGGCCTTCAAGCATGATCTTGGTAGTCCCGTACCAGGTGCGATTGTTGTAAGGATGGTGCAGTTCCTCGGTGGGAAACGTATCCGCGAGGCCGTAAATAGATGCCGATGAAGCGGTTACAATTTTCTTGACGCCTGCATTTTGGGCAGCCTCCACTACATTGTAACTGCCATCGCACATTACCGTCAGTGCTTCACGCGGGCTCTCGGCGCAAGCCGTGATTCGTAACGTGGCCATATGGATGACGGCATCGATCCCTCGCATGACTAAATTCACGGTATCAAGGTCTCGAATGTCACCTCGTATCAGATTCACTCTCGGGTCCATTAGCGCCCGTTCCACATTGGCTAGTGTCCCGCGTGTCAAGTTGTCGAGGATTACTATACGGGCTGGCGCATATTCGCCGAGCAGGAGATCGATCGTCGTGGAACCTATTAGGCCACAACCTCCAGTAACAAGAATTTGAGAATCTTTAATTCGCATTTTGAGGCTTCCTGCGTTTGTTAGAATGACAGGTAGAGTTTGCTGATATCGGGTTAGATGAGAAAATGGCTGAGCGCCGGTTGACAAGCTTCGCATCGCCGGCATCCCTTACCGTCAACTATAGACAATCCCAAAAGATTATGACGAAGTGTTCGACCTGACGTTCAGAGTTGAGGTCAGCAAGGAGCAAACAGCACCCGCCTGCTGACGCGTCCGGCTCTGTCAGCTCCGACAAATCCCACGTCACCATATTGTGCGAATCTCAATAGATCGAACGCGCTGACATAGAAGAAAACCCGGGTTTCATTGTTGAGATCAATGGCCTCCCTCTCCGGGCCGGAAGCCCTCCCTCCATCGCAAAAACCGAGCGGGCACACCAGCTACGATGGAAAAAGGCTGCACGTCCTTGGTAACGACCGCACCGGCGCCTACAATGCTAGCCTTTCCAATCGTCACACCCGGAAGCACGACAGCATTGGTACCTACATCCGCCCACGCTTCGATCTTCACCTGTTTGATTTCCAGGTCTGTGGTAATGATCGGCACATCGATGGGCACACCGCTGTGAACGGAGCCCAAGACCTTTGCTCCCGGCCCCCAACCCACGTAATCCTCGATGACTAGCTGGCGCGCGTCGAAGTAACTTTGCGGGCCGATCCACACATGACTGCCAATCTGGCAGCATCCGTCAAACCTGCCCTGAATATATGTCTGCGCGCCGATGAAAACATCGTCACCAATTTCGAAGGTTTCCAAATGTTTGAATCCAACATTGCTGCCAATGGTGACACCTTGGCCAAATCTACGAGCCACACTCCTCCAGAGAACTCGGCGCATGAGCGCATCAAAGTCAGCTTCGCTGAGCGTGAACCGGTTGCAGAGTTCAAGAAGTGCCTCCCTGGTATATCTGTTGCGAAAATATTCCGCAAGTCCAATTTCATACTCTGCATCAGCACTTGCCGTCTTGATCCCATGAACAGCCTTGACCGTGCGCTCGCCCGACATCGTTTCATCATGCATTCACACCCTCCTGCACAGCTTTACATACAATTGTCTGATCCTCAAGCGTGAGTTCGGCGAACATCGGCAGAGAAAGCACCTCGTTGGCTGCCTGTTCCGAAAAAGGAAATGCACCTTGTCGATATCCGAGGTCTGCATAGGCTTCCTGCAAGTGTACCGGAATCGGATAATGAATACCCGTCTGAATTCCATGGTTGTGAAGATGTTTTATCAGGGTCTCTCGAAACCTGACTCGAATCGCGTAGACGTGATACACATGACGCGCATAAGACATCGCTGATGGAGTACCAACACCATCAAAAGCCAGCAGCCGGTCATATATTCCCGCACATTTGCGGCGAGCTTCGGTCCACGCTTCGAGATGGCGTAGTTTTACACGCAAAATTGCACCCTGCAGTCCCTCAAGGCGATAATTATAGCCTTTGAGCACATGCTTATACTTTCGCTCTGCCCCCCAATCGCGAAGCATCCGGACAATCCGGGCAAATTCGGCATTATTGGTGACTATAGCACCACCTTCTCCGTAGGCTCCTAGGTTTTTCCCCGGATAGAAGCTGAAGCAGCCAAGATCACCGAGGCCTCCCAGGCGCTTGCCTTTATATTCGGCGCCATGAGCCTGAGCGGCATCTTCGATCACCAAAAGTCCGCGCCGGCGCGCTATCTCGAGGATTGGATCCATGTCCGCCGGATGGCCATAGAGATGAACGGGCATGATAGCCTTGGTCCGGGCCGTGATAGCCTGCTCAATCCGGTTGGCATCGATAGTATAAGATCGTGGTTCAATATCGACGAATACTGGGCGAGCACCGACATACAGGATTGCGGCAACAGTTGCGACGAAGGTAAATGGGGTAGTAATCACTTCATCTCCGGGCTTGATCCCCGCGGCCAGCAGGGCCAGGTGCAAGGCGCTGGTGCCGGAGTTGACTCCAACAGCGTGCTTGACATTTAAATACGCGGCGAAATCTTCCTCGAAGCCAGCCACCTCAGGTCCTAGGACAAACTGACTATTTTCTAGAACCCTTGCGATTGCGGAATCAATTTCTGCCTTAATGGAATGATACTGGCCCTTCAAGTCCACAAATGGAATCATATCTTCTCTTCTCCTTGTCAGCATATTTCCTATTGAGCGTCAGGTTGTTCCAAGGACAGCTATATCCGATGCCTCATACGATACGACAGCGTCTCTTACCTATCGCCGTCAGCTGTTGCTCCTACCTAAGAAATACAAAAAATCCGTCACTCGACTTCCATTTCGATGTCTGCGGCGCGCTCATTGCGTGGAAATCATGACGCTTTCGACGTCAGCTTCACCAATGAGCAGCTCCGATGCTCAAATTTACGGGAAATCAAGGTAATGGCTTGGATAAGCGGGGCGAGCACAAATGCACTTGCTCTTTTTGAATCACGTTTCCAGGCAAGCTCGTTTTCTTGGATTTGTGGTTTGCCGCAGAAATCGCGCCGGATTGCCGGCCACGATATTGTGTGCTGGTACGTCCCTGGTCACCACGGAACCTGCGCCGACGATCGCGCCTTCGCCGATGGTCAGGCCGCATAAGATGACGGCACCACTGCCGATGGACGCGCGGCGGCATATATGGGTGTCGACAACCTTCCAGTCCGCAGCGGTTTGCAGCGAACCATCCTGATTTACGGCTGCTGGATACAGGTCGTTGATAAAAACGACATGGTGGCCGATAAAGCATTCATCGTCTATGGTCACGCCTTCACAAATAAAACTGTGGCTGGAAATCTTGCAGTTCTTTCCGATTACAGCGTTGCGCTGAATTTCTACGAAGGCCCCAATGCGCGTGCCGTCGCCGATGGTACAACCATACAGGTTCACAAAACTGTAGATCTGTACATCCTTGCCGAGTTTAACATCCGGGCTGATCCGGCAGTATTCAGGGGAAGTAATCATAATGCGATCCTCCCGCCCTGGGCCTTGATGCTATGCTGAGCGGCCTCCAGAATCTTAACAACGCGCACGCCCGCTTCGCCATCAGCGACAGGGCGCTTACCTTGTTGGACACAGGTAGCAAAGTCCTGGACCATGCGTGACAATGGTTCCGCATTGGGAATATTGGGTGACCATACGTCGCCTGAGCGATAGCTGATTAGGGCTTGACGCCGATGTTCCGGGTCATTGGTCAGGTTAATGCCACGGTCATAGACTTTGATTTTTTCACTTCCATCAAGATCATTATAGATCAAGCTTTGCTCGCTTCCTCCCAGGATCATATGCCTGACCTTAACGGGAGAAAGCCAATTGACGTGGAAGTTTGCTATCAGACCGTCCCCAAAATCCAGGTTCATGTAGGCCACATCCTCAATCTCGTTTGTGGCGTGTACGCTGCCGAAAGCAGACAGACTGCGTGGTAATCGCGATATGAGATGGTCGACAATAGAGATATCATGCGGTGCAAGATCCCAAACTACATTCACATCATGCTGAAACAGACCCAGGTTAATTCTGACGCTATCAATGAAATAAAGCTTCCCCAACCGGCCGGAATCCAGGATTTCCTTCATCTTTATCACCGGGGAGCTGTAAACAAACACATGGTCCACCATCAGGACCAGTTCTTTTTTCGTTGCAAGCTCCACTAGTTCTTCGGCGTGATCCACGCGCATGGTCATAGGCTTCTCCACGAGCACGTGCTTGCCTGATTCCAATGCTGCCTTGGCGAATTCGTAGTGAGTGTGCACCGGCGTTGCGATAGCTACTGCATTGATAGAAGCATCCTTCAGGACGACATCATAATCCGTTGTCACCTCCAAGGCAGGAGATCTCTTTTGGGCCAGCGCCAGGCGCTTTGAATCCTTATCACACAATAATTTCATCGCGACGCAATCCGTGCCTTCGAAATTTCGAACAAGATTCGGCCCCCAATACCCGTAACCAACGACGGCAACAGAGACTTTTTGACTCATATCAATCCCCTTCGCGCTTCCAGTAATTTTTAGATGCCTGAATTATTGCGTATTCAGGGTTTCCAGTGGGCAAGAACTCCTTGTACCCTTTTCACAACGATATCCATCAGCAGCCAAATGCGTTTCAACCCATTTTGGGTAGACGGTTCCAATTGACGGCCGCTTTGGATTTCAGCCGCCTAGCTTGAACTGCAGGTTTGCAGTCGGGATCACCACTGGGATTTCACTAGGCCCGGGCGGGAGCACGCCCAGGTACTCCCAAATATAAACAAACCTTCTGCTTCCCTTACCACCTATTTGGAGCAACAATGGAAACTCCCCGATCAATGCGAATCTCTCCGGATGTGATTCAGCCACTCTATGCGCAAGCACCATCTCCTCCAGGCGATCTTCGATTTGGCTTGGTTGGGGAGAACATGTGATCATATACCGAACTCGCCCGCGAAGCACTATGCTGAACAGGTCTTCGGACTGATGAGCGAAAATCTGAGGTTTTACACCAGTATATTTTGACAATCTGATCGCCAGAGAACGGTCGCTACGTATCATTATTCGCTTAGATTCTGTGCTCCATTCGCGAAATCTGAATATTAATTCTTGATCATGGAAACACGCGACCAGCACGTTGCCTGGTTTGGTCTCGCGACTTAAGGCCTTTGCAACAGCATCATATCCAACGATGCCGGCAGGCATCTGAAAGAGATGTCCCAGATTGAGAGCAAGAGCCACTCCCAGCAGAGCGCACCAGGCAAAACGGCCCCTTGGCACATTGTCTTTCTTGCTGATCAGCAGTACCGCCAATCCGGGTACGCTGGGTAAGGCCAGCAGGAAGTACCTCTGTTCATTGATTGACAGTAGCAATTGAAAGCCGTAGTAGGCAAAGAACCAGAACAGCCAGAATAGTTGAAGATGTTCCCGCCCTCTCTTGAGCTGCGAAAGACCATAAATTGCTCCAGCTATGGCTGCCAGCGTTAGTGCCCAACCAGACATAGCTGGCATGCAACTAGGATAAAACGACAAGTTTTCCCAGGAAAAGAGCGACAGCCTGTTGGTAGCATGGTTATCCCATGTTTCGAATCTGCTAAAACGCATCGAAAAGACAATCCAACCGCTACAAACACTAAGAAATAGCAGGGAGGCCAATAAGAGGTGCCGGGAAAGAAAAGTACGCCATCGGCGAAGCCATATCAGACTTAGAAACCATTGTGGTAGGATGCCTATCGTGGTCACACGACATTGGAAGGCAAGTGCGGCCAGAGCGAAGGCTCCCCAACAGTGACTTGGCCGCTGCGACTCAATCCAATATTGAAAAAGAAGGGTAGCAGCGAGAATAAACATCAGTGCCGGTATTTCTGACATCGTGTCGCGCGACCACCGGAGGATTTCAGGCATCGATATGAGCAATAAAGCTCCCAGTATGGACGCGCCCCTGCCATTTTCAAGTTTTCGAAGAATGCCAAAAAAAATACATCCTGAAATACCTAAACAGATTGCCACGAAGCTCCGCGCTGCTAGATACGAGACTCCCGTGAACAAGAATAGCAGCCCGAGGAAAAACGGATAACCAATGGGATGGTAGGGAACGCTGAAGGCTGGATATTGGGAGTAGTTCAATTTTGCGAATTCATAAGGCTCCAGGAGCTTACCTGATCTCAGCCAGTCGTGAATCATTGCCCCCGCGTTGGCATATCGAGGAGCGTCCGGCCAGAGAGGACCGGAAGCGTTCACATGATAAAGACCAACAATCAGGGCGACGACTAAGATCGCGGCGTGCGGGAGTATCCACCTGATAGTTGCCTTTCCGGTGAAGAGTGTTTCCATGATCTTCCCAGGAATGAAAATTGGCCCGCGAGGCGCTTCTCGAACGCGGGCACGATCGTAACGGCTGGCCCTTGGTTTCATACTGCAACTTTCCCACGCGTCCCAACGGAGGGGATGCCGCATCTCAAAGACTTTCCTTTTCCTGCTTCAAGCAGTGCGTAAAGTCCAAAGATCCGGCCATTCTCGAACTCTACCGGAATTGCCCCCATCGCTGCAAACAACTCGGTTAATCCACCCTTATGTTCTGAGCTTCATTATGTTCTGAGTTTGAATGGAGAAAGATAAGGTTTTTCCCTTCTACTTCGCTCTTTTTCTATTTCCTTGCCGATATACATG
>Ga0315277_10004134_pt1 | contig 19454 bp, 16 predicted proteins | sample YL17G05_15_MG_FD_203695 | JGI IMG/M metagenome (GOLD analysis project Ga0315277, IMG submission 203695) | Sediment microbial communities from Yellowstone Lake, YNP, Wyoming, USA - YL17G05_15 | ecosystem: Environmental > Aquatic > Freshwater > Lake > Sediment | place: USA: Wyoming | collected... | reverse complement strand
TCCAACGCCCGGCGCTGGTCTTCCGGCATTACCAGTTTGAAATGAGGTCTTGCCATGCGCCAAGGGTCTCTGTTCCACGACTGATTGTCCAGCTATATGTGCCGGATGTCATAGGCGAATAGTATTACTACACGCGGATTTATCCCGAACTCGGCGGACGTTTTTACGACGAGATGGAACGTCTTATTCAAGACATTCGCCGCGAACCGCAACGATTCCGTCGGTTTGATCCGCCCGCGCAACGGCATTTCTCAAGTGTTTTTCCGTATGCCGTGATTTACGTCGAACAGCCCGACCGCATCTGGATTCTGGCGATGATGCACCTAAAGCGCCGTCCCGGTTATTGGAAAAGCCGCGTTTAATCACCGCCCATCGATCCCGCTCACCAACGCATGTCCAGCCAGGGGTTCCGGCGCAGCGGCTCGCCTGCCTTGCCAACGCGAGCGGCCGGAGTCAGTCACAACCACCAAGCCACCGGCCCGCCCCGTGGGATAAAACTTCCAGCATCCGACTGGGTTCCAGTGACGCGTATCCCACGGGGCGAGACACCCCATCGGCGCAAAGGCAGAAACAAAGCACGACGCCATTAATCCGTTCACGTTTTTCCACGCTCAGCTACCCGGCGGCTCAACCAACCGGTGCGGCAAATCCCGCGCGCCGTGCATCAAGCGCACTGCCTTCAACACGTCGCCACTGACGCGGTAGAAGACCAGAATCCTCTGGAACGGGCGAACTACCTGAGAGGAACGAAGGTCTCGCAGGCGGGGATTTCTGAAATGCCTGAGGCGGCCCAGATCAGGCTGCCGCGCGAGCTTGTTCAAAGTCTGATCGAGCGACGCCTGAAAGCGCTGTGCCATGTCCGGCCCAGCTTCGTCCACATACCACGTGAATTGGTTCGCGTAGTCCTGCTTGAAGAACTCGGCCTTTTCCACGGCCAAGCTCATTGCTTGCGCTTCTCGCGAATGATGCGCTCGCCCATCGTGCGGAATTCCTCCGAAGAATACGGCGTGTAGGGGCCGTCAATCGCCTTCAACAACTCCGCCTCCAACTCCGGGCTGTCCTCCTCCAAGTCCAGCGGCACCTGCGGTTCGAGGGCGACCCGCCTGTCGCCGTCGGTGAGCACGATGAACTCCCCGCGGCAAGCCTCGGCGATCAGCCGGCCAAGCTGACCCTGCGCCTCGCCCACTGAAATTGCTTTCATGCGCGCACTCTAACGCTGGCCCTCAGCCCCGGCAAGCGGCTTTACGACGGAAATATGGCAACACCACCACGAAAACCGCCGCGGCGGATCGGGCAGGCCGGAGTCAGTGACAACCGCCAAGCCACCGGCTTGCCCTGTGGGATAAAACTTCCAGCATCCGGCTCGGTTCCGGTGACGCGTATCCCACGGGGCGAGACCCGTGGGATAAAACGTCCAGCATCCGACTGGGTTCCGGTGGCGCGTATCCCACGGGGCGAGACACCCCTTCGGCGCGAAGGCAGCAACAAAGCATGATACCAGTGATTGACCCGTTCACTTCTCGTCCTGCTTCTCGATCCTGAAGAATGTCAGGTCCGTAGAATGGAACGTTGAGAGGGACGCGAATGCCCAGAGGAATGCCCCTTTGTAGTAGTTGCTGCCCGGCGGCATATGCGGCGGTCCGCTCAAAAAGTCGTAAACGTTCCATGCGAACACGGCAATCCCCAAGGGACGACCGAGCTTGGCGATGTCGTCCAGAACGCATCCAATTTGGTTGCCCACCAGTGCGCCCATCATGGCGACCAGCACTGCAGTTCCAATGGGTGATCCCATGAAGAGAGCAATGAACCCACCGATCACAAAGGCCAGGATATTCTTGACCGACCACCTATGTGGGCAGATGCGTGCCATTTGGATTCTTGTTTTGCCTGTTTTGTCACTGGAGCAGTGCCCGATAGAATCGCCGATTGAAATTCGCCGCGGAAGAGTCGCGGAAGTACATCGTGGCATTGGTGCTGACGAAATTGGTGACCTGCTGCCAGTTGATCAGATTCGTCGACGCCTGAATGACGTAATTCGATCCCACCGGGCCTTGCAGCATCAAAGCCAGGCCATTTGTTGACCAAGGCTTCGCCGAAGTGAAACCCAGCGTTACCGGAATCTTGAGCGTTCCCTGGGCTATACGATAAAAGCGACGGCTGAAATTCGTTGCCGTCGCATCGTAGAAGTAAATTGGCGCAACTGTGGTTGTTAAGTTCGTGATTGTCACCCAATTGACAAGGTTGGTTGAAGCTTCAACGCGGCAGGTGAGTCCAACCGTGCCTTCCATTTCCAAACTCAAGCCGGATTTCGTCAACGGGGGCAGTGCTCCAAAGCCTATTCTCAGAGGCTTCGGAATACCCAAATAGGTTGCCGTAACCGTTGAAGTCTGGCCCGTTTTAACGTCCACGGGCATATTCGCAATCGGCTGGTAACCCACGACTTGACTGAAGGTGATCAGGTGCAAGCCAGTTGATACTGCACTCACAACCTCGCCGCTGTAATGCCATGCCCCTTGGTCAAGTTGCCAAAAAGCGTTATTTGTGACCATTTCCGGAGGTAGTAATTGAGCGACGACGGAGCCGGTGGGCAAATTGGTCGCGTATCGTAACAGAATCGTGGCGTTTCCAATGTTGCCCGCGCTGTCACGGCCAGCCACCGTAACGAGGTTGTCACCTGTAAGGAGATTGAGGTTTGTGGCAACCCAAGAATATGTCCCACTACAGAGACCGCTCCCGCCTCGATTGTTCGTCCAGGAAACTGAAATGACGCCGCCGGCATCGGCTGCCGTCCCGCAAACAGAAACGATATTGGTCGTGACCGAGAATTGCGATTGCGAGGAAGGGTAAGATATTTGAACCGTCGGGGCTGTTGTATCCGTGGGGACATACCTGAACGTGATGGAATTACTCCCCGACTTTCCGCTTGCGTCGTATGCCTTCAAAGTAACGAGATTGTCTCCCCCATAAAGGGGAATCTGATCAACGAAAGCCGATGTGCCGGCAACTCGGCAAGAACCGCCTCCCCCACGAGAATTTGTCCAGGTCGCTGAAACGACGCCAACATCGTCAGACACATTCGCCCCAACCGCCACATTGGATATGCCTGTTTGGAAAAACCCGCCGTTGGTCGGCGCTGTAATCAACACTTGAGGGGGTTGCAAGTCGGCCATGCTTAACACGACATTCAACGTGGCTTTCCCGACGTTGCCTGCGGCGTCCGAGGCTGTGACGGTGAGTGCGTTCGTACCCGGCATAAGATTTATCAGACTGCTCGACCAGGTATTGGTGCCGGTGCATGAACCGCTGTCACCAGAAGAAGAAGACCAAGCGACACGGAGAACGCCGACATTGTCGCTGCTCGTTCCTGAAAGCGTGATCGGCGACCTGTTTGTGGTAAAACTGGCAGCCGTCGTTGGAGAGGTAATCGTGACGGTCGGTAATTGCGTGTCTGGCACAATTTGGGGCGTAAGCCGGGTTCGCCCGACCATGTATCTGACAACATCATTCCAATGCTGGTTAAGATAATTCCAAGACAGCGCTGTCCCTTGGGTCCAGCGCCAGTCGTCAGGCGCAATATTGGCAGCCAACCCGGCGGCAAAATTGCCAGCGAACGAGGCCTCGGTTGCCGCCACCAGATTTTGGCAAAGATTGCCGTAGGTCTGCCGCTCGATCAGTTCCAGCAGCAAGTAGGAATCAGCCTGCATTTCGTCAATGTTAGAAGCGTTATCAATCTCTTGCGCCATGTGAATGCCAACCTTTTCCCATTGAATGGCGTTCTTTGACCGGTAGTAGGAAAGAATGCGTTGCTCATAAACGCCTTCCGGGTTTGCCGCTACGTCCACAGTAACGCTGAAGATCAAAGGATATATGCTTGCGGTTTGTGCCGCCGTGAGCGTAACGCCGAGAAATGTTGTTGCAGGCACTTGAACCAGACCTTCGGCATTGAGAAAATGGATGATAAGTGGGGCGGCCCTGGAGAGCAGCGGCACGGCGACATAGTCTTTTGCAAGGGTCCACCCTTGTGACACAGCCTTGTTTTGAAGCTGCATCCAGACTTGATTTGCCACATTGGCGTTATTCGTCACGTACACGTTCAGCGTCGCAACAAAATCCGGGTTCAAGTCCCCGTATTGCGTTTGATAAGCATTTGCTCTGTCGTCCAGATACGACATCAGTGTGAGCTTTTCCGTATCCAACACCTCAACTGTGAAAATGTCCTGGAGGTCTTGAGTAAGTTCCCATGCCAGACCTACGCCGTGGATGACGCCCCGTGCGCCGCCGAGAACTGGAGGAATGTACTGATATCGCCGTTTTTCAAAATCGAGGACCTTTGCGACGCTGACTGTGCCATCAGTGATCCGAGCAGCGAAATCCTTGGTCTTTGTGTCTATAGGCAAAGGAAGATACTGTTTTCCAAAGAAGCCCATCAATCCGAACGTGGTGTAGTCATCAAGCGGTTGTTCAAATGCCGCCAGACTGTATTTCCGCTGCTCGCCATCACCCACCAACGGCAGCCATTTCGCCCAGCAGGTTGGAAACCAAAATGCTTCAGTGTCCCGGAAGGCCAAGTCTCTTGCGTAGTGCGCCGTGTCCGCCAAGTACACGCCTTTTTGCAGAGCCGTCACTGTCCTGTAATGCGCCTGCACCTCCGCCAAGGCCAGATGATAGACCCATGCCCGGGTGAATTCATCCGAGCAAATCTGCCAGACACCGTTAGAGTAATAGTGAACCAGGAACGCTGTACTTATGTTTGTTTTGAGAGCAATGACCGACGGTTCTGACCCGCCATACGGATCAGACAGAGTAACGGGCGGTTGCCAATAGGTGGCTGGATCAAACAAATCGGTAAATTGTGTGAGTGCCGACGTGGTGATGCCCACGCCTTGATAAGGCGTGCCGTTCAAAAGAATTGGCTTCGATAGCAATGCCTTTTCACCCGGAGCAATGTAATCGGCATAATCAGCACTATTTGTAACCGTGTTTGATATGTATAGCTCAGCAAGCGAAACAGCGTCATTCGTTCCGTAACCTCCTGCGACCAACACATTCCCATTCGCCAGCAATGTCGCTGTGTGTTTATAACGGGCTGTTTTCAATACGTCTGTTAGAGTCCAAGTTCCAGTGACTGGGTCATATAATTCAGCTGTCTGAAGGCGATTGCTAGAGCCTCCTCCCGCGACCAACACGTTTCCATTTGGCAATAAAGTCGCCGTGTGCAATTGCCGACTCATGTTCAATTCGCCTGTTACAATCCATGTCCCGCTGGCCGGATCGTACAACTCGGCCGCAGAAAGAACCTTGTTCGTTTTTCCGTAACCTCCCGCGATCAACACTTTCCCATTCGCTAGCAATGTCGCCGTGTGATAACCTCGGCCAACATTTAGGTCTCCTGTTGCAGTCCACGTTCCACTGACTGGATCATATAATTCAGCACTCGATACAGCGTAATACCCCCCGGCAACCAGCACCTTTCCATTTGCCAGCAATGTCTCTGTGTGCCCTCTGCGGCCCACGCTCATTGCACCTGTTAATGCCCATGTCCCAGCAGTCGGATCATATAACTCTGCGACTTTCGGATAAATTGAATTACCAGAATAACCTCCAGCGACCAATACTTTCCCATTCCCCAACAAAACCGCCGTGTGCTCCATCCGGACATTCTTCAATGCGCCTGTCAGAGTCCAAGTCGCTGGGGTCGGGTCATATAGCTCAGTTGCAGATAGCCTGCTATCGTAAGTCCCATTATAACCACCCGCGACCAACACTCTTCCATCCATCAGCTTTGTCGCCGTAGTCGAATCACGAGCAATAGTCATTGGTCGGGTCGCATTCCATACTCCGTTGGTCGGATCATATAGCTCTGCGCTATCAAAAGGGTTTCCACTCACATCAATACCCCCAGCAACTAATACCTTTCCGTTTGATAGTAATGTCGCAGTATGGACATAGCGTCCGTTAGCCAGTGACCCGGTGTTTGTGAAGTATTGCGCTTTCGCCGGTTGACTGACCACCAAATCGAGCACCAGCACGGCCAACGCCATTTCGAGCGGAATGATTCGGTTGGCATTCATAATATGGCGCAAAAGCTTCTGAGAACTGCCCCGCTCAAACGCGTGTAGCCATATCTTTCGGCAAGGCTCTGCATCTCCTTCAGGGCATTCTGTTCCTGGCCTCGTTCTGAAAAATAAAGAACAAGCACTGTCCCGCCCAGACCCGAAGCAGTTGTTTTTGCGCCCACCACGTCTGTTCGCTGGGTCACTTCGAGGACAAACTTGTCGCTCAGCGGATCCGTTCTTTGGATAGCGCTCATCGTGAAGTGATAGCATGTAAGAATGCGCCCAAGCTCCCACCATAGATTCAGCACCGCATCCTTCTCAAAAGTTGGCTGCCTCAACAAATCCGCCAGCTCCGACAGAATCACAAACGCTTGGTCCGTCAGATTGCCCAAGTTCTGGAGGAAGCGCCTCGACCGCGGCAGAGGTAGGGACGTGACCGCTTCCTTCACCGAGGGATGTAAAATGTCTGGCAAGGCTGCTTTTGGCCGCGCGAATAGGGCGATATCAAAAACAACGCCTTCACCAGTAGCGCCCCCGCTTTGAATCCCGGCCAGTCTTAATGACACCGCGTGTTCAACCCATCGCCACGCCGGTCGGATCTTGGCGGGACAGTTCTTCATTTCCCCGAACTCAGCCCAGGATTCAAACGTCGGCATGTCCCGCTCCAGCAGAAACACGTTGCTAGGGGCAGCACCGCCGGCCCCGGCGAGTTTGATCGCGGGAAGCAGATAAACAAACGAACATGTTGGACGATCTTCCCACTCACATTCAACAACCCGCTCAGCGGCCTCCTGGAGACTACACTCGGACCCGAGGCACCAGTGTGTCAACACACTCAGGTTGTCTTCGATCCCTAGCCCGAGTGGGAAATCCGTGCAAAACTCAACACCTCCTGCTCGGGGTCCGAGGTTCCGGCCACGCAACCATCGAGCGATCATCCCGACTCGTCTCGCCAACCGGTCCTCCAACCGCTTCTGCTGTGCATCTGAATAGACCTCTCCAGAGTGTTCGGCTCTCACAATGGCCGGCGGATCATTCAATGCAGAATCTTTGTCGCCCGCGCTGTCGGAAGGAATCAGCCGCATCCTCGCGCTAAGAGGCAACATCAACTGCACCATCCGGCCGTTTGCATAGACACCGTACTCCCCTATCAACTGAACGCTCGCGTACGTTCGAAGCTCTTTCATAATGCCTCCTCTTCAATAAAGCGGTCGATCAACTGCCACGTCTCCCCAGCGGAAAGGCCACCGCAAGCGGCGAATTTGAGGTGCTTAAGCAGCGGAATCCCCCGCAAATCACCGAGCGCCCACGACTCCGCCTCTGACAGGTCAACCACCAACGTACGCGGAAATGCGCGCCGGCTCGCATCGATACGTCCAAGCAACTCGGCGATGTCCCGGTCCTTGCCGCCACATCCCCAGAAGATTGCCAGCCGGGTTTCGGAAAGAAGATCGATGAGCCGCTGCGCAGCCTCGGTATTTCCCCAAGAGACAACTTGGCTTGGAAAGCATACCAGCGTGTTCGCGTCGCGTATGCTGCCGTGCAATTCCATTACGACCTCTTTACCACAGTATTTCTGCACGCGAACCGGCCGGGACGGTTCGGCCATCGTCGGGGCTACCCGACTCGTCAAGGACTTAATTTCCTCAGATACACAGCCGTCTTTAGCACACAACCCGTTAATCGCACCCTCAAACAGTCCATCGAATTCAGTCGTCAGAATAACACCATCTCCCTTAAGCACTCTTTCTACGGTGATAGCATGCAACAGGGAAGGCCGTGGCAACAGGTGCCGTTTGAAAAACCCGGCGAGCTGCCGCGATCCGCCAAAAGCCTCGCCAATAACCCACATCGCGAATTCCGGCTTCTTGCGATTATCCCCTGAGTCGAACTCCCGTGCGCCCGTGACCCTTACTACGCGGTCAGTCAATTGCTCCCAAACGCGCTCACGCCCAGACTTGGCCAAGTGGCCGGTCAGTTCCGAAACCGCCAAATCACGAAGTCGCTCCCACGAGGGACCACCTTGACCCTGCGAGAATCCGGAACCGACAAACAGCATGAATCTCGGATGCCACATTCGACCTTCATTAACTTGTGAACAACCTGGTTTTTGCTGGCGGATACGAAGCCCGACATTCGCGCCCGCGCTCAATCCTTCATGGGCCGGTCCGGCGAGAGCAGGAACGCTTTGCGGATGGTGGCCACGCCGGGCGTGCGCCAGGGCCAGGCCTGGTCCGCCGCCAGTTGCACCTGCCGGCGCAATTTCGCCAGCTTGGGCACGTTCGCTTTGATGGCTTCAAGCAGTTTCCCGGCTTCGGTCTGCTTCGCGCCCTGGGCCTGGTCTTTCCCGCCGTACGTGGTGATGGCATCGCCCAGTTCCTTGATTCTGTCGGCGGCGGTGATGCCGGGCAGCACGTCCTGCGGCGGCGCGTTGTTTTCGCCGGGGCTGAGCCGGGCCAGCACGCTCCGCGAGGCGGTGAGGACTTCGTCCAGCGTTCCGTTGGCGAGGCCCGTGCCGATGTAGTAGGCCTCGCGCAGTTTCTGCGTCTCGCCGATGAACTTGCGTTTGGCGGCGGTCTGGATGGGCTGGAGCACGGCCATCAGGGCGTCACGCGCGGTCTTTTCCTGGTCGGTCATCGTTTCCTTGCCCGCGCGTTCGCCGGCCAATTTGCCGATGTCGGCTTCGATGAGGTCAGCCAAGGCGATGATCCGGGGCGGGAGGGTGTCGTCGAATTCAACTGCGACGAGCGCGCCGGTGTGGACCGGGTCGGTGGCGGCAGCGGCGACTTTGCGGCTGTTCGCGACTTCATCAAGGTAGTCGCGGTTGGCGATGCCGCGTTCGCGCTGCGGCTTGGGCGGGGTAGGAGTGGGAGTAGGGGGCGTTGGTTCGTTTGGCATAAAGTTTGGGGGGTCAGATGCTGGTTACTGGATGCTGGATGCTGGATACCGGATACTGGATGCGGGATTCGGGATGCTGGGTGGGTAGGGCGCGTCTGTCCCAGCGCGCCGTCCGGGAGAATCTTCGCTGCGGCGCGCTGGGACAGACGCGCCCTACCTTCAAGTTCACGGATTGGTGTAAACTGCTGCAAATTAAGCCATTGGGACTTTCCTTGCTGGCGAAAACATTGATCTTTTGCGCATCGGCGTTGATCTTTTCCACATCAGCGTTGTCCTTTTGCACATCGGCGTTGAACTTTTCCGCATCTGCGTTGCCCTTTTGCACATCGGCGTTGAACTTTTGCGCGCCGAGGTCACGGGATAGGGCCTCAACGTCGCTCTTTAGCGCGTCAATGTAGCCGGTTAGCGTTTCAGCGTTGTCCTTTTGCCCATCGGTGCGGCGGGACAAGGCAACGGTGTCGCGCCGGAAGGCGTTTCGGTCACGGGGTAGCACATCCTGGAAGGGGCAGGGAATCTTGGGGTCGCGAGATTGTGGCTTCCGGGTGCGCGTCGGTGAAGGCCCACCATTGGACTTCGTGAATGCTACCTTTGTCAGTTGCATACGCCGCCCGAGAAATGCCACGAAGCCAGAAGCCCGAACAACCGCTCTTGGCTTCGATTCTCTTGGCGGCGATTGAACCAAACCAGTGGACGGATGTAAAGGCATTTCTCGAATCCAATGCGTCATTGACAGGCGCATTGACAGCCGCATTGACGCATTGCAATCGCCATGCGGAGGATTACACTGCCGTCATGACAACGAAAGCAGCGACAGCCAACGGCCTGAGCCGACACGACGCGAAGTACCGCGCGCTCATTGACGACTGCTTGCGGCAATTCAAGGACATCCAGAAGGAAATCCGCCGCCAGCAGGCCCGAAGCGAACGCCTGCGCGTCTCTTCCTGCCGGACAATGGACGACACTTGGGAGGTCTTGCGCCGTGTGGAAGCAACTCTTTGAACTGTTTCGTGGCACGCTGTTTCTGGCTCGTGACGTGGGCGACTTGCGCAAGGAGGTTGCGCAACTGCGCGAAGAAATGCATAACGTGCAGCGCGCGCTGAATCAACTGGCACACGACTTCGAGCTGCTGAGCGAGCGCGAACGGTTGGAGCGGGAGAAGCATCTTCTGCAACTCGAGAACGCGATTCTCCGCTTGGAACGCCGGCTGCCACCCGGCAAGCCGCCCAAGGGGAGGAGTTGAGCATGACGCCGGCGGGGCAATGGCGTCTTCCAAGGCGCGTGGGCCTGCATCTTTCAATGGGCCGCCAACTGCCGCTCCTTTGTAACTTGGCTCGTCCTCGCACCGTCTGAGGCTTGGACTATGAAGCGAACCTCCCTCATTCTCACTTGTCTCGTCGTGCTCGCGATGAATCTGCTCGCGGCGGACAAACGCCCGAACTTTGTCTTCATCCTCGCCGACGATTACGGCCTCGACGGCGTGAGTTGTTACGGCTCGGACCGGTTCAAGGGTAAGACGCCAAACATTGACTCGCTCGCCAAGTCCGGCATCCGGTTCGAGAACGGTTACTGCGCGCCGCTCTGCGGACCCACGCGCTGTCTGCTGAACACGGGTCGCTACGGGTTCCGCACTGGTGGCACTTCCAATCAGAACGCCGGTCAGCCGAAAGCCGCGAACGAACCCTCGCTGGCCCGCACGCTCAAGCAGGCCGGCTACGCCACCGGCATGGCGGGCAAATGGCGGCAGATGGGCGAATCGCCCGGCGACTGGGGCTTCGATGAATTCATCACCGACCCGACAGCGAGCGGCTGGTATTGGAAATCCAATTACACGAAGAACAGCAAGCTCGTCGAATTGGAGAAGGAGGTTTACTGCCCAGATGTCTGCATGGAGTTCGCGCTGGATTTCCTGCGCCGCCATCGCGACACGCCGTTTTACTTCTACTTCCCGACGCACCTTGTCCACGGGCCGATCCTCCGCACGCCGGACAGCAAACCAGGCGGCATTCTCTACGACGAGAACGTGGCCTACCTCGACAAACAGGTTGGGCAAATCGTGGCGGAACTGGACCGGCTGGGGATTCGCGAGAACACGCTCATCATTTTCACCGGCGACAACGGCACGGCCCGCCAGTCTGGAACCATCGGCGGTCGCCAAATCCATGGCCAGAAGGGCACGATGCTGGAAGGCGGAGCGCACGTGCCGTTCATCGCGAACTGGAAGGGCGTCGCGCCCGCAGGCAGGGTCTTGAAGGACCTGCTGGATTTCAGCGACGTGTTTCCGACGTTCGTGGAACTCGCGAGGACAAAAATGCCGTCCGGCTTCAAGTTCGACGGACGCAGTTTTGCGCCGCAACTGCGCGGTCAGCCCGGCCATCCGCGCGAATGGATTTTCGTCCAGCTCGGCAACCGGTGGTACACGCGCAACGCCGGGTGGAAGCTCAACCAGAACGGCGAGTTGTTCGATATGAGCGACGCGCCGTTTGTCGAAAAGTTCATCCCGGCGGAAGGCCAGAGCGCCGCCGCGAAGGCCGCGCGCACAAGACTTCAAGCTGTGCTCGACGAACTCAATCCCGCTGCCGGCAGGAATTCCAGCGCCACAGATCTTCCCGCCAAGAAAGCTGCCAGGCAGGCGAAAAAAGCTCGCCGTGCGGCGCGGAACCAGCCATAGCAGAGTGCGTCATTCGCACCCGCTATGAAGACTTTCGCCACGACATGCTCGATTGCGGCACTGGCCCTCGGCTTGGCCGGGGTGGTTCCGGTTACGGCTTCCGCAGCGCCGGCCAGCAAACCCAACATCATCTTCATTCTCGCTGACGACTACGGCATCCCTGGCGTGGGCTGTTACGGTGGAGAATTCAAGACGCCAAACCTCGACGGGCTTGCGGCGGGCGGCATTCGCTTTGAGCGCGCCTTCTCCGCGCCCTTGTGCGGCCCAACCCGTTCGCTGTGCATGACCGGGCGTTACATTTTCCGCACCGGTGTATTGGACAACACGCTCGGCGGCATGGCTAATCCGCAGAAGGAAGTTGGCATCGCTAAAACGCTCAAACAGGCCGGTTACGCCACAGCCGTCGCCGGCAAGTGGCGGCAGTTGAGCCATTTCACGACCCGGACCGACGGGGAGGCGTGGGGGTTCGATGAGTTCATGATTTGGGGCGTCAGTTTCGAACGGGACAAGGGCGAGCGTTACTGGGATCCGAGATACAACCACAACGGTCAATTCCTTGAGGACACGAAAGGCAAATACGGCCCTGACTTGCTGCACGAGTTCGCCGTGGACTTCATCCGCCGCCACCGTGAAGGGCCGTTCTTCCTCTACTACCCTATGCCGCTGATTCACGCGCCGATTTTGCGTACGCCGGATTCGGCGCCGGGTGTCACCGACCAGAAAAGGCTGTACGCGGACAACATCGCCTACTTGGACAAACTCGTCGGCAAACTCGTCGCTGAACTCGAGCGGTTGAAGCTGCGCGAGAAGACGCTGATTGTCTTCACCGGCGACAACGGCAGCGTGCGCGAGCAAAGCGTCGGTGGTCGTAAGGTGGACGGGGACAAGAGCACGCTCAAGGAGGGCGGCAGCCGCGTGCCACTGATCGCGAACTGGCCGGGAACGACCCCCGCGGGCAGGGTTTTGCCTGACCTCGTGGACTTCAGCGACTTCTATTCGACGTTCAGTGAACTTGCCAGCGCCACACTGCCGCCCGCTGTGACGTTGGACGGCCACAGTTTCGCGCCACAACTGCGGGGTGAAAAGGGCAGCCCGCGGGAATGGGTCTTTATTCAGCTCCGGGACCAGTGGTATGCGCGCAGCGACCGCTGGAAGCTCAACCAAAGCGGCGAGCTTTTCGACATGAGCGATGCGCCGTATGCCGAAAAGCCAGTCGCGGCGGATTCAACCAACGCCAACGCACGCGCTGCACGCCAGCGCCTGCAGACGGTGCTCGGCAAGCTCAATCCGGCCGGCGGCATCACCATGCAAACCGCGCCATCGCGTGCCGAGAAAAAGGCGGCCAAGCGGGAAGAAAGGCGAACTCGCTGACATTGGCAAGCAGCGGAGGCGTGAAATCCGTCCGTAGGGAGAGTGAGGTCGCCGTGTTCGCCATCAGGTCACGAGATTGCCGGTTTATGGGCTGCAGGACAGGCTCTCAGCCGGATTGCTGACGCCCATGAACGGTGCCCAACGGGCCTAGCCTAGGCGCACAGGCTTGTCTTTCCTCCGCCGGTCAGTTAATCACGGTGGCGCTTGCCGACGCTTCGTTCAGTGGGACGATGCACCAGGGCTGGCGCTGAACGCACAAGTCGCAAATCCGAACCGCAGGGACCATTTTATGCACACCGCCGCGTCTGAGCCCACCGCGCAAACATCGAAAACGTTGCCAGGAGACGACGTCCGCCAAATCATGTGGCGGTTTGCCGAGCGCTACGACCTGCACATGATGGTGCAAGCCACGCGCGCGGTGGCCCGCGGTCCGGTGGCGCGCGCCGTGGCCAACGGGGAGCGCAACACCCACGACTGGACGCCGGCCAAGGCGGAATTGCTCAGACGCTACGACGAATCCGGCATTACGTCGGCATTCATGGACCCGAGCGAAGGAGGCTACATCGAGGGGCCGAAGAATCTCGCGCTGGCCTTGCTCGCTTTCGAGTTGTCGTGGGTGGACGCGGGCGCGGCCACGGCCAGCCTTGCCGGAAACCTGGGCCTGTCGCCCATTCACGAGCGCGGCACGCCGGAGCAAAAGGCGCACTACATGAGCAAAGCCGTGCCCGCGAAGCCCGGCGAGGACCGCAAACCATGGCGTTACGCCTTCGCGCTGACCGAGCCGCTACCCTTTGTCGGCGTCGAGACAGGCATGTTGGGGGGCAAAGTGCGCGTCGCCGAGTGGAGGGAAGGACAGGAGCCGATCCTCCAGGTGGACAAGCGCGGACGCTTCATCACGAACATGGGATACGCGAACGTCGTGACGGCGGCGGTGGACTCCGATGACCCAAAGATCAAAGGCAGTTGCATGATCATTTTGGAAGAGACGGACCCGGGCACGTTTGATCGCGGCACGCCGACGAAGAAGCTTGTCCACCAGCTTTCGTCCACGAACGACCCCGTCTTCAACTTGCGCGTGCCTGCCAGCCGCATCATTGGCGGCTACATCGTGAAGGATGGCGTCATCATCCCGGAGTATAGTCACGGCGAAATCATCGAAGCGGTCTTCCGCCGCACGCGTGTGACGGTCGGGTTGATGACTTCCGCCAAACTTCTTTCCGCCATCGAGCCGGTGATTCTTTACGCGCGGCGCCGATTTCGCGGCGGTGAAGGCGCCCCCGGCACGCCGCGTTACGAACTCGGCTTGCAGCAAAAGGAAGACGTGTTGCATCGGCTCGTGGACGTCTGGGCGACGGGCGAAGCGAGCGCCTCGCTGGGCTTCGAGGCGGCGCGGCTGTTCGATCAACTCGACCCGTTGGAGAAAGTGAAGGATAGGATTCTGTCGGAAAAAGGTCTGACCGGGCGCGCGGCCTTCAAGGAATTGACCAAGGCTCAGTCCGAGGCGTTGGCTTCCCTCAAGTCGAAGCAACCGCCGGGAAGCCCGCTTGCACAATTCGCGCTGCTGGATTCGCTGGCGAACGTGCTTTGCCCCGCCTGCAAGCTCTGGAACACCGGCCACGGCGCGAACATGATGCGCGAGGCGGTCAGCCTCATGGGTGGCTACGGCGTCACCGAGGATTGCCCCGGCTTCCTCGGCCAGAAATGGATTGACGCGCAGCTCGAAGCCACCTACGAAGGCCCGGAGGCGGTCCAACGTCTCCAGCTTTCCATCACGATGGCCAACGAACTGTTCCTCGCCCAGTTCGAGCAATGGATTCTGGAAATGCGGCGCGTGGCGTCCGAGCGCCCCGGTACCGGTGCCTGCACCCTCGCAAGCGCAATGCAGCTCTGGCGCTGGACGCTGCTACACGTGCAGACCGCCGCTGACGCCGACGGTGCGAAGCTTTACCACAAGACGCGCCAAGGCGTGACGTTCCCGCTGGCCGACGCGCTTTGCTGGTTGCTCGCCGCGCGGCAATTCATCCTCGACGTCATCGAACTTGAAACCAAGGGCGCGGAAAATCCTGCCCTCGCCGACGGCCTCGCCGGCACAATCGCGTTTTTCACCGACCTTTGCCACGTGCAAGCGGCACGCGCCGGGGGCGAAGTCGGGCGCATTTGTGCGGAGATCGTCCACGGTTACAACCGCCATCCCGCGTGGGACGAAACGAGTTGCCACGGTTGCTACTGCGCCGATGAACTCGCGACGCTCGAAGGCATCATTCCTGGCATTGACGGCTCGGCCCGCGCCTATTCCGACGTGTCCGAGGCAGGCGAGGCGCACGCGTTGAAAGCCGGCCCGTGCGTGAAGTTCGCCGGCTTGGAAGATTTCGTCCGCCTGCGCGCGAAGCTCGACGGCTGCCTGACCGGTTGCCGCCTCGCCAAGGACCGCGCCGCCGAAGCGCTGACCAAGGTGATGACGCGGGAAGTGCTGGATTATCCGGCTTGAATCTTTGACAAGGCAGACGGCGAGTCCTAGTCTGGACGCGTTGAGAGAGAACAACCATCTCAACACAGCGAAGGGAGACTTGTTATGAAAACGCAACGAGTGGAAACATGGGCGGCACCCATTGAGGACAAGCCGGGCGCACTGGCGGCCAAATTCGCGGCCTTGTCAGCCGCCGGGGCCAATCTGGAATTCATCATCGCGCGGCGCGCGCCGGATAGACCCGGCAGTGGTGTCGTATTTGTCACGCCCATCAATGGGGCGAAGCAAGCCAAAGCGGCGCGTGCGGCTGGATTCCAGAAAACCGCAAACCTTCATACCATTCGGGTTGAGGGCGCGGACAAGCCGGGACTGGGCGCCTGCATGACGCAGGGATTGGCGGATGCGGGACTGAACCTGCGCGGGTTGTCCGCCGCCGCCATCGGCAAGAAGTTCGTCTGCCACATCGCGGTGGACACGGCGGCCGATGCCGCGAAAGTCGTCCGCCTCCTGCGCAAGATGTGAGCGGCCTCCCCGGCGCCTCACTCGTCGCCGTGTCGCTGCGGGAAAACTGATTGCTTTTGGCGTCAGCGTTCGCCATGAGTTCTGCGATGACAGAACCATCGGCAACTCCCGTCGAGCGCCAGCGCATGGACGCAGACATCGTCTGCGTTGGCTTCGGCCCGGCGACCGCGGGGTTTCTCACGACGCTTTCCAAACAACTCGTCAACGCCGACGGTACGCCCACCGTCGAAAGCGCCGTCATGCCTGGAATGCCGCCGCAGGTGCTCTGCTACGAGCGCGCGGATGACATCGGCTTCGGCGTTTCCGGCATCGTCACCAAAGCGCGAGCGCTGCGGCAAAGCATTCCCGACATTGAAAAAGCCGGCATTCCGATGTCCGCGCCGGTTGGTGAAGAAAAGGTTCTCTACCTGCTCGATCCCGTTGGCGCGAGCCGGCGTTCGACGATGCTGAAGTTGGCGGACGAAGCGATTCACGCATTCAAGTGGGCGCTCCCCGCGGAAGATCACGCGCTGAATCTCCCGTGGACACCCGATTTCCTTCACAAGCATGGTGGCATGGTGCTTTCGATGGGGCAGTTCATGCAATGGGTTGGCGCGCAGATGCAGAGCACCGGTACGGTTCAAATCTGGCCGGGCACACCGGTGGCAGAGGTACTGATTGAGAATGGCAGACCAGAACTGGTAGGGACGCGTTCCACCGCGTCCCCAACTTTTCCCGTGGGAGTTAGGGACGCGGTGGAACGCGTCCCTACCACAATGGAGAGTAGCCGCTCCAAAGTCATCGGCGTCCGCCTGCTCGACCAAGGCGTGGACAAACACGGCCAGCCCGCCAACGGCTTCACACCCGGCATGGACATCCACGCCGCGCTCACAGTTGTCGGCGATGGCCCGGTCGGCCCGATCGGCCAGCAGCTCGATGCGCAGTTCGGCCTGCCACCAGAACACCACACCCGTGATTGGGCTGTGGGCATGAAGTTCGTGGTCGATTTGCCCGAAGACACGCTGCTCAAACCAGGCACTGTCTTGCACACGTTCGGTTATCCCGAACCAGAGATTTTCGGATTTCTCTACGTGCATCCCGACCGAGTCGCGTCGCTCGGCATCTTTGTGCCGTCGTGGTTCGACAGTCCGGTGCGCACGACCTACCGCTACCTCCAGCACTGGATGCTCCACCCGTATCTCTGGCGCTACCTCAAGGGCGGCAAGCTCCGTTCCTGGGGCGCGAAGACGCTCGGCGAATCCGGCCGGCGCGGCGAACCGCATCTCGTCGGCGACGGTTACGCGCGCATCGGCGAAGGCAGCGGCAGCACCAACGTCCTCACCGGCTCGGGCGTGGACGAAGCCTGGGCCACCGGCACGCAACTCGCCGAAGCCGTGCTCGAATTGCTCAAGGCGAAAAAGCCGTTCACGAAGGAAAACCTCGAAGCCACCTACGTCGCTCGTCGCCGCGCGAGTTGGGTGGAACAGGAAGCCCGCGTCGCCGAAAAATCCCGCGACGGTTTTCAACGCGGCGTCGTCACCGGCATGATCGGCATGGCGCTGGCCGGATTTAGCGGCGGACGCCTCGCGCTGCCCGGCAAACCGCTGCGCCCGTGGGAACGCATTCCGTCGCTCGAAGATTATTTTCGCGGCCGCATCCCGCCCGGCGAAGTGCGCGCGATTCGCGACGACTGCTACGCGCGCGGCCTTTCCGCGCACGCCGCGCTCATGGAACGCGCCGGCTGGCCGGCGATACCCTACGACGGCCAATTGCTCGTCTCGCACCAGGACGCGCTCCTGCTCGGGGGCAAGGTGCAAGCGCCGCCCGGCTACGCCGACCACGTTGCGTTTGTTTTTCCGAACCAATGCCAGCGCTGCGGTACGAAGCTGTGCGTCGAAGTCTGTTCCGGCCAGGCCATCACGCCCGGCGAAAACGGCGTGCCGAATTTCGACCGCGAAAAATGCGTTCATTGCGGCGCGTGCCTGTGGAACTGCGCCTCTGCCTCGCCGGAAAACCCGGAGCGCATGGCCGTCGCCTTCCGCGCCGGCACGGGCGGCTTGCACTCGGCGGAGAACTAACTCGTGCTCGCTCTGCGCAACGTGATCTGATAAGAAACAACAGCAATGCAGTGTGACACTTCAAAATTCGATCAGAAGCTGCTTGGGTTCTGGTGCGCCGCCAGAGACATCTATAACGAAGCTGTAAAATCCCCCTCGGAAGAAGTTCTGAAGTTGAACTCGGTGAAAATTGCCAGCTTCTTCGTGCAACATTCATACAGGTTTTCCGATGCGTCTCTTATGCTCGCGGCAAACGACGATATTCTACCTGCCGTCGCTCTCATGCGAACTGCCATTGAGGCACAGGCTCGTGCAAATCACCTCATCTCTTTCACTGGGCAAGAACGGGAAAGCAAGGCTGCGGAACTGTTTCGGCTTTTTGAGTTGAGCCGAAAATACTACGCGGGGCTGATGATGAAGTCGGTCAGCTCTGTGAAAATTGATTGGGCGAATGTGTTCGAATGGCCACCGGAGACTCGCGCACAGATTACCAAGTGGCTTGGAGAATATGATGTCAGTAAGCTTGGAACGCTCCGCAAGGAACGGGAGAAGCTTGGCCGCAAATGGAGTTACGCAGAAGTGATAGGCAGAAAATCCTTCGGTGACGCGCAGTGGAATTCGCGGACTCCAATTCAGCGTCTCCAACAATCCCTCGACATTTCATTTGCGCTCGGATCTTCGGCTATCCATCCCGACCTGATGTCTCATCTGACCGAGAAAATGATTTCCGCACACGAGATTATGTCCGAAGCGACAGCCGTGGCAGTTTGTGTCGTGTATTGCTATTTGGTTACGATTGGAAGGCAGAACGACTCGAAGTTTAAGCAACTCGTGGCCGACTATAGCGACTACGTGTGGTCAAAGGTGAAGGAATCAACCCAAGAATAAATGCAACGAAAGGAAACATGCAGAAACTTTTCTGGAAAACCAAACGAGGCAAGACAATCGCGGCCACCGAAACATCCTTCAAGACTGAGGACGAGTTCGAGCGGTTCATTCTCGGCACACAGGAAATCCTTTCGGGGATTTTCATTTTGAAACGCCAAGTTCGAACTGGAAAAGACATTCCGGACATGGTCGGCGTGGACGAAGACAACTTTGCCGTGATCATCGAGAACAAAAACGAGGCGGTTGACGAAGGAATTCTTCCCCAAATCATGCGCTATGCCGTGTGGGCCGAGACACACCAGGACACGATCAGAGTGTGGTGGCAGGAAGCCGTGAATCGCCCGGATGACCTCGAAATTGATTGGGAGCGGCTGCAAATACGCCTCATCGTCCTCGCCCCTTCCATAAAGCCCACCGTCCCCCGCCTCGTTAAGAAATTGGGATATGCAGTTGACCTCATTGAAATCAAAAAGTTCGTCGTCGGCTCGGATGAAATCATCATCGTGAACCAGTTGGAATTGCCCGCTGAGGAGGGACGTGCCACAGCG
>Ga0315277_10004133_pt1 | contig 19460 bp, 15 predicted proteins | sample YL17G05_15_MG_FD_203695 | JGI IMG/M metagenome (GOLD analysis project Ga0315277, IMG submission 203695) | Sediment microbial communities from Yellowstone Lake, YNP, Wyoming, USA - YL17G05_15 | ecosystem: Environmental > Aquatic > Freshwater > Lake > Sediment | place: USA: Wyoming | collected... | reverse complement strand
CTTTCACAAGGTTGTTTGCCACCTTGTAACCCATTTGAGGGTTTTCATCCAGCAGGGCTTTAAGCTTTTCTCCGTCCAGGGCGATAATCTCAGTCTTCTCCAGACACCGACCCGAAGAGGTAAGAATGTGAGGTTCCATCAGTGCTGACCAGCAAAAACTGCTACCGTCGGATAACACGTCAATTGTGGCCCTTTCAGCTGCGCCACGGCTTATAGCAAGCTCTGTCTCCAAAGCTACCTTGCCCGATTTGAGAGTCTGGACATAGTTACACTGCTCGCCTTCGCAGAACATGACTGCCCCTGCTTCATAAGACTGCTCCTGGCAAAGCGGGAGCAGCTTATCTAACTCTTCGTCAGTCAAGCCCTGGAATATCTCTGAAGATTTCAGTGCTTCTTTAATTGAGTTTAATTCTGTTGTTGCTTTCATTGGTCGCCCCAAATTATAACCACTTTTAGAGATTATTGCAAAAACTGAAGACAGGCTGATTTTATGATGTTGCCCTAAATTTGGCATTCTGGCATACTGTGCTAAAATTATGTCGGGAGTTCAAAAATGAAGACGAAAAGCAACCTAGCTAGGATATTGGATATGGGGCAATTTGCGGTCACTGCCGAGATCAGCCCTCCCCAAAATACGCAGTTCGACACGATCAGGAGGAATATCAACCTTATCAAAGGCTATGTCGATGCCTTTAGTGTCCCTGATGGACAGGCAGCGGTGGTGGCTATGGCAAGCTGGGCAGTCTGTCTTGTGGGAATACAGGAAGGGCTTGACGCCATAGTTCATATGACCTGTCGAGATCAAAATAGAATTGCCCTGCAAATGGATATCCTGGCAGTCTCCGCTTTTGGTGTTAACAATATGCTCTGTATATCCGGGGACCCTATCTACTTTGGAAACCATCCCAAGGCAAAGCCCGTCTTTGACCTCGATTCTATCCAGCTTATCAGGATGGTCAAACAATTAAGAGATCAAAAGAAATTCGATAACGGAGAGCTCATGGTAGGAACAGAGCCTAGACTTTTCATCGGGGCAGCCATGAACCCCTTTGTCCGACCATTAGAGGCCGTGCTAGGTCGCCTTACAGACAAGGTTACTGCTGGGGCAGATTTTGTCCAGACCCAGCCCATATATAACATTGAGGGATTCAAGAAATGGATGGAACTGGTCCGAGAAAAAGGATTACATAAAGAGGTAAAGGTTATTGCGGGAATTACTCCTGTAATATCCTTGGCAGCAGCAAGGTATATGAAGACAAAAGTCCCCGATATGGATATTCCTGACAAGGTTATTGAACGCCTTAAAAATGTTCGTAATAAGGAGGAAGCAGCAGAGGAAGGGATAAAGATTGCCGTGGAAACGATAAATCAACTAAAGCAAATCGAAGGAGTAGCTGGTGTCCATCTCATGACTCTACAGCGGGAGGACCTTATTCCCAAGATCTGCAACGCAGCCAACCTCTACCCTCGCTCCTGAGTAATAGAGGAGTTCATTTCCTATAACGTGCTCAAACTTTCTCCACTTTCACTGCTGCAACTTTGTACTCAGGAATTTTGGCTACCGGGTCGAGCTTGGGATTGGTAAGGATATTAGCAGCGCTTTCGGCAAAATGAAAAGTCATAAACACCACTCCTGAGGGCAATGCACCAGTTACTTTAGCCTTAGCAGTAACTTCCCCTCGCCGGGAACTGACCTTAACCTTATCACCCTGGGCTATACCAATCTGCGAAGCATCTTTGGCGCTGATTTCCACCACACCTTCAGGCTCTATGATATTAAGCCCAGCTACTTTACGAGTCATTGTTCCCGTGTGGAAGTGATACAAGCTGCGCCCCGTGGTGAGAATCAGAGGATAGTCCTCATCCGGCATTTCTCCCGGAGGAATATACTTTAGCGGGATAAATCGGCCTTTTCCCCTGACAAAAGTATTCGTGTGTAATATCGGTGTGCCCGGATGGCCATCAACAGGACAAGGCCACTGGAGTCCCCCATTCTCTAATCGCTGGCAACTTATGCCACCATAGCTAGGAGTAAGTCTACGGATTTCCTCCATTATGTCAGATGGGTGGCTGTAGTCAAAGCCTTTAGCCCCTAACCTTTGAGCTATCTGACAGATAATCCACCAATCAGGCTTAGATTTGCCGATTGGCTCAATAGCTTTTCTTACTCGCTGCACCCGGCGCTCAGTGTTAGTGAAGGTGCCATCCTTTTCGGCAAAGCTGGCCGCGGGCAGAACAACATGAGCAAACTTCGCTGTCTCAGAAAGGAATATGTCCTGGACAACAAAAAACTCAAGTTGAGCCAACGCCTTCAGGACATGTTGAACATCAGGATCGCTTAATGCCGGGTTCTCACCCATTAGATATAGCACCTTTATATCTTTACGGTAGGCAGCTTCAACCATCTCAATCAAGGTCAGCCCTGGAGAAGGAGGCAAAGAACACCCCCAGGCGGTCTCAAATTTCTCTCTAATAGCTGGGTCGCTTACCGTCTGATAGCCGGGGTAGACATTAGGCAGGGCACCCATATCGCAAGCACCCTGTACATTGTTCTGGCCTCTGAGTGGATTGACCCCGGTTGAGGGCTTGCCTATGTTCCCGGTGAGCATTGCCAGATTGGCAGTAGCCAGCACATTGTCGGTGCCATGAGAATGCTGGGTAATACCCATGGAATAGATGATGGTAGCAGGACTATTGCCAGCAAACATACGGGCAGCTTCTATTATTTGGTCTTTTGGCACCCTGGTAACCTGCTCCACAAAATCAAGGTCAAAATCATTCAATGATTCTTTGAAAGCATCGAAGTTCTCACATCTTTCCTTGATGAAAGCTGAGTCAAATAGCTCTTCGTCCACTATAACTCGCATCATTCCCATAAGCAGGGCGACATCTGTGCCAGGGCTATGCCGTAGCCAGAGGCTAGCAAAGCGACAGAGGTCGATCTCCCTGGGATTAGCTACAATGAGCTTGCCTCCTCCTTTTACTGCTCTTATTATCTCAAGCCCAATCACAGGGTGGGCTTCCGTAGTATTGGTGCCAATAGCCAAAATACAGGCGGCGTCGCCAATTTCGCTGATGGAATTAGTCATAGCTCCACTGCCAAAGCTTTGCGCCAAGCCAGCTACAGTAGGGGCATGACATAGCCGGGCACAGTGGTCAACATTGTTGGTGCCCAGCACTGCTCGCGCGAATTTCTGCATGACATAGTTCTCTTCGTTGACACACTTGGCTGAGGCGATGACGCCTATTTCACGCGGCGTATAACCTCTCAATTTACTTGCCACCAAGTCCAGTGCTTCGTCCCAGGATGCCTCTTTTAATTCCCCATTTCTTCTTATCAAAGGAATGGTCAATCTCTCAGGATGATGGACAAACTCGGCAATGCCGAACCGTCCTTTGACACATGCCTGCCCATGATTAGCCGCACCATCTGGATCAGGAATGGAAGCTATTATCCTTTCATCCTTCACCTCCAGTTTGAGTTGACAGCCAACACCACAGTAGGGACAAACTGTGGTAACTACACGATCGGGCTTCGCCAGTCTGCGGGTAGCCAAATCAGTAAGGGCACCTGTAGGGCAGGAATCAACACAGGCACCGCAAAACTTACAGCCGACCTCGCGAAGGGTCTGCCCTCCCAGCGGGGCAATAGCATGGCACTGAAGGCAGCGTTGAGCTTCGGCAACTGCTGTCTCCCAATTCATTCCCTGCTCCACCTCGGAAAGCCCTTCAATGCGTGTCTGGGGCGCAAGATAAGAAATGGTAGCTAATCTTTCTCCTGTAGGTACTTCTTCTAACCAGGCTATAGCTTCTTCGGCAGGCACAAGGTGCTCTGTAACATCTCCTTTGCCACCAAGATAAAGGTCAATGGACTGAGCTGCCTTCCTTCCCGCAGCAATAGCATTGATGACCAAAGCTGGCCCACTCTCGCAATCGCCCCCAGCAAAAACGCTCTCTCGACTCGTGCTTAAGTCTTCATTGGCCTTCACTATGTTTCCCCGCCCTACTTCGACCTGAAAGCCTGCAGGAACATCTGGTTGCTCGCCGATGGCAGCAATCAAAGTATCAAGCCCGGCAGCAAACTCGCTTCCCTTGACAGGAACAGGGCGACGCCTGCCACTGACATCAGGTTCTCCTAGCTCCATACGGATTAACTCTAGCTTCAGGTTGCCATTCTCCTTGAGAATCCTAGAAGGAGCGACGAGAAAGATGATTTCAACTCCTTCCTCCAACGCTTGTTCTACCTCCTCCGATTGGGCTGGCATTTCGCTCTTCGTCCTCCGGTAAAAGATAATTACCCTCTTAGCGCCAAGCCGCAAAGCAGCACGAGCAGAATCTATGGCAACGTTCCCTCCACCAATCACCCCTACCCTATTCCCTACCTTCACCTTCTCTCCGAGATTAAACCGGCGAAGGAATTCCACACACCCGATTACTCCAAGCAAGTCTTCTCCCTCAACCCCCAGCTTCATTTCCTTGTGAGCACCGATGGCAAGGAAGATTGCCTGGTATCCTTGTTTAAAAAGAGAATCTAAGGACCCGACTCGGGCGTTCAGTTTGATTTCCACCCCCGCCATCTCAATTTCTCGAATCTCTTCACGAAGTATATTCCGTGGAAGGCGATATTCAGGGATTCCTACCCTCATCATCCCACCTGGCTCGGGTAGAGCTTCAAATACAGTTACCTTGTGCCCCAGCTTGGCCAGATAATAAGCACAAGTGAGCCCTGCCGGCCCCGCCCCCACTACCGCTATGCTTTTACCTGTTGACGGGAGAACCTTCACCTGTTTTTTCCAGCTATCATCACCATTATCAGCGGCAAAGCGTTTGAGCATCCTTATGTGTAATGCCTTATCTACATCTTGACCACGCCGGCACTCCTCCTGACAGGGGGCAGCACATACTCTACCTAATACAGCAGGAAAAGGAACCTTCTCTCTTATCACTGCCAAGGCCGCGCTTGGTCTCCCTCTAGCAATAAGGCGAATATAACGAGGAATGTCTATACCAGCAGGGCAAGCTTTGTAACACGGAAAGGCAATCTCAATTACGCTATTGTACCTTATCTCATCACAGACCCGAAGACAGCGATGGCATAAAATGCAAAAATTAGAATTACGAACGAAGAAAGGATTGTCCTCTAACAGAGGTAAAGACCTGGGCACATGAACAGGTATCTCACTTAAACCGACATAGTCGATGGCTTTCTGAAGTTCGCATTCCCTTTTTTCAAAGCAGATATCGGTGGGCTGTCTAGCCAAAATGGCAAGCAATTTTTTTTGCCGAAGATCTTGTAACGTTGGCGTCTTCGTCTTGACTACCATTCGCTTAGAGACAGGAGTAACGCAAGATAAGACGATATTGCCATTTGCCTCCACTACACAAAGCTGGCAAGCCTCATCAGGGATTACTTGTGGTAACGGCTTTAGACCGGGATAGTAACAGAGACTGGGAATGTAAATTCCTGAGCATCTGACAGCTTCCAATATCGTCTGCCCTTGCTTGGCTTTCACCTCTTTGCCATCAACATTCACAGTAATTATGTCTTGCTTAACCATTGCCGGCTCCTTTCACAAGCTTCTTTTGGCATGCTCAACCCCCTCACACTTTATGTCCAAAATGATTAACTAGAGGAAATACTCTTAACTACCTTCCAGATTATAGTCTCACAAAGCACAGTTACATCCTCAGTGGAAAGATAATCGGAAATATTGGCATCGAACAATATATTCCCATTGGGAGCAAGCTCCTCATCGCCCCTCCATAGCACCAGAGTTATGGACACGTGGGGAAAGGCATCAACAGTTACAGACATATCCCCATAGTCTACCGCATGGCCTCCCAACTTGGCCGCTATCTTCATCAACAGCTCGGGACTTTTGCCAAAGTTTTGTACTAAAGGAGCTACCGCTCTTTGAGAAAATGTCGGGAAATAGCTAACGCCTCCCTGCAGTTGTTTGTAAGCTATCAATTTGCCAATAGCCGGGGTGCCCTTTGCCCCAGTGAAATAGTGAAGTATCAAGATTCTGTCCCTCAAGGGGGCTTCTGTGCCGCAATCTTCCAAAAAAATTCGGCAGTCAGGAATTATGATGCGATACGGCTGATTCAGATAATTAATGACTACCTCGTTAGGCCCTATGTACCGCGCACCGCTTTTGCGACATTGTTCTTCTATATCACTGATTTTGGCTAGCTTCTCACAAGCAAACTTGTAAGAGAGGTCAAAACCCCGTTCCCCAGGACTACTTGACGAGGAACGGCGATTTTCCATTCTAACGGCCTAAATACCGGGTATGCACCCGGGCGCCCTAACCATTAATAGAGGAACACAACTGGCTCTGAAAACTTTGTCAGCAACACTACCGTAGGCCCACCTACTGGGGCCTGAGCGACCATGGCTGGACATGACAATAATATCGCACCCAGGGTGTTTTGCGTAACTAACAATCTCTTCGGCAGGATCACCAAGAAGAACCTCCGTATCTACTTTGATCCCTTTGGCTTTCATCGCTTTAGCTATTCTGCCAAGATACCTCTGTGCCGGCTTCTCTTTCTTGCCGGCTGCCTCAGGTATGAGTCGCTGACCCAGTGGCTGGCTGGGGTCCTCAGAAACTCTATAGCCTGGAACCCGCTCAGTAACACTGACCAGGATGACCTCTTCTGTGCCACAGCCTCTAGCCAACTCTTCTGCATAAGGGAGTGCACATTCGGCTAACTTAGAGCCGTCTAATGGAACCAGAATCTTTTTGTACATTCTTGACCTCCTTTCATAATTGGCCTGAATTGTTTGCTCCGCACCAACGAGCCTGTGCAAAGGCTAAGTGCATGCCTATTATAGCACAGACTATGGCAGCTTTAATTTTGGAAGCTTCTGCTTCAAATCTTTCTGCTTGCAGGTCACACACTTGAGTGTCCAGATAATGCACTACGCTTTGCAGCCGACTTTTCCTCCTGCCCTACGAAAGCTGTGCATCTCAAAAGCCTGTCGTTAACAACTTGAAGGCGCTTTTTTGCCTTGCTTCGATCTCAGACCCTGCTCATTATGGGGCAAACTTGGGGCGAGGCAAAAGACCTGCTGCTTCTACTATCTCAGGCACCGCCTCTTCCCATTCAATAGCCATGAGATGAATACCCGCCACACCTTCAATTTCACGTACTTGATTGATAATATCAATGCAAAGCTTGATGCCCTCTTTGGACACTTGGTCCTTAGGCACCCCTTGAAGCCGGGCAACAACGCTATCGGGCACATCCATTCCGGGGACTCTGGTCTTCATATACTTTGCGGCACCCACCGACTTTGTAGGAGCAACACCGACAAGTATCTTCACCCTCTCATGCAGCCCTCTTTCCCGCACCATTTTCATCCATTCAGCGAACTTATCCACATTGTAAACAATCTGGGTCTGGACAAAATCTGCCCCTGCTGCCACTTTCTTAGCAAGACGTGCCGCCCTGAACTCAAAAGGGTCAGCAAAAGGATTTTCAGCGGCCCCAATCAGAAGACGTGGCTCAACTAACATCGCTTCGCCACACTGGAATTTCTTTTCGTCTCGCATGTCTTTCACGATCTTAACCAGTTGAATAGAATCAAGGTCATAAACGCCTTTAGCAGTCGGATGATTACCGAATTTCTGGTGGTCTCCCGTGAGACACAACATGTTATTTATACCCAGTGCTGCGATGCCTAACACGTCCATCTGAAGGGCAATACGATTGCGGTCGCGACACGTCATCTGGACGATAGGGTCTAAACCTTCCTCCTTAGCTATAAGACAAGCTGCCCAGGATGCCATGCGCACTACCGCAGTCTGTCCATCGGTGACATTACAGGCGTCTACATGACCTCTGAGTATCTTTGCCTTCCTTTGGATCACCGCGGGGTCAGCGCTCTGTGGTGGTCCCAATTCTCCAGTGACAGCGAATATTTTGGATTCTAGCACCCGTTCCAAATTACTTTTCGTCTTCATTGCGCCTCCAATTGCCTCGCTCATAGTCACATCTAGGAAAACCTCTTCACAGGCGACCCTGACAGAAGGCTCACACTCCAATTCTTGGGTGGCACAAGCCTTTCTAATTTATCAAGTTGTCCTAGTTTGGCAAGGTGGTCGACAATCTGCTGCCAGACACAAGGTATGTTTGGGTCAACTTCACATTTACCACCTTGTGAGCCCCCACAGGGACCATTAAGCAGAAGCTTGGAACATCGGGCAATGGGACAGAGTCCGCCAGTAAACTCCAACACGCAGTCACCACACTCAAGACAGCGCTCCGCTTCCTTCCACTCGGCATGAGCACCACCTGCAGACAAAGTGTTGCAGCCCGGATGTACTACTTTGTCCACTATTTCCGCTACACTTTGCACTCCAGCCCCATCGGTCAGAACTAGGATAGAATTGGCAGCAGCAACCTCCTTTCTGTAGGACCTCAGTTTCAACTTAGTCAATGCACCATCACACAGCATATCGACAACTACTGAACCGGTAACAGTCTTACCCTTCTCCTGCAAAGTGCTTTTCATCTCCGCCACCTGTTTTTCCCCTCCACTACCCCAACCCTCAGCACAGCCCTTACAGCCAATGAGAAAGATACTCTTATCCCCCTCCAGATAGCTTAGTATTTCTTCAAGTGGTTTTTGCTTTGGAATCAACATTTCATTTCTCCTTCAGGATTTGTATTATTGAGTTCTGACAAAATGGCATCTATTACCCGTGGTATTTTCTCCTCAAGCTCCGGCGATAATTCTAACCCCCAGTCAATCTCCCCGGGTTCGACCCCAATAATAACTGCCTCACCTACATTATGCCAGAGCTGCACTAGTTTTAAGGTATCCACTAAGCCCATATCGTGAACGGATAGGAGTGGCCCTTGCTCCAGAGTTATATCCTCAGGGTGAAAACGGTAAATTTGCCCGGGCATTCCCCCACCCATCACAGCATCCACTATAACCAATTTATCAGCGCCCTCGAGAAGCTGCAGTACATCGAGGCACGTACCCCCATCTATTATTTCCACATCGGACAGAGGGACTCCTTCCAGAGCATGCACCACATGACAACCAATCCCTTCGTCTTTCAACAAGATATTCCCTATGCCCACAACGAATTTTACCATTCCTGAACTTTCCTCCAAATCTCTACTAACAAACGTTGAATTTTGCCAGGTCATGCCCTTTGGGACTGAGCAAATGTATAGAACAAGCGAGACAAGGGTCAAAGGACCTCACAATGCGCACTATCTCAAAGGGATTAGCCTCATCCTTTATCTTGGTCCCAGTGATGGCCTGCTCCAAGGGTCCGGGCTGGTTTCTGTCATCCCTGGGAGAAATATTCCACGTAGAAGGGGTAATGATCTGGTAATTAGCAATCTTGCCTTCTTTTATCTGTATCCAGTGCCCAAGGGCGCCCCTCGCGGCACCTACCAGTCCCATTCCAGTAGACTCTTCCGGGAGTTTATAGCTTATGTAAGCCGGCTCACCGGGCTTAAGCTGCAAAATCCAATCAGCCATGGCATCGGCTATGAGTTTAGTCTCCAGTGCTCGAGCCAGATTACGCCCCATGACAGAAAACATATCCTTTGGCCTTAGATTTACTTGCGACAAAGTGGAGTCAACCAGGCTCTTGACTCCAAGATTGCCGCCAACATAATTGACCATGATTCGCGCTAATGGTCCGACTTCGAAAACCATTCCACCGTAACGAGGCGATTTCAGCCAAGAATAGGCACCTTTCTTTTCTTCGTCAAGAACGACATCTCCCCGGGAAGGGTGTCTGCCGCTGATAGAATCAGCGTACCAGGAATGCTTCACTTCCTCAGTAATTTTCGCTGGATCCAATTCACTAAACTTGAGCTCGGTAGAGGTGGTCCCGGGCTTAAAGAATCTCTTCCTCTTGGTAAGGTCTGCTTCTTTCCCATCCAATTCATACGAGCCATAAGCAAGTAAGTTCCCACAGCCATGACCAATCTCAAAGTAGTCCGAGTAAACCCCGGCTACCGCCAATACATCAGGGAGGTAAACATTATCGATAAACTCCTGAAGCTCCTTCAACCTCCACAGGAAGGATGTCATATTATCAACCGTGGGTACAGAAGCGACTCCGCCGGGCATTATGCCCATGTTATGGGGCATCTTGCCGCCGAACAATGCAAGCATCTCCTGGCCTTTCCGACGCATGTCGAATGCCATCACATAATGCGCTATCGCTTGTTCATTAGCCTCGTCGGGCAGGCGATAATCACCTTCATAACGGGGTACGAAAGGTTCTAATTCCCCTCGCGCGATAAAGCTCTTTATTGAATTTAGAGCGGGATTATTCCCCTCATATTTTGCTAACCTAGCCACGTCTACATAATCTAGGGCCACCAGGTGATAGAAATGAAGGATGTGGTCAGCGATATGGGCTGCCCCCAGAATTAGATTGCGGATGATTCTGCCGTTGTCGGGAATTTTGTCTGCGATGCCAAAGGCACTATCCAAATTCAAGGCAGCGGCGACAGAGTGACTTGTCGGACAGACTCCACAAACACGTTGTGCTATTCGCTGAGCATCACGGGGGTCCCTGCCTCTCATGATTAGCTCCAGGCCACGAAACAGCGTCCCCGAACTTTTGGCCTCTTTCACCTTGCCACCCTCGACTACCGCCTCAACCTTGAGATGTCCCTCAATACGAGTAACTGGATCAATAACAATCTTGCCCATTAACTCAAACCTCCTCTGGCAAAGCAGATTCCCTGAATTTTTCGTAAAGCGGGGCTATGTCAAAGAACCCGGGCTCGGTGCAGCCAATACAAGTGGCACCACAACCCACACACCAACTAACTTTGTTGTTCCACAATCTCACAGGACAATCAGCATGGGTTATTGGTCCCCTGCATCCTAATTCGTAATTACACCCGGGATCGCCGAACTTCTTCGCGAATTTGTTTTCATCGTAGTAGGCTCGCCGTGGACAGTTCTCGTGGATTGTTTGCCCGTAGAAAGCTTTAGGACGCTTAAGTTCATCCAAATCTTCCGGCTTGGGCAGACCGGAAAGCAGGATGCTGGCCACTGTGCCGACAAACCAGTCGGGGTGCGGTGCACAACCGGGGACGTTTACCAATGGAGTACTGATGCCTTTGGTTTGCAGAACTTCACCGACGCTGCGACACTGAGTAGGGTTGGGGGAGGCAGCGGGAATCCCCCCAAAAGCAGCACAGCTACCCAAAGCAATAACTGCCAGAGCATCCTTGGCCAGCATTTCCACCCAGGATTGCATAGTCATTGGTCTACCACCATTTTCGCCAGTCACCCCATGAATTCCGCCTTTAGCGGTAGGTACGGCGCCTTCCACAATCAGGATGTAACCTCCCTTCTTCTTCTGTGACGTATCCACCATGACTTCAATAGCAGGCTGTCCTGCTCCCGCCATGACAGTGGGATGAAACCTCAGATTTATATGACTGCCCGGGAGTACTTCATCCACTAAGAGGTTTTTGATAGAGGGATTTATCACATTGAGTAGAGAGACTGAGCAGCCAGTACATCCCGCGGCTTGCAACCATATCGCCGGGTATTCTTTTGTAGCCATGAGTCCTCACCTGCCTTTTGACTTATTTTCGCAAATCCTCCATCAGGAGGATGTTTCTTCAGTCACAAACGTAGGCCTTCCACTATCTCCTTGACCTTTAATTGAAGGGGAGATTTCTGGGGAAGTTTGGCTACAGGCCTTCCATTCATTTCCAGACTGGCCATATCGGGGTCTTCTGGAATCAGGGCAATAACCTGAAGGCCAGATTCGTCAATTGCCTTTCTTATCTCCGGAGATAACTCCCCTCGAACACGATTAATGACAAGACCGACCTTGCCCACATTTGACCGCAGTTCTCCAATAAGCTCCTTCATACGGCCGGCTGTAGTGACACCCTTCATGGTGGGATCGGACATAATGAGCAAAACATCCACATCCCTGGTCGTCTGGCGACTAATGTGTTCCATGCCTGCCTCACAGTCCATGACGATATAAGCGTATTTATAATCTTTAACTAGCTTATCTAATGACGCACGCAGAAATTCATTAGAGGCACAATAGCATCCGGGCCCTTCCGGACGCCCTATGGATAGAAGGTCAAAGCCTTTGGACTCGACCAGAGACTCCACTATCTTGCTAAACAGATATTCCGGCTTGGCTATGGTGGGACTTAGACGATCCTTGGAAACATCTTCAGCCATCTTCTCTCGTATTCTACCCACAGTCTTACTATCATCCAGAGACAGACCCAGCGCCTGACTAAGATTGGTACTAGGGTCAGCATCCACCGCCAGGACCACCCCCTTTTGAGAAAGGAGCTTGATAAGTAAGGCAGCAATGGTAGTTTTGCCTGTGCCCCCTTTTCCTGCGATAGCAATCGTCTTGGTCATTTCTTGTCTCTCTTTCCAGACAAACTCGAGGGAGGCAGCAAACTAACGGGCGATAGTTTCACCACTGCATTATACTCTGGAGGGCATACCTCCAGGCAAGTACCACACTTAGAACATTTTTCCTGGTCTATGATTTTGACTTCCCCTTTATCTCCCTTAATTGCTTCTGTGGGACAGGTCAAAACGCAATGCTCACAGGCTCTATCACACTTGTCCGGGAGGATATAATACACTGTGAGCTCGGGACATACTCTGGCGGGGCAGCGCTTCTCCAGAATATGAGCTTCATACTCATCCCTGAAATAGCGCAGGGTTGTGAGGACAGGATTAGGAGCTGTTCTTCCCAATCCACAAAGCGAACCTATCTTAACATCCTCAGCCAATGCCAGAAGAAGATCAATATGCTCTATTCTGCCTCGACCAGCTGTGATGTCCTCTAAAATACGTAGCATCTGCAAAGTCCCCAAGCGACACATGGTGCACTTGCCACAAGATTCCTTGGTTGAGAAATCAAGAAAGAACTTCGCAGCATCGACCATGCAGTTGTCTTCATCCATGACAATCATACCCCCCGAGCCCATCATCGAACCAGCCTCCCGAAGGGAATCATAATCGATATGGATGTCCAGTGAACTCTCGGGAAGGCACCCCCCTGAGGGCCCTCCTATCTGTACCGCTTTAAACTGCTTATTTTTAACAACACCTCCACCGATGTCATAAACAAGCTCCCGAAGTGTTGTTCCCATAGGCACTTCAGCCAACCCCGAATTGATTACTTTGCCTGCCAGCGTGAACATTGCTGTGCCTCTGCTTCCGTCAGTGCCGATGGAAGCAAACCATTCCCCTCCTCGCTCAATTATCAAAGGAACATAAGCAAAGGTCTTCACATTGTTCAGCAAGGTAGGTTTATTCCACAAGCCAGCCTCACTAAGGCGAGGAGGTCTTGGCCTGGGTTCACTTCTTCTGCCCTCCATGGCCGCAACTAATGCCGTTGCTTCCCCGGAAACGAAAGCACCAGCCCCGGCTGCTATCTCAATGTGAAATCCAAAATCACCCCCTAGAATATCCTCTCCCAGAAAACCCAGCCCCTTTGCTTGTTTTAAGGCAATCTGGATACGCTCAATAGCTAAAGGATATTCAGCACGGACATAGATATAGCCCTGCCCTGCCCCTATGGCATAGCCGGCAATAATCATGCCCTCTATGACCTGATGCGGGTCACTTTCCAAAACAACCCGGTCCATAAAAGCACCGGGGTCTCCCTCATCAGCATTGCATATGACATATTTCGGTGTGCCTTTAGCCTCACGGCATAGTTCCCATTTCAGATACGTAGGAAATCCAGCCCCTCCCCGCCCCCGCAGCCCAGATTCCTTCAGCTCCTTAATAATCTTCTCAGGAGACATTCTTAAAGCCTTCTCCAATCCACTATAGCCACCATTGGCGATGTAGTGATTTATATTCTCAGGGTCTATATAGCCACAGTGGCGCAGTATAAGACGAAGTTCACGCTCAAACCTGGGCAGCTCGGGAATAGAGATTGTCTCTCCATCACCTCCTTCAACAGTACCTAGGGCAAGCTCAAGGCACGGGTCATCGCCAGCAACATAACCATCCACAAGCCTGGCTACACTCTCCGGAGTCACATTCGCGTAAGCGACACGAAGAGAGCCAGGCTTCGATATAGTAACGAAGGGGTCAGCATAGCACAGGCCCGTGCAGCCGACCTTGATAATCGGCACCTCCAGCCCTCGCCGTGCCAGCTCCTTACCAAAGGCGTCAACTACATCCAGGGCGCCGGCTGCCCGACCACAAGTAGCTGTGCCAATACAAATATAGCTGCCCTTCTGCAGAGCTTCCCATTCCGACTTCGCTCTACCAGTAATTTCCTCGAAAGTCATCTTAAACAATATCCAAACTCAAAGATAGCAACGCAAAATAAGAGAGCACATATCAAGAATTAGACATTTTTGGATTTTGAATTGTAATTTTGATCTGTAACTTCTGTCTCTTCATTTCCTTTCTTTGAGTTCGCCCTGAGCTTCTTGCTTATACGGTATTAAAGCCTCTTCCACCTTGAAAGGTGTCATCTTAGGATGAATTTTGTCCTTTATTACTACGACAGGAGCCAGCATGCAGCACCCGATACAAGCGACCCTTTCCAAGCTGAAGTTACCGTCCTCGGCAGTCTGGCCAACTTTGATACCTAACTCTCGCTCGAGGGCCTCCAAAATAAGCCTGCCCCCCGCTAAATGACAGGCAGTTCCCAAACAAACCACGGTATGGTATTTTCCTAATGGAACAAAGCGAAACTGATTATAAAAAGTCGCGACACCCCAAACCTCAACATCTGACATCTCCAAGAAGTCGGCAATTTCCTGCAGAACTTTCCTGGGGAGATACTCCAGTTTCGTCTGGACTTCTTGAAGTAATGGAATTAAGTTCTTCTTTTCTTTTTTGTAACGGCCTAAAATCCCAGCTACTGTTTGGCTAGCTTGTTCCTCTGTAATCATCCCTTCAACAGACTCAAGACTATCCTTTAAGTTGCTTGGCAAGTCCAGGCAAGAAAGCTCCTATTCCAGTCGTTTCCCGGGGACCGATTATTACCTCCCACTTAAGGTTCAAGGCATCTTCAAGCTCACCTTTGATTCTGGCTACTTTCCCCGGGATAACCAGCTTTCTGTGCTTCACCTTACCTTCAATGCCGCACTTCTTAATAAATGTCCCTACGGAATCGCCGCTAAACTTACCTGCTGCCCAGGCAGTGAGGACGCCAAGCCCTTCTGCATCCTTAACACAAATATAGGCAGGAACCTTGGTAGCTTCAACAGCCGATGAGACAAGGAAGTAGGTCAAAGCCCAGTTCGACGTGACCAGGACCGGCGAGTATTCATCAGGTTCTCCCACTTCATAATACTTCTCCTCTACCGCCATTGGGAAACGAGGATCGGTATAGATATTAAGCCGTTGAACTAGAAGAGGAAGCAGGGAATATTGGTCGAAATCAGAAAAGACAATAATGCTAGCCCATTTATTTACAAATGCCGAGCCCACTAACATTTCCTTCAGCCCATCTTTGGCCATGAAGCAAGGAAAGGCAATAGTGGGATAGCCCAAAGGTCTGAAACCTTGCTTGAGCGCTGCCTTCCTGATAAAAGCCTGGTCTCTTATTGCCTCCAGCAGGTTCTTAGAACCCGGGTCTAAAACTAGTTCCTCAATCCCGGCATCTTTCAATTTAATAGTTAGAGGAACAAGTTCTTCAATACTTCTCCCACGAAGGCCAACAGGAGTGAGTTTCTCTTTAATCTTCGGAATAGCCTTATCAATATTCTCTTTCGTTACGGGGTAAACAAGTGGATGTCTATCCGCGCATATATCCCGTGCCGCAAATAAGACGTCCAGGTCCTCTGAGATCAAGACCATGCCCACATCTGTTGCATCATAAACCTTCTTCACCAGGGCCAGGAACTTGCTTTTGTCCCCTGAGGCAAAATGAAGTGCCAGAAGATTTGCCTTCAGGTTTACCCCGACCCAGGGGAACTGCAATTCCTTTATCTTCTTTATTTTCTCCTCAGTTTTGGCTTGGTCATCCTTGTCTGAGATAAGGAGTGTAATGCCCGGTGAATGGACAAATGTCTTTTCGTGCCGATATATCACTTCTTCGTTCCCGATTTTGACGGCGTTCTCCCCAGAGCCTACAGTAACAAGTTTTATCGGCGGTGCCAGAAGATCCAGCAGCTTGGCTTTCACTTCCTCCGATAGGTAAGGGCATTTGTCCACAGTAGCTCCACCCGACGCCAGCTTCATGGCAAAGGCAAAGCAAGTAGGAAAGCCACAGTCCTTACATGGTTTTTTCCCCGGGAGCATTTTCACAATCTCGGAACCTGCAATTGGCATAACAAACCTCCTTCTTTGTCAAACTCTAAATCCTAAACTCCAAACCCTCAACAATACCCAACTTCAAATTTCCAATGCTCAAAATAGTCTGAATTTTGGATTTGGGTCACTTGAATTCGTTTAGGATTTGGTACTTTGAATTTCGCATTTCTCCCCTTTATGTTGGAAGCTGTACTTCCCCTTTTAGCCAGGGATGCCCCACCTTTTCCAGGAATGCTAGAAGCTCATCAACGTTCTTTACATCTTCTTGTGAGGCTATTTTGTCGTAGAGCCCTTTCTGTTCCAGAACGTCCTTAAACCTTTCCTTTAACTCCTTGGGCATCCATACTATGCGGGCCAGACCACCATCCGCCTGGATGAATTTGGGGGACCTAAGTTGCTGTAGTCCAGTTCCTAATCTTCCTTCTATTTGCTTACCTCCCGAAGTTTCACCAGCCATATGAGAAAATGTTTCCCCAATTACAGTTTCGCCCTTGAACTCCCTGTGCACCACTCCAAAGGCATCCGTTTCAGGAATGTAATACACAATTGCTTCGAAACAGCCGCAAGATGTATGGGGGTGCTCAAATGCACTATACAGATAAACTCTATCGTAGTTTCCCAGAGACTTTTCAGCTTCAATTGCATTCACCCCTGAGTATTCGCCCCTTACAGGATCCAGAAGCTCGCCTTTTGGTATGGCAAATATGGGCCCTTCAGGGTCAATCTTGGCAGCAGCTCTGCCATCGAACCAATTTATCGCCCCACAGTTGGCAATTCTGTTGGGTGTTATGATAGAGCAATGGGTGGGGGCGAAGCTCTGACATAGGACACAACCGTAGAAAGTATCCACGTCCTCGTCATTCAATTTCCTAGTTCGTTCATCCCTGGCGGCATAGACCTCCAAGGCGTGGGGGAGAAGTTCCTTTATCTTTGCTTCATCGGTGATAATAGTGATTTGGATTTTCTCAATGATTGGCATCTCTGATGTATAAAGCAAGATGTAAATTTCTCCCAATTCCCGCAGGGAAGTGAAGCCCTTTTTATAGCAGTTTTTGCTTATCCTCATCCATACATCTTGCCTTTGATTCATGTGATACCAGCCCTCAATCATATTAGTGAACATATGAATCCTTCTCTCAATGATTGCTTCGGCATCCTTGTCCAGTTGCCCTCCGGCAACATCCACCAGAATGCCAATAGGATAGCTACCACCGCCTTTCTCTTCATCGTAAGGCTTCAAATCACCCATGTCCGGGCCGATGATTTCTATTTTCTCATTCTCGATTTCATCAAGACTTTTGACTGTCGCTAATTCAAACTTATGTGCTGCTTTTGGCCCACCAAACTCTATGCAAAGGTCTTCCTTTCTTATTACTTCACCTTCGTATTGAGGTCCAATATCAACATGAAATCCGTTTGCCATTTCTTATGCTCCTTTCTTTAAATTATCTATTAAGCTTTCCAAGAATGCTTTCCATTGCTCATCTTTTCTGAAATTGGGAAGAGAGTAATTTGCATTGGGGAAGTAATACTTGCACAGTGTCATTGTTTTCAGATGAGGGGCAAAGTGCTTGAGCACGGAGAGGCCCTGCTCTCCGAGGTCGCTCCTTATGCCAAAGAAGAGCACCAAATCATGGTTACCTTCCTTCTTGACCCCTCGCCAATTTGGATCCTTGAGGGCATTGATTATCTCCACAACATCATAGAAGCTATCCGGCTTTACGCCCAGCTCCGCCATCTTCCCCCTAACCTGAGCCGTGGCGCATGTAGGAATGTTAGCAGCCTTAGCAATCTCCAGGGCATATTCCATGAGCAGCTTTCCATCAAGCGACCGTTTCAGCAGAAGAGGGCCAAGTACGAGAAGCGGCCTTTTTGCTTTTTGTATCAGGTCGGCATATTCCTGGGCATCTTCTATCAACCTTGCCGACTTTATGCCGGTTAAGACATTTACCCTATGATATGGTATCACCGCACTCATTTTATCCTCCTTTTAATGGATCACTGCATCCACAGGAACCTTGCTGGGATAAGTCCCGATAAGGGTAGGCAGTCCCACAGGCTCCCTGGGTTTCCAGCCAATTTTCTGTAGGTATTCCCGCACCTCTTTCTTATATACGAGAGGAATATCAGGATCCCTGCGCACGAAGAGGTGAATGTCCTCAGGCAAACCGCCACCCATGAACTTCTTGTGCAGGGAGATGTAGTGGTTCAATTTTATGGCCCTTCCCTGAGGGGTATCATTCTTCCTTATGCACAACTTGGGAATCATCACCATAGCCTTCTCTTTAGTCTCACATACATAGGCCAGATGCTCTGGGGAAGGTTCTCCAGTATCCACAATTTCCTTCTTCCGGGCATCCATGACCTTCCAATCGTCCTCTTCCTTTCTCGAGAGATACAACCTTCTATATTTGGAGGAGTGCGGTCCAAGTATCACAGGGATGCCCAACCTGTTGCAGCCTGTGCCAATGGAAGCAGCTTTCTGTGAGTATGCTCCCCAAGCCACTCCCACAGCACCTACACGATTGAGAACGTAATCAGCCATAACCTCGTAGTTTCCTCTCAGGGGTAGCGCAGCAAAAATATTGGCAATTTTTATTGCCGCTCCGGTGATATGGCTGTTGGCAACACAGGAGCCAACGTTCACTACCCCTCCGGCATCGAAGTTGGGAGAATATTTCTCATATACGGTCTTGCCATCGGCATCTTTCCACATCCCAGCAACCATACTACTGCAGCCCGATACAACCACGATGTACTTTCTCTTGGCAAATTCATCCACCATCTCGGCAACGTCTCGAATGTCAGGAAAGTTCGAGCAGCCCACAATGGCAACTATTCCGGGGATTGTGCCCAGCGTTATGGGCGCCCCGACAGTCCGTATCTCGGTATCCATAATTGGACCACGCCCGGCTCTCACTTTCCAGGTCTCCTTACTCGCCGCTACCTGCATTATCTTGAAGATGGGAATCTTACGAGGACATTCCGCCTCGCACTTTCCACAGCCAACACATAGATTGAATTGCTCCCTTATAAGGTCATAATTGCCCTTGGCGACCTCAGCTATGCCAGCGCCAATATTGAAAAGGTTGGGGCATACCTGCTCGCACATGCCACAGACATTACACTTCGCAGCCAATTCCTTCGCCTCTTCCTCCGTCAGCCATTCCTTCCTCCTCTGGGG
>Ga0315277_10004132_pt1 | contig 19460 bp, 15 predicted proteins | sample YL17G05_15_MG_FD_203695 | JGI IMG/M metagenome (GOLD analysis project Ga0315277, IMG submission 203695) | Sediment microbial communities from Yellowstone Lake, YNP, Wyoming, USA - YL17G05_15 | ecosystem: Environmental > Aquatic > Freshwater > Lake > Sediment | place: USA: Wyoming | collected... | reverse complement strand
CGAATTGAGATGTATCTGCGGGAAGTCAATGAAGATCCGGTAGTGTTTCGCTGGAAGTACAAGCTCGATTGCCTTTCCGTTGTGTAGGTTATTTATTGATATGTTATTTAGGAATCGCTCTACTAGGGGCCGGCAAAAACGGGGGGCGTCCCTAATTTCCGACTCCTTCAGACTCGGTCAGTTCCATTCTTAAGAAATTCTGGCCGATGTCCAGCCCGGCTGAGTCGTCTCACCGCAGACGTTCAGCGCCTATGGCGCGAACTTCAACCAGCAAGAGTATGCTCTGGTTACCGTCGGCATGTGCTCGGTCGACCTTCTTTGTTTGCGGAGCTCTTCGTGCTTGATTAAGCCTACTTCCGTTTTGGAAGAAAATTCTCCATCACCCATACGTCCCTTGCGTACCGCGTGGATTGGTACGCGATCCGGCGTCCGTCCGGGTGAATGTCGAAATTCTCCATACTTCCGTCGACCGCCAGGTCAAAGCGCACGGGTTCTCCTCCTGCCGAAGGGATCCGCCACAACTCCTGTCTTTGCGTCCCTTTGATGTATCTCGCAAAGTAAATGTTCTTTCCGTCCGGAGACCAGGCCGGGCCTCTGATCATAGAATCCAACTTATAAAGCACTCGGGGCGATCCGCCCTCTGTCGGCATGATCCTGAGCGATGCGTCCGCTGGATCGAGAAATGCCAGCAATTTTCCATCGGGAGCGATATCCATCCGAACGATTGGCTGGGAGCTGCGACATATCTCCTTTTTTTGTCCGGATTCGACATCGTAGCTCACGATGCGAAAAACTCTTTCCTGCCAGGAATCGTTTCCGTACAAGATCTTTTTCCCGTCAGGTGTACATCTGGGACTGTGTATGCCGGTGCCGTCGTCCGCAATAAGCGTGCGGACGGCGGCAGTTTTTACATTGATCAGGTCGATGCTTCCCCAGTTTACCACGCCGACGCCACCCGTTTTGCCTGCGACCAAGCGCAACCCTCCGCTTTCTCCCCCCATTACCAAGACTGACTCTCCGTCGGCAAACCAGGTCATTCGAGCCATACTTTTCAGTTCGGGAAAAAGAACGCGATATTCACCCGTGTCAAGAGACAGGATGCAAAGAGCTAATGATTTCGGCCCTCCAGACTCGCGATCGGAGATGTAGGCAAGATATTTTCCATCAGGAGACCAGGCGGGATCTCGGTTTGCACCCTCGAAGCCCTGAGCTATATTTTGGGCGGGAGTCGACACTTTTGCCTTCTCCGGATCAAGGACTGCGAGATAGACGTCCGACTTCCCCGAAAAATCTGTGTAGTAAAAGGCGCCGTCTTGTGTGAAACCCATCGGCTCTATATCTCTGCGGCCGGCATATCGTCTCACCAAAGCAGGCGCCCCTCGAGCCTTTCCATTCCCGACCGGCACAATCCACATATCCAAACTTCCACTTTCCAAGCGGTCGCTCGAGAAGAGAATCTGCTCCCCGCCAGGCGCCCAGCCCAGCAGACGGTCATCTGCGGGATGCTGCACCAGCGGGATTTCACGGCTTCCGTCGGCAGACACAAGGATAATGTCGCGCTCGCCGGTGGCGTCATTCTGTGCAAAATCGTACGCAATCCATCGGCCGTCGGGCGAGATATTTATCCTCTGCGGACGAGGACCTCCCAGGCTTTTGACCTCTTGGATAGCTCCGTCCGAAACTGAGAAAAGGACAAACCGGCTCGCCTCACTTTCTTTCAAACGCACTTGGCTTATGATCCCAAGAATATGTCGCCCGTCGGGAGTCCAATCGCAAAGCCTCAGCTGCCCAGAGGCATCTGCGTCGGTTCTCAGGGTACGCTCTCCTGTGCCATCAATATTGACGACCTTCAGGTCGCGGTTGCGATAGTCCCGAAACCAAACAAACGCAACGCGCTTTGAGTCCGGAGAAATTGCGAGGTCATCGACAAAATCCCCCTTATCCCACGATGCACCTTGGGTGAGCCGGCGCTTCGAGCCGGTAGCTACCTCCATGATGGAGAGATCGCCCGTGTCATCCCAGCCGCAAAGCCAACGCCCGTCCCGTGAAATCCATCCTCCAATCAGTTCGGGCACCTTACGTATTCTGAGATCCCCGTCGCTCTTTTCGATCAGCGTTTGAGTCCGCGCGAGCACGGAGAGCTGCTCTCTGGCCTGCCTGACTGCCTCTGCCTGACCCGGGTAATTGTCGATCACCTTCTGGAATGCGCTTTGCGCCTCTTTGTGGCCGAGCTTTTGATGGCAGATCCCGATGCGCAGCTGGGCCTGGGCTGCGAGGGACGGGGCCTTGGACTCGTCAACGATCTTCTGGTAGAGCGCGATGGCCTCCTGGAGCTTTCCCTGTGCCTCTTCCAGGGCCAGCGCTTTTTCAAAAAGCGCCTGCCGGTCCTGTGTCGCGGCCGGAATCCAGGCAATGGCTGCCATCAGGACGGCCGTCAATATCAATGCAGTTGTTTTCATGGTTCACCTCCCTTTGCCCGGAAGCTTAACGGGATCCCCGGTCAAGAGCTTGAACCGGCCGTTAAGATCCGGTGGGATCTTCGTTAAGCTTGTATCCGGCGCCGCGGACGCTCAGGATGTAGCGTGGCCGGTCGGCATCGTCCTCGATCTTTTTGCGCAGGCTCGCCATGTGCGTGTCGACATTGCGCGGAGTCACGTAGATCTCCTCGCCCCATAGCCGGCTGAGGAACTCGTCGCGGCTGATGACCTCGCCGGGGTGGCGGAGCAGGAATTCGAGGAGCTGAAATTCCTTGTGCGTCAGCTCGATTTGCCTTCGGCCCACGAATGCCTCCTGCTTTCTGACATCCAGCCGCAGTTCCCCCACCTGGAGAATCTCCGGCGCCCCTTCCGTCCGGCTGGCACCCTGGGTGCGGCGCAACACCGCCCGTATGCGCGCCACGAGCTCAGCCAGGCTGAACGGCTTGATCACATAGTCGTCGGCGCCCAGCTCCAGGCCCCTGACCCGGTCCACTTCCTGGGCGCGCGCCGTCAGCATGATGATCGGGGTGTCCATCCCCCGGCCACGCACTTCGCGGCAGATCTCGAAGCCGCTCTTGCCCGGAAGCATGAGGTCGAGAATCACGAGATCGGGCGCCTCCGCGAGGATTCGGTTGAGCCCGGCGATGCCGTCCTCAACGACGGACGCCTCGAAACCTTCGAACTCCAGCTCGTCGCGTATCGCCATGCTGAGCGAAGGCTCGTCCTCGATCACCAGAATGCGTTTCTTCATGGCCGTGCTCAAATCCATTCTAATTGACATAACGAAATGCGCGGCACAGCAGATCTGCACCGGTTCTTCGCACCTCCGGTCGGCTTGAAGCAGCGCGCGCGCGGGACACCCAATACCGCACAGTTTTTGCACCCGAAGGACCCAACCGCCGCACGAAACTCGTTTGGAGTGCGGCGATTTATCGCCGCTTTTACGTGTCGGTCTGCTGCCGCACAAGGCGGCTTGCCGCCGGGATGTCCGCAAAACGCTATGAACCTATCGGGAGTGTTTTCAAGAGCGGCAGCAAGCTGCCGCATCCTGGCAGCAGAACGGTCTCCAAAGCGGCGATAAATCGCCGCACTCCAAACGACCTTTGGCGCCATGCTCTTACCTCGTGCTTGGACAAGAACTATGCGGCATTGGGCGGGCGCCCGCGCTCCGCTTCATGCCTTTGCCTTGGGAAAGGTGAGCTGGAACGTGCTCCCCTCTCCCGTGCTGCTTTCCAGCGTGACCGTTCCGCCATGCGCCCGCATGGCCCTTTTCACCAGCGCCAAGCCGATACCCGCACCTTGAATGCCGCGCACATTGGCGCTCTTCGCCCTGTAGAACTGCTCGAAGATCAGCTCTCGCTCTTCCGGTGCTATGCCGGGGCCGTGGTCCGACACCCGCAGAAACACCTCGCCGTCACGCCGCCCGGACGCGACCGTGACCTGCGCTCCGTCCGGCGAGTACTTGAGAGCATTGTCGATCAAATTATGGATGCATTGATATGCAGTGTCCTTGTCCGCTGAAACGTTCAGGGGCACCTCCCGATCCAGGGCATCCGCCAGGCGCGCGCCGAATCCGAGGTTGTGAAAAGACTGGACCGCTTCTTCGGCCAGCCGGTTGAGATCGATCGTATCGAAAGAGAACTCCTCGCGACCTTCTTTCAGCCGGGAAAAATCCAGCAGCTGGTTTACCATGGCGGTCAGGCGCTGGACTTCCAGCCGGCTTGCCTGGTAGTACCGGTGGAGCATCTCTTCATCGCGGACTTTGCCCGACTCCAGGCGCTCGAGCAAGGCCTCGATCGCGCTCAGAGGTGTGCGGAATTCGTGTGATACCGAGGAGACAAATTCCGCCTTCATCCGGCTCACTTCCATCTCGCGCGCAACCGCCCGGTAAGTGAAAAACAATCCGGCGCCGGCGCCGAGCAGGAGCAGTGCCGACGTATAGAAGATGAAATATCTTCGCAGGTGGGAGCGCCAGAGCGACTGGCCCCGCTCGGGAAAGGTCACCTCAAGGAATGGGAGGGCGGGCAGGGAAGCACGCGCCGCTTGTGCGTTTTCTCCGGATGTGCCGATGCGGCCCTCGAAGTCCTCTGCAGCGGTCAGTCCAGTCAGCCTGGTTTCAGCTTCACGGGTGAGATCCGCGCTTGCCAGCATGCAGCCTGTATTCCGGTCCTCTCCGGGAAAGAGGAGAACGACGCTCTGGATGCCGGGGAGCAGGCGTGCCGCGAAGGGCTGATCCCGGCGCCACTCCAGGCTCTGGTCGAGGGCAAGCACTTCATGGACAGCTCCGGCCAATGATTCCAGGAAGCCGGCGGTCGCGAGAGTTGGGGAACCAAGATCCGATGAGGAATCCAGCGCGGAGGAGATTTCGCGCGCGTAATAGGCCCATTGTGCGGCGTTCAGCGGCCAGCAGCCGCTCGCCAGTTGGGTAAGGGTCCGGCTCAGGAATCCGGCCGTTTCAGGAGGCCTGGCGGCGCCGTCATGCTCGATCAGCAGCAGGGCGGCGGCCACTCGGACCGGTATGCCTGATTCCGTCATGGCGGCCTGATCGGTATTCTGTATCTCTTTAAGCCAGACAGCGGCGTCCGAAGAACCGGAGCGCTGCAAGGCAAGCCGGAGCAGGGCAAGCTTCGACCAGGAGGAAACAGCCGGATCGCCGGAAAGCAGGCGCCGATAGTTTTGGATAGTCGCCGCGGTCTCGCCTCCCCTGAACTCCACGGCCTGCGCAGCGCGCCACAGATTGGCATCCCGGGGGGGAAGCCCTGGTGCTGCCGCACGCTGATGATCGGCTGACAGGTAAACGTTGAGGCGCGGAAGAAGAATGCGGTTCTGCCGGACCTCAAAGGCGAACGCGCCCTTCTCGACCTCCCCGCGGCGGGACAGGAGCCAATTGCTCAGGTCGCTCTCGAGCAGGCGCAGGATCTGCTGCTGCCTTTCCCTGCGCTGGTACTCCTCACGGACCCGCTCGCCCTGGAACGTACGGAATGCGAGCAGTCCCAGAGCCACGGCAGGGAGCAGAACAATCCCTCCGAGGAGAGCGATCCTGCGCGGGCCTTGATGAACGATTCGCCGAAGGTGACGCATAGGACTGATCCTACATCAGGCATCCGGCTCAATCGTCAACCCTCGGTTAAGCCTGTGTCAAGCGAATGTGAAAATGTCAGGGACAGGCGCCATAATCGTCCCCTGTATCGAGCCGGCAGCCATTATCTCCTCGGACCGATAGCCGAGAATCACCGGCAGCCTTTCATCCATCGCCGGTTTTCAAATGCAGACAAGGGAATTGATCAGGCCTACATCCACCAGATCTGCAAATTGACCCAGGGACATCCGTTTTACACTCAGCACTTGTGTCACGTGCTCTGGGAGTTGTGTGAGCCACGAACCGCGGTGAGCGGAGAAACACTCCAGGCAGCGGTGAAGGTGTTGCTGGATCGGGAAAGCTATGCCTACACGACGCTATGGGAGTCCCTGACTCTTTTGCAGAAGCGATTCTTGAAAGGGCTGGCATCGGAGGCAGCCGGGGCAACAGATGAGCAGTTACAGTTTCACTTGTCGATCCATGGTCGGAACTGAAAGCCCAGCGTAAACATCACGAATGGCATTTGGCCGCGGGTCGAGATGACAGTAAGGGATCCGTCCGGATTTTTCTGGATGCCTCCGTCCGCCAGATAGGAAGCAGTGCCGCCACGGTGGTAGCGTAATCCTATGTCGATTGCCCAGCGGCCCGTGGGGCCGACAGGGATTCTGCCTCCGCCGCCACAAAACCATCCACCGGCGCCATGAATGCTTTTACGGATCTGTTGTCGCTCCTCTTCAGTCAGCCACGGTCCGGCAAGGAAAGAAAGCCACCCGTATCCGGCATTGACGTAGGGGCGTACCGGACCGTCGACAGCCCGACTTCCGGCCCCAGGCTGAAGCCGCGCAGATAATATTTATAGTCGGACACTGTATCTCTATGGTACTGGCCGAAAAAGTAATCGAATCGCAGGCGGAGAAGCCCGGATCTGTGCAGGTGCAGGATGAGGTCAAAGTTAAGCACTCCCTCGTTATTGAAACTCCAGCTTCCAACATTCCGGCGAAAGTCTCCCAGGGGCCCGATCGGCCCGAACGTTACTCCCAACTCAATCTGTCCGGATGATGAGTCCGTCGTTTGTGCATAGCCTGGCGCCTGGGCAAGAGTAAGCGCCAACAAGATCCAGGAAATGTTTCGGACGGCGAGCCAGCCCGGCGAGGCAATCCAGACACAGATAAAGGTAATCATCAGCTTTCTTTTCATAAGGTATCTCCGCGGCGCCCCGCCGGAAAGGTGGGTGGCGTCTGAAAAACACAGGCCAAACTGTCCTCAACCGGAGTTTCCATTCTGGCGTTTGGCTTTGGTTGTATTGATGGAGCTGCCCTGCCGGACGCGGTTTTGATTGAAAACAGGAACATACGATTTGAGCTCCAGCCTCCTCATGAAGACAGGGCCGGATGGCCCTGAGGAAAGCGATAACCGGCCGTCAACAAACGGCGCCCGAATCCCCGGACGCAACGGCTTGGTGCTGCGGCAGGGCACTTAATCGGGAAGTACTTTGATTGTTGTGGTATGGTGCGTAGCCGAGCCGATCAGTCCCCCGATGCCGACCAAAACGACGCCGGTTCCTATTCCGGTACCCACTCCCTGAAGCTTGCCGTTGGCAATACCCAAAGGAATACCCACTAGAGCGCCGATCGCCGCACCTTTACCGGCGTTGGATGATATCAGGTTGAGGGCAGTAACCTGGGCGCGTGGAATTTCATTTCTTCCTTTTGGAAAAGCCTTCTCCACTGACGACTTGGCGACATCCAGAACCAGGGCGTCTGGAAGTACTTCGAGCACCTTGCCTTTGAGAACGTTGCCGTCCGGCAGCGCCAATTCAACATTGTGCCCGCCAATGACCGGAGACAGTGCCGACCACTTGAGCTCAATCACTTCAGCAGCGAAAAAGCCGGCCTGAGCCTCCGCACAACAGCACACAAATCAGCAAGGTTTTGCGCAGAATCGCGATCCACGAGCCAGTCATACTCTGCCCCTCCTCAAGAAGGTCACCACATTTCAGTGACAGATCACTCAACCAACGGAATTTCGCAGGTCTCGTCAGCGCCCGCCGCCGCTTGCCGATTGTATTTCGCGGCCGCTATTTCTGGCAGGTGCTGAACTTTTGCTTGGCGCCCGCGGCAGGAAACGCCCACCACCTGTCATTGCCCGGAAACTGCTTCTCGGTCAGATCACGTATCTTTTGGTCGAGCTTCTCGTCCGGTTGTTCCTCGAAACGCCCTTTGACTTCCAGCGGGTAGTTCCATTCGCTGCCGTCGGCAAACCGTACGTTTGTAACACCGACAACCACTCCCTTCTGTTTGATCCCTTTGCCGCTGAGGCAGGTCGCCGCGGCATCATAACCGGCGTTCTCTTCAGTAACCACCAGGAATCCGTCTGGAGGCACTCGGGTGCTGCAGCTATTCCCGGACCTCGTTCCCAGCTGCGCTTGGGACGATCTATCCTCCATTTCCACCTCCATCGTCACCTGTGTGATCTCCCGGCCTGAAACATTCAATAGAAGAACCTTCAGTGAAGTGTCATTGAACAAGGCACCGGCAACTTGCAGAGGAGCGCCGGTCTGCCGATGCAGAGTTTTGAGACTGAACGATTCCTCCTGACCGATAACGGCTGTCGGAATCAGCAGGGCAACAATAACCAGTGTTGTTGTTCCCAGAATTTGCCTCATAAGGACCTCCCGTTCATTGCACAAAGATGAGCACCATGTTTCCAGCTTCAGCGGCGGACAATCAGGGCTTCGGCCTCGCGGAGGAAACCCTGCAACTCAGCGTTGCCGGATCTGCTGGGCTCCTTCATTAAGGCTCGAAGCTGGTCGAGCTGGTCACGGGCTTGATCCGCGCGGCCGAGTTTGAAATTTGCCATCGCCATGAATCCAGGTCTCCGGCGTCAGGGCTCGCCCGGAGTTCCTGGCAGCGCGTGAGCGTTGCCAGGGCATCCGCATAGGCGCCGACCCGGTATTGGGCAATGCCCAGCGTGTTCATGAAATCTGTGAATCGCGGCACCAAACGATTTCCCACTTCTGCCATTTGGAGCGCGTGCCGGTAAGCTTGTGCGTTGCCGCCCGGAGATTTGACGATGTTCCAACTCTCGGTGCTGAGTTGCACCAGCGAGTCACCCTGGGTCTGCACGAACTGCAGCGCGGCTTTGCGCAATTCCGGGTTGATCCTCGTATCAGCCTGCAAGTGCCGGATCACATCGTTTGCGAAGGTGTATTGCCTGAAGAGGGCTGGTACCATTTCATCCAGCTCCGGCGGATAAGCAGACCTGGTATCCCAGATGGTAATCGTATTTTTCGAATTCCCAGAGGCGATCCGAGTTCCATCCGGACTGAAAACAATGCATTGAGGAGAATCCGGGTTCTGGAGAGTCAGAAGAAAGTCATAGGAGACGGCATCATATACATATAGCAGATTGCCCACGCTTGCGCCGATAATCCGCCTGCCGTCCGGGCTAAAAGCAACTGCTCCAAGAGGGCTGGTAGGTCCCGCCAGGGCTGCAAGCTGTTTGCCTGAAGACGCATCCCAGATTCCTATCATCCTTTGAATGAGGTCTGCGGCTGCGACTCGCTTGCCGTCCGGACCGAAGGCAACGGAATAGGCGAGCGAGGGCAAATCACTCCGTTGGAGGCCTAGGCTCAGCAGATTCCGGCCGGAGGCCGCATCCCAAATCCGGACTTTATTCTGATTGCCGGAAGGAAGCTTGCTAGGATCGCCCGATCCCGTCACGATCCGCGCACCGTCCGGGCTGAAGGCAACAGAGTGAACAAGTTCACCCAAAGGAATGATCGTGATCGATTTGCCTGACGCGGCGTCCCAAATTCGTACGGTTTTGTCGTTAGATACGGAAGCAATGCGCCTCCCATCCGGACTCACGGCAACAGAGCGGACACGCGACTCATGCCCGGTGAGGGTGGAGATCGCCTTGCCTGTTTGGATATCCCAAATCCTTATGGTTTTGTCTTCCGATCCAGATACTATCCGTCTCCCATCGTGAGTGAAGGCGACCGACCTGACACCGGCATCATGACCTTTATAACTGGCAATAACCTTGCCCGACTCCACATTCCATAGGCGCACCGTCTTGTCTCCTGACCCGGAGACCAGCAACGTCCCATCAGGGCTGAAGGCTATGGAATAGACGCTTCCATCCGCTCGCAGTGTTGTAAAACCCTGATTTTTGCCCGCATCCCAAACACGCACCTGGCCGCCCATGTCTCCTGAGAGAATCCGCCTACCATCCGGAGTGAAGGCCACAGTAATAACTGGCCACTGAAGCTCATACTGCTTGGCAACTGGATCCTGAAACTCGTACTGATTGCTAAGGCCGGTGAGCTGGATTGTTTCTTTCGCGGATGCCGCATCCCATATGCTCACGGTACCGTCCGACTTTCCGCAGACAATTCTTGAGCCATCGGGGCTGAAAGCGACTGCATAGATTGCATTTCCTTCACGACCCATCATGGTTGCGAATTGTTGGCCGGAGGCCGCATCCCACAACTCGAGTTGACCGCTCTCCAACCCTGCGGCAACCCGTCTGGCATCGGGGCTGAAGGCTATCGAGTTTACGCCGCCATTTGTCTGAATGATACTCAGGATCTTCCCGGAAGCGGCGTCCCAAAAACGCAGGGTCTTATCAAGTGAGCCAGACGCGATACGTGTGCCGTCTGGAGTGAAAACCAAACAACGAACCCAGTCTGTGTGCCCTTTCATGTCGGCAAGGTTCTTGCCCGAAGTTGCATCCCACAGGCGCACCATGCCGTCCTTGCAGCCTGTGACAATTCGCTTGCCGTCCGGGCTGAAGGCGGCAGCGCTTACTTGTTCCTTCTGCAATGCCAGGATGGTAATGCTTTGGCCCGACACCGGGTCCAGCACACGCAGGACTTTATCTTTGGAGACATTCAGGAGAATCCTTGTGCCATCGTTTTTGACAGCGAGGATGGGGTCAAAAGGGCCGTAGGTGATCACTGGAGCATAGGTAGCGTTTTCCCAAACACCCAAGGATAACTCAGTACTCCAGAAAAGGAGTTTCCCATCAGGGCTGGCGCCGAAAGAGGACGACAAATAAGGATTGCTGTGGAAAGCTTCGACGCCGCCAATCGCCTGTAGCGTCACAAGGCTTGCATCAGTCTTGAGGTAGAGGTGGTGCCACTCCCAGCCCCGCATCGATGGCTCACAGAGGAGAAGCCGGTTTCTCGCTTCCGTGGCTTTGTTATCCCGCACAAGGGCGCTCGCCGCGGCGAGGTTAGCCACATAGCTCTGCCGCTTCGCGAGATCAAGGGCCGCTTTTGTGTGATCGCGCGCTATCCGCGCCGAATCGCGTTCGGTTTCAGCCAATTTTCGGGAATCGTCGGCCTCGGCTCGCGCGGCTTCCGCCCGCTGTTTAGCGGCCTCGGATTGGCTGAGTGTAACAGCGACTTGGTTGCGAGCTTCTGTTTCATGCTGGAGTGCGAGGCGGGTATTGGCGTTTTCTCGAATGAGGCTCCAATAATAGATTCCGCTGAGAGTCAGGACAATTGCCGCTGCGACAGCCGTAACGACTGCGAGTTTGGGATTGCGGCGGCACCAGCGAGTGGTACGGCCGACGAGACCGATCCGTCTGGCCTTGATCGGTTCCATCTTGAGCCAGCGCTGCAAGTCTTCCGCGAATTGGGAAGCGGTCGGATAGCGGTCCTCGGGCCGCTTGGCCATCGCTTTCATCACCACCGTTTCCAGGTCTGCAGGAATCGCCGCGTTCAGCCGGCGCGGCTCCACGGGTTCCCTGGCCAGAATCTGCGACAACACCTCCTGAGGTGTCTTTCCCTCGAACACCGCCCTGCATGTCAGCAATTCGTACAGAGTCACTCCGAGGCTGTAGATATCGCTGCGCTGGTCGACCGGCCGCCTGGCCGCCTCCGCCTGCTCCGGGCTCATGTAACGCGGCGTGCCGATCAGCGTCCCGCTCTGGGTCATTGCCGGATCCTCGATTCTTTTTGCCAGCCCGAAGTCCGCGATCCAGAGCACTCCCTGGTTGTCCAACAGCAGGTTCGAAGGCTTGATGTCGCGGTGGACCACCTTGCGCTCGTGCGCATAGGCAAGCCCTTCCGCCGCCTGGATCCCAATCCCCGCAACCCAGCGGAAGTAATCTTCCTGCCGTGCGGGCAGGCCGGCACGGATCCTTCGGGAACTGTCGGATGGGCCTGGCGGCTGGGGCTCTTTCCTCTTGCGCGCTGTGGATTTTGGTATCGATCCTGCTGGTAATTCCAGGGGCAAATCTCCCGTGGAATCCGAGGAGGGTACATCGGCTGAGGCGCCGTGCTCTCCGTCCGGTTGCATGAGTTTCAGGATCCGGTCCAGGCCGCGCCCTTCGATGTACTGCATGGCGTAGTATGGCGTGCCTGCAACCTGGCCGACATCGAAGACCGGAACAATATTGGTATGGTGCAGCCCGGCTGCGGTTCTGGCCTCGCGGAAAAATCGTTCGAGATGGGCTGCATCCACGGGGGTCCGCACCGGGAGCACTTTCAGCGCAACCCGCTTCTCCAACAGCAGATGGACAGCCTCGTAGACGATCCCCATGCCGCCCCGGCCGATCTCGCGCTCGATGCGGTACTGGCCAAAGACGGAACCCGGTGCAAGCCCGGAAGGCACAGCTTCCGCCACGGCCGAATCACTGGTGGCGGCCATGCCTTCGAGAAGCATCAAAGTAGGAAAGAGCTCGCGGATGCGGCCAGCCAGCGCCGGATAGCGGTTTGCATATTCCTCGATGTCCGGCAGCTTCCCTTCCCGCACCCTGCGCGTGAATTCCTCCGCCAGCTGACCCAGCAACGAATCGTCGGTCATAAGGCCCTCCCGTCAATCCAGCGACGCCTGACCCCTCAGATTCTTTGTGGCCTTTGAGATCTTCCCGGTCTAATTCTTACCTTGAGCGCCGGCCAAATCCCTGACGGCAATCGCTCTACTCCCAAGACTGCAGGCAAATCGGAAAATGGACATCACTCCGCAATCTCACTGAACCTCGAGATTGGAGGATAATTGTCCATTTTTCTCAGGGCCGGCAGTTTCATAGGTAGCTATGGTCCAGCTAGCCGTGGGCTGGCACCGATGCGCTGGTGCAGGCTTCGTTAAGCCTGCGTATCATTTACATGAGTGCCGTTTGTTTTACGATTTGAAGGACGGGCAGGTTATTCCTGAGAACCATTCCGGGCAATCTTACAGTTGACATAATCCGGAAGAATGGTTGACGACGAGTTATCGAGGCTGAACTGGAGTATACTTTCCCGCAAATTTCTGAGCAGGTCATTTGGCGAGGGCCATCATGAGCGGCGATCTGAACGAAACGCAAACGCTTCTTGATCGAGCCAGAGGCGGCGATCAGGCTGCTTTCGAGGAGCTCTTCAATCGCCACCGGGCACGGCTGCGGCGTGCAATTGCCATGAGGATGGACCGGCGCGTGGCGGCCCGGGTGGATGCCTCGGACATTCTGCAGGAAACCTACCTCGAAGCCTTCACGCGGCTGCCGAAGTATCTCCAGCAGGAGGGGATGCCTTTTTATCTGTGGCTTCATTGGATCGCGCGCGAAAAGGTGCTGGGGGCCCACCGCCGCCACCTGGGCGCCGAGAAACGCACGGCGCAGCACGAGGTGCCACTCATGCCGGTGGACAGTTCCGCGGAGTTCGTGAGCGGCTTGATCGGCCGCGGTCCGACTCCCAGCCAGCAGCTGGCGAGGGCCGAGCTGGCCGAGCGGCTGCGCCTGGCACTGGGGCAGCTAGACGCCGACGAGCGCGACCTGATCCTCTGGCGTCATTTCGAGCAGCTGAGCGCCCGCGACATGGCGCAACTGCTGGGCATTACCGAAGCTGCCGCCAGCAAACGATATATCCGGGCCGTCGAAAAATTGCGCAAACTCCTTCTGGCGTTGGGAGTATCAAACCCGCGTGCCAATCGGGCCTGACGCAGCCTTTCGACGCCGGTTATTGTCCGATGCTGGGAGGGTTAAAACCCTCGCCTTAAGGCGACGGCTTCAGCAGCTTTTCTTCGCCGGCTGCGCCTGACGTGAATAGACCGGCAGTTGATTCTCGGGATCGGGATCGGTATCGGGGTCGCAATCGGCATCGGGATTCGAAATCATACGGAATCAGTGAACCTCAAGATAGAAACCCAATAGGAGCCGATTGCGATAGCGATACCGACCCCGATACCGATCCCGACCCCGAGGATTTCTTGGTTTCGCTCCGCTTTGCGGGGCAGGCCAAAGCCAAGCCTTTCATGCGTGGAAGATCATTTATAGTGCCACGCTTCCTGATTGTCGCCTGGTGGGGTGTTTCTGGCGATATGTGCCGCCATTTCGCGGTACATTTCGGCATTGCTCTTGTACGGGCTCCATCCGTGGCGGCCGCGGTCGCCGTATTCGAATCGCCCCGCATAGTGCGGATTTTCGGTCTTCGCCATAAATTCGTCGAGCAGGTAGACCGCCTCGTTCAGATAATAGTTATCCATGCGGCCGACGAAAACATTGATCTTCCCCATCAGCTTCGGCCCGACCGCAGCCCAGTTCTTTTCCAGATGATAGCGGATATCGTAATGATCCTTCGCCCAGGCGGTGACCGCGGGATCGATCTTGCCTGTCAGTGGATTCCACAGCGGCTTGGGGTAACCATCCTCGGCGACCGGCGCAAAAACAGCGTTCCAGATTGCCCACTGGCCGCCGGAACGGTATCGCGTCCCCAGGACTTCCTCTTTCAGATTCAGCTGCTCCGCGGCTCGCTGAACAGATTGCCCGGGGAGCGCTGCCAGTTTTGCCCTTCCCCCTGGTCATTGTGGAGCTGAATGGTGTGCCCGTCCGCCCGGTGGAACGTGGTGTACACGTTCAGATAGGCCTGCAGGCGCCTCCATGATTCCGAATCCTGAATGGAGAGCTTGGGGAATGAGCTGCAACCCAAAATCCGACCGGACTCTGACACTCAAAATACCATGAAGCCCCTCAGTTAACGGCCACATAATTCCTGTTGAGGTAAACCACCGCCTCTGGCGGTGCGACTCGAAAAGGCTCTGCCGTTCCCACGGCTTCCTATCCTCGGCATTCCTTGAGCCGGGCGCGCAAGTGGGTCCCGGCCGCCGGCCGGGACCTGCGGCCTTTGCAACTCCGCAACCGCAGCATGATGGCAGCATCCGTCTTGGGTTGGAATACGGTACTGGTCCCGGCGGGCCGCCGGGACCCACTTGCATGCCCCCATTGTGGGGGCTTCCTGAAGCCACCCGCTCTGCGGGCGGTAGCTCACCCCTGCCCGGGTCGCATCCGTGCTGGCGGTCGGGCAAATCAGAAATGCGCCCTGGCCGGACCAGCTGCCTATCGATCCTTGATTGTCTATAGCAGATAGACTATAATGTCTATCCACAATAGACAAATGGAGAATGTCATGACAATCCATGCAGCATTATTGGAAAAAGCGCGTGCCGCGGCGGGCCGGCTGGCCGAGGCGGAGCGCCGGGTGCAGCTGGAGCGTGCCGAGTACCACGCGCTCGTCCGGCGTATGCATCTGGCTGGAGGCTCGCTGCGGGAGATCGCGCAGGCGCTCGAGTTGAGCCATCAGCGCGTGCAGCAGATGGTGGAAGCCGCGGGCGGCAGCTGGTGGCAGCGAGTCTGGGGCGTGCGCATCCTGAAGGGCGACCTGGCTTGCACGTTCTGCAAGCGTTCCAAAGACCAGGTCGCCAAACTGATCGCCGGGCCGAAGGCGTTCATTTGCGATTCATGTGTCGAGCTTGCGGAGCGGGGACTGACCGGCAAAAGTTCTGCGGAGACGGGAATGATGCTGGCCGGGGATCGTGCAAGGGCCAGATGCTCCTTTTGCCAAAAACGGCGAGCGGCTGACCTCCCGATTCTAACCGGTCCGGGCGCAAATATCTGTGCTGCCTGTCTCAATGTTTGCCGGCAGATTCTGCTGGATAGCGCGCCTGCGGGATTTAAACCTGCAGAATGAATGTCCAATTGGAGCCGCGCCGGCAGTTTTTCAGGTAGGAGGTCTGGGACAGAACTCCGGAGCGGCAACGGAGGATGCAGACAGACAACGAAGCTTGCTGCGGGTTGCGCGAATGAATAGAGATGCAAGGTCCTCCATTGCAGGAGTAAGATTTCATCCATAGGACGTTGGCGTTGTACGTACGACGAGAATAACCGGAAGCAGCCTGGCTCGACGTGGATATCACGGGTGCCTGCTGCAAATATCTTGTGATCGAGCTGTTCGCTGCTGGCCCCCGGGCTATCCGGATCTCGAGGAGTCACCTATGCTGAGACATGTGACGACGTCTGCTGCCATACTGCTCTGCCTGGCGATTGCCATCGCCGCGCCCCACCCTGCTGAACAGCTGCTCACCGATTCGACTGATCCGGGACGGCTCGTTTTTGATGGTGTCAGATATTTCAAGGAATCATCCATCCGAAAAGCTCTGAGTGAGGATCTTCAGTATCACCTGCTCTGCCAACCGGAGCAGCCCCTGCAGGCTTGCCTGGATTATCTATTCGCAAAAATCGTCAGACGCCTGTGAGCGATTTGCTCTCCGGAGGGTGCAAGCTGCTCTGGCCCGAGGTCATCCAACCGGGATTAACTCGGGCACTCCACAGACTCGCCCTGGCCGCAAAGAAAGGGGACCCAAAAAAGTGATCGAGGGAAAACGCATAGACGCGCAATGCTATAAATATCGGTGATAGTCCTGGAAGTCCCAAGTTTGTAGTGGAGAACCGAAAAGACATTGATCGAAGCGAAACGGAGGTGCGCATGACACACACAGGGAAGCAGTCAAACGGCCTGCCTCATCCTGGACCGGTCTCGCCGTGGTGGTGTGGGAAGTTTGGCGCCGCAACCATCGGTTTCGGAGTGGGCATTGTCACTGCCTCCTCCTATTTGATTTTGGGCGGCGACTATGTCTTCTTCATCCCTCGTTGGGCCGAAATCGTATTTTACCCGGGCTTTGTGGCGGGCTATCAGGCATATGGCTGGGGGCTGAGCGAAAATCTCTGCAAGATTGTCGGTGTGCTGACGGTAGGATTCGCCTATGCCGCGATCGCCTTATTCGTGCGTTGGGCCTGGGGGGCGGTCCGGCGAAGAAAATCAAACGTTGGTTAGGGAAGCGGACTCCATTAACGATTCTCTTATGCATCCAATAGCCTTCCATCCAAGGAGGCAACTATGATGAAACGGACAATCTCAATCGTCATGGCAATGGCGCTGTTGATCCAGATGTCGGGTTGCACGGTCAAGAAGGTGCAACCCGTGAACGCGCCGAATGCCATAAATCCTGCAACCGAGAAAATCGTTGGGATCACGACCAAGACCGGCGAGGTGGTTAATTTTCAGCCTCCCGGAGCCGTGATTCAGAACAGCATGCTCAAGGCAAAAGTGAATAGTCGGGATTACGAAATAGCAATCGAGCAGGTCGAGCGCTTCTGGGTTGAGCGCAGAGAGACATCTACCCTGCGCACCGTGGGTCTGGTTGCTGCCATCGCAGTCGGCACCATTGTGGTGGCGGCGGTCATCATCGTTGCCACCAAGGAATCCTGCCCGTTTGTCTATTCGTGGGACGGGCGGCAGTATGCATTCGATGCCGAACCGTACGGTGGCGCCATTACCCGCGGCCTGGAACGCGACGACTATTCGGAACTCGATCAGCTGGTGCCGGACAAGGGGCGCTATCGTCTCATGATCCGCAACGAAGTGGCCGAGACGCAGTATACGAATCTCATGGAACTCGTGGTTGCGGATCACACGTCCGATCGCATCGCGTTGGACGATAAGGGTAATCTGTTCTCGTTGTCGAATATCGAACCTCCGACTGCCGCCAGCGACGAAACCGGACGCGATTTGCTGACTTGGCTGAAAGCTGCTGACAGGCGGATCTGGGAGCCCGATCCGGAAACTAATCCTGATGCAAGCGTCAGACAGGACCTGCGGCTTACTTTTCCAAAACCATTGTCCGCAACGAATGCCAAACTGGTCGTGAATGCCGGGACTTCCCTATGGGGTTCCTATATGATCAAAGCGCTCTCGGAACTTCAGGGGAGCGGCATGGAGGACTGGTATGCGTCGATTGACAACCATCCGCTGAATCTTGCCGTGCTGCGAGCCTGGAGTGAACGCGAAGAGCTCTTCATGCTGAAAATAGAGGTGGAGGAGGCAGGCGGCTGGATCCAGCGCGGATTGCTGCTCGGCGGCGGCCCATTAGTTCTCGAGGACCGCATCGTTAATCTCGACGTCAGCCGTGTGCCCGGCGACCGGCTTCACATAAGGATGCGCCCCCCAAAAGGGTTTTGGGCCTTCAACTCGTTCGGCGTGGACTATACTCCAAACCAGCCTGTCCAGGTCCAGGTTCTTCACCCCATCGAATGTCGCGACTCCAAGGGCCAGGATCGGCTGGCACAGGTGGCCGCTACCGACGGATCTTATTACGACATGCCGAATATCGGCGACCGCGGATATGTAAATTTTATGGCTCCTGCGGCGAAACCCGGTGCGAAGCGGACGGTATTTCTCCACGCCCGCGGTTACTATCGCATACACGGCGATGGCACTGGAACGGCCGATAAGGAGGCTTTTACCCGTATCATGACCGTTCCCGACGCCGCCGCGCGCTTTGCCGGCTTGCGTTTTGCTGCTTGGCAGCAGGAGCACAACGCGCGGCGGTAAAGGCACCTGCACGATTCTGAACGGTGCAGGAAGCCGTTGCACCTCGTCGGGTTCAAACGGAAGAGCAGTGTCAAGTGTGTCCCGCGGTCAGGGCTTTGCCAGAGCTCACGGACGCAAACGTTTTGGTGACGCTAACGAGCCTGAATTCCTCGGATGGCTCCCTCGATTAGAGCGTAGGCGGCTCTCAGAGAAACCTTGTCCTTGTCCCTGTCGGCCGGGTAGGAGGCGATCCCGAGTGCGGCCGCCTTGCGGTATCGGAACGTCGCCGTGAGCGCCTGCGCAAGGTCGCGGCTGGAAGGACCGCCGGCCACGGTCAACGGGTGACCGGCGACTTCATTCGGGTCCAGCACGTCCATGTCGATGTGAATATAGATGAGGTCGGTCAGGTTGGTCAGCCGCTTCATCTGCTCATGGACCTTCGCCAGGGGACCGCGGAGGTCGGCTGTCGGTATCATCTCGATCCGGCAGCGGTCGAGCAATTCCTGCTCGAGGGGATCCACATCTCTGACGCCGGCCAGCACAATGGAGCTGAAGGGCAAGGCGGGATCTATCCCGGACTGCTGCCGGAGGCGGGTCAGGCAGAGCCCCGCCGAGATTGCCACGGGCATGCCGCCGAGCATGCCGCTCAGCGTCGTCTCCGGAGTATTGAAGTCGGCATGGGCGTCGATGTATACAAGGCCGACTTTGAGCGGCCGGTTGCCCGGGCCTGCATGCTGCAAGCCTGCGAGCATTCCCAACAATCCGTTGCAGTTTGCCAGCAGGCCAACAGGAAAGCGCCCCTCTTTCAGACTTTCGGCGACGAGGTTGCCGAGGTGTCCGTTCGCCAGTGCCACTCGTTGCCAGGCGCCGTACGCCTTTTCTTGACCCGCAGCCAGGCGGACGTTGCGCGGCGGCGCCACGTCACAGCCCAATTTGACGAGCATCTCCGCCAGACCTCCACGCTCCAAGGCATCCGGACCCGGCGACAGCTCGGCCTCCTCGCGAGACCCGGAGAAAGCATTCTTGACGAGAGCCACCTTCACCGGTTTGGGCGACTGCGCCCCGGAGACGACTTGACTCAATAGGAGAGCGCCTCCAAGCAAACACAGGACGGTTTTCATGTCATTCTCCCTCGGATGAATAAAGTAGAGCCTGTCCCGAAATCCGCATTTTTCAATTTAGTCCGCGCGTATTATTAGGGCAATCTTATTATCTCAAATCCCGCGGCTCACAATCGAATTATTGCGCTGAACAATAAGGCAAAATGGCTGTC
>Ga0315277_10004130_pt1 | contig 19468 bp, 13 predicted proteins | sample YL17G05_15_MG_FD_203695 | JGI IMG/M metagenome (GOLD analysis project Ga0315277, IMG submission 203695) | Sediment microbial communities from Yellowstone Lake, YNP, Wyoming, USA - YL17G05_15 | ecosystem: Environmental > Aquatic > Freshwater > Lake > Sediment | place: USA: Wyoming | collected... | reverse complement strand
ATAGTCGAGCGCTCGCCGGCCATAAGGTAGACCTTGCCGTCTTTTCCAAGGGCTAAGGCTCTCAGACGGCGGGAGGAATTCGGTTTGCCCAGGTTAAAAAGCTCCATTTTGGCCGGATCGAACGAAAATAAATAGCCATCCGAGCTTCCCCCGTAAATTATCCCCTCGCCAGCCCGGACGAAATATTCAACCACCGCATAAGACTCGACAGACTGTATAGGGTAACGCTCCTGGGGAATCTGTAAATCCGTAGCCACGATTTTCCCCAAGCCGGGATCATAGTAAACCAGCTTTCCCTCGGTGCCGGAAGTAAAGACCCTGCCCGAGTCATCCAGAACAAGCGCTCGAGGAAGGCTTCGCCAGCACCTTTCCGGCCCATTGAAAACCACCTGGGAATCGATAGAGCCCAGGTCTTTAAAAGTCTTCAACGCGATATTGTAAATGAAAAAATGCCCATCAGGGTAACTTATGCCGTAAATTTCCCCTCGAGCGGGATTTACGGCCAGTGTATATATAGAATTACCGGGAACCGGGATTCCCAGATCAGCCAGCTCGCATTCCATATCCGGCAGCTTGACCTTGTGGTTGCTCGCTTTGGGACTGTAGCGATAAAGGTGGCCGCCGGGATAATCTTTAAAATAATTCCTGATATCGCGCCACAGGGTCACATTGGTATATTCCTTGCCTATCCCACCCTTGGAGAGAGGAATTTCGACGAAATTATTTTTCCCGGTGCCGAGATAAATTAATCCGTCAATATCTTCCACTAAAGAATGATAGACACTCTCCTCGCCTTTTATTTTCCCCAAATGTCTCACTTTGTTTATAGCGGGATCAAATAAAAAGAGATAAGCCGTATCTCCGGTAGTGGCTCCGTAAATCAGACCGTCTTTTGCAGTAACGAGGGAAGTGATGGCGCTGCTGTTAGCCGGTATTTCATTGACCTCGGGATAGCCTAAGTCCCTAAGATCGACTCGCTGCCCCTGGTTGATATATGATTTTGCCCAGTCCTGGCAATAAACAGCGGAGCCGGAGAGGAAAAGAAGATAAAGTACAAGAATAGGGCTTTTGATGAGATTTTTTATGTTCCGGAGTGCCATTTGTGGTTCCTCCTCAGCTTCTTTCGATCAGGGCTTATAGATCAATAAATGAAGGGCGACCGGGATATTGCCTATCCTGCCGGTGGCCTTTGTCGGGTCTTTAACCTCGGCCTGGCCGCAGAGATAGACAGTGCCATCCGGGCCGCTGGCGGCAGCCTCGCTGCCGAACACCCGCCGCCCATCCTTGGTGCGCATGACTCCCAGGTCAACCCGCTCGTTCCTGTTCAGGTCGTACATGATCAGGTGATGATTCGCCCCGCTGCCGAAAGTTTCCACATACTCATCTACGGCATATTCCCTGGCCGAGGGAGCGAAATATATTTTTCTGTTTTTACTGTCCAAAGAAAAAGCCAGGGGAGAATAAGGGATATCCTTATGATCACCTTCGAGAAATTTACCGTCACACAGCCGGGATAGTTGTGTCACCCTGCCCTCCGGCCCGATTTGCGGCTGGTACTTAAACAGGATCGAGCCGCTGCCGCAGGTGACTCCATAAATCGCCTTATCCACAGGGTCCCATTCCACGGCGCGCCAGATAGCGGCGCGGTCGATCATCGGATTGTAAAGCTCGGTGGGGAAGACCGTGGGATCATAAGGTATGCGTATCGATAAGTCATAGATCTTGCTTTTTACCGCGTCGTATTTCCAAACTCTGGATACCGGGAAGCATCCGTAAACATTGCCCTGGTTATCGCAGGCTATGTCGCGGCAGATATCCCAGTTGTCCACACGGCCCAGGTTGGAGCTGATACGCTTGTCGATATCGAACCGGAAAAGGTAGCCGGTGAAGGAGATAGTGAAGAGATGGTTTCTTTTTTCATCGATGGCCAGAGGGTAAGCGCAGACACCTTTAGCGATCAGGCCCAGGTCTTCTATTTTATCCTCGCGGGGATTATATCTCAGCCAGTGCCCGCCCCGCCAGCTGGCAAAATCTATGCTTCTCGGGCCTGCTCCGTCGTTCATGGAAATGAAATATATGTTGCCCTGGCTGTCCTCGACCGGCCGGCAGTGAATTTTACCTGAGGTTCTTATACCATTGCCTCTTTCGCCAAGGAACTCGGCTACATCGAGCAGGCAGACCTGGGTGTCGGTTGCCGGGTCGTACTTGTAAAAATGCGCGCTTCCGCCCTCGCCGCAAAGCCCTGTATAAACCTTCCCATCCCGGGCAGCGTAAAGCCCCCGCCACATTGCCGGGTCCTGGCCCGGGTATTCCCTGCTTTCCACCAGGCAGAGTTTCTCTCCTGCCTGACCCTCTAAGGGAGAGGGTGCCAGCGACTGGAAAGCAAGAAAGAAAAATGTCAGGGCAAGGAACAGGAGATTGAGTTTTGTTGGCAGCAAACTCTTGCCGACGCACCTGATAGACAGCATTTTTTCTCCTTTCGACAGTCATTGGATTTCTACTATGCACCTGATATCATCAACAAATGTAACTTTAAACCAGACCTTTCTCAAAATCAAATTTTATATTCTCTTATCAGCATTATTTATAATTCCACTCTAAATGATTGTTTGAAGACAACCCCCGCCTGCCTGGGGCAGGCACCCCCTTTGGTAAGGGGGAATATTTCCTTTAACTTTCAAAAGGAGAGGCAACCCGCAGAGCATTCCCCCTTAGAAAAGGGGGACACAGGGGGTTGTCCAGGCCAGGCCGACAATTGAAGAGGCACTTTATGAATAATTCGGGTTAATAACAAATTCAGACAAATTTGTTCCCGGTATTAATTGTCATTCGGCTTCCGGAACCGGTTCGTGGGCTTTGCGGCCATAAACCTTTTCAAAGGCTATACATTGCTGGCAAAGGCCGCTTTCGACTTTTTTGACGAACCAGAAGATAATGCCTTTCTGTTTTTTCCGGGCATGGCTGCACAACGGGCATTCCAGGCAGCGCCGGGCCAGCTCCCTGTCCTTTTCCGTAATCTCCGTTTTTTCCATATCTCAAAATATCACAATTTGATTTTGAATAGCAGTAAAATAAAAGCCGCCCGGAGGGAATTCCACCGGGCGGCTTGATTTGTCTTACTCCGGAGCTCGTTATTTAAGCTCTTTTACCCGGATATTCTTGAAATGAACGCTCGAGGTATTATCGTGGTTCTGCAGGCCGATATAACCCTCGGGCCAGCAGGTAGCCACCTTGCCGGCTGGATGCTCCATCCAGTCATTGACCACCTGGCCGTTGAGTTCGACCACAATGCGCATGCCGTCGCAGGTAAGTTTATAGTGGTTCCATTTGCCTGGTCCTAAGGTGGCGAATTTCGTGGGCGGGTTGGCATCATAAACCGCGCCTGTAGTGTGTTTCAATTGGAACTCCACTCTTTCTTTGGGATCGTGATACACTTTCTCCGTGGTGGTCGAGGTGTCGTCGTATATCTGTATCTCGAAGCTTGCGTAAATGTAATCGTCGCTTATCGGCATCTCGGGTACACGAAGGAAAACACCGGAATTGGTGCTTGCCTTATCACAAAGGAAATCGAGTTCGAGCACGAAGTTCCGGAATTTTTTCGCGCTGTACCAGAAAAGGCCCATTCCACCGTGGGAGGTAAGTACGCCGGTATTTTCATCCAGGTCGAAACAGCCCGGGCCGTAATGGTTCCAACCGTGCTTGGAGTACTTGCCCTGGTCGTCTTTGGTCAGGAGTTCGATATAGCCTTCCTCAGCCTTGGGTTCAGGAGCCTTAGCTGCCGGGGCCGGAGCTTTGGAGCCCTCTTCCGGACTGCAGAACACCGTGGCGGTATTGAGCGCCAGACCCAGGGATAAAACTATCACTCCGAATACAAGCTTTTTAAACAGGTTACCGGTCATGGGCACCCTCCATAGGTAAGAGTTGAATATTGGGAAAGGGAAAAAGAGTCAAACATTTAATCGAAAGAATTCCTCGGAGCTTGCTCAGGGGTAAACCGCCCCTGGATCAAGCGGAGGGGCGGGTTTCAAACCCGCCCGTACATGTTTTTCTTATGATACCTCGCGGCTCTGCCGTGGAGTAGTTCATTTTTTCTTACTTGCTTATTTCTTTGAGCCAGCCCTGGTAAAGCTGTTCGGCTTCCTCTTTTTCCAGCCTGCGGGAGGCGATAAGCATCCGGTATCGGAAAGTAGTAGATTCCCCGGGCTGAAGAGTGAAATTTAAAACCTCTTTGCCGTTGGTAAAGGTTTTCCAGCCCAGGGGATTGGCGGCGAAAAGGCCGTAACCCCGGGCATGCCAGTAAGTGGGGTAGCCCACATTACCCGGATGGTCGAAAATGGCGATTGTAACTGGTTTTTCCTGGACCTTGCCGCGCAGGATGCACCATTTGCCGCGAGTGCCCCAGACCTCTTTCTCTCCCACCCGGCCCTCGCTGGAAAGGTATTCGCCGCCTACTCCGGTGTTATCGAGACTGGGTACCTCGGTTATCTCTCCTCTCGCATCGACAAATCTCAGGGGTTCTGTAGATGGCTCTTCGAGAGTGCGGGTGACCCTGAGCCCCAGCATGCCCTCCTTAGTATCGCCGAAAACCACTTTCTCCTTCTGAGCAGTGAGATTGATTACCCGGTCGATAATCCTGAGGCCCGGTCCGGCACGGAAAAACACCCGGTCTTTTTCTTCGAGCACTTTGGTTCCTTTCGAGCCGATCCAATCCATGGTGACATCGATATAGCCTTTCTTTTCACCGCTGATTATTGCATCCACAGATCTGTGCACTATGGTTCCGAAAGCTCCTCCAGCTCTGGACGAGTCGCTGTGCCCCCAGTAATCGTCGCCGTTTACATCCCCGTAATTGAACCAATAAGAAATCTGGTGCGGATGGTCAACCCTCTCGCCGGGAACCATTTTTACCGGGTAGCCCCGGTTTACTGTCCTCCCGTCATCGGTGACCAGGGGGTAAAATACAGGTTTTTTCAGGTTTTCCCAGTAGCAGTAAGAGGTGAATTGTTTACCGCCCACGGTGACTTTCACTTCCCGTGCCTTAGTGTCGCTGGCTATCTCGATCATGTACGGGTTCATAACTTTTCCCCCGGCCTGCTGATGCGCGGACTGGCTTTTGCTTCCAGGGTTCCCATAGCCCGCGCTGAAAATGGCGAATACAGCAGCCACATAAAGGAATAAATTTTTCATTGCCGACCTCGAATGTTAAATCATTTTACAGGTTTAATATCTCAATTCAGGAATAATTAAAATTTAAGAAGAAGAAAAATTACCTTAAGCAGGGGCACGGCGCGCCGTGCCCCTACCATTATAATGGAGATTTCAGGAAGACATGAAATGAAATTGTTAAGATTTTTCTTAATGTTTGAAATTTATCGCTCGCCTTACACTTAAGTCAAGAGCAGCGGCCGGCTCGGGGAAAGTCAGGTTCAGAAGCAGGGCTCGTTGAAAGAGGCGAGATATTTCTCGGCTGCCTGGCCCGCAGCCCGGCAGAACGTGTCCTTGGGGTCCCGGTGGAGAAGGAGCCAGGGGTCATCTATCAGGGCCTGCCAGAGAAAGCGCGCGAAATCCCGGGCTTTGAACAGGGTGACATCGGCCATGCAGATCTTGCCGGTCTTGTAAATGCCCGTGGCGAGAAACTTTTTCTCTACTTTGGTATCCCTGAAATTATAGAAATCGCGGCAGCCTGAGGGACTCCCGGTTATGGTAACCACCTTGACATCCTTGTTCTCGTCCTTGATCACCACTTCCTCGGCGCACAGATAAGGGAGTTTCATCAAGTCCTCTACCGCATGAATCATGGTGCAGGTTCTCATATAGGTGCCGAGGAAGAGGATATAGGCATCCCAATCGATCAGCCTGCCCCAGGGGCTGCCGCGGTGGAAAGTCGAGCCGGAATCCCAGCGGTGGTCGGCCACGAACTCTCTTGAGCGCTTGCCCCAGGCGGCCACGCTGTGAGTCGGGTGGTCGCTCCGCTGGACCCCTTCACCTTTGAGAAAGTAATTAGTTATGTCTCCTACCTTTGATGGCGCAGTATCCTTGTCCCAGATCGTCACCTCGGTCCGGTAGTGCTTGAACGTCGCAAAACAGAAAGAGAAGGCAGGGAAAGCCAACAGTCCTTCCGGGCCGACAACCTCCTTAAGGCCATTGATTACATAAGATATGCCCATATCCGGCAGTTTTATGAGCTGAAGGGCGGGTGCGAGATCCTTAAGCGAGCTGTGCACGAAAACCGCATCGCCGCGCTTGAGACCTATGTTCCTCAAACCATCGATAAGCAGTTCTTTGGTGAACGGCGGGTATTCTTTTTTCTTTTTTTCCTGGAGCATATTTAACAGGCACGCTCTTTCTGCCTAGGGAGGAAACCGGGGGTAAGGACGGTTCGCGAACCGCCCCTACTCTCTATTATTATAGATATTTCATGATGAACTTAGCCGCTTCGCCCACCGATTGCACCTGCACCGCCTCTGCTTCGTCCATCTCGATACCGAACTCTTCATCGAATCCGGCAACAAGCTTTATCGAGTCAATCGATTCGGCGCCAAGGTCCCAGGCGAACTGGCTTCCCTCGTTAATCTCATTTTCCTCTGCATTGAGCACCCTGGCGGTGACTTTTTTTACCCGGGACAGCACCTCCTGATATTCAGCCATTACTTTCTCCTCTGAGTTTTGCAGTTTATGATCGCAGAAGTTTCTTGCGGTCTTTTTTGATCGCTTTTTCCCTTTCCGGCCTGGTCAGCTCGTAGACATAGTCCAGGAGTTTCCTGTCCACCTCTGTGAGGGCGCGGTTCCTCCTGGCAGTGGCTATTTTCGCGGTTTCGAGAAGTTTTTCGTAACCGTAGCCGCCGGTTACCGCCCCTTCGACAAGCCAGGCGAAAGAAGGTATGAACTTAGGCAGCACTTTGCCTGTGCCCATAAGCAGGGTCATCACCCCGATATGGGAACCGGTGTTGAAAAAAGTGCCGATCGAGGTCTTGGTATGGTCGCCGATAAACGATCCTACCTTGGGGTCCCCGGTGTCTATGTAACGCCACTTCCCGGTTTCATCAGGCATGTACATCTCAACATTGCCGTAATCATTTTTGAGATCGCTGTTCGTGGTGAGCGCGCCTAAGTTGACCCACTCGCCTACATAGGCATGTCCCAGGAACCCGTCATGGTACTTGTTCGAGTAACCGTGGATAATGCTTTCCTCGACCTCTCCGCCGACACGGCAGACCGGGCCGAAAGAGCAGCCCTCGCGGATATTGCCCCGGAAAATCTGGGTTTCCGGGCCGATATAGCAGGGGCCTTCGATGCGGCTGTGGGGGAAGATAATCGCTCCATTTTCGATAGTCACCGGGCCGCTGTAGGTGTCGATAACCACCTGTGGGTGGACTTTAGCGCCGGGGGCCAGGTAAAGCCTCTCTACTGGCCCATAAACTATGGCGCTCTCGTGAATCTCGCCTTCTATACCTTTCTTACCCGCTATCCGGAAATCCGAGTCGATTGCCCGGGGATTGTGGTGGATAAGCTCCCATTGGTATCTGATCAGAATCAGGCCGGATACTTTTTTCGCAGGAATTTTTCCCGCAGCCGCGGCGAGAAAAGTAAAAATATCATCCGCAGGCAGTTTTCCAGCGGTCTCTTTATTTATTCGCGCATAGAGCAGATCACCGTCCTCGTTGAATGCCGCTTCCTCATTCCCCTCTGCTTCGAGCCTGAAATCATCGACCAGCAGGCTGCCGTTAAAGACCAGGAGGTCATCCTTAAGAGTGAAGAGGTTATTTACACTTGCGCCTCTGGGCATACGGCTGGAAAACGTTTCCGCAAGGTATTCGCGGCAGAAAAAAGATACCGGCAGCCCGGGATGATTGCGGATTATTTTTTCATAAAAGGAGGTGTGGCCGCACCTGAGCTCGAAAGCAGGCCGAAGATAGGCAATAGGGAAAAAGTTATGGAACTTTTTGTCTTCGAAAATGACCAGACGCATAAAAAAACTCCTCTATTCGAGAGCAGGAGAATTTCAGGGAGTATCAAAGCCGGAATAATTTTAGACAGGGCTTAAAATTAGATTAAAAATTTAAGAAAAATGCTCTCTCCAGTCAATTACAAACTGGTATCATGCCGTTCCAAAGCGCTAAGGTTATAATTCTAATAAGCATAAAGTAAAACAAATTTCGGATAGAAACCTGATATCGAATTGTTAATAGTTCCCTTGACCTCGATCTATCAGTCTACTAAAATGACAGAGACCTGTAAATAAGCTTTTCTATCTTACTATAAATCTGGATAAGGAGTCTTCCATGCGCTATAAAACATTCGGCAGGCTGGGCTGGCAGGTAAGCGAACTAGGATTCGGCGCCTGGGCTATCGGCGGCGGCTGGGGCCAGCTCGATGACCGGGAGGCCATTGCCTCCCTTCACTTGGCCCTCGATTCCGGGATCAATTTTATCGACACCGCGCAAGGGTACGGGGACGGCCACAGCGAGGAGCTGATCAGCAGGGTCCTCGCCGAACGGGGCCACCACCAGCGGGTATATGTAGCTACCAAGATCCCGCCCAAAGGTAAACTGTGGTGGGTCGACCCGGAATTCGACGATATCGGGCAGTTTTATCCCCCGGACTACCTCCGCGAGCGGGTCGAGCTTTCCCTGAAAAGACTCGGAGTCGAGGCTGTGGACCTGATCCAGCTCCACACCTGGACACGAGGATTCAATAAGTACAGCGAATGGTGCGAGACTCTGGAATCTTTGCGCGAGGAGGGAAAGCTCCTCGGCTTCGGGATTTCGGCCAGCGAGAAACGGCCTGAGGATGTGACACCGCTGGTCGAGAAAGGCAAAATCGACAGCGTGCAGGTGATCTATAACCTTTTCGAGCAGCGCACAGCCAAAAGCGTGCTCGAACCGTGCGGTCGCAACAATGTAGCGGCCATTATCCGCGTGCCGCTCGATGAAGGATCGCTGACCGGCAAGTTCACCGAAAATACCACCTTCCCCAAGGGCGACTTCCGCCGCCACTTTTTCCGCGGCAACAACCTCAAGGCCACAGTGAAAAGAGTGGCCAGGCTCGATGAGTACCGGAAAGCCAATTTTCCGGAAATGACCCTTGTGGAAATGGCTCTCCTTTTCTGCTTGAGCGACCAGGATGCCTCGACAGTCATTGTGGGCATAAGAAACCGCGAACAGCTCAAGGTGAATCTAGAGGTGACCGATCTGGAGCAGTTCACCGACTTGGAACTCGAGGACTTGAGACAGTTTGAATGGACGCGTGAGTTTTGGACCGAGGAAGTAGAAGAGTGATGAAAATTCTGTTTTTACTCCCGCCAATTCTGGTACTAGCTGGTTTTGTTTCCTGCCGCAAGGAAAAGCCCGCGAACCTGGTTCTTAAAAACGCAGTTATTTTTACCGCAGTCCCGGGAAGTTCACTGGCCCAGGCTGTGGCGATCCGCGGCAGCCAGATTGTTGCGGTCGGTTCGAATAAAGATATCGAGAAGTACGTGAAACGAGGCGTGACCAGGGTGATCGACCTGGAAGGAAGGCTGGTCACTCCGGGATTCAACGATGCCCATATCCACTTGTTCGGTGCTGGATCGGCTCTGGAGAAAGTCGACCTGTTGGGGATAACGAGTTATGACGAGATGAAAGAAAGAGTGGCCGCCAGGGTCAAACAGACCGAGCCTGGCGGCTGGATAATCGGCCGCGGCTGGGATCAGTCCCTGATCCCGGACAAGTCCTGGCCGGACAGGAAAATGCTGGATGAGGCAGCCCCGAATAACCCGGTGCTCCTTTCCAGAGTTGACGGGCACAGCGTGGTGGTCAATAGCTATGTCTTGCAGGAATCGGGCATAACCAGGAATACCCCCGACACGGAGGGCGGTGAGATTGTTCGCGACCCGGCCACAGGGGAGCCTACCGGCGTGCTCAAGGAAAATGCCATGGGTCTGGTCAAGAGGCCGAATGAAGAGAGTAAAGAGACTAAAGCCAGATATTTAAGGCTGGCTCTCGACCAGGCAAAAAGGCTGGGGCTGACCAGCGCGACCCATTTCAGCGGGGATGAGGAGTTGTTCGAGGAATTCCAGAAAAACGGGGAGCTGACTGTAAGGGTATATGTCGGCCAGAGATTGACCGATGATCCGGAGACCCTGGCCCATTATAAGGAACTGCGGGGAAAGCTTAAAAACAACCCCATGGTCAGGTTCGGCCCGCTGAAAGGCTTTATTGACGGCACCCTGGGATCAGGCACTGCCGCCCTGTTCGAGCCATACAGCGATGACCCCTCGACTTCTGGAGTTCTGGTCATGCCTGTAGAGGAACTCGAACGAAAAATCTCAGCCGCTGACCGGGACAGCTTCCAGGTTGCTGTCCACGCTATCGGGCCGAGAGGCTGCCGGATCGTGCTCGATGCCTGCGAGGAAGCGATCAAGGCCAACGGCAGGCGGGATTCCCGCCACAGGATCGAACACGCCCAGGTTCTCACCAGGGAAGACCTGCCGCGGTTTGCCGGGCTGGGAGTGATCGCCTCCATGCAGCCTACTCATTGTATCACCGACAAGCGTTTTGCCGAGGACAGGCTTGGGAAAGAACGCTGCCGTTACGCCTATGCCTGGAGGAGTGTCCTCGAGGCCGGGGGCAGGATCGCTTTCGGCACGGACTGCCCGGTCGAGCCGATGGACCCTATGGAAGGCCTTTACGCGGCAGTAACCAGAAAAGACAGAAAAGGGGAAGCGGGTGACGGCTGGTTTCCGGAGGAGAAACTCACCATGGAAGAGGCTGTCAGCCTTTACACCCTGGGATCAGCTTACGCCTCTTTCGAGGAGAATATTAAAGGGTCTATCGAGCCGGGAAAACTGGCCGACCTGGTTGCCCTCTCGCAAAACCTTTTCCAAATCGCGGAAAATGAGATTATGAAAACAAAGGTCGTATATACTATTTTCGACGGTAAGGTGATTTACGAGAACCATTAATGCGGAGTGTTCGTGAAATTTAATTTTTACTGTAGGGGCGCAATTCATTGCGCCATATAGCTTTCAAGAATACTGAAGGCTGGAGACTGAAAAGAAATAGCGGTATTTTCATAGTAGAATTCAGAAATAAGAGATTTTTTATTCTGACTTCTGACTCCTGTCTCCTGACTCCTGTCTTCAGTCTTTAAAAAATTGTGAGTTATTCAGGCAAAAAGCCAAAGGAGGTTATATGTCTAAATATTTATCGCTCGTGACCATTTTTCTTCTTCTCAGTTCCGGCTCAGTCCTCGCGCAGGACATAGTCTGGGTAAGGCCCCAGGAGATCGACAGTGTCTTGGTCAATCCCGGAATAGGATTCAACACCTTTCAGCGCTTTAACGGCGACACGCTAAATCCCGGATCGGGCTGGACTGAGGGATTCCCTATCGAGTACCAGGAGTTTCACGGAAAGCTCGAGAACCCCGACTTCCCGATGACCTCGACTGCCTATTTCCGGGTCTACTGGCGCTTTCTCGAGCCGGAAAAAGGCAAGTACAACTGGGATATGCTGGACAAGGCGCTGAAAACAGCGGCCGAGCGCGGCCAGACCCTTCTTTTGCGCATTGCACCTTACGGATCAGGCCCGGAGCGCGATGTCCCGCCCTGGTACCGGGCGCTGGTAGGCGAGGAAAAGCCCCTGCCTGATGAAAAATGGCGTGTCGATCCCGAGGATCCCCGCTATGTCGAGAATTACACGCGAATGGTCAGGGATCTGGGCGCGCGGTATGACGGGCATCAGGATCTCGAGCTGGTCGACCTCTCCATAGTCGGCTTCTGGGGCGAGGGAGCAGGCTCGGCTAGTCTGTCCGACCAGACAAGAAGGGCGCTGGTCGACGCCTATCTCGAGGCCTTCCAGAAAACACCCCTGGTTATGCTCCTCACCGATGAAAAAACCAATAAGTACGGGATATCCAAAAAAGATGTGGGCTGGCGGGTAGACTGCCTGGGAGACCTCGATTTCTGGGCTAAAGAACAGAAGGGCTGGACCCACATGTACGACTACTATCCCCAGGGGATTATCAATTTCGGCATGAAAGACGCCTGGAAAAAAGCGCCGGTCTCCCTCGAGGTCTGCGGCACCCTGAAAAGCTGGATAGAAAGACGCCACTATACCAAAGAGCAGGCGAAATATATTTTCGACCAGTCCCTCAAGTGGCATATTTCCACGTTCAACGCCAAGTCCTCTGGAGTGCCTGAGGAATGGTGGCCGCTGGTCAATGACTGGCTCAGGAAAATGGGCTACCGTCTGGTATTGCGCAAGTTCACTTATCCTTCAGTGGTGCGTCCCCACGGAAAGCTGGCTTTTACCACCTGGTGGGAAAACAAGGGCGTGGCCCCCTGCTACCGCAAATTCCCCTTCGCTATCCGGCTCAAGAATGCGAACCGCACGGGGGTCATGCTCACCGATGCCGATATCCGGGAGTGGCTGCCTGGGGACAACCTTTATGATGACACTGTCTTTTTGCCGCTCGGCATGCCGGAGGGTGAGTACGATATCGAGGTGGCTATTGTAGATCAGAGCACTCTGAAGCCCAAGGTGAAATTAGCCATAGCAGGAAAAGGTCCGGATGGCTGGTACAGGATGGGGAAGATCACGGTGAAAGAAACGATCAAGTGAAAGGAACAGTGTACTGTTAATAAGAAAATGCTTTCCGTGAATCGGTAGTGGCGACCGTCTGGTCGCCACTACGCGTTATCAGAAGAAAAAAACTCATCTCTTATTTTTCAGTCTGGTTGGGGACTGCCGTGCCGATATAAGAAGTACTCACCGCAATGGCGTCGATCCAGCTTTTCTGCTCTCTTGGCGGGCCGGTTTTGAAACCTTCTCCTCCGTAGCGAGGGCCCAGCATCCAGTGATTCCATTTAATATCCTTGTGGCTTTCGTTTCTCAGGGTCAGCCCGGTCATCTCCGTAATCAGAAAACCGTCGATCCATAGCCTCACTTTCCCGTCCTTTTTGCCTGGGGCGCTGTTCATTTTCACCATGAATTCAAAGCAGTACCAGCGGCCCCCTTCGAGAACCGGGGCCGGCCTCTTATTGAAAGGCAATCCGTAATAATTATCCCAGCCCTCGTGACTTATAATTTCTTTGCCCAGGCCGAAATCGAGGCCCGGACCCTGAAAGCTGGATTTCAGCACCAGTTCCGGCTGCCTGGCCAGGTCCCAGTTTTTCTTGTCAATCCGTTGAGTCGGGCCTTGAGGGAGGTCCAGGTAAAGAGTCAGGTCGCTGGAAGTGGGACTATCATATCTTCCGGCGAAAATCAGGACATCGTGGGCGCCGAGCGGAGGCCAGATCCAATCCTTTTCCCATTTGCGGTAGAAACGCACGAAAACAGAATCACTGCCGGGAAATTTTCTATGGAGCCACTGCGGGCTGATCACTCCTGCCGGGTGTACCAGCTCCAGGCTGTGACTGCCGACAGCAGCCTCCTTGCCAGTGATATACATCAGGTCCGGGTAACCGTTTAAATCGTAAAATCCGCCTGTGTTTTCATAATCCACAACAGGGATCTGCCCTTTTTCAAAATCTTCATAAAAAATTGTCTTCGGATCATTTTCCAGGTCCTGGTCACTCAGCGGGCCTGACTGGTTCAGCTTTCCGCCCAGGATATTCAGGAGTGGTGTTACTGGTGTCTGAACTGTGAAATTACCTTCACCCAAATTCGAGGGGCCGGATAGATAGAGAATCGTTATTATCAGCAATAAGAATGCGGCCGGAATTATTCCAAAACTCCGGCAGAATTTCACAATATTGCCACTCCTCCAGGTTTTCGCGCTATTACTACTCAGGGCATAAAATTTTTTGCATTTATCCGTAAAGATAAATTTTAAACTTCTTTTGGTGGCAAAAGAAGCAAAACCAGTTCCTTTGTAACCAAAGGAACCGAAAGTTAATCCTGACTGTAACACTAAAACTCCGCTTCATTAGTGGTCGCCTGCGCGGAGATGCCCGCGCAAAGGCATGCCTGCTGTTGTACATATATCAAAACGTTAATGGAAATTATTTGACTTCTACACGCTCCAAAAAAAGAATCTCATGGCTTATTAACTTTTACCGCCTCTAGCTTGAAAATTATATAATCTGATCCTTTGTAATTCATTCATACTCCTTAACTTCTGTTAATCAGAGAGAATAAACAGAAGCTCTGTTTCAAGGTAATCCGCCCCGGACGAATCGTAGGGGCGACCGGCGGTCGCCCATGGGGTGGAGCTGAGAATTATCAAAATTAACATTATATTATCTCACAGTTCTGCCTCGAGGTAATTTCTTATTCAAAGCTGAATCAGGTACTCAACAGCCTAAATGTAAATTATTTTACGCTCCCTTTAGTAAGAAGCCCTTGGGGATACTGCTCCAGATTAGGAAAGCTACGGCAATTTTTTTTCATGTACTGGTACCTCCGCGCGGTGTTGAAAAGCTGACAAAACAGGCGGCGCAATCATTTTTTTAGGGAAAAGAACACCTTCAAATTGGGGCGCTTCGCGAAGCGCCCCTACTTTTCGATATAGTAAGGTTAAAAGATTTTTCCTGCCTCTCTACTTTATCGCCACAGTATGCCATTTTACGCCGGCGGGAATTTTTATAGTCTGCACGCCGGTTTTAGCCACTTTGACTGAACTCTTCCCGTCAACCACTATATTTTTCCCGACCAAAGATTCCCTTGCCCAGTCCGCCACATCCAGCTTCCAGGATGATTCTTTTTCCTTAAAAAAGCGGCAGTAGTGGGCGCAATAAAAAAGACTGACCTCGGGATTTTCCGCTGCCTTGCTTTCCCAGGCGGTGTGAAGGTAAGCTGTGTACTCGTTGAACCCGATATACACTGCCTTAGGGCCGGCAATTACGAAGGTTTTCAGGAACTCGGCAGGATGCTCCACAATCCCTTTGTCGTGGGCATCCGGCTGGGCCGGTATGGTGCGCGGAGCCTCGGCTGTGCCCTGGAAAAGCCAGCCCGAGACAGCCATGTCCTGACCCAGGTAACCATCGAGCCAGCTCATCCAGCCGAATCCGGCCCTGGCAGCCAGGACCCAGGTGTTGTCTGCGCCGGAACGCGAAACCGCTGCACCGCCGGGCGCAAAGGCGAGCGGTGTGGTCCCGAAAAGGCGCTCGACCCAGCCCATCCCTTTTTTCATGTGGAAAAGCTGAGTGGCAGCCGGGATTTCCTTAAATCCGCGGCGGGTGTCCTGGAACTCTCTGTACCAGCCGACCTCAGCCTTTTCGCCGTCAAGCGGCGCTCCCCACCAGGGCCCCGGAGGCGAGTCGAGGTCAGGCTGCATGTGTGTCCAGCCGTGGGACTGAATCTCGAACACTCCCTCCCGCACCCCGTCATCGAGACCCTCTTTGGTGGAGATAAAATCCTGCACCACTCCGAACTGATCGGTGAATTTCTGCTGGAAGGAAAGCTCTATACTCCGGCTGGCCTCATTGACAAATCCTGGAATGACATTGATTACTAGCTTCGCTCCATGTTTTTTCAGCGGCTCGATTAACCTTGCCCTGATCTCTTCCCTGGTGAGCGTGGGGTAATGCCAGTGGTCGAGCCAGGCGCACTGTGCCCCGCCCGGATCATCCATGACCAAGATGCAGTGGTTCTCCCAGGTCTTGAAGAGTGAATAGCCGACAGAATAAGTAATCGCCCGGCGCAAAATTTCCCGCCAGGCCTGATCTTCGAACATGACCAGGTTGTCCCCGCCGATCCAGACCGCCCGCGCTCCGCTGGTAAGCTCGCGCAAAGTGAGCGCCGGATATTTTCCCTGGCGGGCCAGCACTTGGGCATCTTTTTCAGCCTCGACCCGGGTGCGGTGGGCGTAGCCATACGGTGTGGTCGGACCCAACTGCGGCCCAAGCCCGCGAGTCAGGTAGTGATCCCCTGCGGTCTCGATAAGGTCATGGGTCATGTTGTAGCCCAGGTATTTGATCCCCAGCAGAGCCTCGATCTCTGGTGTCTTGATCCGGTCGAAAAGCGCGACCAGGCTTATCCCGTGTTTTTCCACGGCTTCTTCGAGCACCGAGTAGTTCTGGCTCAGTATATCCGCTTCGGGATCCGCGGCCCAGATAATACAGCCGTAAAGGGCTTTTCCATCCGGGTCTAAGAAATGGTTTATAGTCAGACTTTCCTGGTCCAGGCAGGCGATATCGAAAGGTACGCCCCAGGATTTGAGCATGACCACGAGCTGGGCGAAATCAGTGCCTTTGGGCCGCACCGAGGAATCATAGCTCAGGCCTTTGGCTGCCGGAACCTCGACCAGGAAGCTTGCCGGGTCATTCCACTGGTCGCCGATAACGAGGAGCACGCGGTAGGGATTGAAAATCCCGGCCGCAGGAGATGGAGCGGCCAAACCGAGAGAGAAAACCAGCAAAAGGGATAATGTCAGGCGAATGGGCATTACAGACTCCTGGTTGAATTCAAGTTATTACCCGGGTTATAAAATTGTTTACATCTATCGGCAAAAATTTTTTTAATGAAAATTCGAATTTGATAATAACCTTACGCAGATGCCAGCCATTGGAATAAAATGGTTTTGTAAAACATTGGCATTCAATTGTAGGGGCGCGATTTATCGCGCCCAAGGCTATAGGGCATAATGAATTGCGCCCCTGCGGTCGAAAATACTCATTGAAAAATACAAATTCTTCAACATCTTTTAAGGCATAAGCTCCTTTTTGGCAATCCTTACGATCCTGTCCAACTCCAGTTCAAGCTCAGGGGAGAGCGGTTCTGGCCTGTGGCTTTTCAGTATCTCCTCCTTGCGGCTCCGGCAGCGCTCTTCGGTGCTCAGCGCGCCCTTGTCGAGCCAGGCCTGGTAATAGTCGCGGTCGAGAATCCTGGGAAACCAAAGTTCCTGGCGGAAGTGCTCGACAGTATGCATGGTGTCGATAAAATTGCCCCCCGGGCCGACCTCTTCGATAACTCTCAGCCCCAGTGCGTCATCGCTTAAATCTATTTTGCGATTCAGGCTTTCCACGTAGCTGATAATTTCCTCTTGAAGGACTAATATATCCAGGGAGGAGGCCTGGTCCACGCCGGAGATGCCCATGTGGCCGAAAATATCCGCACCTGCTGCTGCGCCCAGGGCGAGAGTTATGCCGCATTCGAGTCCGGCCTGGGCATCGGGACGCTTGGAGTCGGTAAGCCCGACATTAATGTACACCGGCAGGCCGTACCGCTTGCCCATCTGGGTCATGGCCACCCCGAAAATCGCCTGCTCCGGGCCGGAGAAAATCAACTGGGTGGTGGACATATCGAAAGCGTGGCAGATCCCTCCGTAGCATACCGGCAGTCCCTCTTTGACCAGTTGGGTAATACAGATCCCGGCCAGGATTTCGGCATTCTCCTGGGCCATGGTGCCGGCTACTGTAGCCGGGGCGGAAAGCCCCATCTGGGCCATAGGGCCTATGGGCACGGGCAGGTCGATCCGCGAGGTTTCATAGAGCAGGTCGATACCGTTGAACGGAAAACGCAGGGGACTGATCGGTTCGAGGAATGGATAGCATAACGGGTAACGGGCGGCTTTTTTCTCATCCCCACGCACGGCCACAGTCATTTCCACGATGAACCTGGCTGAGGGCCGGTCATGAAACCAGAATGTCACCGGCTTCACCGTGTTCCTGATCTGGGAAGCGAAAACCTCGACACAGCGGTATTCCACCGGGATTTCGTGGGGGTCGGACATGGCGCCGGCGATATTGATCCATTTCAGGGCGTCGGCAAAACGGGCAGCGGTGGCCACATCCTCCAGGGTGGCATAACGGCGCTCTGTGCCGGGAGTATCCACCCACGAGGCTTCGCCGCCGATACTGTTGTAATTCCGCTTCCCCTGGCCGAAAGAGGCTTTTTTATCCAGGTCCCTGCCGTATATAGTAAACTCTTTACCGGCTTTCTCGACAAGGGAAATAACCAGGTCCGCAGGGATACGCACCCGCTTCTCTGGCCAATCGACCCTGGCTCCTTTGTCCGCGAAACGGCCGAGCATGTCCTCGTGTGGTACGAGGACGCCGATTCGTTCGAGAATGGCCAGGGATGCCTGGTGAATCCGCTCGATCTCGTGCTTGCTAAGTACTTCGGCGATCATTTTTATTTCTCCTGTCCGGTATTCCCAAGCACTTAATATTCCAATCTAAGAAGAGTGGTGTCGGCGAAGACGGCAGGATATATAATATATAAGCCGTTCGTTTTATAAATAATCCTGGACAGTGGATGCAACTTTCCTAATGACTTTATTAGGGGCTATATTCCTTTTACCAGAAAATGATATTGAGAGAGGTGAAAAAAATCAGGCTGATAATTGTCCAGAACCACGGCCTCTTGTACCAAGGGGTACCCTCATCCCTGGGGATCTCCGTTGCACCGTAAACAACTCCGGCAAGCTCTAGGTCAGGAACCGGCCGGGTGGCCAGGCTGATTACTACGGTAGCCAGGACATCCACTGTGAAAGCCCAGACCGCCTGCCAGACAAACACCGACATGTCGCTCGGATTACGGCTCAGGGTGATATAGAAAGGATCGATAATCCCGAAACGAACGCCGAAAAAGAGCACAACCGCGGTAACTGTCCCGAGGAGAATACCCCAGAACCCGCCCTGGGGAGTGGCCCTTTTCCAGAACATGCCGATTATCACTGTGGCGAAAAGCGGGGCGTTGAAAAAGCTGAACAGGGCCTGGGTATAGTCGGCCATGCTGGAAAACTGCTTCACCAGATATGTGGTGAGAATGGAGATCAAAACACCCAGCACCGTGCACCAGCGGCCCATATTGAGATAATGCTTGTCCGAAGCGTTTTTGCGGATCAGGGAGCGGTAGATATCGTAAGTCCAGATAGTGGCGAATGCGCTGACATTGCCGGCCATGCCGCTCATGAACCCGGCCATGAGTGCAGTCAGCCCGAGTCCGATCATCCCCGGCCCCAGGTAGCGCTTCATCATCAGCGGCAGCACCGCATTGTAGCTCTCCGATGCGGATATACCCGGGCTTTCCGGCTGAAGACCGGGGATGAGGACAAAGCAGAGAATCCCGGGCAGGATAACAATAAAGGGAACAGTAACTTTGAAGATCGAGGAGATGACCGGGGCCATTTTCGCACTGCGCAGATCTTTAGTGGTCAGAACGCGCTGGACCACGAGGAAGTCCGTGCACCAGTAACCCGTGGCCAGCACAAAGCAAAGCCCGAAAGCTATGCCGAACCAGTGCATGCCCATGGGATTGTTCGCCGGATCGCCTAAGGTTGACCAGATATGCATGCGCTCAAGCACCGGCTGGCCGGCCGGGGTTATCTCTGCCACGCGAGCGGCGACTTTCTCCACCAGCTTGTCCCAGCCCCCGACCTCGATCAGGCCGTAAACCGGGATCAGGAAAGATCCGGCCCAGATGAGAAAGAACTGCACTATCTCATTGAAAATGGCCGAGGTCAGTCCGCCCATGGCCACATAGATACAGACCACAATTGTGGTCGCCCAGACGCTGATATCGAAATCCCAGCCGAAAAAATTCTC
>Ga0315277_10004129_pt1 | contig 19469 bp, 16 predicted proteins | sample YL17G05_15_MG_FD_203695 | JGI IMG/M metagenome (GOLD analysis project Ga0315277, IMG submission 203695) | Sediment microbial communities from Yellowstone Lake, YNP, Wyoming, USA - YL17G05_15 | ecosystem: Environmental > Aquatic > Freshwater > Lake > Sediment | place: USA: Wyoming | collected... | reverse complement strand
TCCGCCGCCGCTCCGATTGCTACGGGCTGGAGCGATAGTTGCCCGGCGGGTATAATCTCCCCGCTGAGAACCGGCGCCTTTCACGGCGCACTGGCGCTGTAGTGCTATGGCTGCGGCTCGGCCGGCGGCGCCTCGGGTGCCGCGCCCTTGGGCCGCAGCGCCGGGAAGAGGATGACATCGCGTATGCTCGGCGCGCCCGTCAGCAGCATGACGATCCGGTCGATGCCCAGCCCCAGGCCGCCCGCCGGCGGCATGCCGTACTTCAGGGCCTCGACGAAATCTTCGTCCATGACGGCCATCGTCTCGTCCTGGCCGGCCAACTGGGTCCGGAAAGCCTCTTCCTGCACCTGCGGGTCGTTGAGTTCCGTGTAGGCGTTGCCGATTTCCATGCGGGCCACCATCGGCTCGAAACGCTCGGCGATGCTCGGGTTACCGGCCTTGCGTTTCGTCAGGGGGCACAGCCGGCCGGGCCAGTCGAGCACGAACGTCGGCTGGATGATGTGCTCTTCGACCGTCGCCTCAAAGACGGCGTGCGTCACGACGTCGACGTGCTTGTTGGACTCCTCGATGCCCAGCGTGCGGGCCTTGGCACGGATGGCCGCCTCGTCGCCCAGTTTCACGCCGGCGTGCTCGGCCAGCAGGTCGCCGTAGAGCGCCCGCCGCCAGGGGGCCTTGTACTCGATCATCATGTCGTGGAACGGCAGGCACGTCTTGCCGCCCGAGACGACCTTGGCGAGTTGTTCGACGAGGGTCTCCACGATTTCCATCATGTCGTTGTAGTCGCCGAAGGCCTGGTAGAGTTCCATCAGCGTGAACTCGGGGTTGTGCCGCGTGGAGATGCCCTCATTGCGGAAAACCCGGCTGATCTCGAACACCCGCTCCATGCCGCCCACGAGCAGGCGCTTCAGGTAGAGTTCCGGCGAGATCCTGAGGTAGAAATCCGTGTCGAGCGTGTTGTGGTGCGTGATGAACGGCCGTGCGGCCGCGCCGCCGTAGATGGGCTGAAGGACGGGCGTCTCGACCTCGACAAAGCCGCGCTCGCGCAGGAACCGCCGGATCTCGTCGATGATGAGCGAACGCTTCAGGAACAGGTCCCGCACCTCGGGGTTGGCGAAGAGGTCCACGTAGCGCTGGCGGTAACGGGCCTCGACGTCCGTGAGGCCGTGCCACTTTTCGGGCGGCGGCAGGAGGGCCTTTGAGAGGATCTCCAGTTTGGCCACCTCGATGGTAATCTCGCCCGTGCGGGTCTTGACGAGCCGGCCGTCGACACCCACCCAGTCGCCCAGGTCCAGCAGTTTGACGCGCTGCCAGGTCTCTTCGGGGAGGATCTTCTTGCTCAGCGCGATCTGGATGCGGCCAGTCCAGTCCCAAAGGTCGGCGAAAATGAGTTTGCCGAATTCGCGCAGGGCCGTCAGCCGCCCCGCCACGCGGGCGGGGGCGCCTTCGCCAGCGGTCTCGAATCGCTTGCGGGCCTCGGCCGTCTCGATCGTGTCCTCGTAACGGTGGCCGAACGGGTCGAGGCCGAGTTGCCGCAGGGCCTCGGCCTTCTTGCGCCGCTGCTGTTCGTATTCTGTCGCCATAATCGCCTGACCGAATCATGTAGGCCGGGGCAACGCCCCGGCACGCCAGTGCGCCGCGCGCACGACCTCGCGCGGCGGGTCTCCTGACCCGCCGCGTACGGCGTGGCGCAAGCGTCGAATCATAGGGCCGCAGCGGGCCGCGGGCAAGGAAAAGTTGCAGCCGGGCGGCAGCCGCTCCTATAATGCCGGCATGCGCACGGGCACATCATCCACGGAGAATGCGATGGCCAGGTTCCTCCGGCGTGCCGCCCTGGTCCTCGCCGCCCTGGCGCCCCTCTGCACCGTGGCCGCCGAGGAGCCGCCAGCCGCCACGCCGCAGCCGCCGACCGTCACGGTAGCCCCTGCTGCCTCTGCCGAGGCGCCGCAGGCGTTGCCCTCCCCTGTCCTCGCGTACATCCCGGACGACGCCGACCTGGCGGTCTTCCTGCGCGTCGAGCAACTCGTCCGCACCGGCATCTGGAAATCGTTCGCCGCGCCCGAGGTCGGGTGCTATCAGAGACTCGTGCAGGAGATTCCCCTTCGCGTGGACTTCGAGAGGGACGTCGCGGCGGCCGCCTTCGTGGTCCAGGTCACATGGAAGGACGGCAAGCCCCTCTTCTCCTCCAGCGCAGTAATCCTCGAGATGAATCGCGACGTCCAGGCCTCCGACATCCTGAAAGGCCTGTTCAAGGCAAAGCCCGTGGGCGCCGCCGGCATGGTCATCTATCCGATCGACTCCGGCCCGCGCACCTTGGCGCTCCCCACGCCGCGCGTGGCGGTGCTGGCATCGAGCGAAGGCGAGAAGAACCGCGAGGAGTTCCTCGCCAAGGTCCTCCAGAGCGGCGCCGGCCTCAGGCGGCCCGAGTCGCGGCCGATGGCGGCAGCGGTCGCGCCCGGTGAGATCGTTTTTGCGGCCCGCGCCTCCGACGGCTTCAAAGAGGGCATCCTGACGCAATACCTGGCGCTGCAGCGGCGCCTGCTGCGACCGCAGATGGACGGCGACCAGGTCCTTGAGTTCGGCCTTTACTACAACTTCGCGCGGATCGCCCTTCAGGCGGAGGGCCTGGCGGGGTCGCTCGACCTTTCGCGCCAGGCCGATGCGCTGCAAGTGGACATCCGGTTCGCCACGCCGGCCATGGCGCCGTTCATGGTCGCCACCCTCCAGGCGATGGCCGACCCGCTCCAGATGTGCCTGCCGGCGCTCGTGGGCGGCCAGCCGCTCGAAGAGCCGCCGCCGGAACCGTTCTACCGGACCACGGCCGACGGCCCCGTCGTGCACCTGGCGATGTCGCGCCAGGCGGTGGAGCGCCTGGCCGACCGGCTCACGGCGTCCGCCAAGATCGAGTCCGCCCGCGCGGCCTCCGCCGAGAACCTCAGGGCTATCGGCCGCGCGATCCTGATCTGTGCCGCCGACAAAGGCGCTTACCCGCAGAACTGGTCGGCCCTGACGAAGGCGCGGCTGCTGCCGGACCCCAGGGTCTTCGAGAACCCCGCGCTGGCGGACCACCTGGCGACAGGCGACTATGAACTTGTGCCCATGACCCGGGAAAGCGCGCGGCGAAACGCGGACCTCAAGGTCCTCGCGTACGAAATCTGGCCCCGCGACGGCCGTCCGCCGGGCCTGAACGTCCTCCTGGCCGACGGCCACGTGGAATACATGGAGTATCCGAAGTTCGAGCAACTGTACAGGCAAACGCTCGAGAGCCTCGGGCGTTAACGCTGTTATCCGAGCCCGCGGCGGGAGCCGCGAGGTGCTCTCTTACTGGCGACGCACCCGACTCGCGCAAGACCTGAAAGAAGAAAGTGACCCATGCCCCGACTCTTCATCGAACAACTGACCACCCCCGGCCAGAACATCGAAGGCGTTTTCCTGGTCGCCGAGAAGGACCTGCGGACGACCAAGAAGGGCGCCTTCTTCATCTCGGCCAAACTCCGCGACCGCACCGGCGAACTGCCCGCCGTCATGTGGGACGCCACGCAGGCGCTCTTCGCGGCAATCCCCCAGGGCGGGTATGCGCTGGTCAAGGGCCGCCTGGGGGAGTACGGCGGCGGGTTCCAGATCACCATCGAGGCGATGCGCCCGGCGAAGGAAAACGAGGTCCGCCTGGAGGACTTCCTCGCGGTCGGCCCGGGCGACCCGCAGGAGCAACTGGCGCGGCTCAAGGCACTGCTCGACACCGTCCAGCGGCCGGCCTTGCGGGCGCTCATGGCGGCCGTCTGGGCCGACGAGGCCCTCATGCGGGATTTCACGCGCGCCCCGGCCGCCGAGAAACTCCACCACGCGTACCTTGGCGGACTTCTGGAACACACGCTGGGTGTCGTCCAGAACGCCGACGCCATGCTGAAACGCTATCCGAAACTCGACCGCGACCTGCTGCTCGTGGGCGCCTTCTGGCACGACCTCGGCAAGACCCGCGAACTGGCCTACGCCCAGTCGTTCGGCTACACCGACGCCGGGAAACTGGTGGGGCACCTCGTGCAGGGCGTCATCATGCTCGATGAGAAGATCGCCGCCGTCCGCGCCGCCGGCACCGACTTCCCGGAAGAACTCGCCTGCGTGCTGCGGCATCTGGTGCTGGCGCACCACGGCACGCACGAGTTCGGCAGCCCGAAACTGCCGATGACCGCCGAGGCGTTTACGCTGAACCACATCGATAACCTTGACGCCAAACTGCACGCCTTCTTTCGCGACGTGGCCGCCGACGGCGACCCCGTCCGCCGCTGGACCGGCTTCAACAAGATGTTCGGCGGATCGCTCTACAAAGGCCTGGAAGAGCCGGCAGAGGAGGACGAGAAAGACGATGACTTGAAGGGGGGGCTGTAAGACATTTTCGATTTTAGGTTTGAAGAAGAACGGCGGCGGTTGGCCCGCTCTCGGAGCCAATCGCCGCACGCGTTCAATCTAAAATCGAGAATCAAAAATCTAAAATGGTTCAGCCTTGTCCCGCCGGCTCCTGCTCGCCCGAGATCGCCTGGTAGATGGCATCGTTCATCTTCCGCATCATCTCGGCGTAGTCGGCCTGGGAGACCATGAACGCCTTGACGGTCTCGTTGGCGGCGACGGTTTCCTGGAGGCTGCGGAGACGCCGCTTGTCTTCGACCTCGATCGGCCGGCCGGAGTGCTCCTTGCGGGAAAGTTCCTCTGCCGCCTTGTTGTAGGCATCCAGCGCATCAGTCGCCGACTTATCCGCGCGGACACGCTCGTCGGCCTCGCGCAGTTTGACGTACCGGGGATGGCGGCTGATGGCCTCGCCGAGCCGCCGGGCGAGCCCGAGAACTTCCTCAAAACTATCGTTCATCCTGGTTCCCTTCCTTGCTGAGGCCGCCACAGCCTAAGCTTCGGTGACGCGGAACGCAAGGCGCTGCCCGCGCAGGCGACCCGGGAAATGGGGTTTGAAGGCCCCCGCCGCTTGCCGTATACTTGTGAACCTACCCATCAGGAAGAGAGAAGCATGCGACAGAAAATCCTGACCCACCTGCAATCCGGGCACTGGCGGCCGATGAAGGTGCGCGGCTTGGCCCGGTTCTTCGACGTCGCCGAGGAGTCCTACCACGAGTTCCGCACCCTCATCAAGGAGATGATCCGCGAGGGCCAGATCGAGGTCGGCCCGCGGGGCAAACTGGTGCCGCCGCGCGCGGAGAAACCCAAGGCCAAGGCCGCCCCGGGCGCCTTGCCCGCCGGCACCGTCAGGGGCCGCTTCAGCCTGTCGGAGCGAGGCTTCGGCTTCGTCATGCCCGAGGATGACCGGGGGCCGAGCAAAGGCGAGGACATCTTCATCGGCCCCAACGACCACCTCGACGCCGTCACCAACGACATCGTCCTGGCGCGGGTCGCCGGCCGCTCGCCGCGCGGCTTTTACGGGAAGATCCTCGAGGTGCTCGAGCGCGGCCAGACCCGCTTTGTCGGGACGTACATCGACACGCCCGTGGGCGGATTCGTCCGGCCCGACGGCGGCATCCTCACGCAGGACTTCGCCGTCCCCGACGCCTCCAGCACGGGCGTGCGGCCCAAGGACAAGGTCGCTTTCGAGATCCTCAAATACGCCGCCCGAGGCGAACCCGGCGAGGCCGTGATCACCAAGGTCCTGGGCGAGCGCGGCGCCCCCGGCGTCGACACCCTCTGCGTCATTCACCAGTTCGACCTGCCGCACGAATTCCCCGAAGACGTCTTGGCCCAGGCGCGCGGCTCGGCGGACCGGATGAACGATGAGGCGCTGGCGGGCCGGCGCGACCTGACGAGCGAGACGATCATCACGATCGACCCCGTCGACGCCCGCGACTTCGACGACGCCATCAGCCTGACGGAGCACCCCGACGGCACGGCCACGCTCGGCGTCCACATCGCCGACGTCCCCTACTTCGTGCCGGAAGGCTCGGCCATCGACGTCGAGGCCCGCGAGCGCGGCACGAGCGTATACCTGCCAACGATGGTCGTCCCGATGCTGCCCGAGGTGCTCTCCAACGGCGTGTGCAGCCTCCAGGAGGGAAGGACGCGCCTGACGAAGAGCGTCTTCATCCGTTTCGACCCGCAGGGCGAGCCCGTCCAGGTGGAACTCGCCAACGCTTACATCGCAAGCGCCAAGCGTCTGACGTACGAGCAGGCCACCGCCGCCATCGAAGGCAAGACCGGCGGCCTGCCGGCCAACGTGGTGGAACTGCTGGCCGCGATGAACCGCCTTGCGCGGCGCCTGCTGGCCCGGCGCCGGAGCGAAGGGTACCTGGAACTGGACCTGCCGAAGGTCGACCTTGAACTGAGCGACGAGGGCAAGGTCATCGCCGCCCACCCCGAGGACACGAGTTTCAGCCACAAGATCATCGAGATGTTCATGGTCGAGGCCAACGAGGCCGTGGCGCGCGAGTTCGACAAGTACAACCTGACCTACCTGCGGCGCATCCACCCCGACCCCGACGACGAGGCCGCCGAAGACCTGATGCACTATGCCCGCAGCGTGGGCTACCACCTGCACAATCCGCGCGATAGGCACGAGTTGCAGAACCTCCTGAACGCCGTGCGCGGCAAGCCCGAGGCGTATGGCATCCACCTCGTGGTCCTAAGGAGCCTGAAACGGGCCGAGTACAGCGCCAAGAAAGAAGGCCACTTCGCCCTGGCCAGCGACGCCTACTGCCACTTCACCTCGCCCATCCGCCGGTACCCCGACCTGACGATCCACCGGCTGTTTGACAAGGTGGTGCGCGGGCAGGTCGAGATGGCGCGCGGCGGGCCGCAGAAGCCTGAGCGCGGCAAGGACCGCCAGCGGCCGCCGGAAGGCCTTTCGGAACTGGCCTCGCATTGCTCGCGGACCGAACGCCGCGCCGAGGCCGCGGAGCGGGAACTCACGAAGGTCAAGTTGCTGGAGTACCTGGAGTCGCGCGTAGGCGAGACGTTTACGGGCGTCATTACGGGCGTGCAGGCGTTCGGGGTTTTCGTCGAGAACCCCGAGTTCCTCATCGACGGCCTCGTGCACATCACGAAACTGCGAGACGACGAGTACCAGTTCGACCGGAAGCGCTACGCGCTCGTCGGCCGCCGCACGGGCCGCATCCTCCGCATGGGGTCGACCCTGGAGGTGCAGATCGCGGCTGTCAACATTCCGCGGCGGCAACTGGACCTGGAACCCGTTCCCGCCCCTCCGACGCCGCAGACCCAGGCCCAGCAGGCCGCCAAGGCCGAGAAGAAGGTTGATCGCAAGAAGCGCCGCACCGACCGCCAGGCAGCCAAGGCCGAAAAGTGGGCCAAGCGCGGCCCGCCGGCCAAGAAAGGCCGCCGCAAGGGCAGACATTAAAGCCGAAGGGGACAAACCATGAGTGACGTGCCGCCGCTGCCGCCTCCCGCCGCAATGCCGCCCGCCGCACCCGCCTTTCCGCCGAAGCCCGGATACGTTCAGGCCATCGCCATCATGTGCCTGGCAGATGGAATCCTGAGCGTCCTGGGAGGCTTGGCCCTTGTCATCATCTATCTGTGCGGCATTGTGACGATATGCTGTACACCGCTTGGAATCTACTGCGTGGTGCTGGGCGTTTTCGAGATCATCTACGCGACGAAGTTGTTGCCCGACCCGATCCGGCCGGTCCCGCCGGCGCAGTATGTGGCGATCATGCAAATCATCAACATTATGAACTTTGACCCCATTGCGCCGATGATCGGCATCCTCAGCCTGGTGTTCTACTCCGACGCGAAGGTGAAGGCGTACTTCGACGCGATGCAGGCGAGGCCCGTGGCGTAGGGACCCGTAACGCGCCGGCCGACACGTGGGTGGGCGGCATAGCCACGCTGTTGCGCGGCCATGTGCGCAAAGGGCGCTACATGGTCACCCAACAGGGTGACCATGTCACCCAGCCGCCTACGCTTCGGCCTCTTCCGCCCCGCCGCCAGCGCCTTCCGGTTCAAATGGCTCGGTCGCAAGTTTGCCGGCGGCGTCCTCGGTGAGTTTGGCGATCTTCTTCTCGGCCTCGGCTAATGTCTGCCGGCAGTCCTTGATGAGGCCCGCACCCTCGGCGTAGAGTTTCAGGGACTCATCCAGCCCCACGTCGCCGGACTCGAGTTTCGTGACGATCTGCTCGAGCCTCGCCAGCCGCGCCTCGAACGGGAGTTCCGCCGCGTCATCGGGTTTCTTCTTCGCCATCGCACATGCCTCCTTGGCGCGCCGAAGTTCGCACTCGCCTTCGGCCCGCGGCTGAACGTTTCATCGTTTAACGTATTTCAACTCGCGCACAACGCTCGCGCCCACCCTGTCACCGCCGGGCAGGCTGAACTTGACCGCCGACCGCTTCGTCTCGGCCGACCACGTGCAACCTTCGCCTTCGAGCACCTGTCCGACCTCCACCGTCACCTCCAGCGCTTTACTCTCCGGGTTGGCGACCGCCAGGCGAACACTTCCCGCCTGCGCCCGCAGCAGCACCACGCACGGCTGGTCCGCCGCCAGCATAACGGCTTTGCCGTCGCCGACCGTACCCGCCTTCCAGAACACGGCGCCGGTTACGCCGGCGGCCTTGTGGCAAATCGCCTGGAGGTCGGGCGTATTGCCGAGGACCTCCACGGGCATCCTGGCCGCATACGCGATTGTCTGCTCCTGCGTCGCGCGGGGCAGAACCGCGTAGGCGTACGCCGCCCCGGACCGCTTCACCCCATGATCGATCCAGAGGCTGAACATATCGGCGGTTACCTTGGCTGGCGAGGCCGGATCGCTGATGTCGCGCCAACTGCCTTCCTGCGCATCCGCCTTCAGGTGGATGCCTTCCCGGTCAATGAACACGTACCCCGTTGCGTCGTGAAGGATCCACTGCGGCCGGTCGAGGGCCTGCTCGCCGCGCGCGATGGGCTTGGCAAACGGGCCGCGGACCTCGCCCACCAGCGGCCGCTGGTCGATGCTCGTCAGCACGCGGTTGTCGCTCGTGCACGTGATGCCCGCCCCGAGCGCCACCAGCGACTCGTCGAAGAAGAACCACGCCTTCTTCGCCGCCAGGGGCCCGCGTTTCAGGTCCATCGCCGCCACGCCGTACTGGCCGTCGCTAGCGCCGCCCACGAAACTCGTCTCGCCCTTCTGCTTGACAGCGCGCTCCGACAGCGGCGCCTGCTCGCACGTCGTCCCGGGGAGGCGATTCCAGTCCCACACGGGCGGCACGCCGTCAAACTCGCGGCCGGTGCGCATGATGAGCGTCAGGCCGTCGGCCAGGTGGTGCGACTTCTTTCCCTCGCCGTTCACCAGTTCGCTGTTAAAGAGCCGGTTGGAGAACATGCGGACCGAGGCGTACCACTCGGGCCGCTGATGCACCATGAAGTCCGACCGCCAGAAGTGCCGGTTGCCCGCGAGGGGCGCGGCGTTTTTCTCTCCCTGCAGGCGTGCGGCAAACGCCTCGAACTCCGACCGTCGCGGAGCGCCCAGCGAGATCATGTCCTCGCACGCCTTGGCAAGCGGCGCGGCGCTGTGGCCCGAGCGGGTGATCTCGCGGCCGATGACGCTCGGATCGAACCGGTCGCCGCGGATCATCCACTGCTCGCCGTCCAGCAGGTACGACGTGAGGATGCCGACCTTCTCAGCCGGAAACGCCCAAGCCGTCCCCGACGCCAGGCGGGCGAACTGCGGCCCGTACGTCGCGAAGCCGCGTCCGTATCCGCCTGAGTAGAGTTGCGGGCCGTGCTGGTAAAAACTGAAATCGGGCTGGACGCCCTCGGCCGTGCTGACCTTGATCTCATCGGCGATGCGCTTGAAGGCCGCCGCAACCACCTCCGGCTGCTTCTCGATGCACCCGCGCGTAATACGAACGCCGCACACCCACAGCGTGTTCTGGCCGGTCATGTCCTGCCTCTCGGCGCGCTTGAGGATCTTCGAGGCGGCCGGCATCAGGTCGGCCGGAAAGTCGTTGCCCAGCAGGATGAGCGTGCGCCCGAGCCCTTCAGGCGTGCCAATGTCGTTCCACCACCAGTTCGGGCACTGCGGATCGTTGGCGAGCCACCACCGCAGGGCCAGCAGGGCCTTGTCGCGGACCTCGGGCTTGCCAAAGAGCGGGTGCCCCTTGGTGCGGTAGACCTGCGCCAGCCGAAACACCCGCCAGACGTGCGCCCCGGGCTTCCAGTTCGAACGCTGCTTGTCGGCGTAATCGATGTCGGGCCAACGGCCGTCGGCCTGGAGGCTCGAAAGGATCGAGCCGGCGTCCTTCTCGGAGAACTTGCGCGGTGTGGCGGGCGAAAGAAGTTCCTCGGCAAGCCGCTGCCGCACGGTCGCCAAGTCGCGCGCGGCGTCCGCGGGAGGCGCCGCGGCGCCGTGCGTAAGCGCACATGCAGCACCAATGAGCGCCAGCGCGCCAATCCACAGCAACAACACGCGGCGGACAAGTCCGCCGGCTAAATGACATTCGCCATCACGCATGACACACCTCGGCAGCGCCCCTGTGCCTATTTCACCACACCGCCGCTTTCGCGAATCCTGGCGGCGACGAACTCGCCGACGTCGCCCTGCATGGCCTCGGCGGGAAAAAAGACGGCGCTCGACCGGCCGTGAAAAAGCAGCCACACCTCGCGCGACCGCTTGAGGCCGTGGAACTGGCTCCACGCATAAACCGCCTCGCCCGTCGCGGTCGGAACGCACAGCCCCTCATCGGTGATCCGGTAGACCTGCGCCCCGCCGCCCCGGATGGCCGCGCGCGAACGGATCCTCCGGACCAGCAGGTGGTGCGCCAGCCACGTGCCCCCGGCCGCACAGACCAGCAGAAACATCGCCGCCAGGAGGCCCTTTGCCCCCGCCACCCGCGGAAACACCAGGAACGCGCAGATCACGGTCAAGGCGATCCACTGGGCGTAGCGCCAGAAGAAGCGCGTCGACATCCGGCGCGCGGCGGCTTCCCAGAGACCCGCGGTCATCTCGAATTTCACTTCGACGTTCATCACCCAATTGGCCTCGCCGCTCACTTCACCTTACCGCCGTTTTCGCGGACCTTGGCAACGATAAAATCGCCTACCTTACCTGCCACTTTGTCTGCCGGGAGGATGTATATATTGACCGGGTCTATGAACACCAACCAGAGATCGCTGTACCTCCAGACCCTCTCGGCAACGTGCCAGGGAATCATTGCGTTACCGTGCGGCGCACTCACATGCAGGCCCTCGTCCGCAACGCGGTAGGCAACCTCGTGCTCGCCCCACTTGCAGACATACAAACGCGCCAGGCGCATCGTTCTCGAATAGAAGAACAGCCACATTGTCGCGGCGATAACCGCCCAGAGCACAATCGGAATGAAGATACCGGCTTGCAACGAAATCCAGAGAAACCAAATTGTCGGGACCAACGTGAGGATGAGGCGCAGCCACGACTTGCGGAAGAAAACCCTCTGGTAGACCTTGTCCATGATCTTCCTGTCGAGGATAATCGCAAATTGTGCGTCCACGATGCGCCTCCGTTTCAGTCAAAGAGTGAAGGCCCGTTGTTCTTCGGGTGCTTACCTTTCCGCCCTTTGGCGGCACCGGGGCTTATCTGTTCGCCGCTCAGCCGACCACCAGCATCGGCACTTCCCGTCGCGGCTGTTGCCTCCGTCACGCGGCTCTTCAGAACGCCTTGCGCCAGGTGTGTGCAGAGGAGGTCGCCGGCAATCGCATCGGCGGCGCGCGTCAGAATGCCGCCCGTGCGTTCAAGCACCGTGCGGCTGTAGCCGCGCGCAAGCACGCGGTCGGGGTTGAGGTCTTCCAGGCGCCCGGCCAGCCGGCTGACGGCAACGGTCCAGCGGTGCTCAAGAAGCGTGCGCGCGGCCGCCTGGAGCCGGAAGGCCGCCATCTTGAGGGCTGCCGCACTCTCGCGCCACCTGGCCTGCGGCGAGCGGCGCGCAAGGCCCCCGGCCGCGCGCTCAAGGCGCATCCATCGCGCCGACCACTTGTCTTTCATGGCCTCGCGGAGGCGCTGCTCCAAGTCATCGAGCGCCTGGGCGCGCGTCAGCACGATGTCTTGCGGATAGCGGAAGAACCGGTGGGCCGAAAAGAGCGACAGTTGGTCCCTCAACAGTTCCACGGTGTGCTTGAGGCCCCGCGCGAGGCGGCCCCGCAGAGACTCGACTGTCGCCCGGACTTCCTTGCGGTCGGGCACGACCATCTCGGCCGCGGCCGAGGGCGTGGGGGCCCGCACGTCGGCCACGAAATCGCTGATCGAGAAGTCCGTCTCGTGCCCCACGGCCGAGACCACCGGCACGCGCGACGCGTAAATCGCCCGCGCTACGATCTCCTCGTTGAACGGCCAAAGGTCCTCCAGGCTGCCGCCGCCGCGGCCGACGATCATCACGTCGATGCCGCCCAGGCGGCCCAGGTTCTCGATGCCGCGCACGATCTCGGCTGCTGCGCCCTCGCCCTGCACGCGGGCCGGCGCAAGGACGATCTCAACCGCCGGCCATCGGCGCGTCAGCACGTGGATGACGTCGCGGATCGCCGCCCCCGTGGGGCTCGTGACCACACCGACGCGCCGCGGGAACCGCGGCAGCGGGCGCTTGCGGGCCTCCGCAAAAAGGCCCTCCTTCTCCAGCCGCTCCTTGAGTTTGCGGAACGCGACCTCCAGCGCCCCCATGCCGCGCGGCCGGATGCTGGAGACGTAGACCTGGTAGTTGCCCTGTTTCTCGAAGACGCCGATGCGGCCGCGCACCTCGACCTCGACGCCGTCGCCGATATCGCGGCCCAGGCGGCCGGCAGCCGATTTCCAGAGCACGCAGCGGATCGAGGCCCGCTCGTCTTTGAGCGTGAAGAAGACGTGGCCCGAGGTGTGGCGGTTGAAGTTTGAGATTTCGCCGACGACCCAGACGTCGGGAAAGCCGTCCTCCAGCGCCGCCGTGATGCGCCGCGTGAGTTCGCCGACGGTCTCCGGCCCTTCCGGCTCGTCGGCGCGGATTTTGCTGGGGTCAAAGAGGGTGCTCATACGAGAAGTGATACCGGAATAGTCGGGCGGAATCAATCGAAAGGGCACGGCGCAGGCGCCGTTCGAGCCCGCTGCGGAAGCGGCGGGGTATGCCCTTACGGGCACTCCAAATCGCCCGCGGCCTCGGGCGGCTCCGGCGTCTCGGGCGTGCCGGGGGCGGGTTTGGCGGCGGTCTCGGGGATCGGAATGGCGATGCGCTCAATGGCACTCGCGCGGCCGGTCTGCGTGTCGGCGGTCACCACGGCGCCGTGGACGCGCAGGTCGCCGACCGAGACGTCGAAGAACGTCGGCATCGACGTGATCATCGCCGAGAGGACCTTCTCCTTCTTGCGCCCCAGGACGCCGTCGTGAGCCCCGGTCATGCCGAGGTCGCTGATGTGGGCCGTGCCCTTGGGCAGCACCCTCTCGTCGGCGGTCTGGATGTGCGTGTGCGTGCCGCAGACGGCCGTCGCGCGGCCGTCCAGGTGCCAGCCCATGGCGATCTTGTCGCTGGAGGCCTCGGCGTGCATGTCGACGAAGATGAGTTTCGCGCGGTCTCCGATCTCCGCCAAAATGCGATCCACGGCGTGGAATGGGCACTCCGCCGGCTTCATGAACGTGCGGCCGAGGAGGCTGATGACGACAAACGGGAAACCCGACTGGCTCTCCAAGACCGTGTAGCCGCGCCCCACGGCCTCAGGCGTCAGGTTGGCCGGCCGCAGGATGCGGTCCGACTCGGCCAGCACCGGCACGATCTCTTTCTTGCGGTAGACGTGGTCGCCCAGGGTGACGCAGTCGACGCCCAGGGCGCGGAGTTCCTCGAAGATGGGGGGCGTGATGCCCGACCCGCCGGCGGCGTTCTCGCCGTTGGCGATGATGACGTCGATCGGGCGTACGGCCATGATCTGCGGAATCGCCGCCGCCAAGGCACGCCGGCCGGGTTTCCCGACGAGGTCGCCGATCAGTAACGCACGAAATTCCATTGTGCCCTCTGATAAGAATGACCAATGACCAAGCACTAATGACCAATCAAACAGCCATGACCAAACGGCAATGACCGCAGCACCCGCTACTGCCGCCATTCGTCATCGCCGTTTGCCTTTTCATTGGTCATTGGTGCTTGGACCTTGGTCATTCTTTATCGCGCGTACTCGACGACGCGGCGCTCGCGGATGAGCGTCACCCGGACCTCGCCCGGGTACGTCAGTTCCGCCTCGATGGCCTTGGCGATGTCGCGGCAGACCTTGATGGCCAGGTCGTCGTCCACCTTGTCGGCATTGACGATGACGCGGACCTCGCGGCCGGCCTGGATGGCGTAGGCCATCTCGACGCCCTCGAACCGCCGGGCGATCTCTTCCAGTTTCTCCAGGCGCTGGACGTACTTTTCCAGCGTCTCACGCCGCGCGCCCGGCCGCGATGCGCTCACCGCGTCGGAGGCCGAGACGATCGTCGTGTACAGCGCATCCTGGACATTCGGCTCGTGGTGCCCGGCGATGGCGTGGATGACCTCCTCGCGCTCGTTGTACCGGCGCGCCAGGTCGGCCCCGATCTCCGGGTGGCCGCCCTGGACCTCGTGATCGACGGCCTTGCCGATGTCATGCAGCAGGCCCGCCCGCCGCGCGAGTTGTCCGTCCAGGCCCAGTTCCTCGGCGAGCATGCCCGACAGGTGCGACACCTCAATCGAGTGCTGGAGCACGCTCTGGCCGTACGATGTGCGGTACTTGAGGCGCCCGAGCAGTTGTATTTCCTTCGGATGCAGGCCGCGCACCCCCGTGTCAAGGGCCACCTGCTTGCCGGTCTCATTGATGTCGGCCTCGACTTCCTTGCGGCACTCGGAGGCCACCTGCTCGATGCGCGGGGGCTGGATGCGGCCGTCGGTGATCAGTTTCGCCAGCGTCCGCCGCGCGACCTCGCGGCGCACGGGGTCGAACGAGGAAAGGACGACGACGCCCGGGGTATCATCGACGATGACGTCGACACCCGTGACGCGTTCGAAGGCTCGGATGTTACGGCCTTCGCGGCCGATGATGCGGCCCTTCATCTCGTCGCTGGGGATGTCGACGGTAGCCACCGTGACGTCGGCCGTGAAGTCAGACGCCAGGCGCTGGATAGCGCCGGCCAGGATCTCGCGGGCCTTCTGGTCGGACTCTTCCTTCGCCTGCTCGGTGTAGCGCTGGATGAGGGCGGCGGCCTCGTGTTGGACCTCGCCTTCCATGCGCTGAAGAAGCATCTCGCGGGCCTGGTTAGTGTCGAGGCCGGCGATCTTGGTGAGCGTCCGCTTCTCGTCGGCGATCTTCTGTTCCAACTCGGTCAGTTTGGCCTTGCAGGTGCGTTCCTGGTCGGCGACGCGCTTCTCGGCGGCCTCGACGGCCTTTTCCTTGCGGGTGAGGGTCTCCATCTTGGCCTCGAGGCCGTCTTCGCGCTTGGCGAGGACCCGCTCGCGCTCCCGCTGTTCCTCCCGTGTCTGGGAGGTTTCCTTCTCAAACGCCTCACGGGCCCGGATCGCCTCTTCCTTGGCGGTGACCCTGGCTTCCTTCAGGACGGCTTCTGCTTCGGCCTGCGCTTTGGCGAGGAGTCCCTCGACCTCGGACTTCGACTGACGGGCCTTCTTGGCGGTCAGGAAGTACGCAACGGCGAACCCGACACCGCCGCCGACAACGAGGGCAATAACCCCCACGATGAGCGCAACCGGCCATCCCGCCTCTTGGGCTAGGAACATCATGGCCTTGGCTCACTTTCCAGGAAGCGTGCGGCTGGTACAAAGAGTGCCTGCCGCGTGGATGCAGATCGGAAAACCGAGGCGGGGCTGGCCTGTTGGCCGACTCAAAGCCGAGTTACAACCGGAAAACTATCCACAACGGGGTCAGTTTATCCTGCGCGGTCCTCTCCCGAAACCCGACCGACGGTCCCAAGAGCATTTGCCTGACCTCGCATGTTCAACTTACCCCTTTTGCCAGGCCGGCCCGACTGGCCGCACCGACATGCTGGCGGCCCCGAATGGCCGAATGGTTCCGGTTCACTCCGCTTTAACGTTCAGGTTCTTCAACGCAAACCTTGTGCCGGACTCGGTTTGCAGCGATGCAGGCCGCCGCCCGCCTCGTCCGTCAGCCTTAGGTTAAGCCACGCACAGGGCCTTTCGAGGCCCCGCTTCCTATAGAACTGGTCCTTGTGGTCTCCTATTATTCCGACGGCCCCGCGGGCCGCCTATCCAGTGCTACCAGTGTTATCGGTAAAACCCCCACTGCTTCTAGACTATCATTGATGGAATACGGGGGACTGTCAAGAGGGAAATCCCCGGAATCCCATTTCCGCCACCCAAATTGCGGTTCTCATCCGCCGCCAGTGGCCGGACACCTGTTACCCCCACCCTTCCCACCCTCACTGCCATTTTGGCAGGTGCGGCGTGGGGAGTTCTACGCAGGATCATCCAGATAGTGGGCTGATACCTCGAGACCTTGCGGCCACCCCCGCTCAGTGCTACTATCAGAGAGCCGTCTAACCGCGGAGCCCGCGGAGGCCGCAGAGCGGATTCTGTCTCTAACAGACTCAAGCCTCTCTTCTCTGCGCGACCTCTGCGTTCTCCGCGGTTAAACCGAATTGGAGAATGCGTCCGACATGACCCCCCGCCAGCGCGTCTTGGCGATGATCCAAGGCAAACCCGTCGACCGCCTGCCCCTCATGGCAATCACCATGATGCTCGCCGCCGACCAGATCGGCCACAAGTACGGCGAGTACGCCCTGGACCACCGCATCCTGGTCGAGGCCCAGGTCCGCACCGCCGAGAAGTTCGGCCTCGATTACGTCTCAGGCATCTCCGACCCCGCCCGCGAGGCCGCCGACCTAGGGGCCACGATCAAGTACTTCGACAACCAGCCCCCTGCCATCGACGAGTCGTGCGCCTTGCTGCACGACAAGTCGCTACTCGCGAAGACCCGCGTGCCCGACCCGGCCACGACGCCGCGCATGAGCGACCGCATCCAGGCGATGGCGCTCTTTCGGGAGCGCGTCGGCCGCGAGTACCCCATCGAGGGTTGGATCGAGGGGCCGTGCGCCCAGGGGGCGGACCTTCGCGGCATCAACACACTCATGATGGACTTCTTCGACGACCCGCCGTTCGTCCGCGACCTCTTCGCCTTCGTGGTGGAACTGGAGTCCCGCTTTGCCGCGCGGCAAATCGAAGCCGGGGCGGACATCATCGGCATGGGCGACGCCGCCGCCTCACTCGTCGGGCCGCAGATCTACGAGGAGTTCGTCTGGCCGTACGAGAAGCAGTTGGTGGACCGCATCCACGCCCTCGGCGCGGCCGTGCGGCCGCACATCTGCGGCAACATCCGCAAGAGCCTCGCCAAGATCGGCCAACTCGGCGCCGACATCGTGGACATCGATTTCCCCGTGCCGATGGAAGACGCCCGCCGCGAGATGGGGCCGCAGCAGGTGTTGCTCGGCAACATCGACCCAGTGCGCATCCTCAAGGAAGGCACGCCGGCAGTCGTCCGCTCCGCCCTCGCCGCCTGCCACAAGGCCGCCGGCCCACGCTATATTCTCGGCGCCGGCTGCGAAGTGCCGCGCGGCACGCCGGAGGAGAACTTCTTGGCAATGCGGGAGTATGCGGCGGAGGCGGGCGTGTAATCAGATTGCGCCCGTTCCACGGGAGACTCGCCACGGGCCTTGCTTTGCGCGTTCGCCGGACGCGTCGATAACGGGTTATCGCTCCCAGCCCTCGATGCGGAAGATCTTCTCCACGAGTTTGCGCTCGGCCCCGCCCGAGGCCGGCACAAACCACACCTCGAACCGCGCAGGATAGTACGTTCCCCAGTCGCCTTCGTAGACCGTAATCTCGGTGTCGTAAAAGAAGGTCTCTCCGGGATTGCCGGACCAGCCGGTGTACTCGATCGATCGCGGCCCCAGCCGCGCTGCCGAAAGGGGCGTGTTCCGGGTGGCCTCAAAAACCTTAAGGTACACATGCCCCCGCTCCGCCGGGTTCACGTACGCGGATACATTGTAGATTCCACCCCCGCCGAAAAGAACGATGTCGGCCGGCCCGGTCCGGACCGACTCGACAGACATAAGCGCCGGGTCGAAGCCCCGCGCTCGCGCGGTCGGCGAAGCCAGGACCGCTGCCAGTTCATCTTCGATCTCCTTGAGCGCCAGCGGCGTAAACGGCCGCGCTCGCGACCGTGACTGCTCGAAAACCTCGATTGCGCCGCCCGACGAGGTGACCACGAGATAAGATTCTTCGCCTTGCCCGTACTTCTTATCGTTCACGACCTTAAGAGCCACCGGCCCGGCACCGGCGCGCGCGTAGGTCGCTTTGGCTACCCAGGGGCGGTCAAGCACAGGGCCGTCGGGGTCGATGATGACCCTCTCTTGCCAGTGGCCATCGGAGCCATGATCCAGCCCTTCGCGAAAATCAAAGGCGGTGTAGTAACCGTTCAGGCTGCTCTGCCACCTGCCCCCCACGACACAACGGCGGACGGCATAAACCTTGCCGCGCTCCTCCGTCACAAGCCACTTGGCGCTCGTTGCCAGGTGCCTGAGGAGGAGATCGCGGTCCGGACCTTTGAAGTGTTCCAGAACCTTGCAGTCCACGTTAATCCGGGCGGCGGCAGACGACTCGGCGGTCCCACTGAACGCCGCAATGAGTTGCCGCCCCGCCTCGTCAACGGCGGGGATATCCGGCTTATATTCCCGCGCCCGCGGGTCTTCGAGAACCATGTCGGCCGGGATGACGATGTCCTTGCCGAAGTTGTCTTCGCTCGGACCGAACATCGCGTTGAGCACCAGCGCCGTAAAGAGTATGACGAAGCCTGCCACGAGACCCGCGCTCGCGAGCAAGAACACCAACAAGGTCTGCAAGCCGCGCCTCCAGCCGCGGGTCGCGAACTGATAGGGAGAAGCCGCCAACGCAAACAGGATGGCCAATCCGAGCATAACCAACAGCGCAACGCTGAGATATTCGTTGCTCAGGAGCACGTCCTGCAACGCGAAAGCCGCCCCGGCAGCGAGCATTACAACAGAGGGGATCCACCAGCTACCCAGCAACACGCGAAAGAACGAGCGAACTCCAGGCATTCCAGCCCCCACGCCCAAAGGCGTGCGATGTGCTGCTCAGGACCCAGTTCGCATTCTCCCATATCCGGGAAAGGCCGCACGGCTCGGCCTGCGAGGACAAGGTAGCGTGGCGCGGCAGGCTCGTCAATATTTTACCGCCGGCGATGGGAGGCGAGGGCCACCCGGAAATGCTGCGGCTGAGAACAAGAGAGGAGCTCACACAAAGCCGCGAAGGCGAGAATAAGCAAGCGCCTTATTTTGTCCAGTTTAGCCGTTTTGGGGATACGCCAGTTGCGGTGATAAAAAGCCAGCCGACCTTCCGATGGGAAGTTGGGGAACCAACCATCGGGGGAGGTCGGCATGGACATCGCAACTGTGGTATCGGAGTTTGACCGGATGCTTCTGCAACTTTCCAGTGTCTTCACGGCCCCGACCGCCGAGACCTTTCGGCAACTGGTGGTCGGCTGGTTGCTGACGCCGGGGCCGGGACCGG
>Ga0315277_10004126_pt1 | contig 19481 bp, 10 predicted proteins | sample YL17G05_15_MG_FD_203695 | JGI IMG/M metagenome (GOLD analysis project Ga0315277, IMG submission 203695) | Sediment microbial communities from Yellowstone Lake, YNP, Wyoming, USA - YL17G05_15 | ecosystem: Environmental > Aquatic > Freshwater > Lake > Sediment | place: USA: Wyoming | collected... | reverse complement strand
CCCCTCTTTGCCCTCCGGGCCAGAGGCCCTATGGGCCGGCGGCTAAAGAGGGGGGTAAAGTTTCCTCCTTAGAAAAAGCCTGCCTGCCCCGCCCTCGGTCGGGACCGGGGCCAGTAGGCAGGGGGGATGAAGGGGGATTTATTCCACAAGGAGCCTACCATCTTTCATTCTCATGACCCGATCCGCCATCGCTGCTCCTTCCGGGCTGTGGGTGACGAGGAGTATGGTTTTCCCTTGTTCGTTCCTCAGCCGGCGTAGAATTTCCAGGACCTGTCTTCCAGAGGCCGAATCGAGATTGCCAGTTGGTTCATCGGCCAGGATAAGATCCGGATCGTTGATCAGGGCGCGGCAGATGGCCACCCGCTGCATCTCTCCACCCGAAAGTTCATGGGGCTTATGATGCCTCCTCTGGTAGAGGTCCATTTCGTTAAGAAGGTGATCGATTTTTTCACGCAATGAATTGGTCCCTTCCTTTAAGAGATGAGGAAGGGCAATATTTTCTTCAAGGGTCAGGATGGGGAGAAGGTTAAAGAATTGAAAGATGATGCCGACCCGGTCTCTCCGAAAGAGAGTCAACCGTTGGTCCTCCATCCGGGAAATGTCCTCACCATCGACTATCACCTGGCCTTCATCTGGAGAATCCAGCCCTCCAATCATATTGATCAGCGTGGACTTTCCACAGCCGCTTTTGCCCGTGATAGCTAAAAACTCATTCCTCGAGATTTTTAAGTTGACACGGTCAAGGGCAACCACTGGATTGTCCCCTTGGCGATACGTTTTTGTGACGTTCATTAATTTGATGAAATGATTTTCCATTATAATAAAAAAGAGCAGAGGATAAATTTCCCTGCTCTTTTTATATATAGGGGGGAATAGTAAATTGTCAACCAGGAATTAAGATTTTTTAATCTTGACTGTATTTCTTTAAATGTTTAACGAGGATGATTAGCATTAAAGGAATGATCGCTCCGACAACGGCAACAGCCCCTCCTACAATATAAATACTTGGACCTATATCTTCGACGGTTCTAACGACTTGCATAATGGCAACCGATACCATGGCTGCCAGGATGCACATCAAGATAATGATACTCACTATGTTAGCGGCACTTAATTTGATATTCATGGCTCCCTCCTTTGTTTAAGAGATGAAAGAAATGAATGTTTCACTTGTGTCTAATCTAATGGATAGCCTATCTATTAAAATCAGAATTTCTGTTAACCTTATTTCTTCACAGCCACTGGCTCAAAACCCGGAACCATGACTTCTTCTTCAACCCTCTTCTCCTTCTTTAAGGTCATAGTGACCGTAGTTCCGATAAAGCTGAAGAAGAGAATCGCGGCTGGAATCAACTGTAGAAGAACGATCACCGCTCCAATGGCCACAAAGACCCAGAGTGCGGCCCCGGCCTCTTTCAGCTCAACAGATCGAGCAAATGCTGGAGTGGCAAGAAGCGCCATCACTACTCCCATTATTCCTGCTTTTAACATTTCTCTTTTTTTCATGATTTGTTCCTCCCCTCTGTGGATTTTATTGACTTCACACTCTATTCTGCATACTCAATGCCAACGTTAACATCAGGGGGAAGAAATCTTTTAATTAATTGATTTTATTTATGTTTTCGCAATATAAGTTTGAATCAAAAAATTTGTTCTATCCACATATGTATTTTTTAGTTATACATATGGAAGGGCTCGTCGAGGCGTAATTTTAGTAACTAATTGAAATCTCAATATAATAAGTGAATAAATAAAATATACTTTTTGATCGTTTTTATATTCACCCTATTTGGTTTCCTTATGTAACCTTCAAGTGCTAATAAATGGGGATGCAATGCGCTTTATTTCGTAGGTTCGATGACGTATTTCCCTAATCGTATTTATGAAATGGACCACTGAGCCAGATCAATTTTAATTGTAACCCCTCAGAAGCTGTGAAAAAATTGGCGGACTGTGGCTCGGCCCACAGGGTTGGGTGTCTTGTCCAAGCTTTAGAAGGCGGGTCATTAGATGTTATGGGTAACCTTCGTTTTCGGTAAGATAGCGTTATGACCCAGGTTTAGACAGAGTAGTTTAATCTCAGAGGTTCCGCCCTAAAGCTACTCCAATCCACTCAACCCTGTGGGCCGGAACGATGCCGATTCTGAGAATGTAATTTTTTCACACCTTCTCAGTTACGGAGTGGTATTTGACCCAATAGGGTCGGAAGGTTCTCCCTCCAAAACCTTGTAAAGCGATCATGGAGGTCATGCAAATCGGTCATCCTGCCATTTGCATGGTGCTTTTAGGAAACGAACCTATGTAGTTCAACGGATAGAGGTTTCGCTTCAAGGTTTTTACAGAAGAACCTCCCGACCCTTTTCTCTCTTTAACTGAGGGGTAACTTTTAATTTTTGAAAAGAGTTGACGGTATGAAAGGATTAAATTTATAATTAAAAAAAACCTTGGGGGATTTCTATGTGGGACTATACGGAGAAAGTGAAAGACCACTTCTTAAATCCGAGGAATGTAGGAGAGGTTGAAAATCCGGACGGCATCGGCGAGGTGGGATCCCTTGCCTGCGGGGATGCTTTAAGGCTCAGTATTAAACTGGATGAGAAGAAAAGGATCAGAGATGCGAAGTTTAAGACCTTCGGCTGTGCCAGTGCCATTGCCTCATCCTCTGCCCTGACGGAGATCATTAAAGGAATGACGCTCGAAGAAGCAGAAAAGGTCACCAATCAGGACATTGCCAACTATTTAGGAGGACTACCTGAGGAGAAGATGCACTGCTCCGTGATGGGAAGGGAGGCCCTTCAGGCGGCCATTGCTAATTTTCGGGGTCAGGAGGTCACGAAAGAGGACTATGAGATTGTATGTAAGTGTTTTGGCGTCACGGATAAGGACATCGAAAGAGCGATCAAGGAGAATGATCTAAGGACGGTTGAGCAGGTGACTTACTACACGAAGGCCGGAGGGGGATGCGCGCAGTGTCATCCAAAGATTGAGGCCATCATTGAAAGGGTGAGGAAGGAGATGGAGAGAGAAAGTCCTCCTCCTAAACCCGACAAGAGGAAGTTGACCAACATTCAGAAGATCAAACTAATTGAGGAGACACTGGGAAGGGAGATCGTCCCGGCATTGAAGGCGGATGGAGGGGATATCGATCTGATCGATGTGGATGGGAGCAAGGTTTATGTCGCATTGAGGGGAAAATGTTCTTTTTGCCCCAGCTCGGAATTTACATTGAAACAATATGTCGAATCGAAATTGAAGGAGTTCGTCAGCGACGATATCGTCGTGGAGGAGGTCAAACCGTGAAGACTGTTTATGTGGATAATAATGCGACGACCCGGGTGGCGCCTGAAGTGTTGGAGGTGATGTTGCCTTACTTCTCGGAATTTTATGGGAATCCCTCCAGCATGCATTTGTTCGGGGGACAGGTGCAGAAGAAGGTGAATGAGGCGAGGGAGCAGGTCGCCGATTTTTTAGGGGCGGAGCCCTCTGAGATCATCTTTACGAGTTGCGGGACCGAGAGCGATAATACGGCCATATTGGGAACGCTCGACTCCTATCCTGAAAAGCGCCATTTCATCACCTCCCGTGTGGAACACCCTGCCGTGATGAATGTCTCTTCCCATTTGAGCCGGAAAGGATACAGGACAACAGAGATTTCGGTGGATCGTGAGGGGAGGTTGGACCTCGATGAGCTGAAGGAATCGATTGCGAACGAGACCGCTCTCGTCTCCATCATGTATGCCAACAATGAGACCGGCGTGCTCTTCCCCATCGAAGAGATTGGTGAGATTGTGAAGTCGAGTGGAATTCCTTTTCATACCGATGGGGTCCAGGCGGCCGGTAAGATTCCTCTCAATATGAAGAAATCGACGGTGGATCTGCTCTCCCTCTCAGGCCATAAACTCCATGCACCGAAAGGGGTCGGAGTCCTTTATATCCGGAAAGGAACCAAATTTTCTCCCTTTATGATCGGCGGCCATCAGGAAAAAGGCAGAAGGGGAGGGACCGAAAATGTTCCCTATATCATCGGTCTTGGAAAGGCATGCGAACTGGGAAAGAAGCATCTCGGAGAGGAGAATACGAGGGTCAGGGCATTGAGAGATTATCTCGAGGCAAAAATTCTGGAGAAGGTCCCGAATACCCTGGTCAATGGAGACCGGAACAATCGTCTTCCTAATACCCTGAACGTCAGTTTTGAATATGTGGAGGGAGAATCGATCCTTCTATTGCTTTCCGATCTGGGCATCTGCGCCTCTTCGGGCTCTGCCTGCACCTCAGGTTCACTCGAACCTTCTCATGTTCTCAGGGCGATGGGCGTTCCCTTTACAGCGGCCCACGGTTCCATCCGCTTCAGCCTCTCCATCTATAATACCAAAGAAGAGATGGACTACATCATTGAACATCTCCCGCCCATCATCCAGAGGTTGAGGGACATCTCCCCCTTCTGGAAAGACTATCTGAAGACCCAGGGGAAGGGATAATTATTAAGTCCTTTCTTACAAATTTTGTTGGATTGATAAGTAGTTTAAATACTTATTCTTAGTGTTTAAACTACTCAACCCGGGACAAAACCTTCCTGTGGTTAGACCAACCGGCACAAACACTTTCTATTTCCCCTTGATTTGACGATGAATATCTGCTTTCCTCCCTTTTCAGGGATGTTTATAGGGAAAGCGCCTCCATTGGAAGATCTCTTCATGTTAATATCCCCGAACCAGCTCACTCCCCGGGTAAACAATACTTTTCCCCATTTGCCTCAGGGATTCTTAACATCGGCAAGAAACTTACAAGGGGCACCTGACATAACCCACCCCCACCTCTTCCGATAATAGCTGCCCAAGACAATTCAGCAGCGTCTCTCTTTCTTCCTGCTATACGTAACATATAATGAAGGGCTTTGATTTGTTTTTCATACCGATGCCTTTTGAAAATAGCATATAGTGGCAAGATATTCACATATAAGAGATTAACAACACATTTGGATATCACTCTACCATAAGATATCTCTTCCCCTTACTTTAGAAATGTAGTATGTTAAGGCAAAATTAGAAAATGATTCCATTGCTAGCCTTTTTTACAGGTAAAAAAATTGGGACTTGACCCGTAGGTCCATTTGTTTAATTCTGGACAAATGAATGATTGAAGAAAAAACATGATTCGTTTTCTACGTCTGACACCTGACCTTCTCAACGCCTGGTTGGTCGATCAAGATCTTACGAATGCCCACGGGCGCTACCGACTCAGGGTTTGGCGAGAGAATCGGGCGGGTTTGGCTTTGATCCGGGGTGAACTGCTCGCCTATGTTAACGAGGCCCATGATGACGCGCGCAGGCGCATCCGACGCGGCTTTGAAGACCATCTCTCGCCTTTCCGTGACCCCCCGAATGATCCTGCAGCCAAATTATCCCGCTCTGCTTCATCGGGTGACCCTGCAAGGCTATTTTGGCGAGACGCTCGCCGTCATGGCTGTCGAGCATTGGGGTGCGCATGGCCATATGGATTGGGTCGTGCCTGCCTTTCTGTTCCGCTTACACGATCAGGAGTTCCAGCACCTCGAATCGATCAATGAACGTTTGGCAGCGGGCGAAGCTTATGACCCCGACCGGACCACGGAGCAACGGCCCGGGCGCACGGGCGATGACGGATTGGCCTTTCGCATCAGCGGCGAGAACACCGTCACCGACGTCCTGACGATCGAGGCTAAGTGCCTGGCTCGAAACAATACCGCTAAGATCGAAGAAGCCCATCAGAAGCTCTCGGCGGGAGGGTTACGGCCGTCGGGTGTCCGCGAGCTCATCAATCTCCTGAATGAGTATGACACGCCCGAAGCTCAGGCATGCCAGGAAGCGCTGGTCAAGCTCTGGCGGGACGGCTATCGAGTCGCGGTACGGCTTGATGGAGTCTGCTACGCGTGCGGGCAGATTCCCACCCAGGTTGGACGCGTTGCTTGGATGCCCGCCAACGCGCCCCATCCCGCCTATACTGCGGGCCGAAGACTCGAAGGTATGGAATTCCAGTTTGAGGATCTGGCCGCCATCGTTGACACGCTCTATCGAGGAGTTTGAGATGCCTAACGTGGCCACCACCGAGATTGCGCGTCAAATCCGTCACACCTTGGCGGGCAGCGCGCTAACCGAACGACAGGCCAAGCTTTACAGCCAGCGCCTTCGTCGCGACATGGGTCGGGAGGGCTTGGCGAGCTTCGTGCCTGGTGACGTCGACACCTATGTCGATGAGGCCATGCTGCTGCTTCAGTGCGGCTTCCTTGAGCGCGGCGCCGACCCCGCGGGCGGTTGGCGTAACAGCATCAAACGGGCGGCGGAGATTCTGGAGTGGCTGTCTCAGGCAAGTCTTAAGCCGCCCGGGGCCCCTTTACATCTCCTCGCCGCGGCCGCGTACCAGCTTGCCGACTATCCCGCCATGGCGCTCGGCCACCTTCGCCAAGCGCCGGGCGATCAGCCCTTTTCGGTTCTGCTACGAGAATTCCTTCGTGCCAACTTCCCGGCCACGCTCGAGGCGACGCGTGATTTTTGGCGGGATCACCACTCCATGAACACGGCGGGCCGCATCGACCCAGCAGATTTGACGACACACACGTTTCAACATGTGGTTATGTGTATCGGCACTGTTTGCGCCTATCTGCGGACGGGTAAAGACGGCAATACGGAACGCGCGCTGATCAAGGTGGAGAAACTCGCGTCGAGCTTTCTGTACAGCCGGGATCCTTACTCGTACCTGCTTGCCCAGCTCACTGCTGCAACCTGTCGCCGGTTCGTCGAAGCTTCTCTTTGGCCGCAGGTCAACCGGCTCCGAGAGGTCTCCAGCCACGCCGCAGGCGCGGCGTTGATTCTGTTCGCCCGGGCTGCCTTCGCTAACCGCCGAGCCCTCGTCTGGCCCGCACAAGTCGCCGGCATCGAACGCCTACGCGAGAACTCCTCGTTCGTGCTCTGTACTCCCACCGGCTCCGGAAAAACTGCTGTCGCCACTCTAGCCGTGGTGCAGGGTCTGTTTGCCGATCTGCCTGAAGACGCGTCCGGCGTCGCCGGTGCTGGTCCCGGAAATCTCATCTTGTACATGGTGCCGTCGCGTGCACTCGCAGCCGAAATCGAAGGTCGACTCGCACAGGATCTGAAGGGGATTGCCAGCGAGCCCGTCGTCGTGACCGGTCTCTACGGCGGGGTCGATTGGGGGCCGACTGACGTTTGGATTCAGACAGATCGGGCGACTATCGTCATCTGCACGTTCGAGAAGGCCGACGCGCTGCTCCGGTACCTCGGCGTCCTGTTCCTACGCCGGGTTCGTCTTGTCGTTATCGACGAGGCGCACATGGTCGAGCAGGATAAGGCTCGAATCGCCGGACTCGAAGATGGCTCATCCCGTGCGTTCCGTCTCGAGCAGTTGGGCGCCCGGCTACTTCGGGCCCGGAATGATTACGGCTTCCAAGTTCTCGCGCTTTCGGCGGTGGCCGCGCGCGCTGCCCCCGCCTTGGCTCGATGGATCACTGGCATGCCTGACGCCTCTCCGACCACATCGTCCTATCGTAGCACCCGGCAGATGCTTGGCCGGCTGGAGGTCAGCGCCGCCGGCCATTACGCCATCCGCTACGATCTCATGGACGGTCGATCGCTGAAGTTCGACGATGAACGCCGGGCTGACACGCCCTTCGTCCTCAATCCATTTCCCTCGTTGCCCGGAGGCATCGCGGCCGAAGAAGGACGCGAGGTGCGCATGCGAGCCCCGACCCTATGGGCCGCCCTGCAACTCGCTGCCGAACGCCCCGACGGCTCGACCCCTTCGGTCCTGATCTCGTTGACACAAAATGTCGAAACGTTCTCGGCAAAATGCGCGAACCTGATGGAAGGATGGCCGGAGAATACGCTGCCCAATTATCGGGCCATCAACGAGGGCGATGATCTGTGGACCCGCTGCCTAGCCAGCGCTGCGGACTACTTCACCGTTGACTCCGTGGAATACCGACTGCTGCAGCGAGGGATTGCCTTGCATCACGGAAAAATGCCCGGGCTCTTAGCCAGGCGGCTTAAGAACGTGATCGATCGCGGCTATGTGCGCGTCATCATCGCGACCTCCACACTTTCTGAGGGCGTTAATATTCCAGTCAACTTCCTGCTAATCCCCAACGTCTGTCGCGGACCGAACGTTCTCAGCCTGCAAGAATTTAGCAATCTGATCGGTCGTGCTGGGCGGCCCGGGGTCGCAACTGAAGGCAGCGCGCTTGTGGTGCTTCCCGAGAAAACTGTAACACGCTATCGACGTTTCAGACAGAAACCAGATCGCCAATGGGACGGTTACGAACGATTGGTCGCTGAGATCGAGCAGACGACCGCTGCCGCCGGAGAAGGTACGCCGCAGGACGAGGCGTCGAGCCCGCTCGCGCATTTACTCCGCGCACTTGAGGCCGCATGGGCCGAAGTTACGGGTGGTGGCAGTCCCGACGAATTCGAAACGTGGCTTGAACAAACGGCGGTCGTGGGCGTTGCTGACGACGCTAGCCCAGTCTACAAGTACTTGGACTCGCTCGACGCTTTCCTAATCGCCTCGCTCCAGGAGGTCGAGGAACTCCGTCACAGTGAACTCACGCCCGCCCAAGTTGAGGCGGAGCTTACGACGATTTGGCGCCGGACATACGCCTTCGCCGCGGCTAGAGAGGAAGCGAGACTCGTCAGGATCTGGCTTGCGCGAGGACGTGCAATAAAGGTTCAGTATCCGGACTCGGCCCAGCGGCGGCGAATCTATAAGACAAGCTTATCGCCGCGTTCGGCGACGAGTCTCTTGGACCTCGCCGAAGCCGTTCGTGCCAAGCTTCAGGACGGCGTAGGTTATGCGCGATGGGCGACCGAGGAACGCTTCACCTTCGTTCGCGACGTTCTCATGCTCTTATCGCAGGTGCCGTCTTTCCGGATCGCAACCACCCTCGGACGTCGACGGGATTTCCAGGAGTGGCCAAGGCTGCTACGCTGGTGGTTGGCCAAGGCCACCTTGCTGGTCCAACCCGCGCCGAGGGAGATCACTACTTGGTATGAGTTTGTGGCTCAGAATTTCATCTACCGCGGCGCCTGGGGGCTTGGCAGCATCATGGGCCTTCTACTGGATGGAGCTGAGGGGCCGCACCAGATCCGAGCGCTGGAGATTGGAGACTGGCCCCGAAGCGGCCTTCCTTGGATCGCCTTCTGGATGAAGGAGCTGATTACCTGGGGGACGCTTGACCCTGTCGCTGCCTTTCTGCTTGCCCGTGGCGACGCCGTTGACCGGCCGGGAGCCGAAGCGGAGGCACGCAACTACTACGAGGGCTTGCCTCAAAACGTCGATCCCAACGACGTGCTCGACCCGCGTCAGATAAGAGATTGGGTTGGTTCACGGCGGGTTCGCCGCGAAGAGGCTTTCCCTGTCACGGAGTTCGCAATCGAGGCCGTGCTGGTACGACCTGCAGCCGACTACTCGATGGTACGTTTTTCGGTCACGTCGATTGACGTTGTCGATGGCCTGATCTGGATTGACCCCGCTGGTTACACAGTCGCACGAAGTGAAAAACCTCATGACTGGCCGGAGGACCCTTCAAATTTCGAGTTTGAGTTGGACGTCTCACAAACAAGAATCCTGGGCACCGCTTACCTCCGACACTACTAGGCGATGACACCGTTCTCCGAATCACCCGCCGCGTCAGGCGGAATGACAGAGATCGATGCAATCTCTGTGCACTAAGCAGTGGTCTAACAACCACCTGCATTGAACGTTGCTCCATGCCCTCCGGTGAACCCTATGCATCTCACATTCATACCCCAATCCTTGATTCATGAACACCTAATCACTCAACCGCTTGCAAGGTGAAATCAATGACCAAGAAGCCGAAATCTTGTTGAACGCACATATCTGCTAAAAGGTGCAGTTTTTCAAGCTCCAAAAAACTACGGTTTGGACATAATATTGCTTGATTTTACTTGAGAAGAGGGTAAGGTCTTGAGGTCCTCATCCCTCTTCCGATTCATTAACCATAAAGATTGTCAATCCACCTCATCGCCTCAACATCACTCACCGTCCCAAGATACCTCTGAGTGGTGGATAGATTTGCATGTCTGAGAATCACTTTGCTGACAATTTCTATCGGCACTCCTGATCGAGAAGCGTAGGTCGCTGCATGTCTCCTCAGGTCATGCGGCTTCAAATGGATCCCGACCACCTTTCCTGCTTTATTCACAACTTCTCTCCCGGCCGTATAGGATATCGGGAATATTCGCTGATCAGACCCAATCCCTTTCCTGGTTATGTATTCCTTGAGGCGGTCCGCAATCTTCTGAGGGATAAAGACAATTTCCTGTTCTTTTCCACTTTTGGGGGTTCTGAGCGTGAGCTTTCTATCCTCGATGTCAATGGGTGTCAATTTCAACACTTCACCAATCCTCATTCCACCCCGGGCCATCAGTTCAAGTATCAACCGGTTTCTGGGTTTGATCGTACGAAAGATGACTTCATCCACGACTTCCTTTTCGAGAATAGTCCAGCGGGTGAACCCAGGGGATCGAAAGGACTTTTTTAGCATAGGGGTATCGCATAGGCTTCTGAAATTGGGATCGAGGTTTTGAGTGATGAAGTTGAAGAAAGAGGTCAGTTGGGAGTACCGGGTCCTCTTGGTTGCCTGTTTGGTGTCCTGATTGATTTGAGTGAGGAAAGAGAGAATCTCCTCTGGGGTTAGGGAGATGAGGTCTCTTTCACCAAATTGGGTGGTCAGTTTGGAAAGGATCGACTGATAGGTTTTGATGGTGTTTTTTTTGAATGAAGATTGTGATACTCCAGCCAACAACGGATACCCTGAGAGACTTTCATGATACACCTCCTTGGATGGATTTTCTTTAATCTTATTATTTCGTTAACAAATCTACAATAATTTCCTTACAGAGAAGGACTTCTTTTTGGGCAAGCTATCCAGGGGGTAGAATTCAATACTCTTCATACCATCTCATTTGTTTCTTTGCGCCTCTACTTTGTAATTGGGATTTGACAGTCTTGAACAAAAGATTTAGATTATTTTTTGTAACAAAGAATTAAATACCTCTGTCAGAGCGATGAGATCAGCACATCTGATGCCCCAACATTCGGGTCCCACAGAAATCGTTAAGCAGATGTTGGCTTTGAAAGAAAAGGTATGAAGCAAGTTGCTACTCCCAAACAGACGGCAGGCGGTGGTTATGCCTTCGAAGACAAGGTAGTTGGGTATTATCTTGCTTGGATGCTGACTGGATCACCTCCATTTGCACGGGCCCATGGACGCATAGATCGCATCGACTGCCAAGTAGGTGTGGATGGTTGGCTGTTGGACGATCTACTTCTGACACTGACCCACGGAGGTCAAGAGCACCGCTATGCATTTTCAATCAAGAGCAATATCCAATTTTCTAAGGGATTGGCTCCGCGGGAGTTCGTCGAAACAGCTTGGTCCCTCTTTCTGAATGAGGGGTCTAGAGTCTTTGACCGAAACGTCGACTTTATGGGAATTATCTGTGTCCCTCATCCAGACCCCCCTAAGGTGGCAATCCAAAGTCTTTTTCGGAAAGCGCGGCACCAGACCTCAGAACAACTTGCTTCACGCATCGTTGTCAAAGGTTATGCTTCAGAGGAAGAACGTAGCCTGTTCAAATCCTTTAACTGTCCCTCAGAGCTTGCAACTAAATACGGTATGAATAGTCAGTCTACAGGCGAAATGCTGAAGAGAACGTCCGTGGTCGAACTCGATTTTGAGAATCCGGACTCCGACACAGAGGCAATGGCCATTTTTTTCTGCCGTGACTTAGTGGCAGACAAAACCTATGAGACTGCGAGAAGACTCTGGGAAGCGATCTGTCGGATCGCACAGAGGATCAGGACGTCTGGTGGTGGATGCACAAGGGAAGAGCTTTTCGCGGAGATCAGATCCCATTTCGAGCTAAGGGATCTACCGGATTTCTCTCCAGACTGGGAACATTTGCAGGCTTGGTGCGATGCTGAAATTGAAGCCATTCCAGATCTTGTGGGTGGCATGGCGCGGGTTGACCGTGATGATGCAGTTTCGAATGCCCTAAACGCCGTTCATGATTCCCGGTTTGTGGCCCTTATCGGTGCGTCAGGCACTGGTAAAACAGTTATTGCCAAATGGGCCACAGAGGAATTCTCCGTCACAGGTCATATCCTGTGGTTCAAGGGAGGGCGGCTCCGCGCGGGTTATGTCGAGGCATTTGCTACCCATCATGGATTACATCATCCTTTAAGAGCAGTCCTCTCAAACGGGAAACATGTGTCTGGCCTTGTCATCATCGACGGTGCCGAGAGATTGGTTGAGGAAGATGACTTCAAGGAGGCCATCCTTTTATTACACCTCTTGGAAATGGACCAACCCGGGAGCGTCTGGCGCATTTTAATCACATGTCGGGCAGAGGAATGGGAACGAGTCCAACTCGAACTCACGCGTCATTTCGGTCATCGAATGGATTGGAAACCCGTTCGTCTCTCTTCCCCGAGCTTCGAAAATCTCCACCCAGTATGGAAAACCTTCCCGGCGCTGAGAACCTTGGCGGTGCGCCCTCACCTCACGGAAGCGATGTGTAACCCGAAAATCCTCGACCTTCTGGCTGTAGCGATTCAGTCAGGTCACGACCTTGCGGGGCGATCATGGGTAGGCGAATCCGATATGATTCGATGGTATTGGCAAAGCATTGTCCGCAATGGAGCTAAAGGGGCTGCCCGTGCGGTCCTGCTGCAGAAGATTGGAGAACGGGAGGCTGATAACGGGCAGTTTGAGCTTCCAGAAGGAGATTTCTCCACAGATGAGTTGTCTTTGATTTCTGAATCACGTGAGGTTCTACTTGTTGATAGTGAACACGGAACGGTCAGCTTTTCACACGACCTAATTGCAGACTGGGCACGTTTTCACGCAACTATCTCCCATGAACATGAGTTGGAAACGTATTTGAAAAGCCGCTTGTCGAATCCTCATTGGCATCGCGCTATTCGTCTTCATGGGGTCGCATTGCTTGATTCTGATACAACAGCAAGGAAGTGGCAGGAGGCACTGGAAAGAATACCGGTCGCCCGCGATTTGCTTCTGGAAGCTCTAATATTTGCTGGTGACTCTCAGCAACTCCTTGAGAGGTCTTGGCCCGTCCTGGTGGAAAAGAATGGCAAGCTACTGCGTTATCTTCTCAAAAGATTCCAACATGTTGCCACGATTCCTAATCCTGAGTACATGACCTTGGCTCGTCAAATGCAAGCGAGCAACATTGAGGCCCGGACATGGGAACGGCTTCCCCTTTGGATGTATTGGCTCGGGATGCTCCAATGCCTTGCGAACCACGTGGATGAAGTAGTGCAATACTCGCCTATCGAAACTAGCTCCCTCGCTCGTACCTGGTTGCGTTACACCCCTCGCGATTGGCCCGGTAGAGAACAGGCTGCAGGTCTGGCTCTCGCGGTGGGATGGAAAGAATTCCGAACGCATCGCTACAGTCACCGTTCTGAAGATGATGCCCAACTTCCTTACAAAGCGGTATTGGAAGCATTCCAGGACAAACCCGAAGAAGTCCGAGACCTTGTATTGAAAGCTGCCGCACGAAGAGAATCAACAGAAGGAGACGGTGAGGCATTCAAGTATTATAAACCGCCTGGTACTATTACTCACATTGACTCAATAATTTATGGAGGCGATCGGGTTACCTTAGAGCCATGGACTGACGGACCTCTATATCGGGTTGACGAGAGCTTCCGCAGAGCTTGCCTGGAAACAGATGCACTCAGGGGAATAATGAAGGAGGATCCCGAACTGGCCAAAGAAATTATTTTGGCCTTGCTAATCCAGGTCCGCCCTCCCAGAATGGATCTCGATTACCACGATTCAATGGAACTTATTGATCGAGAGGTGGGGTTGGAACACGACGGCTTGTTTTTCCCTCGCTTCTATACCCGTGGGCCATTCTTGCTTTTCCTTCGGGTTAATCTTGAACCTGCAATGGAAACCATCATCCGATTGGTCGACTTTGCAACGGAACGATGGATGGAGGTTCGGTACGAAGCTGAGGCCCGGAATGCCGGTATCGACTTGCCTCTAACAAACGGCATTAAGCGTTTCATAGGCGATGGTCAGGTGTATCACTGGTATCACGCTACCGTTGGTTCAGATATTGTCACTTCAGCCTTGATGGCCGTTGAGAAGTGGCTATACGTAAGCATTGACAACAAAAAGCCAATTGAGCGCTCAATTTCATTGATTCTGGAGAAGGCACAGTCATTGGCATTCATCGGAATTCTCTCCGAAGTGGGCCGTTATTCACCGGATCTGTTGGCCGGGCCTCTTCGTCCACTGCTGCTCGTGCCAGATACCTATTATTTTGAGACCTTATTCATGATTCAAGGTGGTCACAGCTTTGGTACACCAGCTTCGCTTTTTGAAGGTGAATGGTTTTGGAATATGGCTAGGGAGTGGGACACAATGGAACACAGGCGCCGTCGCTTGATTGATATAGCTGCCTATCTTTTTTATGGTCATAAGGAGACGCAGCAAGCGCTTCTTACAGCGCGTGAAAATTGGCAGGAAAAGGTTAAAGAAGGTAGTGAACAGTGGACAAAACACACACGGACACTCATGGCCTCTTTCGATCAAAAGAACTGGAAGGAAATCAGACTTTCTGATGGATCCAAGAGGCTTGTGTTCCAGGAACCCAATTATCTTCAGCCACCACCCGAAAAAATTGAGAGAAGCAGCAAGCATATGTTGCTCCTCTCACGGCCCATGGAATGCCGGAAGATGTTGGATGAAAAATCCCCGTTGCCCGAAGACAAGATTGCAGATTTCCTTGACCAGGCAAAAGCGCTTTTGAAGTTTGAACCCGATGACCCAGATATAATGCAAATTGCACCCCCAGCTAATGCTGTTTGCGGCAGCATCGCTGTTCTATTACTTCTCCACCGTCAATGGCTGCGTGAGCATCCAGAGGACGAATCATGGTGTGTCAACAAATTGGAGGAGATCCTTGCAAATCCTCCACCGTGGCATCAGATGGATCTTCCTGAATCAGTTGGAAATTACACTTGGGAACATTTTGCATGCGATGTTGCTCCTATCTTGTGGGCGGAGAATCCTAGGGATTCAAAATGGCGCATGATAGTTGGCAATCTTGTCATGGCAAAGCATTACATGGCTACCGGCATCCTCGTTAATCGTGCTTTTGAAAATCGCCGAGCCCTTGGCAAGTCATTTTGGGAGCTCGTGCATTTTGTCCTCGACTGGGCAGTGGTGCGATATGACCTCGAAGCATCCCGTTTCTCCAGGGAAAAGGAAGAGGTTGATATGTCCGGCTGGAAGCGAAAGGTACAAAGATTCGCCCAGGGAAAATACTCCAGTGAACTTCCTGCCTGGGGAACTCAGAGCTTCGATGCCGGAAAACTGAGGTGGTCTGACCAATCAAGGTATTATGGGAAAGAAGGCAAGAATCTGTTGTATCGTATCCCAAAAATTGATAGGGAGCAGATTCGTCATACCTTTGCTTCAGTGTTTTTTCCGAATCAGGCGATCAATTCTGAGGAAAGGACCCGTTTCACTCAATTCTGGGGGCAGGCGCTCATCACGTGTTTAGCATTGACGCGATTTTTCGAAAAAGAAGGCAATGAAGTGAACCCTGCTATGACGAAAGCCGGATTGCCGTTTGACTTCGACAGGTGGCTCCTAAAACGGCTATCTATCGTTGTTTCCCAAATGCAGCCTGATGAAGCCCCAGAGCAGTACTGGCAACCGATTCTGAATTTGGGGCCAAGAGCCGAGCACTGGATCGAGCCATTCGTGGACTCCTGGTTCATGGACGCCAAGAGGGTGACTGACAGAGATCGTTTCGTGCAGTACTGGCAACAGATGCTAGATTTCTGTCTGTCTGCTCAATCTTGGACTGCCTTTGGTACCCCTTTTTCGCATAATCTCCCTTCGCTCTGGCTGTCCTTGCTTGGATTGCCCCGATTCATAACCAGTTTGTGGGTGGAGGAGGACAAGGAAATTATCGGGGCAATGCAGTGCTACTTTGTCAAGATTGCTCCAAGTGTTCTTGAATCCGCACATACCGCGGTCCGCCTTGTCTCTTGGTTGAGTGAACTAGCGGCCGAACCTGTGCGGCTCCAAATGTTAAAACCTCTCTACTTAAAAGGTCAGGGTGCATCCGACTACTGGTGGAAAGAGCGACACTTGACTTCAGTTGTCGCCCGCTATCTCAACGTAATCTGGGACAAGCACCGTAGAGATCTTACTTCTGATGCCACATTGAAAAGGCAGTTCCAAGAACTCCTGCACGCCACTGCGGCAAGGCATGAACCCCTCGCGTTAGAGCTTCAATCACGAATAGCATCTCGTTAGGTGAGCTTGGGTAATCCTTGCTCTTGAGGAATAAGGCTTAGCTGGCTAGACCGCAGCTTTGTACGTATATTTCTGAGTGTCAACATTTTAGCCTGCATTCTGTCGATTAAATTTCGGTCAGCATTGTTAAGGCTTTCAGCCATAATAGGGGAAGACCCGGATGATTGCGATTTCTGCTATAGATCTTCTGTTTTCATATCATTGAAAATGTTTCGGTATGATTTTCAACTATTCAATTTGAGTTCCTAATTTCCATCCGTAGTCGTTGAACACTAAAATCATTCAAGGCCAAGATTCGTAGGTGCAGTTGACGGGGAGATTAATAAAATCTCAGTAGTAAAAACTGGGGTTTTTTCTTCCTTACCCTACAATTAACGTAGTGATTTAAGGTCCCTTATATTTTATACCAGATTGACATCAAATTTTGTTTTTCATATATTCAGGTAACTCTCAAACATGTTTTCATGAAATCGGTTGGGGAGGAGCGATGGAGATCCGCGGACTTTCTGCACTGGTGACAGGTGGTTCTGGTTTCATCGGAGGCCGTTTGGCGGAACGGCTTGCCACTGAAGATGGAGTGCGCGTCCGCGCCATGGTTCGAAATGTGAAGAAAGCGGAGCGACTGCAAAAACTTCCATTGGAGATCGTTCAAGCAAATCTCCTTGACTTGCCATCGTTACGTGATGCAGTCAACGGATGCGATCTTGTATTTCATTGTGCCGCCCTGGTCCGGGAGACCGGAGACCGGAATGAATTCTTTCGAACCAATGTTGAGGGCACGGAAAACATTCTCAAAGCCTCGAGCGAAGCCGGAGTCAAAAAATTCATCCACTTCAGCAGTGTGGCCGTGTATGGGATGAATCCGCCGGACCGAACGGATGAAACCACAGCCTACCAACCGTGCGGGAATCTCTATTGCGACACAAAGATTGCCGCGGAGAAGGTGGTATGGGCCGCTCATCAGGAGGGAAAACTTCCCGTTGTCGTTATTCAACCTGCCAATGTGTATGGCCCGCATTCCAACCCGTGGACCATTCGTCCCATCAAACTGATCCATTCAGACCAGATGATTCTCATCAACGGAGGGAGAGGACTCTGCAACTATGTCTATATCGATAATCTCATCGATGCGACACTGGTAGCAGCCAAACGCGATCCATCCGTGGGACAAGCCTATTTGGTCAGCGACGGGAATGCAGTGATGTGGAAGGAATTCTTCGGATACTATGCACAGATGGCCGGAAAGCCTAAAATTAGATCCGTGCCTGAGGGGCTTGGAAGGGCCATTGCGTTAGGCATGGAAATAGCATCAAAAATTACCGGCAAACCGCCGAAAATCACACGCGAAGCCGTCAACTATCTAACTCGCCAAGCGCGGTTCAGCATTGAGAAGGCAAGACGTGAGTTGGGCTATCAACCGCGATTTTCTTTAGAAGAGGGGATGAAACTGACCGAGCAGTGGTTGAAAGAAGCGGGATACCTTCCTAAGGTTTAGAAGGTTTGGATCTTCCTCCCCTTCCTTATTAATACAAACGCAATTAATTTATTGTCATTCCCAAATTCGAGATTCCGAAATCGATAGATCCTGAATCAAGTTCGTGACCTGGTTCGGAATGACAGACTTTTTCTTGTCATGCTGAACTCGTTTCAGCATCTCATTTAATGCGTTTGAATTAGATAATTTTATGCAATCCTAAGGTTAACTCCGTAAACGTCCTACCCAATATTCGCATGATAACTTTGGAGGGAGCGGACGCCGCCCTTTCCCTGCCTGGATGCGGCAATCCCTTTGGCAGCCGCGATGGCCGCGGCTAAGGTGGTGATATAAGGTATTTTGTATCTAATCGCTGTCTTTCGTATATAGGAGTCGTCCTCCTTGCTGAGCTTATCACTGGGCGTATTGATGACGAGGTGAATCTCTTTATTTTTAATCCCATCGACAATATTGGGGCGTCCTTCATGCATCTTGAGAATTTTTTCTGACTCAATGCCGTGTTCAGCCAGGAATCGGTGAGTCCCATTAGTCGCCTTTATTTTAAAACCCAGTCTGAAAAATTCCTGGGCGACTTCAAGGACCGCCGGCCTCTCCCTATTGGAAACCGTAATTAGAACCGTTCCTTCAGAGGGAAGAAGTTGCTGGGCTGCCTCCTCGGCTTTATAAAAAGCAAGACCAAATGAGTCTGCCATTCCTAATACTTCTCCGGTGGAGCGCATCTCAGGCCCCAGAAGGGGATCCACTTCCGGGAACATATTGAAAGGGAAGACTGACTCTTTGACACCAAAGTGTCTGATGAATTTCGGTTTGAGATTAAGAGAATTCAATTTTTTACCAACCATGACCTGAGTGGCCAGACGTGCCATCGGAATGTTACAGACCTTCGAAACGATGGGGACGGTACGAGAGGCACGGGGGTTCGCTTCCAAGACATAAACTCGATCTTTGGCAATGGCATACTGAATATTCATCAAACCAACCACCTTGAGCTCTATGGCGATCTTTTTCGTATATTCGTAAATGGTATCCAGATGCTTGGGAGGGATGCTGATCGGTGGGATGACACAGGCAGAATCCCCTGAATGGATGCCGGCCAGTTCAATATGTTCCATCACCGCTGGCACAAAAGCATCGCTCCCATCAGAAATTGCATCCGCCTCGGTCTCGATGGCGTTTTCTAAAAATTTGTCAATCAGGATAGGCCGTTCCGGCGTCACGCCCACAGCCGCAGCCACATATTGTTTGAGCATTCCCTCATCGAGGACCACTTCCATGCCACGCCCGCCAAGGACATAGGAGGGTCTAACCATCAAGGGATAGCCGATTCTCTCAGCCACCCGGAGAGCTTCCTTTAAGTTGCTGGCCATACCGGATTCAGGCATTGGGATATTGAGTTTAGCCATCATCTTTCGGAAGCGGTCCCGGTCCTCTGCCAAATCAATTGTTTCCGGTGAGGTCCCAATAATCTTCACTCCTGCCTGGGCCAGTTCATTTGCAATATTGAGTGGGGTCTGACCTCCAAACTGAACAATGACCCCTTCGGGTTTTTCTTTTTCGTAGATGCTTAAAACATCTTCAACCGTAAGAGGTTCAAAATAGAGTTTGTCGGAA
>Ga0315277_10004125_pt1 | contig 19484 bp, 16 predicted proteins | sample YL17G05_15_MG_FD_203695 | JGI IMG/M metagenome (GOLD analysis project Ga0315277, IMG submission 203695) | Sediment microbial communities from Yellowstone Lake, YNP, Wyoming, USA - YL17G05_15 | ecosystem: Environmental > Aquatic > Freshwater > Lake > Sediment | place: USA: Wyoming | collected... | reverse complement strand
CATATTCTATGACCATCCTGACCAATGATGCTTTGTTCGGTGTTCGTGACCCCCTTGGTGTACGCCCTCTCTGCCTGGGGACGATTAATGGCGGTTGGGTTATTGCCTCAGAGAGTTGTGCTCTTGACCATATCGGCGCCAGCTTTGTCCGGGAAATTCATCCCGGCGAAATTGTCGCTATTAGTGAGAATGGCATTGAGAGCCACCGGGAAGAAGCGGGACGGAGTGGAGTGTGCATATTTGAGTATATTTACTTTGCTCGTCCGGATAGCGTTATTAACGGTCGTCTGCTTTACCCAGCCCGGCAGGCCATGGGAGAGGGACTGGCTGAGGAACATCCGGTCGCTGCTGATCTGGTTATGGGTGTGCCTGATTCAGCGACGGCGGCGGGCATCGGCTATTCTCGCTGGTCAAATATACCCCTGTGCGAAGGACTGATGAAGAACCGCTATGTTGGACGGACCTTTATCGAGCCCGACCAGCGGATTAGAGACCTTGGTGTTAAACTGAAGTTTAATCCTTTACCTCAGATGCTGGATGGCAAGCGCTTGGTAGTGATTGATGATAGCATCGTCCGCGGCACGACTACTCCCCAGGTGGTGAAATTGCTAAGAAGGGCCGGGGCTAAGGAGGTGCACATGCGTATCTGCGCTCCGCCAATTCGCTACCCCTGTTTCTTCGGTGTTGATATGGCTACCCGCTGGGAGCTGATTGCGGCTCAGAAGACTGTACCTGAAATTAGAGATTTTATTGGCGCTGATTCATTGGGCTACCTGAGCATCGATGGTCTGGTTAAAGCGGTGGCTTTACCCAGGGATATTTTTTGTCTGGCCTGTTTCACCGGTGATTATCCCATACCGGTGCAGCTTGAGATGGACAAACTGGCATTGGAGAATCTTGCGGCTGACCGTACGGGTCTTTTGGACTAAACGTCAGCGGCGAATCACAGCCTTTTGCAATTTTGGCAAGGTTCTAAGGCCAGGTTATCTGTTTTATTATCTCCATTCGGCGTGCTATTATTGTGCTGCTAGAGCCGCAGCCTGTTCAATACAATGGCTCAAAGGATAGTACATTCACGGCACACAAAGGAGGTTGAATAGATGGGCTTCTTCGCTATACTGGCGGCAATACCGGGTTTCTTCTTGAGTTCCCTCATTTTGATGGCTCTGTGGGGTGTTATTGCTCCTAACTTCGACATTAAGAATATCGATTATCCTATGGCTATGCTGATAACCATCACTCTCTGGCTGGCTGTGGCACCACTGTTAGCCGTGGCCCGCAGAGGCAGAAGATGGGACAGGCCCGTTTCGGACTGATTTGACTTGTATCCGAGGAGGTGACGGCAATCAAAGGGACTTATGCTAAGGCTGGTGTTAACATAACTCGTTCATCTCGAGCAAAAGAGTTGATAGCTGAGCATGCTCGGTCTACTTACCAGGATGGGGTGCTTAGTGGTGTTGGCTTCTTTGGCGGACTCTTCGAGCTTAAAGGGTACCAGCACCCGGTCCTGGTGTCCAGTGTTGACGGCGTCGGTACCAAGCTAAAGATTGCCGCGGCTCTGGGCCGGCATAATACCATTGGCATTGATATTGTTAATCACTGCGTTAATGATATTCTCACCTGTGGTGCTGAGCCGCTCTTCTTTCTGGACTATATTGCTATGGGCAAACTGGTGCCGGAGCAGGTGGCAGCCATCGTTCAAGGGCTGGTCGCGGCCTGCCGCGAGGTTGGCTGTGCGCTTATTGGTGGTGAAACTGCCGAGATGCCCGGGCTATATTCTGGTGAGGACTATGACCTGGTAGGTTTCATTATCGGCGTGGTAGAAAAAGAAAAGATTATCATGGGTAAGTCAATTGCTGTTGGCGATACTATTGTCGGCTTACCCTCCAGCGGACTTCATACCAACGGTTATTCACTGGTGCGTAAGATTTTCAGTGAGTCGCCATCGGTGCTTAATACCCATTACCCGGAACTGGGGCGGACCCTGGGCGAGGCACTTCTGGAGCCCCACCGCGGTTACTATCATCAGTTGAAGCCGTTACTGCCACTGATTAAGGGCATGGCACATATCACCGGCGGTGGCTTGATTGATAATGTGCCGCGAGTCCTGCCCCGTGGTGTCGCCGCCCAATTCCGTAGCAGAGCGTGGACGGTACCGCCGATTTTTCAGCTAATTCAGAAGCAGGGTAATATTGACCGTAATGAGATGTACCATGTGTTCAATATGGGTATTGGCATGGTGCTTATCTGCTCACCTCAGGATGCTGAACAGCTCACCCGGGCCCTGCCTCAGGCTAAAGCCATTGGCGAGATTGTAAAGAAGGTGGGGAAGACAAGGGTAATCATAGATTGAGCTGTGTGAGGCAGGGGAGGCGGATGCAGTACGACGATATTATTGAAAGACTGAAAACGCTATCCAATCCTGACGCAGTGAGCGGTATGGCGCGTTTCGGGATTAGCTCTGAAAATACGTACGGGGTATCTTTACCGGACCTCAGGAAGATAGCCAGGGAAACAGGTAAAGACCATGCTTTAGCGCTGCGACTCTGGGCGTCGGGCGTCCATGAAGCCCGGATTCTTGCCGGTATGGTTGACCGTCCAGAAAGTGTAACCGAAGCGCAGATGGAAAGCTGGGTTAAGGACTTCGACTCCTGGGATGTTTGCGACCAGTGCTGCAGCAACCTCTTTGACAAGACCAAATTCGCCTACAAAAAAGCAGCGGAGTGGACTCAGAGAAAAGAAGAGTTTGTTAAGAGGGCCGGCTTTGTGCTCATGGCGGCACTGGCGGTCCATGACAAGAAAGCCGCCGATGAAGAGTTCCTGAAGTTCCTGCCCATAGTGAAAAGGGAGTCTACGGATGACAGGAACTTCGTTAAGAAGGCGGTCAACTGGGCCTTAAGGCAAATTGGGAAGCGGAATCTCAATCTGAATGCGGCGGCGGTTAAAGTAGCCAGGGAGATTCAGCAGATTGACTCACGGAGTGCCCGGTGGATTGCCTCTGACGCAATCCGCGAGCTGACCAGTGAGGCGGTCCAAAGCAGGCTGAGGGTGAACTAACATAGAAAATAGATTGGAGGTCTTATGCGAGCCATTATCAGTGTGTCCGACAAAGCGGGTGTAACTAATTTTGCCGAAGGACTGAGCCGGCTGGGTTTTGAGGTGTTCAGTACCGGTGGCACCAAGAAGGCGCTGGCGGAAGCCGGCGTGCCGGTCAAGAGTGTCTCTGACATTACCGGGTTCCCTGAGATTCTTGATGGTAGGGTCAAGACTTTGCATCCGGCGGTTCATGGCGGTATCTTGGCCCGGCGTGACCTTGCCGCGCATATGGCTGAGCTGGCCAGGAACAAAATTGAGACTATTGAACTGGTGGCAGTCAATCTCTATCCCTTTGTCCAGACGGTATCCAAAGATGGTGTCACCATTGAAGATGCGTTGGAAAATATTGATATCGGCGGACCAACCATGATTCGAGCGGCAGCCAAAAACTTTCCCGGTGTCATTGTGGTGGTGGACCCTGCCGATTATCAGCCTGTTTTAGAGAAGCTGAGCAAGGGAAAAGTTGACCTGGCTGAGCGTAAACGGCTGGCGCAGAAGGCTTTTCAGCATGTTGCCGTCTATGATACGGCTATTTCGCAGTACCTGTGGCGAGACATGGAGGGCTTTCCCGATGATATGACCATAGCTATGAAGAAGCGCTACGGGCTCCGCTACGGCGAAAATCCGCACCAGCAGGCTGCTTTCTACGCTGAGCAGAGAGTGAGCGCTGCCAAGGAGGATAACGGCATCACCTGGGCGCGGGTGTTATGGGGCAAGGAGCTTTCATTTAACAACATATTGGATGCTGATGCCGCCTGGGGTGTGGCCGTTGACTTTGCCGCACCGACCGTTGCCATTATCAAGCACACTAATCCCTGTGGTCTGGCAAGTCATAATGACATCGCTGAGGCTTACCGTCGGGCGCTCAGTGGCGACCCGGTGGCTGCTTTCGGTGGCATTGTAGCTTCAAACCGGGCTATCAATGTGGCGGCGGCGCAGGAGATAAGCAAGACCTTTTATGAGATAGTCATTGCTCCCGGGTATGAGGTTGAGGCTCTGGAGATAATGAAGCGGAAGAAGGACCTTCGCATCCTTGACGCTGACCTGCCACCCGACTATGGTAAAACTCCGGTGGGCTATCTGGATTTCCGCAAAGTAAAGGGTGGCTTTCTGGTGCAGAGCTCCGATTCGCTTCCTGAGGGCAGCGTCGATTTGAAAGTGGTAACCAGGCGTAAGCCAACTGAGGCCGAAGTGAAAGACCTGCTTTTTGCCTGGCGAGCAGCGAAGCATGTAAAATCAAACGCTATTGTACTGGCTAAAGGCAAGACACTTTTGGGAATGGGAGCGGGGCAGCCCAGCCGAATTATCAGTGCCCAGATAGCCATAGAGAAGGCCGGAGATAAAACAAAAGGCAGCGTTCTGGCTTCGGACGCGATGTTCCCATTCCCGGATGTGGTCGAAGCGGCCGCGGCGGCTGGAGTAACGGCGATTATCCAGCCTGGCGGCTCAATCAGGGATGAAGATTCAATTAAGTCTGCCGATAAGCACAACATAGCCATGGTCTTCACCGGCGTGAGACATTTCAGACATTGAGATAGGGGGGTCAATCATGGGGAATGTTGTCTTGGTAATAGATATGACGAAGGCTTTCATGGAGAAGGGTCACGCCCTCTACTGTGGGGGTGACGCCCGTAAGATAATTCCAAACATACAGTATCTCCTGACGCGAGAACTCAAAGGAGGGGCCAAAGTACTGTTTCTTAATGACAACCATGACCCGGACGACCTTGAATTCAAGATGTTCCCGCCCCACGCCATTGCCGGGACTCCCGAAACTGAAGTCATACCCGAGCTAGCCAAATATATGGGTGAGATAATACCAAAGAAACGTTACAGCGCTTTCTATGGTACTGTCCTTGGAGAGAGGCTAGCTCAACTTAAACCCGGCAAGGTGATAATTACTGGTGTCTGTACCGATATCTGCGTTTGTCATACCACGGCCGATGCCAGAGACCGCGATTACAATGTAGCGATTCCTGTTGACTGTGTCGCCAGCTTTGATGAAGCGGCACATAAGTTTGCTCTGGTACACATGGAAAAGGTGCTGGGAGCCAAATTAACTTCTAGTAGGGGGTGATGGTGATGCCGACCAAATTTGAACCCTCGGAGGCGGTACTATCTGGAGATACGGCTGATATCTACTTTGCCCGCACGGTAGAGATATTGCGTAAGGAAGGACTTGACCCGGTGGCTACCATGGAAGTATTTCCCAGTCGGGCGGGGATACTTTGTGGCATAGAGGAGGTCAAAGCCCTGCTGGCTAGGGTTCTACCCGAGGATAGCCGTGAGGTATGGGCTTTAGCCGAGAGTGAGATAATGGACAGAAAAGAAGTAATGTTACGCATAACCGCTCCTTATCAAAGTTACGGGCTGTATGAGACTGCCTATTGTGGAATTCTCGCTCATTGCAGTGGCTGGGCAACAGCCGCCAAAGAGTGTGTGGAAGCCGCTCAAGGGATACCTATCATCAGCTTTGGCGCCCGTCATGTTCATCCCTCGGTAGCTGGAGTAATGGAATATGCCGCTATTGTTGGCGGCTGTGTCGGCTGCTCCAGTGTGATTGGCGCTAGGCTGGCCGGCGTTCAAGCAAGGGGGACTATGCCTCATGCGCTGATAATAGTCATCGGTGATACAGTTAGAGCAACCCTGGCCTTTGACAAACATATGCCGCCTGAGCTGCCTCGTGTCTCCCTGGTTGATACCTTTAAGGATGAGGTTGAGGAAAGTGTGCGGGTGGCTCAGGCGCTGGGAGAGAAACTTAATAGCGTGCGACTGGATACTCCCATTGAGAGGGGCAGAGTTACTGCTGACCTGGTCAAGGAAGTAAGAGCCGGGCTGGATTTAGCTGGCTTCAAGCATGTCGGGATTTTTGCTAGCGGTGGCATTGACCCGGAGCGCATCAGATACTTTATTGAGAATGGGGCTCCGATTGATGGCTTTGGCATAGGTAGTTATATTAGTGGGGCCAAGCCTATTGATTTTACTGCTGACCTGCACCAGGTTGATGGTAGACCAATTGCGAAGAGGGGTAGGCTTCCGGGTATAACCCCTAATCCCAGGCTCAAGCGAATACTGTAAAAATTGTTATCTCAAGCTTCGTGGTCTCTGAAGATTAGCTCCGTTCAAACTTGAGGCGTAGAATCCGACTTGTATTACTGGTGACTTTTACCCGCTCGTCTATGCGCCAGCCGGCAACCCACACTATTTGTTTGGGCGAGCAGACAACGGGAATTCGCTGGCGCCAGGCACGGGGAATTCTGGCATCAATCATGAATTCGCCCAGCTTCTTGGGCTGGCTCAGTCCTAATGGCTGAAACCGGTCACCAGAGGCCCGACTTCGCGCAACCAGTTTATCACCAGTCTCATCGAAATCGAGGAAGGCAGTAAAGTTATCGTTCTTTTCTGCCATCTGTTCCCGGCTAGCAACGGTTGCTGCCACATGCCAGCCGGGCAACGAAGTCTCGCCGGGCAAATTCAATGGAAACTCGCCTTCCAGCGCAGGGAAGGGAGACAAAGGCGCCGTTTCTGGTGCCAGAAAATACCTGTCGTAGTCTATGGTGAAGACCAGGCCTCCGGGCAGACTGATTCTTCTGCCTGCGGGTTTAGTCAGGACAGCCATTATTCCATCAATATGACGGGTCTCTATATCTTTAAGCGTGCCCAGTAGCTTTTCTATGGCGGTACGGAGCAGGTGCCGTTTAAGAGCTGGAGGTAACTCAAGGAAACTGCCCTTGTCCAGGATAATCCTGTCTTCCTGCTCCTGGACGATTTGAATCCATAGCTTGGCAGCCTCGCTATCCAGGAAGGCAAGGTCATCTTTCGCTATTTGGGCCGTCCGGAGCAGAGCATCGGCTATTTGCGGGTTATAGCTCCTGAGTTCCGGCAAGAGCTGGTGCCGTACCCTGTTTCTCAGTAGAGAGAGTGACAGATTGGAGGCGTCAAGTCGGGGGCTGAGTTTATGGTCATGGCAGTAGGTAGCTGTTTCCTCCCGGCGTACCCGTAATAACGGCCTTATTACAGTGACGCTATTTTTATCCCCTTTCAGCCGCCATTCTGTTCTTGGTTGGAGTCCGCGGAGTCCGTTGATTCCTGTTCCCCGAATCATGTGTAGAAGAATAGTCTCGATATGGTCGTCAATGGTATGCCCAACGGCTACCTGGCTGGCTCCAGCCGACTTGGCAACCTTAGCCAGGAAGTCGTAGCGGACCTCACGAGCCGCCTCTTCCAGGGAAATATGGTGCTGAATTTGATATGACTTTACATCATGTCCCTCAATAGTAGCCGGGATGCCAAGCTGGTGGGCTAAATCGGAGACATACCGGGCGTCGGCATCAGATTCAGTGCCCCGGAGTTGATGGTTCAGATGGGCCGCATGCAGCACTATGCCCAGCTCGCGGTGTAAATTAAACAGGAGATGGAGCAAACATACTGAGTCTGGACCGCCGGATACCGCTACCAGGAGCGTTTGCTGACCTGATATCAGATGATGGTCCCTAATGAAGTTCAGTACCCGCTGTTCCAGAGTTTCCTGTTTTCTTTCCCTCTTCACCATCTGTTTTGCTTGTTCCCAGGAGAAGTTTAGTGCGGTGCATAGACCGGGGATGGTCAGGGAAGCCAAGGGCGGCGGTAACCTGCTCCGGTCTTCCCGAGCCACTGGTGTCACAACGTAGCTTCATGCCAAGGGTGCAACACGGGGCATGGTAATCAATAAGCCACAAGTTGTCTATCAAAGCCCTCAGGTCATAGCTCCGTATGCCGGTATCTCTCCGGTGCTGCCACGGCAAGCGCTCAGCCGAGAGTAAAGAGCGGAGCCCTGCCTCAATCTCTTCTTGCCCTTTTTCGGTTTCGACCTCAACCCGGTATTCAGCATAGCTGACCTGCGATTGTAGCGAGGGTTGGGTCGGGGTTATGGCATACACCTGCAATATTTTTATGCCGGCAGGTAGCTGCTGGCTGACGGCTGAGGTGAACCAGTGTGGAGACACCCATTTGCTACAGACTATGTCCATTAGCTCACCTTCGCTGGTTACCCCTATGGCAAGGGGTACAGCCAGTGATATTCTGGGGTGAGGATTGAACCCTTCCGAGTAGGCAAGCGGCACTCCCGCCCGCCGTAGCGCCCTCTGCCACAGTCTTATTATATCCAGGTGAGAGATGAACTTCACTTCTTCTCCACGGCAAAATCTAATTCGCAGGCGTTGCATGTCTTTCCTTGGTCAGTAGGATTTCCTCGATTTTCATTCCACGCATTTTGGTTATTACCATTTTCAAACCCTTGTACTTTAGCTGCTCACCCTGCCTCGGTATGCGGCCCAGAAGATTGAGCACAAAACCGGCCACTGTTTCATAATCACCCTCGGGTAGCTCCAGGCCCATCTCTGCGTTTACTTCCTCAATACGCATACTGCCGTCAATCTGGTAGGTATATTCATCAATTATCTCATAATCCTTTTGCGCCGCACCCAGTTCGTCCCCTACCGGACCGACTATTTCTTCTACCAAGCGGCTGAGGCTGACTATACCAGCGGTGCCGCCGTATTCATCTACGACCACTGCCATGTGGTAGTTATTATCCCGCATCTCGGCAAAGAGTTCACTGATGCGCTTGGTCTCAGGGGTAAAGTAGGCCGGGCGAATCAGGTCATCAATGCTGTCGTCCTTGGCAGTACCCTTAGACAGGGCCATTAGCGCATCCTTTATCGAAAGAATACCAATTACATTATCCATGTTTTCCTGATACACGGGGACGCGTGACACGGGAGATTTTGCATAGAGTGCAAGAAAGTCAGCTATCTTGGAGCCTTGCTCTATAGCTATCACTTCTGGCCTTGGTATCATGACCTCAGACGCCGGCCGGTCGCCAAAGTCAAAGACCCGGTGCAGCATTTTGGCTTCCGATTCTTCCACGGTGCCATCTCTGCGTCCCACCGAAATCATGGTGCGAATTTCCTCCTCGCTAATTAGAGAACGGGGCAATGGTTTGCTTCCGAGAACCATGGTGAATCTGGTGGTTATCCAGCTTAGCGCGACTACAAAGGGGGTAAATAACCGGGATATTGCCATTATTGGCCCCACGTACAGCAGAGATAGCTTCACAGCGTGATGTACCGCTATCGTCTTAGGGGTAGTCTCGGCAAATATCAAAAGTACCACCGTCACCGCGATGGTGGCGATTAAAAGGCCGCTCTGTCCCCATATGGCTACTGCCATGGTAGTGCCCAGGGCGGCGGCAGCCGCATTAACGAGATTATTACCCAGCAGGACGGTAGATAGGAACTTATCCGGTCGCTGCGTAATGGCGGCAACCTGTTTTGCCCCCTTTACTCTGGTGCTGGCCATCTGTTCAACCCTGATCCGCTGTAGTGACATGAAGGCCGTTTCTGAACTGCTAAAAAAGGCAGACAGGACAAGACAAATGAGCAAAAGTACTAGATATAGTATGTTAATACTGGACATATGGTTACCCTTTTCTTATACCGCTGATGCCGATTGCCTCTCTTTGGTTACCTGAATTCTTTCAATTCTTTGCCCGTGTGCTTCGGTTACCTCCAGCCTCAATCCTTTGTACCTCAACCGTTCACCGGCTTTTGGTACATGCCCCAAAAGACCGAGCACGAAGCCGGCCACCGTTTCATAGTCACCCTCGGGTAGTCCGAGGCCCATCTCTGCGTTTACTTCCTCGATGCGCATACTGCCGTCAATATGGAAAGTGTCCTCATTAATTACCTCGTACTCCTTCTCCACAGTTGCTAGCTCATCCCCTACCGGACCGACAATTTCTTCCACCAGGCCGGTCAGGCTGACTATACCAGCGGTGCCGCCGTATTCATCTACGACTACTGCCATCCGGTAGTTTTTATCTTGCATCTCGGCAAAGAGTTCACTGATGCGCTTGGTCACCGGAGTAAAATAGGCCGGGCGAATCAGGTCGTCAATAGTGCTCTCGTTGTTGACCGTGCCCTTAGCCAGAGCCATGAGCACGTCCTTTATCGAAAGAATGCCGACCGCATTATCCATATTCTCCTGATACACGGGGAAGCGGGACAGAGGAGTTTTGGCGTAGAGTGCGAGAAACTCGGCTATTCTGGAGCCTCGCTCTATAGCTACTACCTCTGGCCTCGGAACCATGACTTCCCTGACAGGCCGGTCGCCAAAGTCAAAGACCCGGTGCAGCATCTTGGCTTCCGATTCTTCTACAGTCCCCTCTTTATGCCCTACTGAAATCATGGTGCGAATTTCCTCATCGCTGATAAGGGAAAGTGGCAGTGGTGTCCCGCCGATAATCTTGGTGATGCCGAAGGCTATCCAGCTAAGCACGATGACGAAAGGAGTGAGTAACCAGTATATTATCTCTACCGGACGAGCAAACCGTATCGCTACCCTTTCGGCGTAGTGCGCGCCTAAGGTCTTGGGGGTGGCCTCGCCGAATACCAGAAGAACAGCAGTTATTCCCACGGTGGCAATTAGGATGCCCTGTTTTTGCCAGACAGACACCGCCAGGACGGTGGCTAGTGAGGCTGCCGCCGTATTTACGAAGGTGTTACCAAGCAATATCGCAGAGAGGAGCTTCTCCGGACGTTCGATTAGTCTGGCTACCCGTCGGGCACCTTTGACCTCGGTTGCCACCAGGTGCTCTACCCGGTACCTTTGCAAAGAAATAAAGGCAGTCTCCGAGCTGGAAAAGAAGCTGGATAATGCAATACAGACTACCAGGAGTACCAGATATAGAATTTGAGTGCCAGACATTAGATTTATCTCGCTATCTATTAGTCATCTTAACATTGGCTAATAATAGTGTCAAAGAGCATGAATTATTTGCTCTTCAAACACGTATGCTATAATCCATGAGATATGAAAGTTCTTGGAATTGAGACCTCTTGCGATGAAACGGCAGCGGCAGTTGTAGCCGATGGGGTTAGCATTCTGTCTAATAAGATTGCTTCGCAGGTAGAAATCCATGCTCGTTATGGGGGCATTGTTCCCGAGGTGGCTTCCCGCCAGCACATTCTGGCTATTATTCCCATTATTGAACAGGCTATGGCTCAAGCTGAGGTGAGCTGGGGTGATCTGGAGGGCATTGCCGTTACCATAGGGCCTGGCCTAGCTGGCTCGCTGTTAGTGGGAGTAAATGTGGCTAAATCTATTGCTCTGGCGCGTGATTTGCCCATCACCGGAGTCAATCACCTTGAGGGCCACATCTACGCTAACTGGCTGGGCAGTGCTAGCCCTCTCTTCCCGCTGGTAGCTCTGATTGTGTCGGGCGGGCATAGTGACCTGGTTTTGATGAAAGGTCACGGGGACTACGTGATGCTGGGACGCACACGGGATGATGCCGCCGGTGAGGCTTTTGATAAGGCAGCCAGGATACTGCAACTGGGTTATCCCGGTGGCCCAGCCATTGACCAGACAGCAAGGAAAGGCACGGCTCTGGTCAAGATGGCCCGTGCCTGGCTGAAGGGAACGAATGACTTTAGTTTCAGCGGCGTCAAGACCGAGTTGCTGCGCCTGGTAGAATCCGGGAAGGTCTCGCTATCAGCCAGCGGGGATGGCGGGCTTATCACGGTGGCTGATGCCGCCGCCAGCTTTCAGGAAGCGGTAATAGAAGTCCTGGTTACCAAGACTATTGAGGCGGCCAGGGAGTGCCGGGTGCGCCAGATTCTATTGGCTGGTGGCGTAGCATCAAACCAGTTGCTCCGTCGCCGACTGCAGGAAAATTCGACCATTCCAGTTTTGATTCCCCAGCCTGAGTTATGTACCGATAATGCCGCTATGATTGCCGCCTGCGGTTACTACCGTTTTCGGGGCGGCCGGGTAGATGGCCTGGACCTGGATGTGGTTCCCGGTCTCAAGCTGGCTTAGATAGAGATGGAATGACGCGATAGTCTTAGAAGGGGGACGGCTTATGAAGAGGTTGACTTTGGAGGACTGGGAGAAAAAATACATTGTCGGACCGATAGAGCGGTTTGACCAGAAGAATGAAATGTTTAAGAGGCCTTTTTGGGACGCCGAACTTCGTGAATTAAAGAGAAAGGCTCTCGGGATAGTCGAGCCCAGGGACCGGGCTGGTTATTGTCTTCCAGAAGTTGCCCTGGCTGACGCTGCCTGGCATTTGGAGCACGGGTTTGCTCAGGGCATCGTTATCGGTCAGACGGGGCTTTTCTCCTGGGATAGTAAGTCCAAAGGGATAGATAAGATGCCCGAGGGATTGAAAATAAAAGATACGGAGCCCGAGCGGCTAACCAGGGATGTCAAGAAGGTAGCCACATATTTTGGCGCCGACCTTGTCGGTGTCTGCCGATTAGACCAGCGGTGGCTGTACTCTAGCTCCTTTAATTTTTTCAGTCGTGAGTCTATACCGGTGGAGATATCTGAGGAATATCAGTACGTAATAGCGTTAGCTCACGAGATGGACTATGATTTGATTAGATATGCCCCGACTGATATCGGTGATGCTGGTACCGGGATGGGATATTCCAAGATGGCCTTCACCGCTGGCCTGTTAGCCAGGTTTATCAGAGATTTGGGTTATAAGGCTATACCCTGTGGCAATGATACCGCTTTAAGTGTGCCTATCGCCATGCAGGCCGGGCTTGGGGAGCTTGCCCGGAACGGTCTGCTGGTTACCAGAGAGTATGGTCCCAGAATAAGGCTAAGCAAGGTATTTACAAACTTACCGCTGGTAGCTGACCAACCCATTGAGTTTGGTGTCACTGCCTTCTGCTCTAAATGTCTGAAATGTGCTGACTCCTGTCCGAGCCGGGCTATTGTGCGTGGTGAGCGAACCACTAGACCAAATAATATTTCTAATGCCAGTGGCGAGTTGAAATGGCCAGTTGATGGCGAGAAATGCCTCAAATTCTGGGCGGCTAATGGGTGCTCTTGTATCGTATGTATCAGGTCATGTCCTTTTAACAAACATATAAACTGGTTCCACCGGTCAGTAGGGTGGCTGGTTGCTCATGTCCCTTGGGCGGCCCCTCTGTTTGTCAACGTGGATAATCTACTTGGCTACGGTAAGCAGGCAGACGCGGCGCATTTCTGGGACAAGTGGCAACCCGGACGGGCGTTGAGAATTACTCAGAGGTAAGTCTTAGCCGACAGGAACTGCATTTGCCCTGGGTACACAGCGTATTATAGATTTGAATTAGTCCTTGTTGCCGCCGGGCTGAATTGACCCGGCCCCTATCGAGCTTGAGCTGATTTGCCATATGCTGTTCAACGGTATTATTCATCAGCCTGGGGAAGCTATGATAAAGGTGAGTGGATTTCTGCTGAACCTCAGGTCGTGAATTATATTTGCCCCAGGCAAAGGCGAAGGGTAGTATTACATCCACTGCAATTTCAGCCGCCCGGTCCCTGCCCAGTAGACTTTTGGATTTCAATCTGCTCGCTGGGCCAAAATCATAGTGGTCGGTCCAGTAACCTTCGCCGGTAACCTGCAATGCCTCTACTAATCGGTCAGGGTTTGGCGACTCCTTTACCAAATTGGCCATTTCTTCGAGCATACTCCTTTCTTTGTAGCGGAGTATGAGGTAGCTCATGGCCGCCAGGCGGCGGACGGGGTGGTTATTGGGCCTTACCTTGAACAGGTGCCAGACACCAGCGGACATCGGCCCGCTGTGCGCCAGTGTGCTCCATAGCTTTTCTAGCCGGTCCACCCATTCGTCACCCGATTCAATCTCCCGCCCCCCGCTGCTGTGCTGTGAGGGCAGTAGCCCAGCAGTGCCCAGCAGTAGTGCCTGCTGGCGGGCAAGGCATTCTTCATCTGGCATTCCACGTTGGCTCAGGTGCCGCAGGACCCGGAGGGGCAACCGCCGGGCGAGCTCCAGGAAGGGCAGTTTGTTCTTGGCATAACCCAGTGCGACCATTGTACCCTCATAAAGGGACTGGCCCGGGCCGATTTGGCTTATGTCGTTCTGGAACCGGTTAGCCTTGGCTAAAAACCGCTCCTCTCCGGCACTATCTATGAACCTTTCTGTAGTACCTGTTCCCGGGTCTTGGTTAGTTTCAAAGCAGGGTATATTTAAAGCGCGGCCGCCTGGATTGGACCATCGGCTAGGTTCTGTGGCATATTGCTGAAGGGCCAGAGTAGGAACTGCCTTTCCATTTTGGAGAGTGATGGTTGTTCTGCTATCGTGCCACATCACAACATGCAGGACTACCCGGTTGTAAGCCGGGTTCCGGTCATGTCCATGGGTGTGCCAGTAGCTGGACTTAACATGAACTTCTATGTCTCCCCTGGTCAGCCCATATCTGGTATTGGCCAGAGCGTCGCAGAAATCGGCACCCAGGTCATCGTTGCTTCTTCCCGGGTATATTATCCGGATTGGCTCACCGTCTTCCGTGGTCAGCTCTCTTCGGTTAAGCAGCAGTTGTTGCCACATTCTAATAACATATCCCTCTGTGATATTACTTATCAACCCTCTCACCTCGACAATACACGTTAGCGTGTACCACAAGGACCAATAAAACGGTCTGGCTGGACCGTTATGCCTATCTAACTGCAGGCGGGTGAATCTCAGTGCACCATCATGCCTGGCGATATTTTGAACAGGACGCTAGTTAATCAGTTTACACGGAAGCGTGTGCGCTGTCAAGGTTATTTTAAAGGGGTGGCTTCATACCGGAACCTGGCTCGTTCGGCCACGAGAGACAGCAGAGTTGCTGAGGCGCCGCGGGGTTGGTACATCCCGGTTTCCCATTCGCTGATTGTCTGCTGGCGGGTACCCAGTGTCTTGGCTAATTCGCGCTGCGTTAACCCTAGATGCTGCCGCAGGGCGTGGATACGTTCGCTATCCCACTGAGGCCGGGTTGCTTTTGGTCTGGCCATGGCTAAATATTACACGATTTAGTGTAAAACTGTCAAAACCGGCAGCGTTATGCAGAGATATAGAGATAATTAGAGTAAAACCAACATTTGATAGAGGAAATTCGCAAAAACACCTTACAAGTTGCTATTATTGACTGTAAATGGTCATGCATTGAGTTGCGGCTTTTCGCTATGTGCGCTATCATTATAGTTTAGCACTCTCGAGTTGAGAGTGCTAATGTATTAATAGGTAGGAGGATTAAAATGGCGGTAAAAATTGAGCCATTGGCTGACCGAGTGGTAGTAAAACCCATCGAAAGGGAGGAAATGACCAAGAGCGGTCTTGTCCTGCCGGACACTGCCAAGGAGAGACCCCAGGAGGGAGAAGTGATAGCGGTCGGTCCGGGAAGATTGACTGATGACGGCAAGAGGATAGCCATGGACCTGAAAGCGGGCGACCGGGTGATTTACGCCAAATATGGCGGCACCGAGATTAAGATAGATGACCAGGAACTGGTGATTCTGCGTGAGAGCGATATTCTGGCAAGAAGGCTAAAATAATAGGTTAGGTTAGGAGGATAAAATGGCGAAACAGATTATATTTGGTGAGGAAGCAAGGCACGCTTTAAAGCGTGGCATCGATGCTTTGGCGGATGCCGTTAAGGTAACCCTAGGACCCAGAGGACGGTGCGTTGGTCTGGACAAAAAGTGGGGTCCGCCTATGGTCATCGATGACGGGGTTACTATTGCTAAAGACATTGAACTTCCCGACCCATTTGAGAACATGGGGGCTCAGATGGTCAAAGAGGCAGCCAGTAAGACCAACGATGCCTGCGGCGATGGTACTACCACCTCTACTGTTCTGGCTCATGCTATTATCACCGAGGGGTTCAAGAACATAGCGGCTGGCGCTGATGCTATGGCGCTAAAGAGGGGCATTGAGAAAGCCACCAGGGCTATTGTTGCTGAGCTTAAGCGGACATCGAGGGAGGTAAAAGGCAAGAGTCAGATTGCCCAGGTAGGCACTATCACGGCAAAAGACCAGGAGATTGGCGATTTAATTGCCGAGGTGATGGAGAAGGTAGGCAAAGATGGCGTTATTACGGTTGAGGAGTCCAAGGGGATAAGGTATGAGACCGATTATGTAGAAGGAATGCAGTTTGACCGTGGCTACATCAGCCCCTATTTCATTACCAATGCCGAGCGCATGGAAACGGTGATTGACGACCCGTATATTCTCATTACCGACAAGAAAATTTCGGCAGTGTCTGATATTCTACCTGCGCTGGAGAAGATACTTCAGGTCTCAAAGAACCTGCTTATTATCGCTGAGGATGTAGAGGGCGAGGCGTTAGCCACCCTGGTAGTTAATAAGCTGAGGGGCACCCTGAACGTTCTGTCAGTTAAAGCTCCTGGTTTTGGCGACAGGCGCAAGGCGATGCTGGAAGATATCGCCATCCTCACCGGTGGCAAGGTCATTTCGGAGGAGGTGGGGCGCAAACTGGACTCGGTCACCGTAGAAGACCTTGGTAAGGCCCGCCGGGTAACGTCTGATAAGGACAAGACCACCATCGTTGAGGGTAAAGGCTCAGATGAGGATATTAAGACCAGAATCAAGCAAATTAAAGCCCAGATAGAGGAGACCACCTCTGATTTTGACCGCGAGAAGCTCCAGGAGAGACAGGCAAAGCTGGTAGGCGGTGTAGCCGTGATTAAGGTAGGAGCTGCCACGGAGGTTGAGCTTAAAGAGCGGAAACATCGGGTTGAAGATGCCCTGTCAGCCACCAGAGCCGCCGTAGAAGAGGGCGTTCTGCCGGGCGGCGGTGTCGCCTTGCTCAATTCTCTCCCGGTCCTGGACAAGCTGGATGTCAGCGGAGACGAGGCTACCGGAGTTAGAGTGGTTAAGAAAGCTATTGAGGAGCCAATCCGCTGGATTGCTACCAACGCCGGTCGCGACGGTTCGGTTATAGTGGATACCGTCAAGAAGAGCCCGCCCGGAGTCGGTTACGATGCCGTGGCGGATGATTTTGGCAGTATGCAGGACAAAGGTATTATCGACCCGACCAAAGTGGTAAGGTCGGCGTTGGAAAATGCGGCCAGCATCGCCAACATGGTACTGATTACTCAGGCGCTGGTTGCAGATATTCCTGAGAAGGAGAAGGCAGCGCCAGCAATGCCGCCGGGCGGCATGGAGTACTAAGACAGGTTTGCTTAAGTGACCTTTCCCCTCCTCCAAATCGGGGGAGGGGATTTTTTTTAGGGGCAAGCCCATATCACAGCGACAGCAGTTCTTTAAGGGGCTCGGCGTTGCCGATGGGGCCGACTAAAGCCAGGCGGAGACGGCTATTGACTATCACCTCCCGGGCTACCTGGGAAAGTTCGTCAGCGGTGATGGCGTTAATAATGGATTCTACCTGCTCAATATCAAGGATGCGCTCCGTAAGAACTTCTTGTCCTCCCATCCAGGCGGCAACATTGCGGCTATCCTCCATCCGCAGCAAGAGACGTCCCTTTGTTAGTTCTTTTGCCTTGGATATTTCAGCTTCAGGGACTGGCTCTTTGAGACTGGCGAGTTGTTCCAGGATAGCCTTGATAGCCGTGGGCAATTTCTTCGGCTCTACTCCGGCGTAAACCGTAACCGAGCCTGAGTCCAAAAAGTGGTCGGCGCTGCTGTGAATGTTATAGGTAAGTCCCAGTTTGTCCCGGATTTCCACAAATAAGCGGCTGCTGGTGCCCTCCCCTAGAACAACGTTAAGCAGGTCAAGGATGAAGCGTTTGGGGTGAAAAAGTGACAGGCCGGGAAGTCCCAGGCAGAGGTGCGCTTGCTCAGTGTCTTTTTCCTCAATGCGTAACTGCTGAGACGTCCGTTCCTTATAAGGTGAGTATCCAGAAGGTTGCCGGCTGCTAGTCCAGTTGCCAAAGGCTTGATTGACAGCGGACACCGTTTCCTGATGCTGGATATTGCCGGCAATGCTGACTACTGTTTTATTAGGTTGGTATTGAGTACTCATGTAGTCAAGCATTTTGGCTCTGGTGATGGCGGCTACCGAGTCCTTGCTGCCAGCAATGTCGCGTCCCAGAGGATGATTAGGCCATAGAAGCTCGTCAATGAGCATCTCCACCAGCTGCGGTGGGTAGTCCCGGCTCATATTAATCTCTTCCATGATAACCTGGCGTTCCTTTTCTATTTCCTCCGGCTCGAATTTGGAATGGAGGAGCATATCTGCCAGCACATCCAGGGCTAGAGGGAATTGGGACTGGGCCACCTTGCACCAGTATAGTGTTAGCTCCTTGTCAGTGCCGCCGTTAAGAATGCCGCCAACACCTTCTATTGCCTCTGAGATTTCTCTGGATGTTGGCCGCTTTTCAGTGCCCTTAAACAGCACGTGCTCAATGAAGTGTGAGACGCCAGCTTCGGCATCAGTCTCGTATCGGGAACCGCTACCTGTGAAGATGCAGATGGATACCGAGCGTGTTTGGGGCATGGCGGCCGTAAGGACGCGTAGGCCATTATCCAGTGTGGTCTTTTGGTACAAAATTTTGCCTCTTTAAGCAGTCTAGGTAATATTGTAGGGTATGCCCGACTGGGTGTCAATTTGAGGGATTTTTATTACCCCATCCCTTGCCCTCAAAGGGCTTGCGTTCAATCACAAAGTATTTTAAAAGGGGGGGGCAATATATACTGCTCCAAAATTCTTATAACTAAGGCGTGAGGTAAATAGCCATAAATTGACTTGGCTACAGGTCACTGCTAACATTAGACCGTGGGAGTTATCAATGGTGGATAGAATTTCTTTATTTCCATTAACCGCCGAGGTGGACCGGCAAGGTCATCTCGTAATCGGTGGCTGTGATATTGTGGCGCTGGCCGGTGAGTTCGGCACGCCTCTCTATCTATTTGACGAATCTACCCTGCGCGGTAAGTGCAAGGAGCTCAAGACTGAGTTTGTCAGTCGCTACAATGATACCGGAATTATTTACGCCAGCAAAGCCTTCTTAAACAGGGCAATGGCAGTGCTACTCATGGAGGAGGGGTTGGGGCTGGATGTAGTCTCAGCCGGAGAACTGAGCATTGCCCAATCGGTTGGTTTCCCTTTAGGCAGAGTCTATTTTCATGGCAGTAATAAGTCAGTCGAGGAAATCAAGGCAGCCCTGGCCTGGCGCGTCGGCCGCATAGTGGTCGATAATCTCTATGAGCTCACTATTTTAAAGGAATTAGCCGCCAGAGATGGCCATAAGGTCGATATATTGCTGCGCATATCTCCTGGTGTTGACCCTCATACTCATACTTATATTGCTACCGGTGCCGTGGATAGCAAGTTTGGCTTACCTTTATCCGGTGCCGAAGAGGCTGTGGCCCAGGCTATGGCGGCCCCTAACTTGAATCTGGTAGGACTGCACTTCCACATCGGCTCGTCAATCCATGAGGTGGAGCCGTATCAAGAGGCTATCGGTATTACCCTCAACTTTGCCGCTGAAATGAGAGAAAAATATAGCTTCGAGCTCAGGGAGTTAGATGTTGGCGGCGGGTTTGCTATCCAGTACAGTCTGGATTCTCCAGTGCCGGCGATTAGTGTCT
>Ga0315277_10004124_pt1 | contig 19490 bp, 19 predicted proteins | sample YL17G05_15_MG_FD_203695 | JGI IMG/M metagenome (GOLD analysis project Ga0315277, IMG submission 203695) | Sediment microbial communities from Yellowstone Lake, YNP, Wyoming, USA - YL17G05_15 | ecosystem: Environmental > Aquatic > Freshwater > Lake > Sediment | place: USA: Wyoming | collected... | reverse complement strand
CCTTTTTCCAGAGAAACTTTGCATTTGGTCAAAAGGTCGTACTCCCTTTTTTCCTCAGGAGATTTTGTGGTCTGGTAGCTTTTTTCTAATTTGACCATCCTTTTCTCGATAGTCTCCAGATCGAGAATAGTCAGGTCCAGGTCGAAACTTTCCATGTCTCTCAATGGATTAATGCTGCCAAGTGGATGGATGATATTCTCATCCCGGAAAAGCCTTATCACATAAGCTAAGGCATCCACTCCCCTTAAATGGAAGAAAAGCTCAGCTTCTTTTTCCTTTTCAGAATGACCTGTCTCTGTAAGTTTGACCATCCCGGCAACATCGATATATTCTATTTCTGCTGGAGTCACCTTCTTGGGATTAAACATCTCTGCTATCTTATGAACCCTTTGATCCGGAACTTTCACCACTGCCCGATTAGGTTCCTTTGAACCGGAATACTCTCCAGTCTTAGCCTGAGCAGAAGTCAGGGCGTTAAAGATAGTTGTTTTTCCCACAAAGGGCAAACCCACAATCCCGATATGCATATTAAACCCTTATCTTCCTTGGCTGATCAGCCTGCATCAAATGTGAGATGTCTCTGAATAGCTCGCAGGGCTGGGAGCCCTGCCTACGAGTGTAAGTGATTTTTCTCGTAGGTCGGGCACCCTGCCCGACATAGTCATCTTTTTTTGAAGTTCCCTATATAACTAAAACTTTATCTCAGCTATACTTTTATAAACGTAATCCGGTCTTCTCTTTTTGTCAAGACTCTTTAAAATCGACCGCTCATACTTACCTGAAAGGACAAAAGCTGTTTTAATTTTCAGCTTCTTAGCACCGACCAGGTCCGAAAGCGGGTCATCGCTAATCATAAGACAATTTTCAGGTTTAGTTTTAAGCCTCCGCAATACATTACGATAGAAATCGATACTCGGTTTACCCATAATAAGACCTCTTTTGCCAGAGGTGTACTCTAAGGCTTTTACGACAGCTCCGACCGAAGGGGCAATCTCACCTTTTGAATCCTTATAAACCTTATTAGAGTGCAGGGCTACCAGATAAGCATCATTTTCAACCAAAGCTCTTGTGGCAACTTTAAGCTTCTGAAAATTTAGCTCCTCATCCAGACCCACAACAACAGCTTGAACTGAACTATCTTCTCTTACCTCAATTCCATCTTCTTCAAGATACTTTTTCAAAGCCTCATTTCCCATCACAAAACAGGATTTTAACTTTTTCTTTTTCAACCATTCCCCTGTAACCTTCATACAGGTATCCAAATTCTCTTCTCCCAAGTCGAAACCTTTATTCCTGAGCAATGAGAGAAGCTCCTCCGGTGAGTGAGTAGTATTATTTGAAACTAAGCTGAACTTTTTACCAAAAGTTTTAACCCTTTGTAACCATTCAACCGCACCTTCCACCGGAGCATAAGACTTATCTTTTACAATCGTCCCTTCAATATCAATTAGGAAACAGTTAATCATAGTAATTGGTGGAACAGGCATCTCGCCTGTTCGTAGCGCGACCCTTTAAGGTTCGCACTACGAAAACCAAAAAGGGAGGTCAGAAAACCTCCCTTAAGAAATCACCGGATCAGAATTACTTCTGGATTTCACCTGGATGGGTCTCAGATTTAGGCTCCTCTTTCTTCTCCTCTTCCTTTGCCTTAGCTTCCTCCTCCTCTTCCTCCTCGGTCTTCTTCTCAAGGAGGTTCTCGTCATCTTTTTTCCTGCGGATGATGATATAGGTCAGGGTCTGTCCGACCGAAAGAGTGGCTAAAGCATAGGAGATGACCACAAAGACTATCAAAATAAAGGTTATCCCGATCAGAAAAGCCGCTATCCCTTTTGACCAGTTCAAGCCTGCTCCCCATCCCGGCTCTGGGACCAGGTATGCAAACCGGATTCCCGGAAAGATGTTGGAGAAGAAATAAAGGATCGAGGAAGGCACAGTCAGATATCCTAAAGCCCCCTCGATTATCTCGGAGAGTTTATCTTTCATCAAAACCCCGACAGACCAGTTAACTAACTGAACTCCCCGGTAGCAGAAATAACCAAAAACGAAAGCTCCTAATTTTGCCAGGAAACCTGAAAGGCCAGAATAGACAAAATACCTCCAGGGCTGGCTCCAGATAGAGGAGAAAAGCTGGACTATGGTCTCAAACACATCCTCTTTAGTCGTGGCAACAATGGCTGGGGTCATAAACAAAGCAATAAAGAAAATGAAAAGAGTATAAGCCATGAAAAGAGCCACTACGAAGATCGGGACTCCGTAGAAAAACCCCAATCCCAACTCGCCTACATAGGGTATCTTTCCCAGAAGCCCGATGACTATGCCGCAGATCACTAAAATTATAACCAGGGCTAAGATCGAGAGGGGGGAGAGAATAACTGTTTTCCAGTTCTTCTTCAGGAATTTGAAGGAGTCCTTGGTGGAATAGAACTCATCTCCTTTAAGCTGCTCGTAGGTAATTTTCGACACCGCGGCGGACGAAAGAAGAAAGATGCAGACAAAGAAAAGACAGCCGATTGCAAATGCCAGCCAGGCAAAAAATCCGGTAAAAGAAAAATCATGCACCGGGAAAAACCCGTAACTTCCCCAGACCTCAGAAAGTCTTTTATTACTTAAAACATAGGCTATATAGGTGAGGATCAAAAACCCCAGATACCCGCAGAGCAACCCTGAGGTCTGGATGAAGAGTTTTTTTCCGGAAAGCGCTAAGCGGGGAGCTCTGAAGATATCCCTGATATCGAAATAGAACTTCTGCACTTAACCTCCTTTTTAAAAGTTAAAAAATGTGTACCTTTCCCTTTTGCCTTTCATAATGCTTACAAGTGTTGAAATATTAATAATTTTTAAACAAGCGTTTGTCAAGGAAAAATATGGTTATCTTACCTATCTGGTAAACTCAAGACAAAAACAGAAATATCTCCTATAAAGCAAAAAATCGAAATTTTTTCTTGCTTAAGCTAAAAAAATCTGTATATTAGCAAAAAACTCGTAGAGGAGTTTTTGTCTCTGATATCTCTTAAAAAAAAATACTTCTTTTACCCTCATTTAAGATATTTGAAATTAGAAGAAAAAGGTTTAGCTGACATGTTCTGGAAGTGAATTTTTGAAATAATTTTCAAAGAAGAAAGGAGGTGAATCTGAATGGAATATCTCATCGATCCAGAGGAGGTTACCACAGTGGGAGTGTGCCCGAAGTATAATCCCTGCACCACCTTCTGCCGGATAAAGCCCTGCTACGGTATCCCGATAATTGAGATCTAAACTCCTCAGAATGGATTTTTCCTCTCTTCCTATGCTAATTAGGAAGAGAGGAAACCTGATAAGTTGCTTTCGTAATCTGCTAGGGTTTTGTAATTGTTAGGTCCAAAGGAGCTACCTTTTAATTGATAGCTCCTGCTTAGTTACTATAGGAAAAGAATCGTATAAAAATATAGATTCTTCAGGAATTCTCAGGATGAGTTCTAAAGAGGGAAAAATTAGGATTCGCGAAAAAAACGATAATCTGAATCAAGAGGAAAGGTCTGTCCAGAAAGAGATCTTGGAATCCTTTCCGGTGAATGTCATCTCTCCGACCGGAACCAGATGTAATAACCGCTGCATTTTCTGCACTGATCGTTCCCCGGAAACTTTGTCTCATTATTCTGACCTTCCTTTTGAGAAATGGGTGAAACTGTCAGAGCCCTTGGAATATGCCACTTCCTTAGGGCTTTATGGCTGGGGAGAGCCTCTATTTAACCCGGATTATGAGAAGATGTTCGATTATGTAGTAGAAAATTTTGAAGGGATAGAGATAAATATCACCACCAACGGTATCTTGATGAACGGCAAATGGACTGAGAAGTTTTCATCTTATGACAGATTGAGCATAAACGTCTCCTTAAATGCTGCAAATGCCGGAACTTATAAGCTTTTATCCGGAAACGACCAGTTCGACAGGATAATTGAGAATATCAGAAGGATAAAAGACTTAGGGGGAAAAAGGGGTAAAGGTTCACCAGAGATAGTCTTATCCTTTGTAGCCATAAAGGAAAACATTGTGGAATTGCCGGATTTTGTAAGATTGGCAGCCAATTTAGGGGTACAAAAAGTTGTTGTCCAGGACCTGATTATTTTACACCAGGGCTTAAGAAGACACTCTTTAACCCCTTATGCTGATTTTGCCAAATCGATCTTCTTGGTGGCTTTGAACCTGGCCAGGGAAGAAGGGATTCTATTAATCCCTTTTGTCCCGGTCTACTTTTTACCTACCGATTCTGAAGCTTTTGTAGAGAATGGAAAGTTAGAAAGAAAAAGCTCAGCCGGATTCTGCCATGAGCCCTGGACATATCTTCGAATCTCCTCTGAGGGTGAGATCAAGCCCTGTTGTTTTTCAGATGAGACTATGGGTAATCTATATGAACAGAAACTGGCTGAGATCTGGAATGGAAAAAAGTATAGATATTTAAGGAGGTCTGTGAACTCTCAAGAGCTGCCAGAGGATTGTAAAAGATGTCCCAAAAAAGTAGGTGTAACTCTGTAGATTTAAGAAAGGAAGGTTTTCTTTAAATGAAGAAGTCCAGGTATAGTCATTTTCTTTCAAGAGGCGACGGTAAGGTCATAGCTTATAATTCCTGGACCGGTGGCCTGGCTTTAATGGAGGAAAATAAGTATAAAGATTATTGCGACTTGATCTCCAATCCTGAAAAGATCGATTCCCTGTCCCAAAAAGAAGAATATAGAGACTTAGTCTCCAAACTCAGGCTCGGACACTTCCTGATAGATGACCCGGTGGACGAGTTCTCTCAATTAGAGCTGAAAAATCGCCTTGACCGTTTTGATACCAGCCGCCTGGGATTGATCATAGCCCCAACTTTAGCCTGCAATTTCAAGTGTGAATATTGCTTTGAAGAGGTCAAAAAAGGATCTATGTCAACTGAGACTATTGATTCTTTGGTAAATTTTCTGGAGGACAAAGCTAAAACCGTGAAGACCTTTTCTGTTTCCTGGTATGGGGGTGAGCCTTTGGTTAGATTCGACTTGGTTGAGGAATTAAGCTTAGCCTTCAGGGATATCTGCGGAGAATATAAGGTGGCTTATGGCGCCGGAATGATGACCAATGGTTACCTTTTAACCAGAGAGATAGCTGCTAAACTTAAGAACTTAGGGGTAAGCTCGATTCAGATAAGCGTAGATGGGCCAAAGCAGATGCACGATAAGAGAAGACCCTTAGCCAATGGCCAGGGAAGCTATGATGTTATTTTAAAGAATATGACCGATATCAGGGATATTTTGGATTTGAATCTCAGAGTAAACGTTGATAAGACCACTCGGAAAGAGGATATAGCCGAGCTTTTGACTGACCTGGTCAACAACAATCTGCAGGAGAAAGTAAATCTCTTCTTCGGAAATGTGGAGGCGGCTAATGAGGTCTGCATAAATATCGCGGAGAACTGTTACGACAATAAAGAGTTCTCCAGGACGGAATATGCTTTACATAACTTAGCCTTGGATTTTGGGTTCAGATTGGAAAAGCTTCCTTCCCCCTTGGCTTCGTACTGTTCTGCCCAGAGTATGAACTCCTATATCGTCGACCCGCAAGGTCTTTTGTATAAGTGTTTCAACGATGTGGGTATAACTGAGAGAAGCTGTGGAAACATAAAAACCCCGGTTGATCCTTTCCATCCTAACCTTTTCCCCTTTCTGAACTGGAATCCTTTCAAAAACCAGAGCTGTCAGGATTGCAATATTCTTCCCTTATGTATGGGCGGATGTCCACACCGGATCATCTGGAGAAAAGAAAAATTAGAGAACAACTGTGAATCATGGAAATACAACCTGAATGAGATGTTGGAGATAATCTGTCAATCTCGTCTAAAACAGAGGAAAAAAGCCTAAGAAAGGAAGAACTTATGAGTGAATTCAAACTTTACCCCTCAAATGCAGTTTGGGAGATAACCTTTTTGTGCAATATGAGGTGTCTTCATTGTGGCACCGAAGCCGGGGAAAAAAGAAAAGATGAGCTTAATACTGAAGAAGCCCTGAAGTTAATTGATGATTTAGCAGAGTTAGGATGCGAGTTTTTAACTCTGTCCGGGGGTGAGCCTCTTTTGCGAAAGGATTGGAAAGAGTTAGCCAGGAGGCTGAAAGAAAGAAAAGTAAAGCTGGGGATAGTGACCAATGGCTGGTGCGTGAACGAGGAAGTGGCGAGAGATTTCAAAGAGATCGAAATGAATATGGTGGGAGTGAGCTTCGATGGAACTGAAAAGACTCATGATATGATCCGGCGAACCAAAGGAAGCTATAAAAAAGCTTATCAGGCTTTGAAAATGATAAAGGAAAGCGGCCAGAAAGTCTGCGCCTTAACCCAGGTATCCAAGCTTAATCTTGAAGAATTGGACCTTATTTACCAAGACCTTTTAGATATCGGAATTCCCTTGTGGAGAATCCAGATGACCACCTCCACTGGCAGGATGTGTGAGATGAGAGATGGGACTATGACGCCTGAGGATATGCCGGAGTTGGCTCGCAAGATTATTGAGATCCGAGATGAGAAGAAAATCGAGATAGACGTAGGGGAAAATATAGGGTATTACGGCGAATTAGGGGACGATCTATGGAGAGGTTACCCGTACTTAGGATGCTATGCCGGGTGCCGGGTGATAGGGATAGAGAGTAATGGGAATATCAAAGGATGCCTCTCGATGCCAGAGGAGTTCGTGGAAGGGAATATCAGACAAAGACCTCTGAAGGAGATCTGGTTTGATATGTCCTTATTCTCCTACAACCGGAAGTTCTCGCCGGACAGGGCTGAGGGTTTTTGCAAGGACTGTCCTCATCTGAAAATGTGTCGCTGCGGCTGTTCCACCACGGCCATAGGCGCCTCAGGCTCAAGATTTAACAATCCCTATTGCCTGTATAGAATCGAAATGGAAAAGGGGACTTGATAAATCTAACAAAAAAAATGGAGGTCTAAAGCCTTCCATCTTTTCTTCTTCTACAAAAAAAGAATATGACCCAAAAACAAAAAATCCTTCTTCTTTTCCCCTCGATCTTTTATTTTCCCCAGGAACTGGAAAGGCTGGAGGTAAAATCTCAGCTTCTCTATCTTTATTCTTATTTAAAGCCACATTTTGATGTAAAGATGGTCGACCTGGAGACTGAGATCGGAAGGCCCAATAGCCGGGTAACCATAAGAAGGTTTAAGGAAAAGGCTAAATCTTTCTTGAGCCAACTGGATTTCGATGTGGTGGGAATCTCCTGCTGGACAAGTCTATCCTATCAAGCCTGTGTAAGTGTTGCCTCGATCATAAAAGAAGTAAAACCTCAAGCCATTGTAGTCGTAGGCGGTTATCATCCCAGCGCTGTGCCAGAGGATTTCACCTATCCAGAATCTCCTTTTGATTTCATAGTGATTGGCGAAGGTGAGAGAGCTTTTTTGAAGGTCTGCCAGGGGGAAGTGGAAAAAGAGGAAAAACCTGTTATCCTCTCCGGAGAGACAGCCAACTTAAAAGACCTTCCCTTTTTAGATTTAAGCCAGATAACAAATAAGAAAAATGAAAAAGGTAGATACCCTTATCCATTCTATATATATCTGAGCCGGGATTGCCCCTTCTCCTGTAATTTCTGTATGGAGGCAGCCAAGAGAAACCGGGGATGGAGAGAGATGAGCCCGGATAAAGCCCTAGCGCAGATTCAGAGAATAGTGGATGAATTGAAACCTTATTCTTTAGCCCTGGCGGATGCCTGTTTCGGGATAAATCCTAAATGGAGAAAAGAATTTTTGGGCAAATTTAAAGAGAAAAACTATGATTTCTGGGTCTCCATAGAAACTCACCCGAATCTTTTAGATTATGAGGATGCAGATCTGCTTTCCGGGTTAAAGGTCGAAGTCCAGTTTGGACTGGAGAGCGGTTCGCCAAAAATGCTGGAGATTATGCACAAGGTGAATAACCCTTTAAAGTATTTAGAGTATTTCAAAGAGCTTTCACTTAACCTGAGCCAGAAAAAAGTGCTGCATAGAGCGAATATAATCTTCAACCACCCAGGAGAAACCCACCAGACCGTAATGGAGACGATTGATTTTATGAAGAAGATGATGGAGACTGATAATAGTTACCTTTTCTGGGCGATCGGAGATTATTCCCATTTTCCAGGCAGCCAGATAGATTCAAATTTAGATTATTATGAGAAGACCTACGGCACCCAGATAGCCCATCCCCAATGGTGGAAATTAGAAGAGGACCAGTGGGAGACCTGCAGAAAGGTCCTGCCCAGCAGAGATTTCACCTGGGAGGATAAAGATTTCTGGCAACCGATGGTCCAGGAGATAGATGAGCTTTTGAAAAATTCTTTATCCAAAGAAGCCTTTGACCACGTCGCCCAGAGGTATAGGTTTGATTGGAGATAAGTTAATATAACGAAAGCTCTATTTATAAAGAATTTAGATATAATTTAATGAAATGCGCAAGGGGACTGCATGAAAGGTAAGACAGGGTTATCGTCTCATTCTTTCTCTAATCTTTTGATTTCTTCTCTAATCTCTTCAACAACCTCGGGATTATAGATAGTTTTCTTCTTCCCTTCCTTTATTGAAATGATATAAAAGACTTTGCCTCCATATTTAGCAGTGAATCTTTCGTGTGTCTTTTTCTGAAATTCAAATTCATTGATGATCTGCGTAATGTAAGCGAAGCCGGACGGCTTGATTTGAAGGCCGATATATTTATCCTTTACTTCGATGAAAAAATCCACATTGTAACCCCTGTCCCATTCATCGGCTGCCGGCTCGACTTTAACACCCAACTCTTGTTGTAACTGTCCATAAATCGTTTGTATTTCTGATTGGTAACCATCATAAGTTCTATTAATGACCAGACCAATAACGAAGTCAATACAGTCTTGCTCAGTCACACTTTCTATCTCAGCCTGACATACCTCGGTGATTTTCATATAAAGCTTCTGGCCTAATTGTTCTAAATGCTCCTTAGAATATACTTTTTGGTAATAATACCCTTCCCAATCTTGTAATGATTTTGGCGCGCATTTTCTTATTTCTTCAGAAACTTTTCCCACATTCCTGGGTCTGTTAAACTGCCAGCGCATATTTGCTTGATTTATTATCCATTCCTTCGGCATTATGTCCTTGTCCCTGATAGAAATTTCGATTTGTATTTATAATCAAACGTGTCATCGACGTCAGCTAGACTATTCTTTATTAAATGGGCATTTATGAAAGTCTTGTTTTGTAAATAGAGATAGCAGAGCAAGTTGTTCTTCTCGTCATATTTCGTATTATCGAATCGTAGAAACATTTTTTGTCCGTGAGTCTTTTCTTTTAAAAATTGGATCGCATCGTGTCGTCTTTCTGGGTTCTCTTTTATTCCCAGCAATCTGATTTTTAGGCCGTTATTAAGGAGCAAAGTATTGGGACTAATAATCTCTTTGACTGTGTAGTACTCTTCACTCTCTGAATTAGAATTATCTATTTTTGACCTGAATCTCATTTTCCTGGGATCGATCTTCTTATCGAATTTTATTGGGTCTTTAAAGATGTAAGGCAATTTCTTAACTTCATTCTTAAAATCTATGCTTGGTTCCTCTTGTTTGATTATCTCAAAAGCTGGAGCCTGAGAACGTGTACCTTGTTTTATCCCCAGTTTTTCCTTCATAACAGCAAGAAAATCCTCATTTATTTCATACCCGATTGAGTTTCGATCTAGGCTCCCAGCGACTAAAGAAGTAGTCCCGCTTCCAAGAAATGGATCAAGCACTGTATCGCCGACAAAGCTGAACATCTTGATCAACCGTCTGGGTAGTTCCTCTGGAAACATCGCCAGATGTTTGTCCTGTTTTTCACCCGGGAAGTTCCAATGACCAGTAAAATATTGGTTCCACTCTTCTTGGGTCAATTTGGATGGCTTCTTAATCTCTTTAGTCGCTTTTGGTGGATTCCCATATTTTTTAAATATCAGAATAAATTCGTAATCAAGCTTAATGATCCCGCTTCTCGGGTATGGAAAGGAACCCATCACCGTCGCTCCTCCGGTAGTGTGACAGGTAGTAACTTTTTGCCAAATAATCGCACCCATATAATCAAAGCCAACGCTTTCGCAGAATTTGATGACTTCAGTCCTTATAGGAATGATCTTGTATCTTCCATAGTACACGGAACGAGCAAACTGGTCCCCTACATTAACGCATAAGCGGCAACCTTTATACAAAACTCTATGGCATTCCTTCCAGGCCAAATTAAGATTATTAATATATTCCTCATATGTGTCATTGAAGCCAATTTGCTTTCCGTTCCCGTAATCCTTTAGTTGCCAGTATGGTGGAGAAGTAACGATGAGATGGACAGATTCATCGGAAACCTCCTTCATCCATCTTGCATCACCTATAATTATTTTGTGCCAGGTTGTCATTTTGGTAATTTTAGAGAAGTTCAGAGATCTATCCCATCACTTCATCTTATTCTCATGTCTCAATATATTGTCCGGATCCTTTTTTGGAAAGTCTTTTTATTGTTTTAATAATACGACAGCGTCCCTTCTTTTCTCGATCTGTCAAAGCCCAGCTTAAAGGATATTATCCCTAAGGGTATCGTCACCAGTGCAAAGATTGCCAGAATCAGTATTTGATCTTTGACTTGCGAGATAGAATAATGATTGGTCAAAGTCTGTCTTAAGGCGATCAGCGCATGAGTATTGGGCAGAATTAGGGCTAAGGATTTCAGGAACTTGGGTAAAACCTCAATCGGGTAATAGACCCCGGACAAAAAGGCAGCAAGCATGGTCACAAACCAGGATACCGGATCACCCTGTTTGGTGACCATAATCACCCCTGCGGAGATCATTCCGATTCCGCCCAGGCTGATAATCGATAAGAAAAATATGATGAAGGCCGAGAGATAGTTGACGTTCAGGCTGACTTTGAAAACAAGTATAGCCGCAGCCAAAATCACCACGATATTTATCAGGGTGAAGATAAAAGTCCATAAAGTGGAATAAATTAAAATCTGGTACAGAGGAGTCCTGGATAAAAGCAAGGACTCTAAAGTCCCCATAAGCTGCTCATTTCGGATGGTGGAGGAAAAAGAGTTCTGGGAAACTGATACAAAGCTCTGGAATATTACCCCTATTATCAAAAAGGACATATAATTCCCGCCATATTGAGCCAGGTAAGGGTTATTCGCCTGAAATCCGACCAGCTTCGCCAGAAAATAAAATGAGGCAGTGGTGACAAACATTGAGAGAACCTGCAAAACCAAAGCTGTCTTGTAGGAAAACATCGTAATCCAGCCGCGGTATATGAAAGCAATTACCCTGTTCATTATCCTTGACCTTGAGTATATTTTATGAAAATCTCCTCTAAGGAAAGCTCCCTTGTCTGGATCGATTCCAAGATGAGGTTTCCGGAATTGAAAAGTCCTATAAGCTCGCTCATCTTTTTTGCATCCTGCAGCAGAATCTCAACTTCCCTTCTTTCAGCTCTGGTGTTGACCTGACCAAAAACTTTCAGTTTCTCCAGAAACTCTTCCGGAGGAAAGTTTTTTAACCTCACAGTCACCTTTTTGGTAGGAACTTCATTTTTAAGTGAAGGCAGGGAACCTTCCTTCACTAACTTCCCTTCACTCATAATTCCCACCCGGTCGCAGAGCCTTTCTGCCTCATATAAGTTATGGGTGACTAAAAGTATGGTTCTCCCCTTGTCCTTCAACTCTCCGATCACCTCTCTTATCTTCATAGCAGAGTAAGGGTCTATAGAAGTAGTCGGCTCATCTAAAAGCAGAACCGGCGGGTCAGTCAAGAGACACCGGGCTAAATCTAATTTCCTTTTTTCGCCGGTAGAGCATTTCATAAACTCTTTGTCTTTTTCTGAGTAGATATCCAGCCGCTTTAAAAGGGATTCGATCCTGTTTTTCAATTCAGTCGTATTTATCTTCTGCAGTGCCCCAAAAAACCAGAGGTTTTGCCATCCGGAAAGCCGGTAATAGAAAGACCTCTCAGTTCCTGCTGCCAGCCCGATGGATTCCCTTACCTCAGAGTCCTGAGAAGCGATATTATATCCGTTTATGAAAGCTGTCCCTGAAGTGGGGATTATCAAAGTGGATAAGAGCTTAACCAAAGTGGTTTTTCCAGCCCCATTTGCTCCGATTAAACCATAAACCACCCCTTTTCCCACCTCAAAAGAGACCTCATCCACGGCTAAGACCTCTTTTCTTTTCTGCCGGAAAACCTTTTTCAAGCTTTGTAATTCAATCATATTCTGTAATGATCTGCTTTATACAAGCTGAAATGTCTTTGCGATTTAGTATAATCTTTTTCACAGTCAAAAGCAAGTTGGATGTAGAAACGGCTTAAGAATCGAAGTTTCCCTCTCCTTTTTAAGCCGATAAAAGTATTACGGCTCGTAGAGGAGAGGGAACAAGGTGAGGTTCTTCGGCAGGTCAGACTCTTCCTCTCTGATATTCCCGGATGCTAAAAGCCTTTTTGTCCACTCGGGGGAATCGATGGTTACTAAAAAATATTGAGACGCATGTAATGCGTCTCTACAAGTTCTTCTTTTTTAAATATTCTAACCCTTTATCTACATCTAATAACTCAGTTTCAAGAAGCTTTTTTGCCTTGTCGATTTTCAGGCCGCCTTTAAGAGGGCGAGGGGCTGGCAGGTTCAGCTCCGAGGTTAAAACCTTTTTGATTAGGCTCTGATCCAGGTTAAATTTTTCAGCTATTTTCAACGCAAAATCATAACGGGTCAAATATTCGCTTCCGGCAATGTTCAAAATCCCGGAGATACCTTTTTCTGTCGCTTCCTTAATTGCTTCAGCCAGATTATCAGCCAGGGTCGGGTTATTGTACTGGTCTGTAACTATTTTGACTTCTTGTCTATTTTTAAGTTTCTGGATTAACCATAAAACAAAATTATGTGTTTCCCCCAGGCTTTTCCCGTAAAGGACATTGGTTCGTACTATTAGAAAATCTATCTTGCTATCTAAGATTACTTTTTCGCTTTCCAGCTTAGTAACTCCATAATATCCTTTTGGATTGGGGGTATCCTCTTCTGAATATGGTCCGTCTTTGCCGTCAAAGATATAGTCTGTGGAAAGCTGCACTAATTTGGATTTATTCTCTCTGCATAATCTTGAGAGATTTTTTACCCCTTCCACGTTCACTTCCCAGGCTTTTTCCTTGTTATTCTCAGATCCATCTACATCTGTATAAGCGCCAGCATTGATAACCGCATCTGGCTTGAAAGAGGCAAAAAGCTCTTCCAGTTTACCCTTTTCTGTAATGTTTATATTCTGATAGCTGAAGTTCGGTGTGGTAATGAAGGGTTCTGTTTGAAGGTCAATCCCTGAGATTTGATGATTTGAAGAAAAAGTCTTAACCAGCTTCTGCCCTAAAAGCCCGTTGGAGCCGGTGATTAAAACCCTCATACCTTTTCTCTTTGCAGATAATGCTTTTCATAATATTTGAGATACTCCCCGCTTTTAACCTTTTCCCACCAGCTTCGATTTGTAAGATACCATTCAACTGTTTTCTTAAGCCCTTCCTCTAACTTAACTTTCGGCTTAAATCCTAACTCTTCTTCAGACTTTTTGCATTCCATCGCATATCTTCTATCATGTGCGGGCCGGTCTTTGACATGCTTTATCAAGCTTACTGGCTTATTAAGATACTGGAGAATGAGATTGGTAATCTCCAGATTGGTTTTCTCTGCACCCCCTCCAAGATTATAGACTTCACCTTCTTTACCTTTGTGTAAAACTAAATCTATACCCTTGCAGTTATCCTCCACATAAATCCAGTCGCGTATGTAAAGCCCGTCACCGTAAACCGGAAGCTCTTTATCTACTAAAGCATTGGTGATGAATAAGGGTATTAATTTTTCCGGGAATTGGTAAGGTCCGTAATTATTAGAGGAGCGGGTGATCAGGGCTGGCACCTTGAAAGTTTTGAAATAAGACCTGACCAGAAGGTCGGCCCCTGCTTTACTCGCAGAATAAGGGCTATTGGGAAAGAGCATGCTTTCCTCAGTAAAAAACTCCCCTTTTTCCACGCTTCCATAGACCTCATCTGTGGAGATCTGGATGAACCTTTTGATTTTAAATTTTAAGGCTGCCTCTAACAAAACCTGGGTTCCGGTGATATTCGTATTGACGAAACTTTTCGGATCATACAGGCTTCGATCCACGTGAGTTTCCGCAGCAAAATTGACTATTACATCTATGCCCTCGGATACAATCTCCTCGACAAGTTTTTGATCGCAGATGTCGCCTTTGATGAATTTGTAATTGGGGGATTTCTCTATATCAGACAGGTTATCCAGATTACCTGCATAGGTGAGCTTATCTAAGTTTGTGACCTGGTAGGAAGGATAATTTTTTAGCAAATAACGGATAAAGTTGGAACCGATAAAGCCCGCCCCCCCGGTGACCAGAAGCTTCATCATCCATCCTTTCTTTCCCATTTGTAAGGGATCTCGTCGGAATTCGGCGGGATGCGGTATTCATCCGGCTGAAGATGGTTATAAGCTTCAGTCGGGCAGTTGATGCAGACAGCTTCATTCGGACTGATACATTTAAACCCGTGCAGAACCAGAGGAGGTATCTGAATCAGGAGGGGATTATGCTCTCCGATGAAAAACTCGTTTATCTCTCCTTTGGTAGGCGAATCATCCCGGTTATCATACAGGACCAGCTTCACCATTCCTTTTATCACTATGAAATTGTCGATCTGCTTTTTGTGGTAATGCCACCCCTTTACCACTCCGGGATAAGCGGTGGTCATATAGACCTGTCCGAACTGGATGAAAAGGTCCTCATCCGATCTTAAAAGCTCCATCAGCCTTCCCCTTTCATCCGGGATGATTTTGAGTTTCTTTTGTCTTACCCCCTGGATCATTTTGCACCTCTAAAAATATTTTTTATTTGCCCCTTTCTGGGCTACGATTTTATTGGCTTTTAAAAGAGCATTTATCGATTCGCCCGCATCCAGCCAGTAACCTTTAAGTGTGGAGTAGAAAAGCTCACCCATTTTGAGATAGGCGTTGTTCACATCCGTAATTTCCAGTTCGCCCCGAACTGAAGGTTTCAAAGTCCGCACGATATCGAAGACTTGATTATCATACATATAGATCCCGATCACCGCATAGTTGCTTTTGGGTCTCCTCGGCTTTTCTTCTATCTTCTTGATCCGACCATTCTGAATCTGGGCGATCCCGTACTCTTTAGGATTATCGACTTCCTTCAAAAGGATTTTAGCCCCGCTTCTCTGGGTTTTGAACTCCTCCACTGCATCTTTTATATTTCCTTCGATAATATTATCTCCTAACATAATCAGGACCCTCTCCCCCTCGGCAAAATGCTCTGCCAGGCCAACTGCCTCAGCTATCCCGCCTTCTTTTTCCTGATAGGTATAATTTAAATGTTTAAGCCCGAAATCTTTCCCGTTCCCCAACAGGCGTAAGAAGTCCCCAGCATTATTTCCGCCGGTAACTATAAGGATATCCCTTATCCCCGCATTTATCAAGGTCTGTATGGGATAATAGATCATGGGCCGGTCATAAACCGGAAGCAAGTGTTTATTGGTGATCTTGGTCAAAGGGTGAAGCCTGGTCCCCAATCCCCCGGCCAAGATAATTCCTTTCATCAATACTCCCTCATCCAAGGTGTCATTCTGGGTATAATGCTCAAAAGGTATTGGTTTTTTACCTTGGACAGAGGTTCATATACCGTTGAAAAAAAGCCACCGGTTGCGTCATTTCGCCAACAATCGACTATCGGAACGACGATCATACCTCTGTCTGGTGCCACAATTGTTAAAGGAGTTCAATAATTGTCTCCATAAGATGAAATTATCAAACAACTTAAACATGGTTTAATCAATACTTTCTGAACATTATTCCCATTCTGAGCCCGTAGGGTGAAGAATCTACAGATTCTTCGGTCTTCTCACATTTAGCGAGGCTCCCTCAGAATAAAATAAAGACGATTTTTTGCCCATCTAATTTTTTCCGTTTTTGAGTCTTCCTTCTTACTTTTTTTCTTCCTTCCCCTTAGCTCCGGGTTCTGGTTTTTCAGCTTTTGTCTCTTTGCCTGGCTTGGCAGACTCTTTTCCTTTAGCCTCTTTACCTTTTTCTGCTTCTTCTTCGCCTTCCTCTGCCTTCTTCTCAGTTATCACCTCAGGCTCTGTGACTTCCACAGCCGCAGGCACAACCTCTTCCTTGAAGATGGTAGGTGGAACCACGGTGACTATAGACCCTTCAGCATCGGATAAAATCGTTACCTTCTCTAACTTGGCATCTTTAACATGGATTGAATCTCCTATCTTGAGAGCGGACACATCGAACTCCACTTTCTCCGGGATATCTGAGGGCAGACATTCGATCTCCAGCTCCCTCAAAACGTGTTGAAGTATACCACCGTCCTTGGAAACCCCGATAGGCACGCCCACCAGATGAACCGTGACCTTGACCGTAATTTTCTTGGTCAAAAGCACGTGCTGGAAATCGACATGCAGGATATTCCCAGCCACCGGGTCATGCTGGATCTCGCGGATAAGGACTTTTTTCTGCTGGGCTTGCTCATCATCAATGTTGAGGGTGATAATCACGTTTTCACCTTTTCCCGCTCTTAAGATGGAATTTAAGGACTGGGCATTGATCTCTAAGGGCAACGGCTCATCTCCTGGACCATAGACCACTGCTGGAATTAATCCCTTTCTTCTTAATTTTTTCGCTATCTCCTTGCCGGTTCCAGTTCTTTTCTTAGCCTCAAGCGTAATCTCCTTCATTTCCTTCTTTCTCCTTTCACACTTTTTCTTTTAAAATCTATCTATTAAGCAGAGGTTTTTAGACCTCCCGGTTATTAATATTCGAAAAGCGAGCTTATCGATTCCTCCTTATCGGTGCGGATTATGGCCTCGCCGAATAGTTGAGCTACGGACAAGACCTCGATCTTATTGGAGAATTCTCCGTTCGACTGGTCGATGGTGTCAGAGACAACCAGTTTTTTGATGGGCGACTTTTCCATTTCCTCCACTGCTTTTCCAGATAAAACCCCATGGGTGCAGCAGGCATAGATATCCCTGGCACCATTCCTTTGCAAGGCCTTGGCAAACTCTATCAGAGTTCCCCCGGTATCCACGATGTCATCCCGGATGATTACGTTTTTCCCCCTGACCTCGCCTATGATGTTGTAGAAAGCTTCTGCCTGATTCGGCGCAGGTCTTCTTTTTTCCACCACTGCCATGGGACAGTTGAACTTCTTGGCGAAGTTACGCACCATCTTCATCCCGCCTAAATCCGCCACGATAACCAGATCAGGGAGATTCAGTTTTAAAAAATAGTCATAGAAGACCGGGTTGGAGAAAAGATGGTCAGTGGGGATATCGAAAAAACCCTGGATCTGGGCCGCATGCAAATCCATGGTTAAGACCCGGTTGGCTCCAGCCTGGGCTATTAGATTAGCCACTAACTTGGCAGTTATCGGAACCCTGGGCTGGTCCTTTCTGTCCTGTCGGGCATACCCGTAATAGGGAATTACTGCGGTAATCCTTCTGGCTGAGGCTCTTTTGGCCGCATCCAAGAGGATCAAAAGCTCCAGCAGATTCTCAGCTGGTGCTCCAGTTGACTGAATTATAAAAAGGTCTGCCCCTCTGATATTTTCGTCTATTCTGACCCTGATCTCACCATCTGAAAACCTTGAGACCTCAGCCTTTGAAATAGGCACACCCACGTACTGGCTGACCTTTTCAGCCAAGGGCCGGTTTGAGTTGCCGCTGATAATTTTTAATACATCTGGCATAAAATTTTACCTTGATTTAAGTGAAGAGAGTGACATATGTTCCTGTATGAACTTCCAGTTCCCTTCCTCCTTGAGTAAAACCCCGGTAAACCGGATATTTTTCTCCTTGGGTTTTCCTTTCAGTTCATAACCCAACTTAAGTTTGGAGGAAAACCAGGCCACCCCATCTACAAACTTAATCTGGAGTTGCGACAGGGCAAAATTTCTCTTTTTCCACTGGGAGATATTTGACATGAAATCTTTATAGAAATTTTCAACGTTACTATATCCGGTAAAGAACTCCTCTCCGCTCCCTATCAGGATTATATCCGGGGTTTTGGCATAAAAACTCAAGACCTTATCCCGGTCAGCAGATTCCAAAGCCACCACAAATTCCTTAATCGTATTCTCCAAAACAGTCTGCTCAGACTCGACTTTGATCTCCCTTTTTTTAACGCAGGAAACCGAAAGCAAAGATAAAAAAAATATGAAAGTGAATATTATTCTTTTTTTCATTCTCCGAGTTTACCTTTAGTCTTGCAGGTCAGCTGCCTTGCGTACCGGACGAAAGAATTGGTTCAGAAGCACAGGGCTCCTGACCTACTTCCAATCTAACTGTGAACCATCTACTAATCACTAATCACTTTTCACTAATCACTATGCTGGCTGGGGCGCCAGGATTCGAACCTGGGAATGCGAGATCCAAAGTCTCGTGTCTTGCCGCTTGACTACGCCCCAGAAGAGCCATTCGCTTTAGACCGGGTGGGCTTTTAACTCCATCTCGTAAGCTTCTAACACTTTTTCCTCTATTACCTTCCTCATCTCGTTGCTCACCGGATGGGCGATATCCTGATGGGTACCATCAGGCCTCTTCCGGCTGGGCATGGAAACAAAATAGCCTTTGGTGCCATTGATGACTTTCAAGCCTCTGATCACGAATGCGTTATCAAAGGTAACATTGGCAAATGCCTTAAGTTTTTCTTCATCCCTTAGGGTGATCCTTACCTCTGTTATTTCCACCTTCTCTGCTCCTTAAGAAAAAATTAGTTGACTTTTTAGGACCTTTTTAACTTAAGGGATTGGTCGGGTAATGAAGATCTGCCAATCTCCCCTTTTGAAGAATTTTTTCACCTCCTCATTTTTTGGTTCCTGCTCAAAGATCCCGTAGACAGTAGGTCCGCTTCCTGTCATGGAGGACTTCCTAGCCCCAAGTTTCAATAAGAGCTTAAGGGCATATCTGACCTGAGGGTATTTTTCGATGATCTTTCCCTCAAAATCGTTTTTCCAGGTATTCAAAGCTGCAAGGAAACCTTCTTTTTCCTGGAGATTTTTAATTTTAATAAATTCTGCTCTTCTTGTCAAGTTTATTTTGACATCCTGGTAAGCCCAGGCAGTTGATACCTGGAAGGGGAAAGTTACCAAAACTATCCAGTAATCTCTGTAAGACTTAACCGGTTTCATCCGTTCCCCTCGTCCTTCAGCTAAAGCGGTCTGGTCGTATAAGAAGAACGGGACATCCGAGCCTAATTTCTCAGCCAGAAGATGGAGTCTTTTTAGCGGATAATTTAAATTATACAGTCGATTCACTCCCAGAAGAGTGGAGGCTGCATCTGAGCTGCCACCTCCTAACCCGGAGGAGATGGGGATTTTTTTTCTGAGGAATATCTTAACCCCTTGAGCAACTTTTCCCTCAGATAAAATTAGCCGGGCAGCCTGATGAACCAGATTTCTC
>Ga0315277_10004123_pt1 | contig 19492 bp, 12 predicted proteins | sample YL17G05_15_MG_FD_203695 | JGI IMG/M metagenome (GOLD analysis project Ga0315277, IMG submission 203695) | Sediment microbial communities from Yellowstone Lake, YNP, Wyoming, USA - YL17G05_15 | ecosystem: Environmental > Aquatic > Freshwater > Lake > Sediment | place: USA: Wyoming | collected... | reverse complement strand
TACCGATTCCCGCGGAAATCCCCTGCCCGAGGGCTCCGGTGCTGACTTCGATTCCAGGGCACATCCCCTTTTCCGGATGCATCTGAAGCGGACTGTCGATGCGGTGCAGCGTGGGAAGGAGATCCTCCGGAATGTAGCCGATTTCAGAGAATGCGGCGTACAAGGCGGGCACGCCGTGGCCTTTCGACAGGATGAAACGGTCCCGGTCTTCCCAGTCCGGATTCTTGGGATCCAAACGCATCTCATGGAAATACAGAACGGAAAGGATCTCCGCGATCGACATGCTGCCGCCCGCATGCCCGATGCCGGAACAGGCGATCATCCGGACCACCTTGATACGCAGCCGGCCGGCGATTGCTTCCAGCCGTTGACAATCGTTTTTTCCCGAATTCATGAAAACTCCATTGGCGGCTTGAGAAACCATCGCACGGATTTGGGAGCAGGCTTGTTTTTATGCGCCTCGGGGCAGGCACCGCCCAGGCCGAGGATGATACTGGGTACGCCCGGATGGAGGAGACGGACCGTTTCCAAAAGCGCATGGTGTCCGGTCTTGCGGCCGCCATCCCATGGCACGTGATCGAGGATGGGAACGGTTCCGCCGATCACCTGACAGCAGTGGATGCGCCCTTCAAGCAGGCAACGGCAGAATATCCCGTCCGTTTCGGTTTTTAGCATCCTGTTTTCACCTCCTCATAAAAAGCGACGGTCGATTCATTCCCGAATTGTTCCCGGTGCTTAAAAAAGACCCTGTCGGTCTTGAATCTTCCAAGCAACCTTTGCCCAACGATCACTGCAAAGCAGAACGGCCGTCCATATCCACCGACAAGCGATGGAGGCTTGTATTGGTAATAGAGCACCGCTCTATCAATTTAGAACATCGCTCGATTCTTGTCAAGCACTTTTTGACTTGCATTTTACTAAAAGAATCGTTAACTAATCCCTGTTCCACCGATTCCATTCATCCATCAACCAAGGAGAAACAACACATGAACAAAATGCCTTTGGTCATGGGTATCGTACTCTGCTGCGGCCTTTTTGCGCTTGAAATCCATGCAGCGGAGAAAACGGACCGGTTCCAGCCTAACTGGGAATCGCTCAAGCAATACGAGTGTCCGGACTGGTTCCGGAATGCCAAATTCGGAATCTGGGCGCACTGGAGCGCCCAATGCGTGCCGGAACAGGGAGATTGGTATGCAAGGAACATGTACCGCCAGGGTGAACCGCAGTACATGTACCACGTCGGGCATTACGGCCACCCTTCCAAAGTCGGTTTCAAGGACATCTGCAACTTGTGGAAAGCAGAAAAATGGGATCCGGAAAAACTGATCAACCTCTACAAGCGCGCCGGCGCGAAATACTTTGTGGCATTGGCCAATCACCACTGCAATTTTGACTGCTGGAACTCCAAACACCATGCCTGGAACTCGGTCAACATCGGACCCAAGAAGGACATCGTCGGCGAATGGGCAAAGGCGGCACGGAAAGAGGGCTTGCGTTTCGGCGTTACGGTTCATTCCGCCCGGTCGTGGACCTGGTACGAGGTGGCGCAGGGCAGCGACGGCGAAGGCCCGCTGAAGAGCATCCCCTACGACGGCATCCTCACGAGGGCGGACGGCAAGGGGCAGTGGTGGGACGGGTACGATCCGCAGGAACTCTACGCACAAAACCACAAATCCGGAGACCCCCCCGACCAGGCCTACATCGATAACTTTTACAGCCGGGTGGTCGATCTGATCGACAGTTACCGTCCCGACCTGCTGTATTTTGACGACAGAATTTTACCGCTGGAAAAATACGGCGATGCGGGGCTGCGGATTGCCGCCCATTATTACAACGCCAGCATGGATTGGCACAACGGGAAACTGGAGGCGGTCCTGAACACGAAGTCCGTCCCGGATGCGCTCCGCAAGGCGGTGGTTTGGGACATTGAGCGCGGCCGCACCAATCGTAAAGAATCGTATCCCTGGCAGACAGACACCTGCATCGGCGATTGGCATTACAAAAGCGACATCGCTTACAGGATGCCGGCTGATGTCATCACGACGCTCGTCGACATCGTCAGCAAAAACGGCAACCTTTTGCTGAACATTCCGGTACGGGGAGATGGTACCATCGATGATCGGGAGATCCGGTTCCTGCAGGAAATGGCCAAATGGATGGATGTCAACGGCGAGGCCATTTTCGACTCGAAACCCTGGATCCTCTTCGGCGAAGGTCCGACCTGCGTCGGCACAGGCGGTTTCGGTGAACGGAATGCCAAACCCTACACCCCTCAGGACATCCGCTTCACGGTCAAGGGAGAAAATCTGTTCGCTTTCGCGCTGGGTTGGCCCGCGGACGGCAAGGTGGTCATTCAATCCTTGGCGAAACCGACGGGCTTTTCGGGCAACCGAATATCGGCGGTGAACCTGCTCGGACACAGGCGCGAGCTGAAGTGGACTCAGGACCAAAAGGGATTGACCATCGTGCTGCCGGCACAAAAACCGTGCGATCATGCATACGCCTTTAAAGTGACGGGCAAAGACCTGGCACCAGCACCCTAATCGGCGAAACCGGCCAAAACAATCCAGGGAATCCTCCCGAAGCATTCAGGCCTGCGGGAGGATTTTTTTCTTCCGGCTTCGGGGGAAAGGCTACGGATCTCTGGCGCTGGATCAGAGCATTCCCATTTTTTGAAGAGCGCCCCGCAGTTCCTCCGTTTCCTCGGGGAAAAGCTCGCGCTGAGGCGGGCGGACCTGCCCGCCGCGGACACCCCTGAATTCCAGGGCCTTTTTATGGATCGCAGGATATCGGCCGTCCTTCAGCGTGATGGCCAATTGGCAATTGAAGGCATACTGTTCCCTCGCCGCTTTCAAATCCCCCCGTTCAAACGCATGGAAAAGTTTCACAAAAGGTTCGGGGAACGCAGAGGCGTTTCCTGAAATGATTCCGCTTGCCCCGATGGCCAGCGCCGGTAAATCCAGGCGGTCGCAACCGTAAAAGAGGGATTTTCCAGGCCCCAGGAGGGACACGTATTCCTGAAGCTGGAAAAGGTCCGGATTGCTGGTTTTCATGCCCGCGAAATTGTCCACGCGTTCCAGGATTTTCGCGAGGATGGAAGGGGTGAAATTGTTGACGGTGTACTGCGGTATGTTGTAGATGAACACCGGAAAACCGGGGACGGCCGCTGCGACCCTCGTAAAATGCTCCACGAGTGCTTCCTCATCGAGCGGGTGGAAATACGGCAGGACCACTCCCACCGCATCCGCGCCGGTTTCCTGTGCGTGCCGGCTCAGATCGACTGTACGACGGGTGGTGATGTCTCCGGTGTGAACGATGACCTGGATCCGTTTCCCGACCTGTTGAACGACCGTTTTTGCAATGGCCTTCCTTTCCTCGACGGAGAGCATGGGTCCCTCGCCGGTCGTCCCGCAGATAAAGATCCCCTGAACACCTGTGGACACAAGAAAATCGCAGTACCGGCGCAGTGCATCGAAATCCACGTCCGTACCGCCTTGGGTCAGTGGCGTGATCGTTGCCGAAACGACGCCCTTGAAATCAAATGCCATGGTTTGTTTCTCCCGTAATAAATCTCAACCGTTGTTCTTTCCCCGGCACCTTGCTTACACAAACTGGTTGCTTTTGAGGTCTTCCTTGCGGATGACGGTTTCGACATCCCGAATGACCTTCCGGATGGCTTTCGGGGAATACCCGAGCAAGCGCAGGCTGTAATCGATGATGGTGTTGCTCAACAGCGCGGCATTTTCGACAAGTTTTCCAGCCTTCTTCTGTTCGAAAAACATGTCGGCGATGCCCTGGATGGCCAATGCCAGAAAATTCAGCTCGTCCGATGGAATGCGGTCACCGAAGAACGTTTTCAAACGGATCCGTTTGTTTTCCAGAGAATGCTGGTGAATGTCCGGCGTGTGCCGGACAACAAGAAAAAGTTTGGACATCCTGGGATCTTCGATCGTGGTCATGTAGCCGATTTTAAAATCCAGAGCGAATCCGACTTCCGGTCTCAACAAGAGGTCATGGACTTTGGGAGTCTGGTTCCGCAGCGTCCGGACGATGTGGTCGCTGATTTCCTTCAGAATGTCCAGCTTGGCGGGGAAAAAAAAGTAAAGGTTGCCCATGGAGGTGTCCGCCTCCTTGACGATGTCGCGGACGCTGGTACGCTCGTACCCTTTTTCTGAAAAAAGCTTCCTGGCCGCCTTCAGGATGGCATCGCGTTTGTTGACATGCCGGTTGCTGGACGATCGGTTCATGTTTTTCTCCCCTGCCCTGCGGTGCATTTGGTCGAGCCGTTTCCAACGAATATAGAGCACTGCTCTATAATTGTCAAGCGGTTTTTCGTACAGGGCGGTTCAACAATAAAAAACAGGCGATTCTTGAGTTTTGATGGATGTATTGGCAAACGACGCCGAACGAGGACGATGCATGGTACATGAATGTATGGTCCGATATGAATCGAACAATCCGAAAACGGGCGTCCTTTCTCATCGGATTTGGATCGGCATCCATCGGTTTCCTGTTGATGAACCGGTCCGTCACGGCGCCTCATCCCTTATGAGTATTGATCCGGCAGGAGAACACCATGGCAATCCCACACCGGAATCGGGCCGGACAACCCAGGCGGTAAACCATGCCTCCGCGTTTGGTTAATCCGAATGCTTAACGTTCGATTAAAAATGCCCGAAATCCTATTCGACCTCGGGCGTTTTGATTTGTGTCTGTCACAAGTACTCCGGACCAGCAATGATCACCTTTCCATTTTTTTTGGGTGAGCCACTCCTCGTTCATTCTTCAGTTGGGTTGATCCAATGAACGTCTCGGCCATCCGTCCCTGAAGCATCAACGCGACACCCTGCAATAATGGTTACCGTTGACATAAAATCACTTGACCGCCAGCACCGCCACCGATTTGGCGGGCAGGCGCACCGTGAGCGTGTTGCCTTTCTTCTTGAAGTCCTGGAACGTTTTGGGATGCACGGTTTCGGCCTTCGCGAAATCGTTGCAGTCGTTGATTTTCTCCGCGGAAAGCGCCTCTCCGCTCACGTCCTGCAGGGCGGTCAGTCCCTGGAACGTGCACAGCACGTCCACAGCCTTTTTCGAATTGACGTTGGTCATGGAGAGGTGGATGATTCCCTGCGCGTCCCTGGACGCGGAACAGCCCACGGCTGCGACCGTGTCATTGCCCGACACGTACCATTCGCTCAGCAGCTCCGTGGGCAGAAGCGTCGCGTCGTGGTGCACCTTGTACATCCGGAACACGTAATAGGACGGCGTCAAAACGATGTCTTTGTCCTTGGTCAGAATCATGGCCTGAAGCACGTTGATCGTTTGCGCGATATTGGCCATCCGGACGCGGTCGCAGTGGTTGTTGAAGATGTCGAGGTTGACGGCCGCAACCAGCGCGTCGCGCAGCGTGTTCTGCTGGTAGAGGAATCCCGGATTGGTGCCGGGTTCGACGTCGTGCCAGTTCCCCCATTCGTCCACCATCAGACCGATCCGTTTTTCCGGATCGTATTTGTCCATGATCGCTGAATGTTTCTGGATCATTTCTTCCATCTTCCGGGTTTTTTTCATGGTCAGAAACCATTCGCTCTCGTCAAATTGCGTGGCCGATCCCTTCTTCCGCCAGTCGTGGCATACAGTATAATAGTGAAGCGACAACGCCTGCATCATCCTTCGGTTGACCGGTTCCTTCATCAGCACATCCATCCAGTTGTAGTTTTCGGAATTGGGCCCGCATGCGATTTTGGTCAGCCGGTTGTCCCCGAAATTGCGGCAAAACGTGGAAAACTGCCGCATCACGTCCGCATAATAGTCCGGAGTCATGTTGCCGCCGCATCCCCAGTTTTCGTTGCCGATTCCCCAAAATTTCACCTTCCAGGGTTTTTCGCGGCCGTTCTGTTTCCGGAGTTCGGTCATGGGACTGATGGCATCCGAGGTGATGTACTCGACCCATTGGGCCATTTCGTACACCGTGCCGCTTCCGACGTTGGCCGTGATGTACGGTTCACACTCCAGTTGCTCGCACAAATCCATGAATTCGTGTGTTCCAAAATGGTTGTTTTCGGTCACGCCTCCCCAGTGGGTGTTGATCATGGAAGGACGGTTGCTCTTGGGCCCGATGCCGTCCTTCCAGTGGTACTCGTCTGCGAAACAGCCGCCCGGCCAGCGAAGATTCGGAATGTTCAATTCCTTCAACGCCTTGACCACGTCCTTCCGGATACCACGGGTATTGGGAATGGGCGAATCTTCGCCAACCCAGTATCCGCCGTAAATGCAATGGCCGAGGTGTTCGGAAAAATGACCGTAGATGTGCTTGCTGATGGTCGACTTGCCCAGGTCCGTGCGGACGGTGAGCATGTTGACGGAAGGCGTCCTGGACTCCTGCTTGATCTGGGAAACCAATACGGACGCGGATAAAAACAGAACCGCGACCGCGGGACGGATCCATCTCTCTGTTTTCATGAGCTGTCCTTTCCTGATGGTTGAAGGTTTTATGAATACGACTCGATCCGAAGCGGGTTTACTTTTTATCCGAAAACCAAACCGCATGGGCATAGGCGGCGCTGTCTTTTCCAGGCTTTCAGTCGGCCTTCAGCAGACCGTTGATCACCTTCTCCGAAACCCGGAACACCGAGCCGTGCCTGGTTCCCGGCGGGAAGTGCAGAACGTCCGTGATGTCCGTCCATGTTTCCAAATCTGTGGAAACCACGGCGCCGTACCTGCCGTCCCGGTACCGGTCGAAATAGACCACCCAGGTGTTGCCGACTTTCATTCCGGCCGGACCTTCGGCCCAGAAGCTGCCCGTAATCGGTTTGGAAACGGGGCCGTACGGCCCTTCGGCATGTTCCGCCAGCGTCACGCGTATGTTTTTCTGGGGCGTGAACGGTTTGTTCGTTTCGTCTTTCAAAAACAGTACGTACCGTTTGCCATTTTGGACGATGTCGGCATCGATGGCGTTGAAGTGCTGATTGAAAAACAGTCGGGTTTCGCTGAAGGTCTTCATGTCCTTGCTGGTGGTGCAATAGATGCGGTGATTCGATCCCGGTTCAGGCGGTCCCTTGCTGCTCTGGTTGTCCGTTTCCGGAAATCGGCCGGGGATTGTGGTGGACCAGAAGACCAGAAACCGGCCGTTCTCATCGTCGTATACCATTTCCGGCGCCCAGCAATTGACAGCGTTAGGTTCGTGCTCCATAACCGGCAGGGTTTTCTGCTCCGACCATTGGACAAGGTCTCTCGATCTCGCGTATCCAATCCCCCTCTCTTTCCAACTCACGGTCCACACCAGATGAAAAAGACCGTCCGGCCCCTGAAGCACGAACGGATCCCGCATGAGTTTGTCCCGCCCGGCCATGGGGGTGAGAAAGGACTTGTTGTCCCGCAACGACGTCCAGTGAATGCCGTCCCGGCTGTGCGCCAGGTGCAGGCCGTCCTGTCCGTTGTTCTGGAAATAGGCAAACACGTAGTACACCATCGGTGCCAATGGAGGGATAGTTGCCGGAAATCGAAGATATTTCTTCAGCGGGAGGCCCTGCCGTTGAATGTCCTGTGCAGCCAGTTCGGCGACGCGTGTTGCACCGTATTCCGAGAAATGCGTATCGTCCCGAAGTCCGTTTGGGCAGGCAAGAAAAAGTCCGGGCTCGATCCAGAGAAAAAGGTTTTTGGATCCTTCCACGCCATGATCCACGATCAGTTTTTCGGTCAGGCGTTGCAGATCAATGAGCGGGACGCGCCTTTCATCTGCCACCCGCCTCACGACGTCCGGATAAGCGCCGTGCGTGTCGAAAAATACACCGCTTCCATCAAACCGGCGGCGCATCACGGGAGTCAGGAGGAGGGGCACGGCACCTTTATCCCGGGACTCGAGAACAAAGCGTTCCAGGTTTAGGCGGTACGTGGTGTTCGGTTCCGTGTAGCGAGTGGAATCTTGTTTTTTTTCATCGTTATGGCCGAATTGGATGAATACCCAATCCCCCGGTCGAAGCGACTGCACCACTGCGTTCCAGCGGCCTTCGTCGATGAAACTTTTGGAACTTCGGCCGCCGACGGCGTGGTTGACCACATGGACTCCGTCCCTGAAAAAAAACGGGAACAGCTGCCCCCACCCCCGCTCCGGATTTCCCTCCAGCGGTTTGTCTTCCATGGTGGAATCGCCGATCAAATGAAGCGTCACCGGGCCTGGATTCCGACCTTGGGCCATGCCAAACAAAAACAGAAAACCTGCCACCGGCAGAAGGCATTGGATTCGAGTTGACATGATACGTTTCTTTCTTTTCTGATTGGTATTTCATCACGTGGAAGTTGCATCGCGGTCATCCGGAAACCGTCCGATTCCGGTTTTTCACCTTCCGGTACTGAAATCCATCCGGGAAACCGGAATCATCCGCACGGGACCCAGGAGTCCCGAATCCCGCAGCGGCCACCCAGAGGCGTCGAACGGCTTGTAATCGATGTTGACGAAATTGATTTCGTGGAAAATTTTCCAATCCACTTTCCGTCGGTCGAGGTCGGCAATGCGGTTCGCCGGCAAATTGGTTATCTCGATTTCGAGAATGTTTTTCCCCGGAACCAGAATCATCCCAATGGGTGTCCGGAACGGGGCGCTGAACAGCGTGGCCACTGCCTTCCCGTTCACCCGGACGCTGGCGCTCTCGCAAACCTTTCCCAGGTCCAAAATCCACCCGGCCGATCCAGGCGGCGGCATGTCGAATTCCAGGGTGAAGCGGGCTGTTCCGGCAAAGCGCTTGGCTTCGGCACCGCCGATTTCTGTCCATGAACCGAGTGCATCGGTCGTGGCGGCGGGCGGCAGTACGGGTCCGCCCTCCAGGAAACGAATTTTCCAGGTCCCGGACAATTCCATCGGGGAAGCGTTCTGTTCCAAATATGTCCATTCGGCCCCTTCGGGCCGAGTCTTGGAGAACGTGCGCAGGATGCACGATTCGCCGGGCATCAATTGAAGATACACACGAGTCGTCTGTCCTGTGTTGCGCAGTCCGGCCAGTCCGATTCGGCTTGGAACCATCGGGTCGAAGATCACGGCGGATTTTGCCTCGACACCCAGATTCACCCAGCCGTCCAGGGTGTCCTTTCCCAGGTTGGTGAAGAAATAGTGGTGTCCTCCGGCATGCCTCCTGCGTGCGAAAGCAATACCGCGGTCTACGATGGGCTCACGGGTAGTACCGGCGATTCCGAGCAGCGCCTCCACGTCCGGACCCGCGAGAAACCGTCCCCTTCCAAGAACGGCTTCCCGGACGCCGGGGATGGCGGTGTTCGAGAAACGAACCGCCTGCAAGAGCTTTTGAAAATCGGCCCGTTTTTGTTCGAGACCACCGAAACCGGGCACATCGGAGGGAACCGAATCCTTGAAAACGACCGTCGCTCCCGCTTCGGCCAGGCGGACGAGTTTCCGGAGTGAGTGGACGGGCATCAGACGGCATCGCGGCACCAGAATGGACGTGTAGACATGGTTTCCGGTCTGGAGCGCACCGTCTCCTCCCACGGTCACCCGATCGAGAAGCGAATCCGAGACGTAGTCGTACGCATAGCCCCGCTGGGTCAATTTGAGTGCCGTGTCGTAAAAGACCTGATCGCCGGCCCATAGGCCGTTGATTGTCTGGTGGATCAACATTCCTGCATTGCGATTCCACAAGTCGTATACCGGGAAATAGAGCAGGAGTGTTTCGTCCGATTCCCCGGATTGGAGAATGGATTGGCAGCGGGTCGCATAGGCATTGAAAGCCGGAAGGTCCCGCCAAATGCTGTTGGTCGGCGACAATTCGGTCGATGCATAGAATTGCCATCCCGGCCACGGTGCCCCCGGAGGGGAATACGGTGTACCGTGGAAAAAAACATGGTTGATGCCGGACACCATGAGATGGTCGAATGCGCGTTTGATTTGGGCCAACGACACGGTGAAATGTTCGTCCAGCCATGTGAACGATTCGGAGGAGGCAAGGCGTTTCCCGGTCAGGTGTGCGGCCGATGAGGCGAATTTCATCATCGGGATGTTCCGCAGGCCTACGGACCGGAAGATTTCGGTCTCGGGAATGTCGGCGATCGCGTAAGCGTCCAGCAGGTTGGACGGTACGCCGTGCGCCTGGTTTCGTGAGAGCATTCCGCGTTTGTGACACCAGTCCGACCAGGCCCTGACGTATTCCAGATGCAATTCCGAAAGGGTTTCCCGGTAATCCGATTTGATGCGCCCGATACCGTCCCCGGAACCTTCCCCCAGAAGGGCGGGAAGCCGGGTTTTCAGGTCGTAGCCCCTGCGTTTCTCGAATTCGGAAAACAGAAGGTCCGTCCAATCGGCCGGATCGTATTCGTAGGAATCGTGAAACTGGGCCCTCGGCAACACGCCGCGGTATCCTTGAAAGGCCGTATCGAAACGGGACAGGTAATGCTTCAGTGCATTCACCGAAAACGGATCGACCACAAATCCCTCTCCGCCGGGAGCCGCGCGTTTGACCATTTTGACGCCGTCCTGCTGGACCGCAACGACCAGCCGCCATGTTCCACCGAACGCTGTCCAATCCAGCCGGCGATCCGCACGGATTTGCCGGGTGAGGTCAAGAATTTTTCCGTCGTCCGAATACGCCATGAGCGCCTGAAGCCGGCCTTCCGGAATCGGTTCGGGGAGTCCTGCACCCGCAGCGAGTCTGTGGCTTTTCAGGAGGATGCGCGAAACCGCGTCCTGTCTGCCGACGTCGGGGCCGCCGAATGGCCATCCGGATCCGGTGGTCATGTCCACTCCCATGTCCAGCCGGCCGGCTTCCGCCGTCGTGTGCGCCAGCACGGCCATCCATCGCGGGGACAGAAACGGAATGGTCTCGCTCTCGAATCCTTTCACGCCGTAGATGGGACACAATTCGACCCCGCCGATACCGGCTTTACCGTATGTTTCGAGAAGCTGCGTGATTGTTTTTTCGTTCACCGCGCTTCCCAGCCACCACCACCGGGTCCACGGCCGGTGGATCCGTTCGGGTGAGGGCCAGGAAAAATCCGGATTTTGTTGAGCACACAGGAGGCTCGAAAAAATCATCAGAATCGCCAATGAACGTCTGCTGTTTCGAAATCCAGACTTGTTCGATCGATTTGAAGTCTGTATTCGAACCATATGTCTCCCCTCTTCCATTTACAAATGACGACCCGACATTTAAATCAACCCATGTTGTTGAAGTACTTTTTTACGCTTCACGCTTCACTTTTCATTCAACCATTTTACCATCCACAAACACCACACTGCTCTGAAGGGTCCCGGCCATGTCCCAGCAGATTGCGCGGCCCTCGCATTTAAAATGACGCCACGTGGATTCGGCCTTCTTTTGCCCGTTGGGCCAATATTGTGTCCAGACATCGGTCCCGTCTTCGCCGTACTGCCATTCCCATTGTTTTGCTCCGTTCAGGTCCCATGCCGTTTCCTGTCCGATTTTTTGTCCGAGCTGGTATTCGGCCTGCCGCTGCATTTTCCCGTTCTCCCAGTACCAGGTTTCCGGACCGTGGAGAAGCCACCGCCCGTCGTCCGCGATGCCCGCGTTCCAGACCATTTTGGTTTTGCCGCCGGGGTATTTCTCCTCGTAACGCCTGACACCGGAAACGGCCGTGGTTTTGGACTGCATCCATTCGGCATCGGACAGGGTCTGGCCCGCATCGTCCAATATCCATGCTTCGTTCATCTCGAAATGAAGACACGGATTGTTCATGGTGGTGATCAGATGGATCATTCCGTTCGGAGCCTGTCGTACCGCGGAATAGCCGAGGGTTTCCCCCCAGGGTGGAGTGTCCTTCTCATGCTGCTGGGTTCCGGGAAGTTTCTTGATGCGCCACGTTGCTCCGTCGTCATCGGAAAGGGCCGCGAACGCACCGGTCTGGGTCACACCGGCCGGACGAGCGCCGGTTCTGCGTTTTTGAAAATCGCCGGCGAAGAACAGGCGACCGCTTTTCAGGCGCAGAAGGCTTGGACGCTGGTTGGACGCGAGAGAAGCAAAAGGCGTTTTGCTGACCTGCCAGGTTCTGCCGCCGTCCGCGGAAACGGCCTGCGGCATGTATCCGTCGATGTCGGTATTCTTGCCTCCGATGCCCAGAATCCGTCCATCCTTCAGAAGCGCGTACACGGTGTGGCGACCCGCACTGCGCCCTCCCGTGTCATACCAGGATTTCCCGTTGTCGCGGCTGGCCCATAGGACCGAGTTGTTCCCCTCGCCATCGCTCGGAATGTAGAGGGTTCCGTTGGCGTCCCGGAACGCGGAATTGATGGGCTGTCGGGAGTGCGGCCCGACGGCGCCCGCGAAGAACGGGAATTGCACCTCGGTCCAGGTGGCTCCGTTGTCGGTGGATCCGGTGAATTGGAACGGATATGCCGAATCCAATTGGGGATTTCCCCAGAAAAACCGGAGCAGACCCCGGTCGTTCCACAACAGCGGCGCGTGGTCGTTGACGTCGACGAAATCGAACATGGGAGAAGGCATGTCCCACTCGTCCGCACCGAACCGGAGCCGGCTGGCGACGAGCGAAACGCCCGGTTCGTACTCGCTGTAGGATGTGTAGATGATCAACAGCACGTCCCCGTTGGGGCAGACCTCCAGCGCCGGACTGTGGTTGTGATCGCGAAAGGACGGATGAAACCCGGCGGCATCGATTTCCTTTCTGGGACGGTTCTCCGGCGGCGTGGGAAGAAGGTAGCGTTTCCGGAAATAGGGTTTTCGGGAATCGGGGCCGATGCCGGACGGTTCGGTCATCTGTTTGACGCCCAGCCTTGCAAACGGCGTTTGATGAGCGGCAGGATTCGCTTTCGGTAAAGATGCCTGAACGACCCGGAAACCGATAGAATGGTATCCCGCCCCCGACCCGGTTTGCACGCTTTTTTTAGGCCCGAACGAGGGTGCGATCCCCGCCCGGTTTGCGGATCGCGCATAATCGACCTTCTCAACGTTGCGTTCGTCATTGTCCAGGGATCCGCCGCGGATCACGCGGACCAGTCCTTCATCCGGTCCGACGGGATCCACCTGGTCTGCCGGTGGATATTCCCCGTACCAGTCCCGGCACCATTCGCGCACACCCGTGTGCATGTTCTTGAGCCCCCAGGCATTTGCGGTCTCGGGAGCCGGCATCCGGTTTCCGGAAGAGAAATCCGAATCCGTCCCTGCCCTGCACGCGTATTCCCATTCCGCTTCGGTCGGCAGGCGGTACGGTTTTCCTTCTTTTTCACCCAGCCATTCGCAAAATGCGACTGCGTCGTACCAACCGATCCCGGCTGCATAGGGCTCGAATCCCCCGGTTCCCACAAAGTCCTTCCGAAACTGCCGGAACTGGGCCACCGTGATTTCCGTCTCCGAGATAAAAAACGGTTTCGTAATGGCGACGTTGTGCACGGGACGCTCGTCCCAGCAATCTTTCGAAGACGTCGCGCTGCCCATCCGAAACGAACCCGGGTGCACCGGTACCATTTGAATACCGATGGAATTGGTGATGAACCGGTTTTGATCGGTTGATTGTGCATACAGCATGAAAGAAAGAAAAAACAAAAAAACGGCATACTGTCGTGCGGATGGTTTCATCGCTGTATCTCCTTTGTATTCTTGGATCGGGCGTAGTCAACGGTTCGTGTTACAGAATCAGCCGAAGGGATTCTCCGACGGATACGGCATGCCCCTGGGCAGATTGAACGACACGTCGTCCACACTCAGCATCCGGGTTGCGGCGAACAGCGATTTCCCCGCATGCGCGAACGCAACGCCCGTGTGGTGCGGAAAACGTTTTTCAATCAGCACATGACGGTAAAACCTGCCCATCTCCTTCACGGCGAACACACCGATGCCACCGAAGGATTTCGGATCCATGTTCAGCACCTCGCCTTCCGCCAGATAGGCGCACAGCCGGGTGTCCGCCGTCGACTGGATCCGGAACAGCGTGATGTCTCCGGGACGGATCTGTCCCTCCAGGGTACCCCGGGTGATGTCCGGGGCTTTGCCGGGTTCCATGAGCCGGTGCATGATCGCCTGGTATTTCATCTGCGCATGCAGCATGCAGCCGGAGGAGGTGTTGCCGCAGTGGAATCCCATGAACAGGTCGGTGGGCTGGTAAGCGCCGACCTGCTTTTGGGCTGCCTGGACCATGTCGGCGGGAACCGTGTTGTTGATGTCCAGCAGCGTGGCGGGCAGTTCCGTGGCGCAGGTGGCCATGTATTCGCTCAACGCGCCGTAGATGTCCACTTCGCACGACACGGGAATGCCCCTCGCCGCCAGTCGGGAATTGACGAAGCAGGGTACAAATTTGAAAAATTTTTCGAACGATGGCCAGCACTTGTTCGCAAAAATGCCGTACTCCGAAGCGCCGAGGTGCTTCTGCATGAAATCCACCAGCGCCGTTTCGTACTGCGCCAAAGGTTCCAGGAGTGCCGGATAGGTGTTGCCCTTTCCGAGTTCCCTGGCCATGGCTTCCGCCACCGCCGGGATTCTGGCGTCCCCCTTGGCGGACAGGTACAGGTCGTACAGGTCGAGCTCGCTGTTTTCCATGATTTCCACGCCGAGATCGTACAGGGGCCGGATCGGGGCGTTGCAAGCCAGAAAATCCTGCGGCCGCGGCCCGAACGAGAAGATTTTGAGTTTCTTCAGAGCCAGAACGATCCGGGAAATCGGATGGAAATCCCGGACCATCTCTGCGACGGCTTCTGCCATGCCGACCGGATACTCGGGAATGTACGGGCGCAGATTTCTCAAACCGGCGTTGTACGAAGCGTTCAGCATGCCGCAAAAGGCATCCCCTCGTCCATCAAACAGATTGCCGCCGGTCTCTTCGGCTGCGGCCGCGAGCATGAACGGCCCCCCGAACCGCCGGGCCAGAATGGTCGTCGGTCCTTCCGGTCCGAAATTGCCGAGGTAGAGCACCAGCGCGTTGACGGATTTCGCACGGATCTCCTCCAGTGCCTTCAACGCGTCGTTCTCGTTTTCCACCATGGTCTCGATTTCGACGATGGGGATTTTCTTTTTCCTGCACGCCTCGATGACGCCGGCTTTTCTTTTTTGGGAAAGCACGATCGGGAAACAGTCGCGGCTGACCGCAACGATTCCCATGTTGACCTTGGGTACGTTGTTCATGCTGAACCTTCTCCTGTTTGATGTGCATCCACGGCGTGCGTTGAAGCCGCGATTCCGTCATCGGACATCCGTGCGCCGGCTCGTTGCCGGTTGCGGGGAGTAATCCAGCGGCAGTTTGTCGGCAGCACCGCTGTATGCCCAACGGCCTGTGATTTGATAAGACGTTGGATTCCAGTTGTTGCCGAGGGAATCCACGATCAACGAATGCCCCTCCAGGTTCAAATAGCTGAAGGTGACGCCGTATTTGATTTTCAACCAATCCTTGAACTGCAATTTGACCAAACCGGCGGCCAGCCCGATTTTGTTCTGCGGATAGGAAACCGTGTCCATCGAAAGGCCGCTTCGGTTTCGCCCATAAAAAATTTTCGAAGGAATGTAAAATCCGCTGCCTTCCTCCCGGAAGGCGGAATCGCGGTCTTCCAAAGGTTGGATGTTGCTTTGGTACAGTTTGAAGCCCTCTTCATCGATCCGGTGTTGAGCCACGGCGGACAAGAAGTGTTTCTGAGAGCCCAGGAAGGCTGCCTCCCGGTTGCGTGCCCAGGTTTCGGAGGTATTTGCGTCGGCCGCGGGGATCGGTTTGAAAACGGTAAAAATGTTCTGTTGGATTTGGGAAAGACTTTTGGACCATTTAAACCGGATGATGTAATTGCGGACGGTATACCCCAACGCCAAATTCTCAACCACAACGGCTTCTTCCGACCGGGCAGTCCAGCGCCCGTCGGTGGAATCGATCTTGAAATCGAGGGCTTCGGGATTGAGGATTCTGCATGCTTTTGCGTTCCGGGTTTCTCCCAAAAACATCCGGGTAAATTCTTGAAGGCGTCGTATCCGTTCTTTGGTGTATCGGCCCGTGATCCGGACTTCTCTTCCTTCGAGAATCCTGGGCATGAGTTTCGTATCGATTTGAATCGTGCTCACGTAGGCGAACTGGACTTGCTGGATTTTCATGGTATAACCGACATGCTGAAAAACGAGATCGTACACACCCGGAGGCGCATGCTCGATTCGGTAAACACCGTCAGCGTCCGTCACAGTGCCGAGGGTGGTTTTTGAGAGAAACACATTGACTCCCGAAAGGGGCTTGCCCGTTTTCTCGTCCAAAACCGTCCCGTGGACCGTGTTGAAATATGCGAATTGCGCCTGGAGCGGCTGCAAGGCAATCAGCAGCAAACCGCAGACGAGCAATTTGGCGTTTTGCATGTTCATGGCCTGAATCGTTTGCGCAGCATCAACGCCCTGGCGTCGGCCCCGTTCATTCCCCCTGCCCGTATGTCGCATCCTTTCCGTGTTTCCTCCGGTAATGCCTATCGACAATCGACCGTTTCAATGCGCGGACGTTCGGTTTGATCCGTTTGGTCAAATAGGCCATTTTTGCCAATTCCTCCATGATCACGCTGTTGTAAACCGCTTTTTCCGGTGTTTTTCCCCAGCTGAACGGCCCGTGACAGGCCACCAGTACCATCTCGACTTCCTGGTATGAGAAATGCCTGAACGTTTCCACGATCCGGTTTCCGGTTTCCACCTCGTAGTCTCCCTGGATCGCGGCATCGTCCATGATCCGGGTGCAGGGAATGCTGCGGTTCAGGTGGTCGGCATGCGTCGTACCCAAAATGGGAATGGGCAGGATCGCTTGTGCCCAGGCCGTGCAGAACGGGGAATGGGTGTGCACCACGCCACCGATCTCCTGAAAATTCCGGTACAACACGGTGTGCGTTTTGGTATCGGAAGAAAACCGGAGGGTTCCCTCGACAATCCGGTTGTCCAGGTCGACCACCACCATGTCCTCGGGTTTGAGGATTTCGTAGGGGACACCGCTCGGCTTGATGGCAAAAACGCCCTGGTCCCGGTCGATGGCACTGGCATTCCCGAACGTGTAAACGACCAGATTGCGCCTGGGAAGCTCCCTGTTGCATTCCCACGCGCGCTGCTTCAATTCGGCGAATCGGCTCATGATGCCAATCGGTTCTCCACGACATCCGCCAGCGTCGAGTACCTCGTGTACAACGACCGGTACGCACGGGCATTCTCCTCGATGGGAAGGTATTCCTTTTCAAATCCGCTTCCCATGGCCTCTTGCGCTTTTTCGATGCTGGGATGCATCCCCGCGACCACGGCTGCAAACATGGCAGCGCCGAGTGCGCAAGCCTGTTCGGACCTGGCGACTTTGATCTTCATGTCCAGAACGTCGGCAACCACCTGCATGATGAAGGGGGATTTTTTCGGTATCCCGCCCAGGGCGATGACACTCCGGATGGGAACGCCTTCTTCGACGAACCGGTCCACGATTTTCTTGGCACCGAAAGCCGTGGCTTCGACGAGGGCGCGAAAGAGTTTTGGGGCATCCGATCCAAGGTTGATTCCCGTGATGGCACCCTTCAGTGCCTGGTTGGCATACGGTGTCCTCCGTCCGTTCATCCAGTCCAGCGCGAGCAGGCCGCTCGTTTCGATGGGAATGCCTTCCGCCTCCTTGGAAAGTCTCGGAATGATTTTTTCGGACAGCTCCTTCCGCACGGCGTCACGTGTGCGGGGGCTTAGGATTTTGGAACGGCTGAGCAGGTTTTCGAACGGCCACATCAGAATCCGGCTGAACCAGGCGTACACATCCCCGAAGGCCGATTGCCCCGCTTCCATGCCCAGCATTCCCGGAATGATCGAGCCGTCCACCTGGCCGCAGATCCCGCGGACGAGCCTGTCGCCCATTTCGTGCATGGGCGCCACCAGCATGTCGCAGGTCGAGGTCCCCATGACCTTGCTCAATTCGTACGGCCCGATTTGACCCCCGACCGCTCCCATGTGCGCGTCGAAGGCGCCGACGCCGACCACCACCGACTGCGGCAGTCCGAGCCGTTTCGCCCATTCCGGCGTCATCAGGCCGGCAGCATGATCACCGGTAACGGTTTCACGGTACAACCGCTCCCTGAGTCCCTTCAGCAGAGGATCCACCGCAATCCAGAACGCTTCGCCGGGCAGGCCGTCGAACGATTCGTGCCACATGGCCTTGTGTCCCGCAGCGCACCGGCTCCGTTTCATGGCAACCGGGTCTGTCGTGCCTGTGAGCAGTGCGGGGATCCAGTCGCAGTGTTCCACCCAGGAAAAGGCTTTTTCAGTGACGGCATGGTTGTGCCGCAGAACGTGCAAAATCTTGGACCAGAACCATTCCGAGGAATACACACCCCCGACGTATTTGGTGTAATCCTCCCCTCCCCAGCTTCTGGCGACGGCATTGATTTCGGCCGCTTCTTCCACCGCGGTGTGGTCTTTCCAGAGGATGAACATCGCGTCCGGATTCTCCTCGAAACCGCGGGTCATGGCCAGCGGCGTACCCCGCGCATCGACTGCACACGGAGTGGAACCGGTCGTGTCCACCGACAATCCCCGAATGCGGTTCACCACGTTTTTCGGAAGTTTGGCCAGCGCCTGCTTGACCGATTTTTCCAGACTTTCGACGTAGTCCAGGGGATGCTGCCGGAACCGGTTTTTCGCGGGATCGCAATACTTGCCCGTTTTCCACCGCCGATAGGAACAAACCGAACTGGACAGTTCCTTCCCGTTCGAGGCATTCACCACCACGCAACGGACCGAATCCGTTCCGTAATCCACGCCGACGACGCATCCGAATGTATCGAGAGACATCGCTTCTTCCTCCTCAAAACCGGTTGTAATAGACCAGGTTTTCTTTTGTGATGATGTCGATGGGCATCATGATGTTTTTTTCGCAGGGTTGGCGGAGAACCACATGGCGGTACAGGGCATGAATGCCTTCGTAGCCCTGCGCTTCCGCATTCTGGCTGATCAGGAAATCGATGACGCCTTCCTTTAAATATCGGACATTCTCTTCGATGAGGTCGTAACCGATGAGAAACACCTTCCGGCCCCATTCCCTGGACCGTAGATAACTCCCTGCAAAATGCGTGGCCGCGTTTGTCACGAAAATGCCTTTCAAATCGGGATGGTTGGCCGAGACGGAATCCAGAAGCGAAAAAAAACCATCCGGCTCCATGCTCGTTTCCAGGGTGTACCGATGTACCGGAACGGTCTTGCCTTCGAAATACGATTGGAATCCTTCGGCCCGTTTGTCGATGTGGTAATCGCCGGCGATGGCCAGGATGACGGCAACACTGCCGGTTTCGTGCGCAACCATGTGCATGAGCTGCGCGGCGACCGTTCCGCCCTGAAACGAATCCTGGCCGATGAACGTCAAGGTTTTGGATCCGGGGATAAACGCATCAAAAAAAACGTACGGAATGCTATCCGGGATGGACTTGAGAAGGGCTTGCATCGGCCGGTATAAAACAGGCGCGATCAGGATACCGTCCGTGCGGGTCTTCAAGAGCTTCCCGGATACGAGTTCCAGGGAATTTTCGGAGTACCGGTCGTAACAAAAATAGCTGATGATCACGTGATAG
>Ga0315277_10004122_pt1 | contig 19493 bp, 14 predicted proteins | sample YL17G05_15_MG_FD_203695 | JGI IMG/M metagenome (GOLD analysis project Ga0315277, IMG submission 203695) | Sediment microbial communities from Yellowstone Lake, YNP, Wyoming, USA - YL17G05_15 | ecosystem: Environmental > Aquatic > Freshwater > Lake > Sediment | place: USA: Wyoming | collected... | reverse complement strand
CAAGCGGGCCGTTTCGGTGCAGATCACCGACGCCTCGGCCGCGGGTGGCCTGATCGGGCCGCGCTCGCGCGTGGACGTGCTGTTCACGCGCTCCGGTTCGATGACCGAGGCGATCACCACCGTGGTGCTGGAGGACATCGTGGTCCTGTCGATCGGCCGCACCACCGAAGTGGCTCAGCAAACCGACCCGCGCCAGGTTCGGCCGCAGCAGCAGGCCGCGACCCTTCTGGTGACCCCCGAGGAAGCCAAGAAACTGGAGCTGGCGAAGAACCAGGGCAAGATCAGCCTGGCGCTCCGCAACCCGCTGGACCGCTCGACGATCGAAGACGACACGCCCGCGACGGCCTTCGATCTGGATCCCATGATCGCCACCCGGATGGCCGCGCGGCGGCGTTCGGGCAGCGCGCCCAACGTGCGCGACGACAAGGTCTGGGCCAGGCTGGTGGGCCTGGAAGAGGAGCCGCCGCCCAAAAAGGAAGAAAAGAAGGAGCCGCCCAAGCCGCGCTGGGTGGTTGACGTTTACCGCGGCGACAAGCACGTTCAGGAGACCTTCCAGGACTGATTGGGGGACCGGCAAAACGCACATGAGACGCACTTCTACCCCGCGGCCGGCAAGCGAAAGCCCCCGCCCGCTCCTGTTGGTCGCGCTCGCGCTGTCGCTGGCCGCGGGTCTGGCGGCCCAAACCTCGACTTCCCGCGATATGACGCTGGTCGCCGGGCGCGGCGAGTTGCTGCACTTCGATCGCGACGTGCAGAAGGTCGCAGTCGCCGAGCCGAAGATCGCCGACGCGGTGGTGGTCTCCCCGCAAGAGGTCATGATCAACGCCAAGGGCCCGGGCAAGACCACGGTGGTGATCTGGGAGGCCGGCTCGGTTCCGATCCGCTATCAGATCAGCGTGGTCAACGATACCAGCGAACACGAGAGCCTGCGCAAGGAGATCCGCGACAGCGTCCAAAACCCGGCCATCGAGGTGACCGGCTCCGGCGACACGCTGGTGCTCACCGGCACGGTGAAAGACGCCGACGAGTCCAAGCGCGCCGCGGCCATCGCATCCACCCGGGCCAAGCAGGTGGTCAACCTGCTGAAGACGCCGCCGGCGCCCGACCCGCGCCAGATCCTGCTCGAGGTGAAGTTCGCCAGCATCGACCGCGCGGCGCTTTCCGAGGTCGGCTTCAACCTGTTCAGCACCAACCCCAAGGGCACCGGGAGCCTCTCGACGCAGCAGTTCCAGCAGCCGCGCTTCAGCCAGTTGCAGTTTCAGGATGGCCAAGTGAAGAACAATACGGTGAACTTCGCCGACCTGCTGAACCTGTTCATTTTTCGCCCGGACCTGAACATCGGCGCCACCATCCGGCTGATGCAGGGGCGCAACCTGCTTCAGATTCTGGCCGAGCCGAACTTGATCACGATCGAGGGCAAGGAAGCCAGCTTCCTGGCCGGCGGCGAGTTCCCGTTTCCGACCCTGACATCCACCTCGACAGGCGGCGCGGTTTCGCCGGTGGTGACCGTGCAATTCAAGAAATTCGGCGTGCAGATCGCCTTCACGCCGAACATCACGCCCTCCGGCGCCATTCACCTGAAGGTGGCGCCCGAGGTCAGCTCGCTGGATTTCTCGAACGCCGTTACGCTGCAAGGGTTTCTCATCCCCGCCCTGATTTCGCGGCGGGCCGACACCGAGGTGATCCTCAAGGACGGCGAGAGCTTCGCCATCGCCGGCCTGATCGACAACCGCGTCATCTCCGTATTAAACCGGCTCAAGTACCTGGGAGACATACCGGTGTTGGGGAACCTGTTCCGCAGCCGGTCGCAGCGCAAGTCGACCGACGAGTTGCTGGTGGTGGTCACGCCGCGTTTCGTCCGCCCGATTCCGGCGGACGAAAAGGTGAAGCTGCCGGAGCAGCCCGAACAGTTCCTGCCTTCGGTGGTGGACGAGAAGGCCAAGAAGGGCGGCAAGAAGCAGGACCAGAAGAAGGAATCGAAGAAGGCGGAGTTTGTCGGACCGCGTGGACACCAGGAGCCGAAGTAGCGCGAATGCCGCGCGGAGCCTGCGCGCCGCGCCGCGGCGGGGAACCGTGTCGGTGCAGATGGTCGTCATCCTGGTCCCCGTGCTGTTCGGTCTGATGGGATTCGCCGTGGACCTGGGACGGCTTTACATGATCAAGGGCGAGCTGAAGGCGGCGGCGGACGCCGCGGCCCTGGCGGCGGCGGCGCAGATCATCGGGACCGAAACCTCGACCACCGATGCGATCGCGGCGGCCAGGCTCACCATCGAGACCGCCACCGGCTACGGCAACAAGTACGACTTCGCCGGCAACGCGATCGGCGAGACCACCGGCTCGCTGGTAAGCGAGATGCCCGACCCGACGTTTTACGAGGCCGTGGCCGGCGCCACCGGAACCACCGATTCGGGCTCGGGCGAGGTCTCCGGCTCCGCGGCCAGGTACGTCAAGGTCACGCTTCGCGCCGACGCGCCACTGTTGTTCTGGAGCTTCCTGGCATCCGCCGGCGAACGCAAGACCCCAGTCGATGTGAGCGCGGTGGCGGGCATGAGCGCGCCTCTGTGCACCGCCTGCGCCATCCAGCCGCTGGCCATCGCCGCCCTCAGTACGGACGACACCACCGACTTCGGGTACACGCTGAACACCAAGTACACTTTCTATTACTCCTGCACCGGGAGTCCGACGCCCTCGGCCATCACGGGCGCGACGATACTGGTCCCGTACCTGCTGCTGAACCGTTACGACGAGAGCGCCACCCTGTACCCGGAAGAGAACCAGCAGGCCTACCGCATCGGCGCGCAGGGGCTGCTGCCGTCCACCAACCGGGCGATGGCCTGCGTCGCGATCAGCACCGACACGGGCGAGAACGTTTGGGTGAACGCCGCGCCCGGCGCGTGCAGCGCGAACGTCGCCTCGCCGGTGAGCGCGCTGCTGTGCGGCATGTACTCGATGTTCGACTCGGCCGTCGCGGACGGTTGCACGGTCTCCGAGATGGACACCATGGCCACGGCCTATCTGCCCGACACCGACGTGACCGATATCGAGGAATACGCGAGTTACACCGGCATTGGGCGGCGCGTCATCACCGTCCCGGTCGTGGATGCTCTGAATTCGGGGGGGAACATGATGGTGCTGGGCTTCCGGCAGTTCCTGGTCGATCCGAATCCGGACACCACCACCATCACCCCCACCGACCGGAACGCCCGGTTTGTGGGGCTCTACATCGGCAGCGTGGCGCCGGTGAAGCAGGGCAGCTTCGGAGGCTGCACCCAGACGGCCGGTCCCGGGAAGGTGGTGCTGCACCAATGAGGGGGCCGCAAAACCGGAGACCGGCACACGGCCTGAAGGCCGTGCCACCGCAACACAGCCTGAAGGCTGTGCCACCAGGACAAGACAGGAGTCATGTCTCACGGCGCGGATCGACGATTCTGGAAACCGTGATGTACCTGCCCATGCTGATCATGCTGCTGTTCGGCATGGTCGAGATCGCCCGCGTCACTTACACCTACTACACGCTGCAAAAGATCCTGTACACGCTGGCGCGTCACGTCGGCTCCGAGCAGGCGGTGAATTTCTGCGACAGTTCCGACGCCGTGGTCGCGGCGGCCAAGAACTTCGCTCTCACCGGCTCCAGCGACGGGTCGGCCGAGCCGCTGGTGCCCAATCTCACCGTCGACCAGATCGAGGTTCGCATCGAGCGTTACAATCGCGACACCGGCGAAATCGTGGTCTGCGACTGCTCGATCACCGGCTGCGACGCCGCGCAAGGCGGCACGTCGCCCGAGTACCTGGTGGTTTCGATTCCGGACGGCTATCGCATCCGCCCGGTCATCCCGTACATGGCGCTCGAGGAATTTCCGCTGAGGCCGCACATCCGCGTGCCTTTCGGAGGGACGTGATGAAGCGGTCCCGTTCCGACAGCGGCCAGCAAACGGTGGAGTTCGTAATCCTCTACGCCGGCGTGCTGATGCCGATCACCTTTGCCATTATCTTCACCGCGCAGGTGCTGTGGGTCTGGCACTCGGTGATCGAGTTCGCCCGCGACGGCGCGCATTACGCCGCCACGCACTGCTGGCAGGCGTCGGGCGAGAACGTGCTCGACTACATGCGCAACCATGTCCCGTTCACCGCCGACCGCGGCCAGTTCCAGAACGCCGGCCAGGACCTTATCCTGGTCCAGTACTTCTCGCGGGACAGCGAATCCGGCTACCTGGTGGAGTTCGCCTGCGACCAGGCCGAGTGCTCGACGCTGTGCGTGCCGGACATGGTGACCGTCAGGATTCAAGGCTACGAGTACCGGAGCGCCTTCCTGACCAGGCTCGGCCTGCCGCCGATTGCAATTCCGGATTTCCGCACCTCGCTGCCGATCGAAAGCGCCGGATGCGATCCGGAACAGGGACAGTGCTTGCCGTAGGAGAGATCATGCCCATCAGTCTTCTTGTCGCCTCCAGTGACGAACACTTCCGCGAGACGATTCGCGAGAACCTGCTGAATATCGCCAGCGCGAAGGTCATCGCGGAGTATCCCGAGATCTCCTCGAACCTTTACATCCGCGTTCTCCAGGACCTGGAGCGGCACCCCGACGCCGCGCTGGTGGTCGACCTGGCCAGCGACGCCGAGAGCGGGATGAAAGCCATGGAGAAGGTCAAGCAGGCGGCGCCGGACCTTTACATCGTCGCCTCCAACTACCACGCCGACGGCGAGACGGTGATCGCCACGCTGCGCGCCGGCGCCAACGACTTTCTCCTGCAGCCCCTGAAGCGGGTCGAGTTTCGCGACGCCATGAACCGGCTGGAGCACGCTCCGCGGCGCTCGGGCGCCGCCACGGGCAGCCGCCTGGGCAAGGTCTACACCTTCCTGGGCGCCAAGGGGGGCGTGGGCACGACCACGCTGGCCGTCAACTTCGCCTCGGTGCTGGCGCAGCGCAAGCAGCAGACCGTGCTCATCGACCTGGACTGGGTGGGAAACGACGTCGCCATGCAGCTTGGCGCCTCGCCGCAATACACGCTGCTCGAGGTGGGCGAGAACCTCGAGCGCATGGACCAGGCGCTGTTCGAGGGCTTCGTGATGCGCGACCCGCTGGGCTTCTTCCTGGTCGGCCCGCCCGATTCGCTGGAGCACCGCGGTTCCTTTTCCGAGCCCATGTTCCGCGAGTTCGCCACCTTCCTGGTCGAGAAGTACGAGTCCATCGTCATCGACGCCGGCCGCGCCATCTCGGACGAGGTGGTGCTGGGCGCGCTCCAGGTGTCGAGCACCATCTTCCTGGTCCTTAGCCAGGAGTTCCCCACTATCCGCAACGCCCAACGTTATATCGGCTATTTGATGAGGATGGGCTTCAGCCAGGACCAGATCAAGGTCGTGGTCAACCAGTTCTCCAAGCGCGTCAACTCCACCCTCGCCTCGCTCGAACAGATCCAGCAGACGCTGAACCAGCCGGTCTTTTTCGGACTGCCCCCGTCGCCGGTGGTCTTGCAGTCGATCAACCGCGCGCGCCCCATGGTGGCCAACCGCGAGGCGGCGGGCGAGATGGACCGCCTGTTCCGCGCCTTCGTCGACAAGGCCACCGGCGCCAGGCGGCCCAATGGCGAGAAGGCGAATGTGGGAAAATCGGCATAGCAGCGTGGGGCAGGCCGTCTGGCCCGCTATAAGGGAGGTTTCTTTTATCCATGGGTAGTCGTGTGATGGGCCGGCCGGCAACCGCGGCCGACCGCTGGTTCGGAATCAAGACCCAGTTGCACTCGCGCCTGATGAATGCGCTGACGCCGGAACAGCTCCGCGCGCTCAACAAAGACGGCATGCGCGAGCAGATCGGCGCGGTCATCGAGCGCCTGGTCTCCGACGAAGCGATCCCCATGACGGCCAGCGAGCGGGAGCGGCTCATCGAGGAGGTCCTCGACGAGGTCTTCGGTCTTGGCCCCCTGGAGACGCTGCTCAAGGATCCGACGGTCAGCGACATCCTGGTCAACGGCTACGACTCGATCTACGTCGAGCGGAGCGGGCACCTGGTGGAGACCAACGTCCGCTTCAAGGACCAGAGTCATGTGCGGATGATTATCGACCGCATCGTTTCGGCCGTGGGCCGCCGGATCGACGATTCCTCCCCCATCGTCGACGCGCGCCTGATCGACGGCTCGCGCGTGTGCGCCGTCATCCCGCCCCTGTCGCTGCTCGGCCCGGTGATGACCATCCGCCGTTTCGGCAAGAAGCTGCTCTCCACCGAAGACCTGCTGAAGAACGAAACGCTGACCATCGGCATGCTCGACTTTCTGAGCGGCTGCGTCGAGGCGCGGCTGAACGTGGTCATCTCGGGCGGTTCCGGCTCCGGCAAGACCACTATGCTCAACACGCTCTCGCGTTTCATTCCCGAGGAGGAGCGCATCGTCACCATCGAGGACACGGCCGAGCTGCAGTTGCAGCAGGGGCACGTGGTGCGCCTGGAGACGCGTCCGATGAACATCGAGGGCGCTGGCGCGATCGGGCAGCGCGACCTGGTGATCAACGCCCTGCGCATGCGCCCGGACCGCATCGTGATCGGCGAGTGCCGCGGCCCGGAAGCGCTGGACATGCTCCAGGCCATGAACACCGGCCACGACGGCTCGATGACCACCGCGCACGCCAACTCGGGGCGCGACGCCTTCTCGCGCCTGGAGACCATGGTCATGATGGCCAGCCAGCACATCCCGGACAAGGTCATCCGGCAGATGCTCGCCTCGGCCGTCAACGTGGTGATCCACACGGCGCGCCTGATCGACGGGACCAGAAAGGTGACCTCGATCAGCGAGGTGATGGGCGTAAAGGACGACCAGGTCGAAATGCAGGACATCTTCGAGTTCGAGCGCTCCGGCATCAGCCCGCGCGGCCGCGTCACGGGCCGCTTCCGCGCCACCGGCGCGCGGCCGATCTCGATGGATCGCCTGCGGACCTACGGCATTCATCTCTCCCAGTCCATCTTCCAGGAGACGCACGAGCTCAAAGAACGTTGATCCCTATGTTCCTGTTCGCCGCATTCCTGATCTTCACGGCCGCCCTGCTGGCGGCCGGCTATTACGTGTTTCAGGTGCCGCATCGGGAAGCGACCCAGGCGCTGACGGCGCGCATGCGGGAACTGCGGGCGCGGACCAATCCGCGGGCGCGCTCGGCGCCCGACCTGTTCCGCCGGGAGAAGCGCGGCTCGCTCGCCTTTCTCGGCGATTTCGTCTCCTGGATCGGCCTGCTGCGCCGCTTGCAGCAATACATCGAGCAGGCCAACCTGGCCTACCGCGCCGCCGACGTCTTCGGCCTGTGCCTGGTGATCGCCGGCGCGGCGTACGTTGTGTCCGGCCTGTTCGGGTTGGGCATGATTGTTCTCCGGGTCCTGCTCGCGCTGGGGATCGGCGCGCTGCCGGTCGCCTATATCAGCCGCAAGCGAGCCGCGCGGCTGAAGAAGTTCGAGCAGAGCCTTCCGGACGCCATCGACCTGTTCAACCGTTCCATGAAAGCCGGCCATAACATCCACGCCGGGCTGGAAACCATCGCGCAGGAGACCTTCGACCCAGTGAAGATGGAGTTCAAAAAAGTGATCGAGGAGCTCGCGCTGGGCTCGCAACTGGAGACCGCGCTGCACGGCCTGGGCCGGCGCGTGCCGCTGATCGACCTGAAGTTTTTCATCACCGGCCTGATCCTGCAACGCCAGACCGGTGCCAACATGGTGGCGGTGCTCGAAAACCTGGCGCTGCTGGTGCGCGAGCGCCTGAACCTAGCGGCCAAGATGATGGCCGCGACCGCGCAGCAGCGCTTTTCGGCCGGCCTGCTGTGCGGCATGCCGATCGTCGTCGGCATCGGATTCTGGTTCCTGAAGCCTGAGTACATCAGGCTGCTGTACACGGACGAAACGGGCAGCAAGTTCCTGACCTACGCCGTGTGCTCGGAGATTGTCGGGATTCTGGTGATCCGCAAGATCGCCAGCCCGAAGTTTTAGTATGACTGACACCATGACACAGGCTGAAGCCCAATGCCGCATAGTTTTGCTTTCCTGTGGGGCAGGCGCTTTCGCCTGCCTTCTTGTGGGTTCAATGGCTTGGCAGGCCAAAGGGCCTGCCCCACAGGGGGCTGAAGCCCGTGCCACCAGGCGGGAGACGCAGTGATCGTAAGCGCCTTGTTCTTCAGCTTCGCTTTCGCGACCCTGGCCGCGATGCTGTGGGCCGGATTCATGCTGTTCCAGAACCAGGACGACCCGCTCGGCGACCGGCTCGACGAACTGCAGGCGCACGCCATGGTCCCGACCCAGCGGCAGCCGCGGCGCAAGGGGGGCGGCGGATTCCTGAACAGCTTCCTGTACCTCATCAGCCTCATTCCCGGCGGCGACGACTGGTTGCACGACACCGAGAAGGAACTGGCGCAGGCGGGCGTCCGGCGCAGGCAGGCGATCGCTTTCTATGCCATCGGCCAGTTGCTGTTCATGATCCTGATGCTGGCGGGCATGATGTACTTGCAGCGGAACAACAACATCGCGCAACGGTTCGGCGGCATGGTGGCGGCGTTCCTGCTCGGCTGGCTGCTGCCGCAACAGGTGCTGCACCGCCTGGTAAGGCGCTACCGCCAGAAGCTGCAGGACGCGCTGCCCGACACGGTGGATCTGCTGGGCATCGTGCTGGGCACGGGCCTAGCGCTGGACCAGGCCATGACCCGCGTGTCCGAGGAGATGCAGTACATCTATCCGGAGCTGGCCAGCGAGTTCTACACCGTGGTCATGCAGGTCAAGGCCGGCCAGGAGCGTTCGGTCGCCTTCCGGCAACTGGTCCGGCGCACCGGCATCGAGGACATCAAGTCGCTGGCGGCGATGATCGTGCAAAGCGAGCGCTTCGGCACCAGCCTCTCGCAGGCGCTCAAGGTTTACGCCGACGCGCTCCGCACGCGCCGGCGGCTGCGCGCGGAAGCGGCGGTGGGCAGGGCCGGCATCAAGATGCTGTTCCCCATCGTGCTCTTCATCCTGCCGGTGCTGTTCATCATCACCCTGGTGCCGGGCATGCTGAGCGTGCTGCGCGAACTGAGGATGGGCCTGGGGCCAAGGCCGTAGGGGAACCGATAAAGAAGACCATCCAAGTGCGGATTTTCCGGGGCGACGCCCAGTACGTCGCCGAATGTCTCGACTTGCCGGTTGTCACGCAGGCTCCCACGCTGGATGAGCTGGCGGCCAACATTCGCGAGGCGATTTCACTGCACCTGGCCGGAGAAGACCCGGCGGATTTCGGCCTGGCGCCCGGGCCAGTCATCCTGGCGACCTTGGAGCTGGACGCCGCGGCCTGATGTCGAAGCTTCGGGTTCTTTCCGGCGGCGACGGCGACAGCGATCCGTTTGTCGCCGTCCACGAACGGATGATTCTGCGAGAGGCTCTCCCACACAGCGGCCGCCTGCTGAATCAGGTCCTCGTACTAGCCGCTCCGCGGGCGCGCGACGGCGGCCTCAAGCGCGGCGCGATCCCGGAGGCCCACTGCTCCGCCGAAACGCGCGATGAGACGTTCGTGGGCCAGAAGAATCTCTTCGACGCTGGGATAGCGGGTCACTGAGCGAGGCGGCTCAACAGTTCCGGATGGCCGTCAATGAACTCGTCGATGGCCGCCAGAAACGGAGTCTCCGGCGGTTCTTGCTTTCGTCTGAGAAACTGTATGAACTCCCGCACAGCAGCCTGCTGCTCTGGTGTTAGCGAACTGACAATCTCCACGAGGCTGTCCGAGACCATAGCGTGCTCCGCACCTCTATTCTAACGTAGGAGATAGGGACAGAGGCACCCTCTATAGCGCAGCACAGGCGTTAAACTAATCCCGCTGGCCAGGATGATTCTGAATCGCTACTCCGGCGCGCGCATCGTCGGATCTCCGCTTCCGGCGAGAATATGCCAGATGCAGCCCGCGTGAGGCAAATGCTTCAGACTGTCGGGCCGATGGACCAGAATTACCGGGACAACTTCCGGATACCCTAAATTAACCGGCCAATTTCACGTGTTGAAGGGCTCTCGACGAGCGGCGGCGGCATCATTCTTTTTTCGTTCGAAGTTGCCTCGTTTCGGCGGGTGACTGCGTGCTCAAAGCAATCGCGGCGCCCATTCCGAAGACGCCCTGCATTCGGACGTCTTTGATGCGACAAGAGAGTCATCGGCGGGCCGCCGAAGACCACTTGCGCCCGAGCAGGAAAACGGGCAGAGATTGGCCGGTTAACCCCGTGATCCGGCCGGTGAGGAGGGCGCGACGTCTGACGACCATTCGTAGGCACTACGGCCCACCTCGTGCGTCAACCTGAATGGAGAAAACTCAGATGGGTTCAGCCCATAGCAGCGATAGTTCGGCGATCCCAAGTGAAGCTGCCCCGCCCAGTGGAGACTTCGAGCATGGCCAGAAAGCTCTTCTCGCAGAGCGCCCTGCAACGCTCGCTCTCGAGGTGGACTACCGGACGGCAAGAGTGACGCCTGGCTGCGAGTTGCCACTTCCGATCGAGACGGCGACCGGCACGGCGTTACCCGGAACGATGTCATCGGGCACAATCGCATTGATTTGGAATACACCCACCAGTCCCGGCGCCGCTCCGGCGTAAGATACGGTGGCGTTGATTCCGCCGATCGTGATGGAAACAGGCAGCACAGATTTCGGCAGCGGATCCGAGGCCGGCTTGCCATCCATACCCGCCGGAACGGTTTGCCCTTCCCCTGTGCCGAACAGGGACACGACGCTTCCCCGCGGGGCTGGGTTTCGCGCTGAGTTCTCGCTTCCGTCCTGGTTCCATGCCGCAGCTTGCCCGGTACCCGAGCCATCCGTCGTGAACAGGCCGGGGGCGGACTGAGCCACATCCAGCAGGACTTCATTCGTGGATTCGCTGTTGACAGTGAGCCGCAGGCGGGCGCGGGTCTTCCCCGCCACGGCATAAGGCACAATGGCTGTCACGGAGTCCGTGAACGCGCTCACCACCGGCGCAGCGATATCCTCGACGAAAACCTGCGTGCCACCAAGAGTGGATGGCAACCGTCCGGGTTCGCCCGATGTCGAATGGGTCGCTCTCGCCGGTCCGATGTCGGTACCGGTGATGACGATTCTCTCGCCGGGCGCCACCGGCCACAGTCTGCCCTGGGGCTTCAGCAGGCTGGCCGCGTTGACCACGTCCGCATTGCGGATTTGAGTGGCTGATCCGGTCAGGGGACCAATCACCTTGACCACTTCCAGTGTATTTGTGTCCACCATCGTGATGGTGTCGGACATCTGGTTGGCCGTGTACAGGTAGCGACGGTCCGGGGACTGGACCACGTCCGTAAGCCAATAGCCCCGCAGGTTGACGAACACCGGCAGCCAGACCTGGCCCGTCGTGTCATAGACCTGGAGTGAGTGACCGTCGCCCGACACCACCAGCAGCCGGTCGCCCTCCGGCGAAAGGCGGGCGCCACACAATCCCGTGGGGGTCCAGCCATGTTCGCGCTTCAGGACGCTGAAGATCTCTCCCGTGAGCGCAGTGCCCAGCAGTTCGCCACTGTCCATGTGGATGCGCCAGACGGAGGCGAAGCCGGTGAGATACAGCACGCGGCGGACTTCGTCGAAATCGCCGTCGAGGAAGCTCGTGGCGCCGAGCGCGGTTCCGAGCAGTTGGACGTCAATGCTCTTCAGCAGGCGCCCGTCGGAAGTCGCGAAGATCATCAGCCGCGCCTGTCCGTGACAGTATCCCCGGGACAAGTAAATCTTCGAGCCGTCGGGCGAGACCACCGGAAAATCCGGGTAGACGTCGGCGGGCAGGTCGATGGAGCGCTCCAGTTCCAGGGTCCGCCCGTCCAGGATCACCAGTTGCGCGCCGCTGGGCGGCCCGTTCAGGAAGACGAGTTTCTGGCCAGCCACCACCGGGCCCGAAGTGGCGATCTGCCGCGCTAAGCCGCGACGCAGGATTTCGGCTCCGCTGCCGGGGTCGATGGCGTAAGCGGTTTGGCCGGCGACGAAGCAAATCCGTCCCTCGAACTGGCAGCCGCCGGCGATGCTTCCTCCGCCCGGCGCGGTGAACGCAGCCTCGATCTCGCCGGTTGCCAATCGCAGACGGTACACCGTGGGAGAGCCATGGCAGGCGACGTATGCGTCGGCGCCGGCGGGAATAAACGAGTAAGGGCGAATGCGGGCACGGTTGAATTTCAACCGCTCGGTTATCGCGCCCGTCTTCAGGTCGAGCCGCGCGAGGTAATTGGCGTCGCCGTCACACATGTAGGCCGAGCCGCCGTCCGGGTGAAGCGCAATGGCTCGCTGATGGACCGACGGCGAGATGGGGAATCGCCGAGTGACCGTGCGGGTAGTCATATCCCACTCGAGGATCGGCACCGTGTTGGGCGCTCCGCCGCCGGCCCAGAAACCGGAAACATAGATCTTGCGGGCCTTCTCGTCTATGGCGATATCGGTCGCGCCGAGGTCCATTGCGGTCCTCGCCAGTACGCGAAAATCGGCTAGGTCGATGACGCTCAGGTTGCCGGAACCCCGATCGTCAGAGCCGTAGAAACACCATCCGATCCAGCCGATGTCCTCGGACGAGCTCAGGCGGAACCGCGAGGTGGGCAGACCGGTCTTCCATACGGCATCCTCCAGAATTGCCTTGCGGATGATCGCGCCGGACTCGAGGTCGAACAGCCAGATGGCGCTGCGATGCAGATTGGGCTGATAGTCGCCACCGAGGCAATAGACCTGTCGCGGGTTCCTGCGGGACGTCACGACGACGCAGCAGTCGTTGCCAGGCGTAACAAACCGGCGCACCGAGAAGTCGCTCAGATCAACCATCGCCAAGGCGCCGTCGGCGGTAGCCACGAACAAGTGGGAACCGTCGGCGCTGATCTCCATGCAATCGCGGACGCCGGGAGCTATCGCCAACACGCGTTCCACCACCGCCGTGTGCGTGTCCACTACCAGGATGTTCCCGGTGGAGTGGTTGACGGCGAACAGCCGCCCTCCCTCTGGCGAGAGCACCAGTTTTCCCGAACCCAGCATTACCCCGGCCGGAGACACGTCAATCGCCCTACGCACCGCGGGCACCGTAAGATCCACCTCGAGGAGCGCATCGTCGAGGCAGAACGAGACCCAGGCGGTCTGGCCATCCGGTGAGATAGCCAACCCCAGGGGGCTGGGCGCCCATCCCTGCAGTGGAACTGCGGCTGAAGCACCTGGCGGGCGAGAGATGGCCGACAATTCCCGACTCGGGCAGACCGCCCTGGCTGCGGTACCCCAGACGACACTCAACAAGCCCCTGCGGGTCATCGCCCTGACACCTCCGGCAATCAGATTACCAGATTATCCAAATAATAGCTGGTTGGCGTCCCTCACCCATATAGACATTCAGGCAGGGATGCCAGCCGGTTCCTCCGCAGTTTGGTCTGTGTCACCGGAGAACCTGTCAAAGCGTGAACATTGCCCGCGAAAAACGCCGTAGGGTAGACCGACGGATTTCAAATCCAGGATCGTCGCCCACTCGGAAGCGATGCTGGGCCTCTTTCTGTCATTGTCTGCGGCGTCCTCCTCGCGCTCCGCAGATCGGCATCGTGGGCCCGAAAACGGCCTTCTGGGAACGGTTCACGCTGTGAGGGAGGCATCTCGTTCCCGCCAGATCCGCTCGGAAGCCTCACTTTAACGCCTATGCTATAGCGCAGGGTGTACCCCTGTCCCTATCAGGCTTTCGTAGATCCGCTTCTGGCGGCGGGCGATGGCGTCCCAGTCGTAGCGCGCCTCGACGGTCGAGCGCGCCTGGCGCTGGATGGCGCGCCGGCGCCCGGCATCCCCAAGCAACTCGCGAATGGCCGCGGCCATCGATTCGCCGGTCTCGGTCACGACCACGTCGACGCCCCAAGCCAGATCCAGCCCGTTGACGCCGGCGGGCGTCGAAACGACGGCCTTGCCCATGGCCATCGCCTCCATGATCTTGATGTTGGTCCCGGCCGAGGCGACCAGCGGCGCAACCACGATCGAGGCGCGCTGGTAAGCCGGACGCACGTCGGCGACGAAGTCCTCGACTTCGACGCCGGGGCGGTCCAGATCCAACTCCACCTGCTCCCGGTAGAATTCCATGAAGTAGCGGTGACGCGCGCCGGCAATGATATGGAAGACGGGATTCAAGTCTTCCAGGCGCGGCCGGACTTGGCGCAAGAAGAAGTCCACGGCGAGCAGGTTCGGCAGATGCGCGAAGGAGCCGATGAAAAGGATGCGTCCCGGTTCCGGCTCGCGCGCGGCCGGGCGGAATCGCTCGAGATCGACCCCGTTGGCCAGAACTTCAACCCGCGCGCCGGCTACCATCCGGCGGTCTTTTTCCGACATCGTGATGACGCAGCCGGCCTCGCGCCAGGCCGCCGTCTCGAATCGCCGCCAGCGCTCCAGTTGCCGCGCCGTCTCCCAGTCCTGGTTTTGGCCGAGGAGCTGTTCGTAGAGGTCCAGCGTGATGTCGTGCTCGACCAGGATGGTGCGCGCCGGCGCGCAATCGGCGGCGTACTGCGCCATTTGAGTGAACTCGAGTTGCGCGATCGCCGGCCGCCACTTGCGCACGGTTTCGCGAAGCGCCGCGCGGAAATCCAGCGCGTCGAACTCTTCCACCACGTCGGGCCGATGCGTCGATCGCCTGAGGTGCGTGCCGGCGCGCCGCACCTGGACGATCTCGGCGCAGACATCGCGCAACTCGGGCGCAGGCGTGGTCTGGGCGTCGGTGAAACAGACCAGCACCTGGTCGAAGTCTCGCGCCGCGCGCCGCATCAGGTTGAACATGCGCACGGCGCCGCCGTGCGAAAGCGGGAACGGCGCGTAGGGACTCACCACCATCACCACGGGTTTCCCCGACCGCCCCCGGCACGGGTACACAGCGACATTTCCGCTTCCCAGGGCGAAGATCGTCTCTTCGTCGCGGCAACCGGCCGGCCCGGGCGCAATCCACGACGGCGCGCGCCAGGCCTGGGCCAGCGCCCGGCCGGACCACGGATGCGGATTGTCCTGTAGCGCTGCGATCCGGTTCAGCCGGCCCACGCCCTCGCGCCACAACCGCAGGAACAGGCGCGGCGACGCCACGCGCCGCGCCAGGAATTTCAGGTAATTCACTTCCAGCACGCGCGAAAGCTCATCCGGGGTGAAGTAGCGCGAGGTGGTCGCCTGGTGCTGGTGGACCAGCCGTGCGCTCGAGACGAACACACTTGGCCAGCCGCGCTGCCAGGCACGGAAGCCGAGGTCGAGGTCCTCGACGTAGGCCGGCCGGAAGATCTCGTCAAACCCGTCCAGCGCGCGCAGTTTGCCGGCGTCGTAGAGCGAGCAGCCGCCGCTGCCGTAAAGCACCCAGGTCAGGTCCTCGCCCTCGACGGGGACGTCGCAGCGCACGGGAAAATCGAGGTTCCGCCCGGGCGGCGGCATGACCGCCTTGCCGGTCTCCTGACGCCTCTGGCCTTCCGGAAAGAAGATCTGCGCGGTAGCGCAAAACAGGTCCGGGACTTTCTCGAATGCGTCCAGCAGCGGGGCGAAAAAACCTTCGCCGAGCAGCATGTCGTTGTTCAGCAGGCACACCCGCGAGAAGCGCGCGCGGGCAATTCCGCGGTTGGCCGCTTCGGCGAAGGCCAGCGGCTGGGGATGGGATTCGATCACCACGTCCGGATGCGCCTCGGGGGTCCCGTCGCCGGATCCGTTGTCCACAACCAGGATCTCCGACCGGATCCCGCTCAGCTCCCTCCGCAGCCCGGGCAGCAGCGTGGCGAGCAGGTGCTTTCCGTTTCGCGACGGGACCACGACCGAGACGCCCTCCATCATCGGCGCGCCCGCGCGCCCGGACGGCGCCGCCGGCAGCAGGGACTTGGCCAGCGCCGCCAGCCATCCGGCCGCCATCGCGGCCAGATAAAGCAGCGGCCGGCGAAGGGCCCGAGGATGGCACAGGCGCCAGACAAAGGTGTACGCATGGCCGCCCGGCCGCCGCTGCCAGCGGAAGAAGTTCCCCGTGCGCCACCAGCAGTGCCGCGCGATGGTCCACGCCGAGCGCGGACGCAGCATGAAGTGGTCCAGGTTCTCGTTGTAGGCGATGAACCCGGCGGGGCTGATGAGCAGGCCGATGAGCCGCAGGCGCCAGTACGGCATGCGCGGCTGAAGGATGATGCCGGAGAAGCGCACACGCCCGCCCCGCAACGCGGCGCGCACGCGCGCGTAATTCTCCCCCAGGCTGCGCGCCGGATGGTACGGGATCCAGCGGCCCTCGGGCGGAGCGAATTCGCTCACCACGTACAGCGGCAACTCCGGCTCGAGTTCCTTCAGCCGCTCGATCAGCGTGGGGATCAGGTCTTCCGAGCCCGACGCGAACGCCACCAGAACCCGATTGTCGCCGCCCCCGGCCACCGTCAGATCAGACTCTCGATCAGCGGGCGGAACTCACCCGTCTCATACTGCCGCCACATGTCCAGCGCCTGCGCGCAGAAGGCCGTCGAGACCGGATTCACGAAAGGAAGAAGCTGTCCCTGCTTGCGGCCGAACCAGAAGCCGTCGCGAATCCGCGGGTCGGTGTGTTCAAACTGGAACTCGGCGGCTTTGGACGCCTCCTCGCCCGCCGCGTCGCGGTCCAGCGCGACGGCGCCCAGCGCGGCGGCGTACAGCCGCGCGCGCAGCAATTGCGCGTAGACGTCGGAGCGCTCGAAAACCGGCGCGATGGCGCGCAACTCCCCGGCCACGCGAGAGATGCCTTCCCCCAGCGCCGCGGCGCACTCGGCGCGCCCGGCGACCGGAAGCAGGCCTTCCAGAAAGTACGCGTACGCGTGCAGCCGGTCCATCACCTTCTCGCGGTCCGGTTCGCCGGAAAGAAACGCGCCGTGCGTGGCCAGACCCTCGGCCACCGCCCGTTCATAATGCTCTTCAAAAACCGCCTCGCCGGTCTCGACGAACAGCTCGTGCCACGCCATGGCCGACTTGAGCTGGTAGCAGCCCGGGCGGCGGGACCAGCGCTGCTCGTAAGCCAGCGGATTCTTCCCGGGCAGCGACAGGATCGGATGAAACGCCGTGCCGGAGCCGAAATCGCGGATCATCGACCGCCCGCACTGGATGGCCGCGTCGCGGTGCTTCGGCTCGCCCCTCACGCGCCAGAGGGCGAGCAACCCGCGCGCGATGACGCCGCAATCGAAGAAGTAGGCCAGCGCCGCCTCCGGCGCGCCGTTCGGCGAATGTTCGAACGGGAAGATGCTCAGGGCGCGGTCCCAGGCCTGGTCGACCAGGAAATCGGCGGCGCGCGAGGCGGCGTCCAGGTAGTCCCCGCGGCCGGTGCGCCGGTAAAGGTGGGCCAGCGCGCTCACCGCGTAGCCGGTGATCTCGGTGGAAACATCGGCGTTCCGGCCCACATCGGACCGGTAGTAGCGCGCCACGCCGCCCGAGGCTTCCTGAATTCCGGACTCCAGAAACCAGCGGCCGGCACGGTTGAGCGAGGAAAGCGTCGATGACAAGATTCAAGTCCTTCGGATCGAGGGCTGAAGCCCTTCATTCTAGCACCGGGGCGCGAGCCCTCACACGAGGGCGACGCCTCAACGCCTCACCGGTTTTCGTGGAACAGGCGAAGCTTGTTTGACGAGCCATTGCCCACCGCCATGTACAGGTCCCAAACACCGCTCGAGGTGGCGGTGTTCGACGGGATGCTGACGCGCGCCTCGGCGACGCCCACATAACCGGGAACCATCCGCAGCGAGAGGAGCTGGCAGTCGAGGCCGGTGTCGCCGGCGGGAGGCACTGCAATCACGAACACCCTGGGCAGTGGTATGAACTGGTCGTAAACTGGCGCCGGGGGCACGGGCTCGCCCGCCGGCGGACGCCCGCCGGGAGGAAGAACGCCGCCAGTCAGATGAACGGTGACGGGTTCGCCGAGCTTCAACCGGTTCTGCTCGGTGACCAGGGTCCCATCGGCCCGATAGCCCGCGAGCAGGCCCCATTGTGGATCGTATATCACTGTGACCTGGCGTGACGCCTCGCCGTCGAATGTGGAGACGCGAAGGGTCGCGCTCCCAGCATCGAAGGGCAATTGCGCGACAATCTCAGTCGGGCTCACCGAGAACAGCGGCACCGGGGTGTTGGGGGACATGGTGAGCCGGGTTCCGCCCAGGGTCACCGGCAGCGGGGCGGATGGTTTCTCGGTAGGTTTAGCGGCCACCACGGTGGCGGTGGCCAGGTTCGCTCCGGTCACCTTGATGATCTGCCCGGGGTTGAGGTTTGAAGTGCCGAGAACGTAGTGCTGGATGGCATCGATGCGCGGCGGGTTGCGGGGCTGCGCGGCGGCAGTGAGCTCAAACCTGGCGGCAAATCCGTTGCAGGCGCCGGCGGCGGCGGGTTGAATCGCGGCCGCCGTGACGGGGAAGTCCGGCGAGCAGGTCTGGCCCACGATGACCGGGTTGCCGGCGGCATCGACGGCGACGGCGTTCACGACATCGTTCTGGCCGCCGCCGATAAGCGAGGAATAGGCGAGCGTCCGCCCGTCGGACGAGAGCTTGGAGACGAATCCTTCGCTGCCTCCGCGGTTGACGGTTTGAAAAGCGATTTGTGGAGTGACGGGGAACGAGGCGCTGCTCGTCGCCCCCGCCACAACGACGTTTGAAGCTGCATCCAGGGCCATCGCATAAATGCGGTCCGAGCCGTTGGCGCCCAGGAAAGTAGACCAGACAAGCGCGGAGCCGTCGGGCCTGAGCCGCGAGATGAAGCCGTCGTCGGAAGACCCAATGAGCGCAGGGCGGAGCACCCCCGGAGTAGTTGGAAAGTTGGCGGAGATGGTGAAGCCCGCGGCGAAGAGGTCGCCATCAGGCGCCAGTGCGACTCGGCGAAGCTCGTCGCTGCCCGAGCCGCCGAGGTAGGTCGAGAAGACCGGCGACCGGCCCTCGGGGTCCAGTTGAAGAAGAAAACCGTCGCGGCCGCCGGCGGGGGCGGTTTGCAGCGCGCCGGGAGTGGTGGGGAAATCCCTGGAATCCGTGATGCCGCCGATGAGCAGCCGGCCGGAAGCGTCGACCGCCGCCGAGTAGGCCTGATCGGGGCTCGAGCCGCCGGCGCGCGCCGCCCACAGCAGCTTCCCTTCCGCCGAGAAGCGCGCCGCGCGGACGTCGGCGCTGGCGATCGGAGTCTGGAATGAGTCGGGCGTCAGCGGAAAATTGCCGGAGTTGGAGTTGGCGACAAGAAAGAAATCCCCACTCGCGTGAACGGCCAGCGCCACGCCGTTATCCTGGCCGCTGCCGCCCAGATAAGTGGAGTAGAGCAGTTGGGAACCGTCCTGGCTGAGCCGGGCGATCCAGGCATCGACGCCGCCCGCAAGCTTGGCTTGGGCCGCGCCATCGGTGACGGGAAAGTCCTGGGACGACGTCGAGCCAGCAACCAGGATGGAGCCGTCCGGCGCCAGGGCGATGGCGGCGGCGCTATCGTCGGCGGCGCCGCCGAGATACGTGGAAAACAGGAGCGTCCCGCCGTCGCCGGCAAGCTTCGTAACAAAGGCATCGGTGAAACCCGCCGGAGCCGCGCGGAACGACCCCTGGGTGGTGGGAA
>Ga0315277_10004121_pt1 | contig 19501 bp, 10 predicted proteins | sample YL17G05_15_MG_FD_203695 | JGI IMG/M metagenome (GOLD analysis project Ga0315277, IMG submission 203695) | Sediment microbial communities from Yellowstone Lake, YNP, Wyoming, USA - YL17G05_15 | ecosystem: Environmental > Aquatic > Freshwater > Lake > Sediment | place: USA: Wyoming | collected... | reverse complement strand
CGCGACTTAGTCCAGGTCTTATGAGAGAATGCCATCGGCCTGAACCTGCCCCGATGTTTGCCAGAAGACGTCACAGTCCGAAGTGTGGCTGCAAATTGTGGACCGACTAGTACTAAGCTCGAGTTTTGCCATTTTTGACGCGGCAGAAAGGCCTGTTTTGCCGGGCTTTTCCATGCGTCACACGGTTTCTGCGGCACCCGCTGCGAGGGGTGGACGTGCCTCAAGACTCAGAATTGCTGAGTTTTCGGGCGTTTTCTTCAACGCGCCCTCCGAAAAATGGCAAGAGTCGAGCCTAGAGCGCCACTTGAGCCTTTGCGCGGTGGGTACGGAGACGCGCCGCGCCAAGTGGCGCTGCAGTACTAGAGCGCCGGTTTTACAGACGTCGGATAGGCTCTTGGTTTAACTTGGGGCGCCTGGAACCATGCCCCGTCTGCGAGGACCGTGTCTGTGGCGGTTGTATGACCGCCTGTCCGGAGTGCGGCAGGGGGTTGTGCCGCCGACCTCCTCTTGGTGGAGGACTTCGCCACAGTCCACCAGAAGGTCAGCATGGCCAGCGTCTCGTTTGACGCCGAGGCGGTTGCGGATTCCTTCGAGAGCCAGGTGGATGCCGGACGGAAAGTCCTTGTAAGGGAAGGAGTTACAAGCGTTCTGGATTCGTTTCTCCCCCCACTCCGCCAGACCATTCAGACGCTCTGTAAGTCCTCGTGTTTCAGGGGCTTGCGAGTGTTTCTCGATTCCTGACTCACCCGCGTCCTCAAACGGAGTCGTCGGTTGCCGACCAACTGCCATCCACTAACGGCTGGCACGATGGCTGGGGGCAGGTCAGCGGCCGGAGGTGCGAAGCGGACACGCAGAAACCCGAGCCGTTCGTCTCCCAGGCCCACACCGAGTTCCTTCCGGAATGTTTGGCGGCGTAGAGCGCCTTGTCGGCACTCTGCAGGAGGTCGTCCAGGCCCGACATGCCCGGCTCCTTCTGGGCGACCCCGATGCTGACCGTGACCGGTAGTCTCAGATTCTTCAGCGTAACAGCCTGCTTCCCGACCACCAGGCGATAACGCTCGGCGCCAACCCCCGCCGCGCGGGCGTCCTGGCTGCGGAAAATGATCAGGAACTCATCCCCGCCGAAGCGGCAGATCACATCTCCGGCGCGCAGCATGTGATGCAAGGCGGCGCCGATCTGCCGGAGCACGGCATCGCCGAACGGGTGGCCGTAGGTGTCGTTGATGTCCTTGAAGGCATCCACGTCAACCAGCGCGCAGGCAAAGGGCTGGCCCAACCGTTCGGCCAGGGCCCATTCCTCCCGAAGTCTCAGCATGGCGTAGCGGCGATTCGGAAGGCCGGTCAGGTCGTCGGTGCCGCTAAGCCGCTGGAACCGCTTGTTGGCCGCGGCGAGTTTCTTGTTCAGATGCGCCAGGGAGCGGGCATCCTGTTTCAGTTTCTCCTGGATCTGGATCATCCGCATCCCGACCTGCAACCGGGCCACCAGTTCCTGGGGATGGACGGGCTTGCGGATGAAATCATCCACGCCGGCCCCAAACGCCTCGAGCAACCGGGGCTGAGCCTGAAGGACGGTCAGCATGATGAAGTAGACGTAGTCGAGATTCTTGAAGGACCGGATGGCCTTGCAGAGGGCCAGACCGTCCATCCCCGGCATGAGCCAGTCGGCGATGACCGTCCGCGACTTGCCGGCCCGGACCAGGTCCAGCACCTCCGGCCCGTCCTTGGCCACCAGGGCCTCGAACCCGGCTGAACTTAGATGCAAGACCAGGAATTCCAGCGATACGGGGTCGTCGTCCACGACGAGGACTTTGACCGGCGGCTTGCCTGTGCTCATTTGGCGCCCCTACACGGTTCGAGGCATCTTTTGACCTGGATTACGTCCTTGGGGGCCGCGTTGTCATCCCGGAGTTGCTCCTGGAGGGCCAGGAACTGTTCTTCCATGTGGATCAGGGCCTGGACGAGTCGGGGGTCGAAATGCTTCTCGGACTCGTTGATGATCATGGACACGGCGATGTCGTGGCCGAAGGCCTGCTTGTAGACGCGTTTGGACGTGATCGCATCATAGACATCCGCCATCGCCGTGATCCGTCCGCAAAGCGGTATCTGCTCGCCGGCGAGTTGCTGCGGGTAGCCCGTGCCGTCGTACCGTTCGTGGTGCGAGAGGGCGATGTCGCGGGCCATCACCAGGTACTTGACGCCGGGATACTTCGCGAGGGCGGCGTCCAGGGTTTCGGCGCCCAGGGCGGCGTGCATCTTCATGATCTCGAATTCGCGGTCATTCAGGCGGCCGGGCTTCAGCAGCACGGCATCGGGGATGCCGACCTTGCCGATGTCATGCAGAGGGCTCGTCAGGTAGATCAACCGGATGTACTCCGGATTCAGTTCGTCGGGGGCGTAGCCCGTGTCCAGAAGGTGCTGGGCCAGGAGGCGCGAGTAGTTCCTCATCCGTTCCAGGTGGGCGCCGGTTTCCGGATCGCGGGATTCGGCCAGTTTGGCCATGGCGAAGATGGCGATGTCGCGCGTCTCCAGGGAGAGGATGCGTTCTCCCGTGCGGACCCGGACGCCCAACTCCACCGGATCGAAAGGCTTGACGAGGAACTCGTCCGCCCCTGCCGAAAGGCCGCGCAAGAGGTAGTCCTTGCTCTCATGATGGGTCAGGAGGATGACGTAGACGTATCCGCCGAAGTCCTCCGTGCGGACGGCCCTGCACAACTCCTCGCCGGTCATGCCCGGCATCTCCCAATCGGAGATGACCAGCCGGCACGAGCCTTGCCGGAGTTTCTCCAGGGCCTCCTCGCCGTTGTGGGCCTTCTCGACGCCGAACCCTTGCCGAAGCAGGGCGTGCTCCAGCATTTCCAGGGTCAACATGTCGTCATCGACAATAAGCGTTCGCATGAATCCCCCCTTCCTTCCTCGAAGATGCCTTCTATTGGGGCATCGGTTCAGCCAAGGTCTCCGGCACGTAGTCCTGGCAGCGGCGAACCTCGGATCGCAGTTGCGGCAAGAGGCTTGCGGCCTCGTCGAGCCGGCCTGCCTGGCAGACGCGCTCCAATTCCATCGCGACCCGGCGCACTCCATAAGCGGAGAGGTTCGCCCCCATCCCTTTCAGCATGTGGGCAACCTTCGCTGCCTTACCGAGGTCGCCCTGGGACACCGATTGCTCCAGCCGTTCCAGTTCGACCCCCACGGCCTGCGTGAACTTGTCGAGCATCTTGATCATGAATTCCTGGCTGCCCGTGCATCGCTCCAGGAGTTCCGCCAGGTCGAACGGCGGCGGCCTGCCCGCCGGCAAGGCAGGCGGAGCGCCGGGGTCCCCGTCGGCGGCCGGCATGGCCGGGCAAGGCGCCGGCCGGGATGACAGAGCGGACTCGATGGTCCGGACCATCTCTACAGGAACGATGGGCTTGGAAAGGTAAGCGTCCATGCCTGCCTCCAGACAGCGCTCGCGCTCGCCGGTGATCGCATTGGCCGTCAGGGCGATGATCGGGAGGCGTCCCCCGCGCCCGGACAACACGGCGGCCTGGCTTTCTTTGCGGCGAATCTGGCGGGTCGCCTCCAGGCCGTCCATCTCCGGCATCTGGCAATCCATCAGCACCAGGTCGAAGGGCTTCTTCGTCAGGGCGTCGAGGGCTTCCTGGCCGTTGCTGACGACCTCGCAGCGGTATCCGGCCACCTTCAGGATTTCCGTGGCCAGAATCTGGTTGATCTCGTTGTCTTCGGCCAGCAGGATCAGAGCGCCGCGGAATTGGGCGATCGAGGCCAGGCCTGACGCCGCGGCGGCATCCTTGGTCGCCGCAGGGGGCACGGCGCCGTTCTGGGCGAAGGCCTCGACGATGGCGTCGAGCAACTTCGACTGCCGCACGGGTTTGACCAGGCACGACGCGATGCCGGCGCCGGCCATCGTTTCCGAATCGAGCGGGGCGTCTATCGGTGTCGTGACGATCCGAACGTTCTTGCGGATTTGCGAGTCGTCCCGGATCGCCCGCGACAACTCCGGGCCGCTCATGTCGGGGATCTGCGAATCGGCGATGACGACCCCGAACGGCCTGCCTTCGGCGCTTCGCTGACGAAGCAGGTCGAGCGCCGCGTGGGCATCGGCGGCCGTTTCGGGGCAGAACCCCCAACTGCTCAACTGCTCGCACATCACCTGACGGCTCGTCGCACCGGCATCGACGACCAGGACGCGGAGCCCTCGCAGGTCCGTGGCGTCCGGACAGGGTTGGGGCGCGGGTTGCGCGCAGGCGCCGAACGCCGCCGTGAACCAGAACGTCGAACCGTGCCCTCTCTGGCTCTCCACGCCGATCTGCCCCCCCATCATTTCCGTGAGCCGCTTGGAAATCGCCAGTCCCAGGCCGGTGCCGCTCTGGAGGCGCCTGGAGGAGGTGTCGGCCTGAGAGAACGACTTGAAGAGGCGGCCCACGCCCTCTTCGGAAATGCCGGTTCCCGTATCGCGGATGGTGACGCGAACGAGCAGCGGGTCGGCGTCCTGGCCGACGCGCTCCGCGTGGACCACCACCTCGCCCTGATCGGTGAACTTGACGGCGTTGCCCACCAGGTTGATCAGGACCTGGCGGAAGCGGTCGCAGTCGCCGCGAACCAACGGCGGGACCGAAGACTCCACGACGGCCGCCAGGTCGATCTTTTTCTCCGCGGCTCGCTGAGCGAATATCTCGATCACCTCTTCAACCGCGGTGGTGAGGCTGAAGTCCGACGGGCGCAGTTCCAGTTTGCCCGCCTCGATCTTGGAGAAATCCAGGATGTCGTTGATCAGGGCCAGCAGGGCGTCGGCCGAGGTCTTGATGATCCGGCCGTACTCCTGCTGCTGGTGCGTGAGTTCGGTGCCCATCAGCAAGTGGGTCATGCCGATCACGCCGTTCATGGGCGTGCGGATTTCGTGACTCATCCGGGCCAGGAATTCGCTCTTGGCGGCATTCGCGGCGTCGGCCTGCTGGCGGGCCTTCACCAGTTCCGTCACGTCGATCACGTTCAGGACGAGCCCGTCGTACTGCTCGTCGCGGTAGACGGGCTGCATCCGAAAGACCACTTCCGCCTGTCCGAGCGGCCGCTGGATCACAAACGGTTCGGAGTGGACCTTCTCGCGAAACCGGTCGATCTGGGCCAGGACGTGGCTGAGGACGCTGCCTTGGTGAAATTCCTCGATGCGGCGGCCGAGGATCTCTTCGCGCTGCTTTCCCGCGAAGCGGCAGAAGCACTCGTTGACCTCGATGATGACATTGTCGGCGCTGGCGAAAATGACGCCCTCCTCCATGCCGGAGATCATGCTGGAGAGTTTCGCGGTCTCGCGGCGTGCGGCCTCCTCGGCCTTTATCTGGGCGGTGATGTCGACGAAGCACTCGATTCCGCCGACGACCGCCCCGGCCTCGTCACGGACCAGGTCGGCGTTCTTCAGGACCGACAGCGACCGGCCGTCCTTGGCCCGAATGGCACACTGGCGCCTGAGGATCGGCTCCTTATGCCTGTCATCAAAAAGCCCGCACTGGTTTCGGCACGATTCGCTCTCCAGAAGGCTGCAGGGCCGGCCGATCGCCTCGTCGCGCCCGTAGCCGGTCGTCCGGCAGAACTCGTCGTTGACGTCGGTGATGATCCGGCGGTTGTCGACGGTAAAGATGGCGGCGGCCGTCGTCGCCAGCAATTGCCGCTGGCGTTCGTTGACCTTGTCGAACGCGCTGGCCAGAAGCCCGAGTTCGTCCTTTCGGCGCATCCGCAGCGGGGGGGCCGTGCGGCCGCATTCTCCGGACCGGCCGACGTGTTCCGTCAGCCGCGTGAGCGGCTTGATGATTGTCTGCTGCAACACGGTCAGGATCAGGAGCAGCAGCAGGGCGCTGGCGGTCCCGGAGGAGAGCAGCGCGAGGTGGCTGGCCATGTCTCCCTCGGCGGAAACGTCCTTGCGGGTTTCCGTCCGCAGAAGAATCCCCGGGTCGTTGCCGATCCCTGCCAGCCTTGCGTAGGTGTGCAGGGTCTTCGCGTCGCGTTCCACGAAGAACGACCCCGCGGAGGATCCGATCTGCTTGAGGATCTCGGCCTGCTCCTGGGGCAGGGCTTCCCCTTCCAGAGACCAGTGCTGGAGCGGAACGTGCGTCTGCTTGGAGATGTCAGCCAGCAGGTCAGCACTCAACAGGCGGCCTATGAGCAGCGTGCCGCGCACCGGCCCCTTGCGGTCGCGCATGGTAATGGGCCTGGCGCTGATCAGCATCTGTCCCAGTTGGGTTCGGAGGAAGCCCTCGACGTGGCTGGTGGGCCGGGGCTGGGTCAGCAGTTGATCTGCGGACTCCGGAAGCAGGTCCCGCAGGTTATCAACACGCTGAAGGTCTCCCGTCTTCGGATTCGCGGCCTGTCCCCATACCAGCCTGCGCTGGCTGTCAACCAGGACCACGAGGTGGAGACCCGCGGACCGGAAGGCTTCCGCGTTGAAGTTGCTCTCCACGCATCCCGCGTTGCGGTCTTGGACGTACTCGTAGATGTCGTCCCGGGCCGCCCGGTTCGCGCAGAGAGTGTCCAGGTGGGATACTTCTCTTGCGAGGGCGTTGGCGCATCGCTCGAAGTCCTCGCCGGCCACCTCCTGTTCCAGCGAGGCGAAACTGGGCATGACGATGAGATGCTGGACGGTGTACGTCAAACCGAACCCAACCATTACCGCCGCAATGGCGATAAGGCTGATCTTGGTCTTGATTGACACTGTCACCCCCTACGGAGCAAAACAGGGTGCGAACGGGCTTCGCATGGCACGCGCGGCACGTCGCGTGCGTAGGGGGGAAGCGGCTTACCGCCGGTTTCGCTTCTGATTTCTCGGCTTTTTGGGGTTGTTTCCTTCAGGAAAAAGGGGTCCTGACATAGTTCTACAGCGCCGCTTGAGCCTTTGCGCGGCGGGTACGGAGACCCGCCGCGCGAAGTGGCGCTGTAGTGACAGAAGCCGTGGTTTGAGCAGGGTCTCTGCCGCCCCGGCCGCTCGCGCCAGGTTCGGCCAGTTCTCGCTTGTCTGCGGCCGAATAGGCGTTAGAATAGCGGCGTCACTTCATAAGTCGGATAGAGTGTGGCGATGAATCTGACCGACCTGGCCAGAAAAATCGGCGCCCGTGTCGTGACCGAAGGCAACGGCGCCGACCACGTCATTGACCACATCTATGCCGGCGACCGCATCAGCGACCTCCTGACGCATGCCTCGCGGCAGACGCTGCTGGTGACGAACCTCTCCAGCGCGCTGCTGGTCTGCGTGGCCGAGTTGATGGACGTGCCCGCCGTGTGCCTGGTGGGCGGGCAGCCGCCCGCCCCCGAGATCGTGTCGGCCGCCAAGGGCCATGGCATGTTCCTCATGATCTCCCCCGCGGACCTGTTTGAAACCTGCGGCCGCGTGTACGGGTGTTGGCACGAGGCCCGCAAGGCCGGCGCCTGAAGGCCGCCGCGATTCCGATCCCCCAAGAGCCACCTCGCCGAAATGGCCGCGCTGCGCCCGCACCTCGTCATCACGGACCTCGTCATGAAAACGCCGGACGCGGGGTTCTCGTTTGCGCGGCGCGTCAGGGAGGTCCCGCAGTTCTGCGGCGTGCGGGTGATCATCGTCACCTCCGTCACCAGCGCCATGGGCATGGACTTCCGGCCGCGCACCCCCGAAGACCTGGCGGCGATGCATGCCGATGCTTACTTCGACAAGCCCGTCGCCCCGCGGGCGCTCCTGGCGAAGATGGAAGAACTGCTGAAGTGGTCGAGATTCTGCGCGAGCGGCTCCCCCGAGCCGCCGCGCGGATTGCCGCGCAAATCGCGGTCCTCCCCTGTCGTAATAGCCTTCCGGCGGCCCGTGCGCGTTAAGATAGGCAAGATGATCGGCCCCTCCGAGGTCCGGATAACCTGATTTTCCAAGAAAACCGCCCGTCCATGTGGCCTTTTGGCCTTTTATCAGGTATACTTCAGGGGTTTCAGAGAGAGTTTGGGGAGCAGGAGAGGCGGATCGGTCGCCGTCCGGGGGTGGGTGGGCGGGCCGATTCGTTCTTTTATCGTGCGCGAGGAGCAAGGTGCCCGCACGGGCGGGCGGCCATGAATGTTGACATTTGAAGTTGCTGCGGCGTGTGTCGGAGGCCGGCAGGCGTGCGCGAGTCCGGGCGCGGGTCCGGGCGCTGCGCATAGAGTTCCGGCCCGAGGCGCGCGGCGGCAGGCGATCTTCAGGAGTGCAGGCGGCCGTAGGGATTGGAACACGGGCTGGGGGAGTCGTACAACGGAGTAAACACATGCGTACATTCACGATGAGTCTGGCGGGCCTGCTGGCGGTTGCCGTGCTGGCCCTGGCGCCGGTTGCGCCGGCGCTGGGCGCGACCCAGATTAACTGGAGTTCCACGGCCGGGACCACCGCCTGGGCGACAGGCACCAACTGGGACGGCGGCACTGCGCCCACAAGCGATCTGACGACACATATTGCCGGGTTCAATTCTACCACCTGGACCAGCCAGCCGAATGCCGGCACCACGAGCATCGCCGGCATCCAGGTCGGCGACGGCAGCACCGCGACCGGGGCGTTGACGATCTCGGGCACGGCCCTCTCCATCGGATCGAGCGGCATCGCCATTGCGGCCAACGCAGGCGCGGTCACCATCACCCCCACTTCGCTGAAGATCGGCGCGAACCAGGCCTGGGCCAACAACTCCGCCGGCCTCCTCACGGTGGGCGCGATCACCAACAACACAACGACCACTGCTTACACGCTTACCATCAACGGCTCAGGCGCCGGCGGAACGAAACTCGACGGCATCATCAGCAATAACAGCACCAACGGCAAGGTCGCGATTGTTGTCAACACCACCGGCGGCACTACCACCCTTACCAAACAGAACACGTTCACCAACGGCTTCACCGTCCAAGCCGGCTCGGTGCAGGGCACCGGCAACAACTCGCAGGTTTTCGGCAACGGCACCATCACCCTGGGCGACACGGCGGCGAATGCCGCCAACGTCTCGCTGAACTTCACCGGCACCAGCACCATTGCCCGGCCTATCACTCTCAACTCCGGCACCACGGGCACCATCACCATTTCGGGGACCACCAACACCAACGCTTTCTCCGGCGCGATTACATTGAACAATGCCTTGGTGGTTGACAACACCACGTCCGGCAAGACCACCACCTTCTCGAACACGATCACCGGCAGCGGCACCATCACCAAAGGCGCCGGCGCGGGCACCGTGGCGATTACCGGCACGAACACGACCTCTTTCACCGGCAACGTGGTCATCAACGGCGGCATCCTCAACTTCACCACCAACGGCCTCGGTCAGAACTCGACCGGCGGCACCATCACTTTCGGGGGCGGCACGCTTCAGTACGCGGCCGCCGCCAACACGCTGGACATCTCCGGCCGTCTCGCGGCCACGCCCGGCGCCATCAAGATCGACGTCAATAACAATGCCGTGAACTTCGCCAGCGCCCTTACCATCGCCAACGCCACCACCCTGACGCTGACGTCGACCACGGCCGGCGGCAGCCTGACTCTTAACGGCGCGCAGACGTACACCGGCTTGACGACCGTGACGTCCGGCACGCTGAAACTCGCAAGCGGCGCCACCATCAAGAGCGGCAACGCCCTCACCACGGCCGCCGGCGGCTCGTTCGACATCAACGGCAACTCGCAGACGCTCGGCCTGGTCACCAACGGCGGCACGACCAACGGGGTTACCAACAGCGGCGCCGCGGCGACCCTGACCATCGGCAACGGCTCGACCGGCGCGGGCGCATGGACCGGCGCGATGGACGTCATCTGGAACCAGGCGGGAACGAACTCCTCGCTTACCGGCAGTTGGTCGAACACGGGCAACATCACGCTCAATGCGACCGCCGGGGGAACGATCACGCTGGGGACCGGCACGGTCAACAACACCGGCGCGATCACCAACTCCGGCTCCGGCGCCGCCAACGTCACGATCAGCGCCGGCATCGGCGTCAACGTCACCAGCGTCACGCAGAACAGCGCTGGTTCGAAACTGATCCTCTCCGGCACAAACACCTACACGGTCGGCACGAACGTCAACGCCGGCCTGGTGCAGTTCAACGCCGCAGGGGCGCTCCCCGCCTCCGGAAACGTGGTCGTTGCGGCCAACGCCGCCGCGGCCACCGGGACGGGCATCACCGCCAACGCCCTGCTCGCGAAGATCACCACGGCATCCGCCGGCGCCCTGGCGATTAACGCCGCCAACAGCGAGACCCTCGATTTCGCCACCGGCGGCTACAACAGCCTCTACCTCGGCTCGTATGGCAACAACACCTACAGCGGCGCCCTGACGCCGGGTTCCAGCGGTTATCTTCTGGGCGGAGGCGGCGGCACGCTTACGGTTACCAGCGACCTGACCTCTGCGGCGCCTCTGACCGTCAACGGCAACGTGACCCTCACCCCCGCCGGCACGAACGGTTTCACCAGCGCCACGATCAAGTCCGGAACGGTGACACTGGGCAACCCCGGCGCCATGAGCACGACGATCCCCCTGACGATGCAGGGCGGCACGCTGAGCCTCAACGGGCAGGCGACCAGTTGGAACTGGGCCACCTATTCCGGCACCGGCGGCACAATCACCGATGGCAGCGCCAGCGTGGGCACGGTGGACCTGACGTTGAACACGCCCTCCGACGCCGCCCTCGGCGCTATTACGCAAACCACCAAGACCCTGTCGCTGACCAAGACCGGCACCGGCGCGCTGACCCTGACCGGCACGAGCACCTTCAGCGGCGACGCAACCATCACGGAGGGCACGCTGAAGGCCGGGGCTTCCAACGTGCTGCCCTCCGGCGCGGGCAAGGGCAACGTCGTGCTCGACGGCGGCGCGAGCGGCGCCGGAACTCTGGACTTGAACGGCTTCGACCTGGCCGTCGGCGGCCTCTCCGGCGCAACCGGCACGGTGCTCGGCCAGGTGGTCAACAACGGCACGGGCGCGCATAACCTCACGGTCGGCAGCAACAACGCCACGACGGCGTTCGCGGGCGCGATCAAAGACAACACCGGGTCGGGCGGCACGGTCCTCTTGTTCAAGACCGGCGCCGGCGCGCTGACGCTCTCCGGCACGAACACCTATAGCGGCGCCACCACCATCAGCGGCGGCAAGTTGTACGCCAACGGTTCGCTGACGGCCTCCCCCACGGTGGCCGTGGCCGCCACGGCGACCCTGGGCGGCAAGGGCACGGTGGCCGGCGCGGTGACCGTCAGCGCCGGCGGCAACGTCGAGGCCGGCCAAGGCGGCACAGGCACGCTGGCGATCGGCAACCGCTTGACTTTCAGCGGCGCGGCTACCGCCGTTTTCGGCGACCCGTCGCAATATGGCGCCACCGCCGGCATCAATGTCACCGGCAATCTGACGGCCAGCGGCGGCGCCAATTCGGTCGTATTGAACGTCCCCAGTTTCCCTATCGGCACGTGGCATCTGTTCGGCTACTCGGTGGTCCTCAACGACTTCAGCGCCTTCAAGGTGACGTTGCCGGCCCGCGCCGCCGGCACGCTTCAGAATCCCGCCGGCTACGTTGATTTGAACATCACCAAGTTTGATTACATCAGGTGGGTGGGCGGCGGGACCTTCCCGACCGTGTGGGATACGTCCGCCACGGGCAACTGGAAACTCAATTCCGACAACACCGCTACAATTTATATTGAGGGCGACAAGGTCGTCTTCGACGACGGCGCGACGGGCAAGACCGTGGACGTCGCCACGGCTGACGTCAGTCCCTACAGCATCACCTTTGAGAATACGGCTGGGGCGGCCAATGATTACACGCTCACGAGCACGGCCTCCAAGGTCATTACGGGCGCGACGGGCCTCGCCATAACCGGCGGCGGCAAAGTGACCATCGACAGCGCCATGCTTAACTCCTTCACCGGCCAGGTGAACGTGAAGTCGGGCACGCTTTCCGTCGGCGCCATCAACAATGACAGCGCCGCCGGCCCCCTCGGGAGCAGCGCCCTGCCGGTCATCCTCGGCGGCAGTACGGGCACGCTGCAGTATACGGGGGGCGGTACGGCGGGCACGAGCACCAAGAAGTTCACGCTGGCCGCCGGCGGCACAGGCGCGCTGGCGATCGATACTGCCGGAACCGTGTTTGCCCTGAGCGGTGTGATCGACGGCGAGGGCTCCCTCACCAAGACGGGCGACGGCGATCTGGTTCTGGCGGCCTCGAATACCTACACCGGCGACACCACCATCAGCGCCGGCACCCTCCAGGTCAACGCCCCCAGCGCCGGCATCCCCGCCGCCAGTGCCATAAGCATCGGCGCCGCGGGCACGCTCCAGTGGAACAGGGCCGCCGCCACCGATAACCTGACCTTGAACAATGTAGTCACGGGGACCGGTACGCTGAAGATCGACTTTGCCAACGGCACCACGCAACTGAATACCAAACTCGCCGGCATCATCGATTTTGCCGGAACGATCCAATTGTCCAATACCGGCGCCGTCGGCACGAAGGACAAGTTTAACGTCACCGCCGTCAATGCCCCGAACGCCGCGGTCCTCATCAACCCCGGTACACAGGTGTACGTGGGCGGTTCCGCCACTTTCAAGAGCATCCAGGTCAGCGGCACGGGCAACCTTGAGAACCGCGGCGCGATCCGCCTGACCACCGGCACACTTACCGTCATCAACGGCCTCACGCTGCTGGGCGACACCGCCTTTGGTCCTGAGGGCGGCAGCATCACCGGCGATATCCTGAGCGGCGCGTCCGGCACACAGACTCTTACAGTGGGAACCACCAGCAGCACTGGAAATGCGACCATCAACGGCATCATCGGCGGCGGCACCGGGACCATCGCGCTGACGAAAGCCGCGGCCGGCACGCTGACCCTCACCGGCTCGCAGACCTACGGCGGCGGCACCACCATCACCGCCGGCACGCTGAAACTGGGCGATGGCACGGTCAACGGCTCGGTGACGGGCGACATCCTCGACAATGGCACCCTCGCCTTCGCCAACCCCCTGGCCCAGAGTTTCAGCGGCGCGATCAGCGGCACCGGCGCCGTGACCAAGACCAGCGCCGGCACGCTGACCCTCTCCGGCGCCAGCAACTACGCCGGCGCAACCACGATTTCCGCCGGCACCCTGAGCGTGTCGACTATCGTCGACGGCGGCCCGAGCAACCTGGGCGGCGGCACCGCCATCACCCTCGCCGGCGCCGCGGCCGACAACGCCACGTTGGAGTACACGGGCGACTCGGCCATAAGCACACGCAACATCACTGTAACCAACACCGCCAACTGGACGGGCACCCTTAAAATCACGCAATCCGGTACGCAGTTGACGATCAACGGGAAAGTCTCCGCCGGCAGCAACTACCCGATCTTCTACAAGGACGGGCCGGGGACCCTTGAACTCGGCGGCAACACCTTCGACAACGCCTCGCTGTTCCTCGTGGTGCGGGAGGGCACGGTCATCCTTAATAAGACGACCGACACCGCCTTCCGCGCGTGTGCCAGAATCGGCGGCGTAAGCGCCGGCGCCAAGGTGCAACTTGGCGACCTTAGCCACGGCATGCAGATTTGGGCGTACGTGGTGGGCATGGACGGCACGTTCGACATGAACGGCAAAAGCGAGACGCTGCGTCCCCTCTACTTCAACTCGACGCCCGGTGTCACCACGGGCAACCTCACCAACGATGTTGCGTCCACGACGAGCGTTCTCAACCTTGGCACCGCCAGCCTTTTTGAAGGGACGGTCACCAACGGCGCAAGCGGCGCCGGCGTCCTGGCACTCACCAACAGCGGGAACGTCGTGGTCACGCTGCCCAACGCGGGCAACACGTTCACGGGCACGCTGACGACCTACGGCGGCGCGACAAACATGACCAGCGTCGGCTCGATCGGCGATAGTGCGACCAACGGCATCGTCCTCGGCAGCACAACCACTGCCGGCGGGTTCAAGTGGACCGGCGGGGCGGTCACCCTCAACCGGCCCATCAGCCTGCCCGGCACGACCGGCGGCGGCACGATCGATGCCTCCGGCACCGGCGCGCTGAACCTGGCCAACACGGCCGCCATTGCCGTGGGCGACGGCGCGAAGACCCTCACCCTCACCGGCACCAACACCGGTGACAACACGCTCGCCGGCATCATTGCCGACAGCACGGGCAGCGCTACCAGCCTGACCAAGAGCGGCGGCGCCGGCGGCAGCACCACCAAGTGGATTCTCAGCGGCGCCAACACCTTCACCGGCAACGTGACCATCAGTGCCGGCCAACTCTGGATCACCAACTCCAGCGCGCTGGGCGCCGGGACCAAGACCGTTACGATGACCAACGGTTCCGCGGGCAATTGCCAGTTGTATCTGGACGGCAGCGGCGGCAACATCGACCTGCCCTCCACCATCTCGTTCTCGACCAGTAATACTTCAACGAACGGCACGATCTTCAACGTGGCCGGCGACAACACCATCAACGGCAATTTCTCCATGGTTGCCGGCGGCGGCGGCACGCACATCGTTTCCAACGGCGGAACCCTGACGTTGACCGGCAGTTTCACGTCGAGCGCCTCGCCGTCGCGTAATCTGGTCCTGGACGGGACCACCAGCGGCAATATTTTCAGCGGCATACTCCTGGATGGCACCACCGCGGCAATTCTCGAAAAGCGAGGCGCCGGCGCCTGGACTCTCTCCGGCACGGCGGCGAACACCTACACCGGGATGACCACGGTTAATGGGGGTGAACTGGACCTGAACAAGACCGGCGTCAACGCCATCGGCGGCAACGTCACGATCCTCGACGGCACGATGAAGTTCCTCGTTTCCGAGCAGATTATCAACAGTTCGATCCTTTCGCAGTCGGCCGGCGTGTTCAACCTTAACGGAATGACCGAAACGATTACCGCCTACGGCAACAGCGGCGGAATCTTCACCACCGGCGTCGGCGGCCACCTCATCGGCACGGGCGCGAGCGTCACCTGGGCCGGCGGAACCAATACCATCAATGATGGGGGCCTGGTCGAAGACGCCCACATCATCATCACCGGCGGCACCAACACCGTCCAGGGCGGCGCCACCGGCGGCGTCCTGCAACTCGATGCCGGCGGAACCGGCCTGGAAATCACCGGGGCCGGCCTCATCCTCAACTCCAGCGACACGGTCGCGGGCAAACTCCTCCTGAAGGGCGACCTCGCGTCGCATGCCTCAGCGACGACGACCTCGAACATCAGCAGTTCCGGGGTCCTGACCAATCCGGGCAGAATCGATCTGGACGGCGGCGTGCGGACCTTCGCGGTCGAGAAGGGCACGGTCCCCTCCGGCGTGGACCTGAGCGTCTCGGCCGTGATCACCAGCGGCGGGCTGATCAAGACGGGCGACGGCCGGCTGCTCCTTAGCGGCGTCAACCTTTACGCCGGCAACACGACGATCATGCAGGGCGTCCTGGAGATTGCCGCGAGCGGCTCCATCGCCGGCAGCCCGAGGATCGAACTGAAGTCGGGCGCCACGCTCGATGTCAGCACGCATACGGGCACCTGGACGCTGGCCTCCGGCCAGACCCTGCGGGGCAGCGGCACGGTCAAGGGCGACATGGCGGTCGCCGGCATCGTGTCGCCGGGCGATGTTCCCGGCGGCAACCCCGGCACGTTGACGCAGTCGCCGGGCAGCGAGACGTGGGCGGGCGGCGGCACGTACCTGTGGGAAGTCAACACCGTCGACACGTCGGCCGTACCGCAGCCGGCCGGGTACAAGGGTACGAACCCCGGCTTCGACTTCCTCACCATCGCAGGGGCGCTGAACATCACCGCCGACAGCGGTTCAAAGTTCGTCATCGACATTGTGGGCCTGGATCCGTCGACGGGCCTTGAAGGCGCGGTGGCCAACTGGGACAAGACGAAGCAGTACGAGTGGGTGATCGCGACGGCGGGCGGCGGCATCACGGGCTTCAACGCCGACGCCTTCGACGTGCAGTGGACGAAGTTCGCGTCGAACAACGCGGTGGCCTCGGGCGCCAAGTTCGTCGTCCGCCGGGACGGCGACAACGTCGTGGTGGGCTACGTTCCGGAACCGGCGACGCTGGCCCTGCTGGGCCTGGGCAGCCTGGGCCTTCTGTTCAACCGCAAGAGGAAGTAAGGCGGCAGGCGATCATCTTGCAGGCACACCGACGGGCGGCCCCACCGGGCCGCCCGTCGTCTTCCTGCCGCGTCAGACGACTTTCTCCCCCCGGTCATCCAGTCGCCCGAGCAGGACCTTGCCCGTGCCGGCCCAGATGGGTTTACTTGGCCGACCGACTTCAGGATAATCCGTCACGGGGCGGCGGTTGCCCTCGACGAGGCGGAGGTCTGCGGCAAATGGGGCGTCGGCGCCGACGCGCCGCTGGCCGTGCGCACCGCCGGCAAGGCCGCGACGGCGATACCGCTTGCGCGCGGCACGGAGGGCCGTGACGTTTGAAGGCAAGGGATCCCCCGCACCCGAGGCCTTGCCGGCAGATGAAAATGGTGTGGACGGCGGGTGTCGGGAGCGGTAGAAACAAACGGTCGGGCGGATGCTCCAGATTGAAGGGGAGAGGTGTCTGAGCGGTCGAAAGAGCCGGTCTTGAAAACCGGTGTGCCCCTCGTGGGTACCGTGGGTTCGAATCCCACCCTCTCCGCCATCCTTTTTGGGTGTTCTGTAAGTGCTTGTAGTTGCGGCACTTGCGATTGTTTCTCGATTGTTGACTGGTCCACTGCCCTCAAACTGCCCTCAAAACAGAACTCGTCTGGGCCCGTTTTGGGGTCGTCTTCCTCTGAGTCCGAGGCCAGTGCCTTCATCGCCTGCTGGCTGTCCTCATCGTGCAGATGGTAGTAGAGGTCGAGCATCTGGGAAGAACTGTGGCCGAGCCAGGCCAGTGCTTTTCGGTAAGCGACGTGGTGATTAGCACAGAGGCTGGCGAAATGATGGCGGAAGGAATGCAGCTTGTACTGCTCCGGTTTTTCGAACTTCCGTTCCTTGCTCAACTGCTTGACCCGCCTCAGGAGGGTTCTCGCGGAGACGCCGCTCAACACTCGACCCGAGCGTTTCCTCGGCGCGCTCAGGAGTAACGCCACCTTGGGATGCACCGGAACGAATCTCTCGTCTTTGTCCTTCGTTGTGCCGCGTGAACCTCCGCGGCGAACGTGGATCATGGTGTAACGGTTGTCTTTGGAGTGCAGGTCGTCCCACTGGAGTTGCACAGCCTCGCCCACTCGAAGGCCGGCGTACGCCATCATCGCAAATGCTGTCCGCTCATCTCCCTCGGCCGCTCCAATCACCTGATCGGCTTGGGCGGACGTGAAACACGGCTGGGGTTTCGCCTTTGCCTTGGAGAAACTGGCGGCGGCAAGCCGGTAATCGCGAATCAACTGCTGGCGCCACGCCCACTTGAACGCCTGCTTGGTCACGATGACCGCCCCGTGTGCAGTCTTGTCGGCATACTCCTGGTCCCGTAGCCATTGATGGAAGCGATAGAGGTCATCCCCGGTGAAGAGCCGGGCAAGGGAGATGCCTTGTTCCGAGCAGAACGTGCGGAGTTTCTCCAGGTCGGCGGCGTATTTTGCCTCTGATTTCGGAGAGACCCCGCGAGCGCTCAAAGATTGCGAGTATCGCTCAGTAAGAATTCCAATGGTGACGTTCGTTTCACGAAATGCCTCAACGCCAGACTCCAGTCGCTGTTGAATCTCAAGGGCCTTGCGCCGCGCCTGAGACTTGTTGGAGGTACCGAGGCTTTCGGATACCTGACGGCCGTCCATCCCGCGGTACTCGGCCGAGAAGTGCTGACAGGTCTTCTGGTGGCCGTCTTCCTTATAGACTCGCCGGCCAATAGTGATCTGGGTTCCTTCCAAACGTTCGCGATCTACCAGTTTCATCGCATGAACTCCTGAACCAAACGGTCCCGCCAGAACCTGAGCGGCTTGCCGCGCTTGACGGCACCGCTGTATCTCCCTTCAGAAACATGCCGGTAAAGCGTCGAGACTTTCAGCCGCAACATCTTCGCAGCTTCTTCCGGCGTCAGTACCGGTTGAATGTCCTTCAAGGCAGACTCCAATTCCACCTGCGTCAGTTTACGGTCCATAGTAGCGCCCTTTCAGGGCTCGCGCAAGTCTAAAGTGGCCGTGAATCACAGACTACGGGGCCGCCATTTCTATCTGGGCGGTTACTTCCCCAACCAGATGACCCCGGCATCATCCTGCCGAATTCGAGCAACGTGGTCAGGCAATAGCCCAGAGGGGTACAAAAGGTACCGCAGTTTGCTGATGTCGGAATGCCGGCGAACACTTGCCTGGACATTGCGGATGAGTTGAACGACGTACTCAGACCAGTGCTCACGTTTCCGGATTCTCTCGATGGCCGACGCTTCTGTGTGGAAGCCTTTTGCCTCCAGCGCCTCCTGGCACAGGCGAAGCCCGGGCCCTCTCGGGTTTACTGCCTCACAAAAGAACTCTTCGGCGCCACACTCCAGGGCGAACCTGACCAGCTCGTCAATCTGCTCTGGCGAGTCAGCGATGCCCAGCAGGAGCGGACAGAACATGGCGTAGGTCCGCAGGCCCAGCCGATGAGCTTCTTTCACGGCTGCCATCCGTTCACGAATGGGCGAGGCATTGGGTTCTAGGACCGAGACAACCTCGCTCTTCTCCGGCGTTGCGGTGATGCTCAGGCCGACCAAGACCCGGTCGCGGTGATGGTTGACCAGATCAAAGTCCTTCATCACGGCAGCGTTCTTCGTCAGCACTCTCACAGTCCAACCAGGCTGAGACAGGATCGCGCTCAAGCACCGTCGCCCCAGATTGTGCTGCTGTGCCTCAGGTGCCCAGGCATCTACCACGGTGCAGAGCTGCACCATGCCCCGCTGGCGGATCCTAGCAGCGTCCCGAGCCACACGGTCGGGCGTAGTGGGGTCCACAATCGCGAAGCCATGGCCGAAGGGATTCTCGCCGGCCTCCTTGAACGACTTGTGCATCCTGAGCAAGGCACCAGTGCTACAGTAGAGGCAGTCATGCCCGCACTTGGTTCCGACATTCACGGCGAAACAGGCCAGCCGTTTCTTCTCGAATTCGGGGGTCCTGCTGATGCCGGTCTTCAAAGTGGTAAGATGATTTCTCATGGTGCTCTCCGTTGACAGGTTCAGTTTATATGTTTTTCGCCTTCTCAGCCACGTAAGCCCAGCAGCCGTTTGAGTACGCTCCGTACGCGGCTTGGCCGGGCGGGCCGCTGTTCGGGGTAGAGTTCGTGCCAGCACCGTAAGCACTGCTTCATATCCGGCCTTCCCGGATACCGTTCGCCACAGTGCGGACAGACGGTGATCTCCACTGGGGCATGGACTTTCTCCAAGAGTCGGACCATCTGCTCCTGTCCTTCCCCGCGGACAGGCGAAATCCGGATATTACATCTGGGGCAGTACTCGGGTACAAACTCCTTGAGCCAGAGCGTGTGGCACTCCGGACAGATGATGGTACCGCCGGACGCACCTTCCAGGGGGAAGAACTTCCTGCCGTGCTCCCTGCCAAACATGACGCACCTCCATAACAGGTTCTGCCTTTCAAGTCTCCTGCCTGTTC
>Ga0315277_10004120_pt1 | contig 19502 bp, 20 predicted proteins | sample YL17G05_15_MG_FD_203695 | JGI IMG/M metagenome (GOLD analysis project Ga0315277, IMG submission 203695) | Sediment microbial communities from Yellowstone Lake, YNP, Wyoming, USA - YL17G05_15 | ecosystem: Environmental > Aquatic > Freshwater > Lake > Sediment | place: USA: Wyoming | collected... | reverse complement strand
GTGATGCTCTCGACGCTGCGGAAGCCAGCCGCCTTGAGCTGGTGCATGTACAGCTCTTTCAAGCCCAGCGACACGTCTCCACGGGGCACGAGCGTGCCAAACAGCTCATCGAGCACTTTATACCCGCGGGGCATGGTGAAGGCGCTTTCAATGGCAACCGCGTTGTAATCGATGATGATGTCGCCGTACGGCAGCTTGTCGTGCAATTTCTTGATAGTGGAATACTTGATGTCCAAGCCGGAAAGGTCGACGAACCAGAGGTAGTGGTAGAATTTCCCGTGCTTCTCGGTGACGGCCTGGATGACCTGATCGGCGGCCGCGTCGGCATCGAGCTCCTCGTCGTGGCCAACAGCGATGCTGGGAACGTGGTGGCTCGTCCCCTTGATGGCATTCTTCGACAGCTGGACAGCGAGCAAATCAAGCCGCTGCTTCAGCGCGGTCCGGAAGGAAGGCTCCTTGTCGGAAACGAAGACGTTATCGAAGCGGAAGTCGGTCCCGAAGCTTCCTTGCCACGCGGCGAGCAATGCCGGCCCGGGAAAGGTGTATCGCACGTCCCCCTTGTCCTTCACCACCGAGATCGTGCCGGGGCCTGCCTGGAGGTCCATGAAATCCAACGTGATGCCGGCTTGCTTCCGCATGATGATCAAGTATGGCACGATGCACCGGGCAATTGCGGACGACCGCACGGCGAGCCACCAGCCCTCCATGCTGCCAACCACGCGCGCGGGCAGGTTCAACTCGGGCGGTTCGATGGCCTTGAGGTTCGCCCCTATGTCCAGGATCTCGTCGATGCCTTCCTTGAGGAAATCTTGCCGGATTTTCTTCTTGCCCATGGCAACCATGCTGCGTGGATCACTAGATCTAACGAGGTGGCAGTTATAACTAATCATGTGTATTGAAGACGCAATGGATATCACCATGAAATACGTCGAGGTGACACCATAATACCGTTTATTCAATACTAGGCTTGTTCACCATTTAGAGAATTATCGGGTTTTAAATATATTCCTGGAATTCCCACAATAGGGTCTCGATCTCACTTTGAGAACGGAACCTGCGGGTTTCCTCTTACGACCCGCCCGGGTAAAGTATCCATCTTTGTCCATCCCTATACTAAGAGTAATATGCCTTTCGGGCGGGAGTGTCGCACTGACAAAACACGAATCACCTTCCACGTAACAAGGCCGGGGAAAAATATCACGATCTCGGGGGGATCCGGGGTTCCCCGGCAACCAAATGCTTCGTGTAACCGGCATTGACGAGGAACGCATACGCCTCGTGGACGTCGGTGGGCACGTCCTGGTATATCTGGTATCCCTTCGCTGGATAGAGCATAATGCGCTGCAAGTCGCCGACCATCGTGGCGATGAGATCGTCGACGGATATCACGTCGTTCGGGTATGCCTCAAACGGGATGCGCGGCGAGGTGACCGTGATTCGCGGCCCCGGCCATACTTTCTTGAACGTTGCGTACGTGCGACGTTCCATAAAGGGTTTTTGCACGAGGATGAATGACCGGGGAGCCAGGTGCCGCCGTTCGAGCAGCGCCCTCGTGAATGCCACGTTCTCGCCGGTGTTGGACGACTTGGTTTCAACGAGGATCTTGCTCGCGGGCACACCCGCGGTAACCGCGATCTCCTTGAATGTTTCCGCCTCGCTTTTTTTCCACGTGTCCCTGGTGAAATTGCCAAGGCCGCCCGACATGACCAGCACGGGCGCCCAGCCTTCCAGGAACAGCGCTGCGGCGTGCTCGGCAACCCGCACGTCGTTGCTCCCGAGCACGAGCATGCAGTCAGCTTTCTCCAACTTGCAGTTCACATGGTGATAATTCCAGATCTTCCTCGCGCAGTCCATCACGTTCACGGCTTGACCCCTCGCACTTCATTCTTGGCCGGTGGCCTGGATGATGTTCCCCTTCACGACGTGAAACACGGGACAATGGTGCGTGCATTTTTGGCAGCCGATGCCTGCGCATTTGCTGGTATCGATCGTGATGTCCCCGTCCGCGTCCTTTGAAATCGCGGCGGTCGGGCAAACATTTATGCACACCCCGCAGCGCTCGCACGCAATGCTCCTCGCGACCACACCGAGCAAGTGGGTCACGATTTTGTCAAAATCAAAATCTTTCTTCGGCGATTGCACGAACAACGACCCGTCGGCGTACAGCATCATCCGAAAATCCGGCTCGTAGTTGAAGAGCAACCCGGAACCCTCGTCGTGCTGGATGCGCTTGTCGATGGTCTGCACCCACGGGAGCAGCTCGGGCAAGACGAGCGGTACCGAGAAGCGGGCCTTCACGGAAAAACCGCCCGCGGTGCAGGGCGAGATCCCCTTGGTCATGTACAGTTTGATGGCTTCGGGAGCGATGGCTTCGCCTTTCTTCGACGGGGCGACCGCCTTGGGGAGTTGCTCAGCAAGTTGTTTCCACTGCCCTTTCGGATGCTTGAACCGCCAGAGGCCCCAGTCGAGCCACTCGGCCGGGTTGCCTTGATCCTTGCAATATTGCTCGAGAAAGGCTTGCCACCGCGCGTGCAGCGCCGGGTGCGTCTGCCGCATGCGCTCGAGGTTGGCCATGCTCTGCGCGGGGCATAAGTAACAGCCCAAGCGGTCATGGCCCTTGAAATACAGCGGGTTGATCGGGAGGGCGGGATCCGCCTTCTTTTCCGCAAGCAGGAATAGCCACTCGTCGAGGGCCGTCCAGCGCTTGATTGGCGTCCCGATGACTTGCATAGGCACGTAGGAATTCGTGTATACCCGCTTGTCCTCGGCCCTGTTGAAGCTCTCGTATTGGCGCTGCCCGAGAAACACCAGCAGCCGCGGGTCATTGGCATTTCCAAACCGCCTCACCATTTCCTCGATCATGTCGTTGATCTGGCTAGCCTTCAACGTGTGGCAGCAGAACCTGAAGTCCCGCGCGGGTGGACCGAAGTTGGCAGCGAGGGACCAGAACTTGTCCCCGGCCGAGCGCGAGTAATACACGTCACCAAGGCCCGCCCATGCCACCACGTCCTTGATGTTTTGCAGCACCTCGGGAAACTCGAGCCCCGTGTCGGCGAAAAACATAGAAAAGGGCTTCTTTTTATCGCCAGCATCCAAAGCCTTCTTCACGAGGAGCAATGTGGCCAAGCTATCCTTCCCGCCAGAATAAGCCACCGAAACGGGTAAATCGTAGTTTTTCACCACGGCATGGATAAAATCAATGGCGATCTTGACATTCTTCTCGATCAAGCCCGCGTTGACCACGATGACGTCATCCCAGGACTTCCGGGGATACGAGGCTGGATCCTTGATATCCGCGACCTTGATTGGAGGGCCATGGTGCTTTAGCTTCGCCACCCGTCCCCGCCCTTCAGCCATCATCTTGCCGATCGCGTCGCCACTCGCCATGTAATGGCCGGCTCCGGCGACGCCATTATCCGTATATACGATGCACGGGTCGCCGTCACGCACGTTCATATCGACCTTCTTGATCCCGGGAACGAGCACGCTGGCGCCATCCACCACGTATTTTTCCGCGTCGAGCATGTACTCAACGCTCTTCGGCGGGGCAGCATCTGCTGTCAAGAGGCCGTGATCGGCATAATACTTGTAGATCCATTCCCCCCCATCGAGCGTCGGCATAAACGCGTGTCCTTTGGCGAAGATATCGTACCGGAGGTTTCCCGCCCAGGCACCGTGCACGATGACCTGGTAGTCGAGATCGAGCGCGCCTACCTTGTTGAGCAAGACCACCGTCCCGTCGGGGAAAAGGTAATTGCCTATACCTTGAACGAATATTTTATCACATGTCTCACGCAGCAAAGCCATATCGTGTTCGAACGCAGGCCGGACATCGCCTGGCGGCGCGAGCTCGATGGTTTCCAGCGCTTTCTTGCAAGCGGGACATGTCGTGCCGCGTAAAACGGGAACGTCGCACGCAACGCACCACCGGGTCAAGATCTTGCCGAGAAATGGTGGCCGGCGCTTCATTCGATCGCGGTTTAGATCACGTCCCATGCGTCTAGAAAAACAACGTGAGGTAAAAAATTCGTGCTTATTTGAAATAGAACGTGAACCGGAGCTTGAGTTTGATGCCCCGGGGGCCGAACGTGACGAGAACATAGGCATTTTCCCTTCCGCCGATGTCGAGCTTGGTGCCAACGATCGGGATTGTAAGGCTGCGACCCCCGACCGATGATGCGAGGATATGATCGGGATAATTGAAATCGGCCCTGTTTTCCTCGGCAGCGACCGTGTGCAGCTTGTCACTTGGGTCATCGCGTGTCTTTTGGGCGAAATCATAATGCATCTGCAAATAATTGCCACGTTCGTGCTCATTCATGATGAGCGACGTGGTCGTGTGGTACGTGCGGACAAGCAACTCGCCGGTCTCGATCGACGTGAACTCCTTTTTCAAGCTTGTCCACGCGGCCTCTATCACGGGCTGGATCCAGAGCAGCTGCGTGATCGAGAAGCTCTGGAGCGTTGCCTCCACGTCGATGATGGCTTGCTTGTGGTCCTTGAGCTCAACGATCGTGCGGTTCTTCGTTTCTAAAACAGCGCGGTTGATCTTGCTGAAGGCGTCTGATTTCACGAGTTTATCCAGCGGTAATCTAAACACGCGCAGCGCGTTGCGGGTGAACCAGGTACGGATCAGGCATTTCAACTGGAAAGAAAGCGGTTCGGTTGCATCCCACAAGCCCCGGACGACTTGCGACGCTTCGAGCGTCGGCGTCGCGCTGCCGATGACTACGCGATCCCAGCAATTCTGGACGAAGCCGGGTAGCGCGAATATCCTCGAAAACAACCCTGCCGGGGTCACGCCCCCGGCGACCCGGGGATCGATCTCCAGCCACACCCGCGGGTAGTATTTCATCTTCTCGGCGATGGCCTCGATGCCCGACATTTCGAGGCCGGAGAAGATGAAGATGACATCCTTGTACTTGGCAAGCAGACCGAGAATTTTCGGCAACCATTCGTGGAACGAGGGGGCCTTGGCCACGGAGTACTCGTAAAAATCCCATTTAACCGGTATCCGGTTCTTGTCGCAGTGCGCCATGATGACTTGGAAGGCTTGCCCCTCAATGTCGAGTTGTTGGAATAACGGGTACATCACGATGCCAGCAATGAGGCTCGCGCTCGTGGTCATAAACGAGATGTCCTTGCCCTTCAACTCCGGGCAGATGATGGCCGACGCCAAGCCATTCACGGCGTTGCAAGTCGCGATGACTTGCTTGTTCGTGATCTTGCATACCTCGTCCAAATAAAATGCCTGGAAGAGCACGTGGCCGGTACACACACACGTGCGCTCGATTTCCCACTGGGCAGACGTGATCTTGCGGTGATAGAACAGCTCGTGGTGGCGCTCGTCCTTGACTGCTAGCAATTCCTTGGTCTCTGCATCCATGGGCAAATCAACGAGCAATGGCCATTGCAACGAGTCCACTGGCGCGAACACGAACGGGTTGGCAAACGTGGCATCGAACACCGCGGAAAAATCGGGGCAATACAGTTTCTCGATCATGGCTCTCGATTGAAGGATTGGAACACCTTTCATATCAAGGTTTGGCTCGCGTTCCGCATGAATCAAATGCGAGCTCATGCTTGATCAACAAATTTACGGACTAGCTTCAATGCAGACTTTTCATTGTTTGCGTGTCAAGAGATAGCATCGACTGGGAAGTCGGGAATGATCTGTGCCTGGTAACACGCCATAAAAACAATCGCCGAGCATTCCTTTCGTTGATGGATTTTGGATGTTGATGAATTATGCAAGCTATAAATAATTTAAAAGTAATCCAGTAACACGCCTCGTATGTGTTTCGGGGCTAGAGACGAACGATGCCGAGTACGAAATAGCTAGTTCCCTCCCTCTATTTCCCGGCTTCTTTTTTATGCCTGGAGCTGGAGTTCTGCCCTTCTCTCCCGATTATTTCCTAAGATTGATATTCGAAGACGAATCATGTGGAAGAAAAAGGTGATCATTGATGACCATAATCGAAAACGTGGAAGAACTCATCGAATTCATGAAAGGAATTAAACAAGACGAACCGTTCACCCTCACTATCCAAAATAACTCGCCAGATCCATATAAACCCCCAAGTGGTGTCGGGTGGAAGAAGGCGATGTCCCTGGAAGCGGCAATGACGAATGCGCTGAAGGAAGTCCACATCAAGATAGGTCATGGCACGAGCAACGGGTATTTCTACAAGTAAAAGTGTCCAAGATCAATCTTTGGTTCTATTACTCCACGCGTGGGAAATGATAAGGGGACGATCGTGAAGCGTGGTAATCTATTTAAATTCTAAGCACCAACCGGAGATTGCACTTATTTCGAGTGGTGACGCTAACATGTCGTACATTCCAAAGTATATTTTGAAACGCATGATACCAGCGAATGCGTTCTTCACCGTTGACAAGAATGGTGATGGAAAAGCGGAATCAATCGGTTTTTATATCGTGAACGTGATCAGCCCCATATCGATTCCAGCGGACATTCCGAAGGACCCGAAAGAACTCGCGAAGCTAGCTGGCGTGAGCGATCTGAACTCGCTCATCACCGTGACGCTGGATGGCATCGATCTCAAGTTCGACTTCAAGAAGCTGGAGTTGCTCTACGAGGGCAAGAGCGTGAAGATGGGTAACTTAGCCGATGCGGCCGGCGTGACCTTGCCAGTCGGCGGAATAGTCGTCGTTCTCTATGATTACCCGGAAAAAGATTATCCACCAGGCACAAAGATGATCGGCGAACACGAGCTCGTGGTAAAATACAATGTCGCAGGCCAATCAGGTGATATCAGCGCCAAGCGCGAGGTCACGAAAGAACGGACTCTATTGAAATATCCACCCGATATCTCCAAGTTCAAGTGATGAATAGTTGTACAAGAAATAATTGATAGATGGGATACTGATGCAATTTAATTTTGAAATCTTTGCAGATGTACTAGCGGGTTTCACCTTCCTCGTGGCAGCATGTGTGTGCATCGTGCAAGGACAGCGGAAAAAGAACAGTGCCTTGCGTTTGTTTGCAATCGCATCAATAGCATTTGGCACGTCCATTTTCTTCCAAGCCTTCTCTTACATGATCTTGCTGGAAAGTTACGGCGTGGCAATGCTGTTGAAACAGATGGCAACCGTGCTCTCCGTGTTTGGATACATCTTCATTTTTGTTTTCGTGAATTACGTCTGGTTTGAACGAATGCGGCTGTGGTTGCTGATACCACCAATCATTCTCGCGACGCTGGAGATAGCATCAATATTTTTTACTGAAGGTCTCGTGCCCTATTATTTTTTCGAGAACGAAACTCTCATCGCGACCAGCATTGGTAAAGCAGGATTCTTGTTGCTCTTCGAGATGATACTTGCAAACGTATTGCTTGAGCTCGTGATAATCGCTTATTTTACAAAATCGTATATGAAAGCCCCGGAATCGCTGAAAAAAACGGCCTTGATCTTGTTGCTCTACTCGTTGCTGTCGGTTTTTGCAAGTGTTTTGATTTCTTTGATTACACGGTTTTCCCCGAACGGGGCGGTGAACTTGTTCTTGTACGGTCTCAACTACTTGATGATCACCTCGGTTTATATGCTCATCATCGCCTTGGCCATCCGGAATCCACAACTGCTTTGCATCCTCCCATTCCGAGTTGATCGCTTGCTCATCATCTACAACAATTCGGGCTTGCCGATTTTTGATTACCAGTTTTCGACGCAGAAGGTCGATGGTATCCTGTTCAGCGGGCTCATTCAGGGCTTGCAATCCCTTTCCGTCGAGGTGCTGCAGAAAGGGCAGATCTCCCAGGTCATCCTTGAATCAGGCGTCTTGACCTTCCGGAAGATGAAGATGTTCACAGTCGGGCTCCTTGCATCGCGGAGTTCTCAAATTCTCGGCCGCAGCTTCATCGGGTTCACCAACGCGTTTGACAAGCAATACACCACGGCGTTGCAGCAATTCAAGGGAGACAGGAGCATGTTTGACAGCGCGGATCGCCTGGTACACGAGTATTTCGGTTACGTGCCCACCAACGCGTGATAAAAGCGGTAATATTTTTTATTTTCCCACTGATGGCCACTGATCTTGAAGCTACTTACTGCTCGCTGGATCCTTGCAATTAGGATTTCGAGTGGCTTCCACGATGGCTTCCTCGATCATAAACACGACCCTGGCGACGACGGTCCACGCATCGAGTGCCATTGGCGCGATCGAGTGCACATTATCGGGGAGCACGTGGTTCTGCCATGTACCGGAAAAATGGCCTGCTTGGAACCCGCCAACGACCAACAACACATCCCGTTCTCCTTTTATGGCGAGCTCCGCGATGCCCGGCAAGAACCGGTCGAAAGACCGTAGTGTTCCCCTCGTTGAAAAAACATGAACGAAACATGGTTCGAACCGGTCGAGGAACGAGGCGAGAGAAGTTTCCTCGGCCATAAATAACTCGGGAGTGTTTTTTCCTGGCGCGAGGGTATTTACCATGATCCCCTCAAACCGGTTGAGAGACCGGGGGATTCTTGTTTCGGGATCAATCATTATCATTTTCTCGCCGGGAAACTGCATGTGGATACAAACGCGCAAACTCTTGAAGAGATTATTGAGTGGGGTTTTCATTGCATTGAGTATACAATAATGGACGAGATCCGGGCGACCACGTTTTTCAGCAAACGGCAACGATGCCATGGCCGAGTGATGGTAATTCGTGTCAAGCAAGAGCTTGTCCGGCGTCTTGTTCTTGTGGTGAGCATCCGCGAGCACGCTCGGGTGATTTCGAATCGACTCTGGAACGATTTCCAGCGCCGATTCCGCGAGGACGAGCCAGATCATCTCATTCCCTTCGCGACTGATTTTCCAGTCGTCGCCGATAGTGATGCCGCTGTATACTCCCGCAATGCAGGCACATGACCACGACGTGGGCAATAGTTATTTTCACGATGCATGTTCGTATCAAGTAATAAGCTTGCTCTTTGCACGCTTATTCATGGGTCTTGCCAAGTTTATCAAGGTAATCCATTGCGATGAGAGCTCGCTGCCCCGCCACGCGCCCTGCAGTTTCCCTCCGGACCACACCAGCGATTCCCCCTCGTGAATCGTGCTGTGCTCGGAACGCCCAAGGGGGAACACGACCGCGGCACGCATCGTGGCGGGAATGACGATGTCGAGGCGAAACTGGGAGCCGTTTTTTGTCCAGGATGCTTCGATGTCGCCCAATGGCGTCGGAACGATGCCTTTCGCCCACGGGAGGCCGCATGAATGGAGGGGTCATCTTTATGATGGTGGCCATGCAGCTGAGAAAATTAGGCTTTCGAGGCTCGAATGTAGTTACAAGGTACCGTTACCGTGAAAAAATATCGATAACGATATTCAGATAGAATTTCTAGGAAGCACATCTTAGACAAGATGCTTGATTATAATAGCGTTCCATTTTGAGGAAAGGTATTCAGCAACAAGGCGCCTGTGACAATGCATGGGTTTATCCTCGCTGCAGAGAAGGCAAGCATTGTTAAATCGGGCCTGTGAAAGCGCTTCAACTTTTCGTTTAATCATCAAATCAATGAACTTTTTCTCGTATATGCTCCATTCGCCTTTTTTTTTCTTGTATTCATCAAGAATTTCCGCAGTTGGCGTCAATTCAGGTTCATATTCATATTCAATATTGCAGATTTTTTTTAGAAAATATTGCAAATCCTTTGATTTCGCGAATCCCGATAGTTGGGAACTGTTTTTCAATCTAATATCAATGATTTTTTTCACGTTATTCTCTTGAAGTAATCCGAAGAATTTTTCAGCGCTTTTTCCAGCGAATCCGATAGTGTAGATCATCATTTGAAGCTCACTTGTTAAATGGAGAATCATTTTATCCCATTAAATGCGATATCCTTGTTTCTCAATTCATATAATTCTTCCAAACGATTTCCCCCGGTTTTTTTTACCTGAGGTATCCATTTTTCAAGGTTTGAACTTGAATCGGAAGATCCTTCATAATTTTTTAACAGCCGCTTTTCGAGCTCTATTTGGGAGATTGATCTTGATGCATCAATTATATGTTCTACAATAACGCCCTTCTTAACGAGGGCTGGCGAAATCAAGACAAATCGATGGCAATCAAAAGGATCCTTTTCAGTGCACATCAACGCGACGTTAGAACCTTGTTTGATGATTTCAATTACTTTCGCTATGCCTTCTTGAAATTTTGGAAGAAGGCGCACCTTCTTAAAATCGACTTTTCCATCGGGAAACAGTACTTTCGGATCAGTATACCTTGCACCCAGGTAATCCCCAAGGAAATGATATGCGACTTGACATTTCGCTAATTCTTGTTTCAATGGTTCACGATTAAATTGCGGGCAATACCGACTGTATGGCATGCTTCTAACATCGATTATAGCGTTTATTCCATGTTTCTGGATAATAATGATGAATTCGGTAACCGAAAAGATTGAATGTCCAACCGTTTTACATTTGATTTCTTTATCCTCGACCATATCAATCCCTTATTTTTATAAAATGACACAGTTTATTTAATCATAGATAGAACACACTTGCGACGAGTTTATAACAAAAACCTTTAAATGGTTCACCTAAACTGATGCAGAATAGAGTTCCTGTTTGAATTTGATGATCACTCAATTTCTTTCGGGAGAATTCACGTAAAACACTTAAATCGGTTACTCGAAGTTGGTAATCAAACCCTTTAAACGAAAAAAATGCCGTGACTCGTATCCGCTTATATTCTTCACTTACTTTCAATTCTATTTTTTCAGGTTTAATCAAAATCAAGGAGGTTTTGATTTTTTTCATCACGAGCTCCACTGGCATTCTATCATTCATCCCAGGGCGATCTCCATTATTCCAGAGACTATCAACGTTATCTATTAAGCGTTGAATGTCCGCTTTCGGGAAGTGACCTGTTTTTTCCCAACGCGTTTGCTCGTCTATCATAAAATTCTCGGTTTGATAGGGCATCGTCGCTCTATCATCTTTCTTGAGTATCGGGACCTTTACGATATCCAATAAATTGAGAGGATTCCCATCCTTTAATTGAAAATGACGCGGGGTTAATTCACCAGTCTCCAAATTACTCACGGGCCTAATCGATCCACCAATTCCATCTTCGAATACCTCCTTTCCTGCAATGCAATGATTAGAGTGCTTACTGGAATCAGTTAGGCAAATTATCGTCTTAAATTCCGTCATTCTTGGTCCAACACTAAATTGGAAGTTGAAGTATAAAGTGTTCTTATCTATGGAACAATAAAGGCATATTTCATTCAAGCATGTGCAGATAATTTCTGAATCTATACCGAGTGTTCAATACCGCGTACTCACCTTAAATCGATATTTGCCACCTTGCATCGATAAGATGACATCCGTCGCACCAGGCTGGGGAAAAAATCCTTGGATTGCCGGATAATTGGGATGGCGAGGGCGCGAAAGCATACGAGAAAGCAACATGGGAGCGAGCAGCAGAATTTATAAAACTACTGGCGTATCACGTCTGGAAAAAAAATCAAAAGATCATCACCATTCCGAGGTTTTTACCCGGCCCCGATGGAAGCATCGACATTCATTGGAAGGTCCCAACCTTCGACCTCCTCATTAACATTCCCGAGAGTCCAAGCGAACCTGCAACATTCGCAGCAGATGACTACGGGAAGAATTCCGCGAAGGGTACCTTTGATCTGCGGAAAATGAATCAAATGCTCGTCTATTGGCTGGTGGAATTCACGTGACCTGGGAAATCGAGCACATTCCCGACGCGGACAATCTTTTTCGGAGAGTTCATACCAATCTTCTTCTCGGGATATCAAGCGACGGGGATCTTCCCCCCGTACCACGTTACCCATTCTTGCCACTCGTCGCCATCGCTGCCGCTGCCGCGGTCCCGGTGCCAGCCCAAGCGCCGGAGTACCTTCTCGCGGGGCTCTAGCCGCTTGTATCGCTTGATCCGGGTCATGGTACGCCATCCACGTGGGAACCACGCGTTGCCGATGTCCATAAGAAACGTTCGATAGACATTTACCAGCGGAACGAGATTTGTGCACGCGTGATGTCATTCTATCGCCTTGGGGTATATGAAGGACAAACCTTTCCCCATATCCCATATACAACATTATATGGTATCGTCTAGGCATAGGGAATGTGGCAATGGCGCCGCGAGGCAGAAGCCTTAAATGGCGAGCCTCGGATGATGATACAGCCTTTGAAATCGGGATGAAGACCTCATGGCATACCGCATCGCTCGCTGTCGATGGGCACGATTCAAGCAAATATGTACTTGCGCCGCGCTGCTCGCCCTCGCAATCGCGTCGTGGGCCGCGCCGGCTGCCGCCATGTTCGAGGTGCAGTGGTTTCCTTCCGATGGCACCATCTGCGAATACGCGGTGCGCTGGGACTTTCGCTTCAATAACGGGACAGCGTACAACGATACGCCCTTCAGTGTATATAATGATACGACACAGCTCGATTCCCCTCCATATGTATGGTACATCGACTTCTACCCGGATGAGGCGGAAGAGCATCTCGAATCGATACAAGGAAAGGCGGGCATGAGCTTGCTCGCGGAGCACGTGCCACTCACGTTCCGTCACACGTACAGCGAAACATCCCCTGGAAATCTTAGCCGGCACTTTACAGTCATCGCGGGAAATCTCACGTTCGATAATGCCGAAACACGGTTTATAAACAAGTTCGAGGGATTATATTTCGGCGAAAATTACCTGAATGATAATGTCGAGAAAGGAGCTTTTTTCACCATCTCGACTCGTTTCAGCGACTACATAGACTCATCCTTGCAGCTTGGCGCCCCTATATCGACATATCTCTACAATGGCTCGATTCCCGACTGGATGCCACGCATTTCCGAGCGAACCGATGACATGATCGTCGCAAATCTGAATTATACCCATAATAACAATTTGACTTCTGAATTGGAGATACAAATGGATCTATCAGGCCAAGTAACTAAGCTTCACCGTAATTATCGCACTAATTACCCGCTCTTCGGTTCCGAGAATTCCTCCACCACATACACCTATTCGCGCTCGGTCACCACGCGCCGCGATTATACCGCTCTCGTCGCTGGCATTTCTGCGGGGGGAATTGCGATCGTGGCCATCCTCGCGATTATTACAAAGCGCGGGAAAATTAGAAGACGACTTACACCAAAGGTGGATTAATCTCCTTTTTTCGGCCCCCTGCGGGGGCTGACCAGCAGCCAGCCCCGCGATGATTATTGGCCCCGATATCCTTCGCATCGTTTTTCCCGCTTTCCCAATTGCTAGCGCGGTGATCCACGCGATGCAGAGACGACTCAATCACCACAAGAATTTTATCCCTTCAAAAACTGGAGAGGTTTCAACCGTTATTGAAAAAAAAAGAAGATGATTTAAATCCGGTTAAGATTTTCGACGATGCACTGGATTTTACATGCTAATTGCGAGATCCATATCATCTTTTGTTAGTTTCTTGCGATCCGCGTGACGACAGAATTCCAGGGCCCTCGTGGTGAGTGCAATCGCCTTTTCTTCCAAGATCGAGATCAACGCATCAACGGCGTCCTTGCTAACCATTTCGGCGCCGCCCTTCTTCATAAGTTCACGAATCGGGGACCAAGCCAAGATTCTCTTTGCCATTTTGATTCACTGTTTTTCTGTTTGAAAATTTGATTCGAGGTATAACAGCACTTTTTTTCTCCGCGTGATGCTGTTGATTAATAAATCGTGCAAGTGGCTTATAAATTTTTTGGAAGGGCTGAAGAAAGTCCCAGGCTCTTCGACAAAATACCATTGTCGGCGTGGTTCATCAAGATGATCTCGATCTCGACAAGTTTCGAGGCAAAGTATTAACGGGAAGCAAAATCTTTTAATTCGACACACCAGCCAATTTCTTCTATAAAGTTATTGATCCAAGCCAATGCTAAAAATCTTTTTGATAACGATTCGTCATCAACACCTCAAATGCAGTTAAAGAGCTCAAAATGAAACTGGTGCGACTTGATTCTCAAGTTTTCGGTCATTTTTGGGATTCCCGGCCCTGGTTAAGGTGCAACACGAGCACGTTTTTCCGTCTTCTGCATCGGTTTTTCGTGCTGACGGTTGGATCCAAGGATCAGCGGAAAAACACCATCAATCATTCCATAATATTCTGGTGTAACATGATATCAGTGAAAGTCACCGCTTTTCATATACCAATGTCGATGATATTAATACGTCATTCAACAAAGTCCACGATGTGAACGCCACGGCTGAAATGTCCCCGGCGCAACCCGTGACTCGCGCCCCCCTACCTCGACGCTTACAAGGGATGCGGAACGGGATTTGCTGAGATTATATAACGAATATCAGACAAGACAAAATAAGCTCGTTGTTTTTAGGGAAAAATCGCGTGATTTGGATCGAGCGTACATGGTCGCGAAAACATACACCTACGACAACACGGGGAAGGAGGTCGCGATGTCCTACCTCAGCGAAGCGCTGGCGACGAACGACGACATCCGGGCGGCCCTCGGCATCTCGGATGATGAATGGAGCAACAGTTACTCGCCGACCGGGAAGCCCATTCCAGCAGCCAAGATCAAGCGCCTCGTGGCACGGATCGACAAGGACATCAAGGCGGGCAGCGGCGGGGGAGGATTACGAGTGGTTCTCGGAGTTCCTCCACGATTGCTTAGCACGCTAAGCAATAGGCTCTCGAGATGGATTAATGCTAACCAAGGTTCCCGATGCTTCCTCCCTCCTTGTCCAGATTCTCGACATTCCCCGAGGCGATACTTGATCTTGCCAACGATGTCCTCACCCAGGTCATCCCCGTCATTTCTCCTTGTTGTCCCTTGTCATTCCATCTCGAAAGATCTCGTTTTTCATTCCCCGTCTTTATTTCTGACCGCTTCACAAGCTTGTGGTTCAATGTCTCTTTAAATACATATAAGAAGCAATAACAACTGAAGGATAAAACAAGCAGACCAATCATAGCGAAAGCCTCGTTTGGGATCGACAAGGATACACCGCTGATCGAAGGTAGGAAGCATAGGATCCCGATTACAAAGGTGCTAATCGATAAAACGGTGAGAACCACTATAGTCTTTCTCCCTCGAGTTAGATCGATTTGTGGAATGCTCAAGTAGGAGAGGATTTTATCGATCTCCGTTAATTTCGTGCTGATGCTTGAACGCACGAACATCTTAGGAATAGAAACCTTCAAGGTGAACGGTATCGCGTTAGTTTCGCACCATCCTTCTACTACTTTTGCTACCTTGTCCAGGACGACGAAATGTCTTTTAATACCGCTATTAACATTAAGCTTGGCCAATTCACCATCCTTTTTATAAAACTTGAGTTCACGCAAGGTAGTGGCTCCCGAATCGCTTGTTATTTCGGAGATTTCGTATGTGACTGATTGTACATCGGATGCAGGTAGTACATTGCGCAACTTCCTTGCCTTATAGATTTCAACTACACGGGGTTGGATACACGTCTTAATTTTCTTAATCCCCTCGTGAAAAATGCAGGTTGATAGGATCGTTCCTCCAACACCACACATCAAGGCAAACAGATTTGAGATGGAATAGAGTACCAATGAAAAAAACCAGAAAACCATACATATAACTATCGAGATAACCACGATGTTATCTCTCCGGTATTCAAAGCATTCCATGATATTCACTCATATTTGTAACTGTCGTCGAAAATACTACCCAATATCACACTTTACCATTTTCACTAAGTGACCATCATTTTTCACCCTTAATTGTTTTTTGGCTAGTTTTACAAACGATCGCGACAAGTAAAGTTCCTCCTCCGAATCCGGGAAGTGGGCGAGAAAGCACAAGGTTAATACGATGACTATTAATGGCTACCCGTACGTGCGCCGCCAGCAATGGCGGGGCAGTGAGCATCGGGGACAACGTAGCCTTGCAACCAACCACAGGTTTGCTAAGGAGCCAGCCAGTGGTGCCCAAGGGAAGCCACGGGGCAAAGACGTGATAAACCTCGTTAAAAACAGCCGGCGAAAGGTGGGTGCATCCTAATGCGTTTGACATGGAATACGCCGGGGCCAAAATGGCAAGCCGTCTGGTGGCGGTGGTTCGTTTTCACCGCCACGTCATCCAGTGCACGGCCGGGGAATAGCGTCTGTGCGGCGGAGAAAAGTCAAGAAATGGAATCCCAACAATATGGGCAGTGGTATCAGACCACTCGTGGCAACCATGCGGACTCACATCCAAAAGATGTGGGCTCTGAAGCATGCGTGGCAATGTACCGATGCTGCGAACCTCCCGAGCAGCTAGGGCTAGTCAAGAAGGACTCAAGGGAAACACGTGTGAACCGGTGGTTAAAGCCCCGTGATTCCCACGCTGCGAAAGGAGGTTGTTACGCAGCGAGCACAAAGAAGTCAAGGGCGCCAGGGGTATGCAGTGGACGCTTGCATGCCTATCTGATCAGAGTGCGCCCGGGGTGGAGCCGGCCCCTAAAAGTCCTGAAATTGTCCATCTCTTGGAACTCCGAGAAATCTCCGTGTATTGAAGTGAACGGAGATAGAGATCGGGTGAAAGTTTCCTTCTAAAGGAAGGACACAGACTACCCGTGACCCCAGCAGGAAATGAATCAGAGTTGATCTCAAATGGAAGGAAGACGTGAGACGGGCGAACAGCCCGTGCGTGCCAACCAACGTGTGTCTCTTGATTGGACCACCATCAAGTGGGACCAAATCAAGCACCACGTCGGGAGAATACAAAGACAAATTTTCTGTGCTACTCGTGCTGGTGACTTCTTTAAGGTCAGTCGGATACAGAAGTTACTAGCCAAATCGTTACCTGCGAGATTGTGGGCTGTGAAACTTGTGACGGAAATAAACAGCGGGAGAGCGACGCCTGGAATTGACGGAAAGTGTTACTCAACTCCTAAAGAGAAAATAGCCCTCGCGGAAAGTCTCAAGTTAGCAAACTACAAGCCTGACCCTGTACGTGTTGTGTATATACCAAAGCCGAATGGTGAGTTGCGGCGGCTCGGGATTCCAACGATGCGAGACCGAGCCATGCAAGCATTGGTCCTGCTAGGCATGGACTCAGAATGGGAAGCCAGATTCGAGCCGCACAGTTTTGGGTTTCGGCCAGGAAGAAGTGCAATTGACGCTGCTGCGCACATTTGGAATACCCTCATGCACGCTAAGAACCGAACACCACATCCTGGATGGGTATTTGATGCGGATATCTCCAAGTGCTTCGACTGTATTGATCACGAAGCATTGATGAAGAAAATAGGAGCAAACCCTTTCTCCGGCATAATCAAGGCCTGGTTGAAGGCTGGCGCTGTAAGTGTTTCTGGGTTCGAGAAGAGCGAGCGAGGAACGCCACAAGGCGGGGTGATAAGTCCGTTACTGGCAAATATTGCTTTAGACGGTATGGAACGGCTCTTTGGAGCACTCAGCAAGACGAACAAGTATCAGTGTCCTTCTAGGCGCAAGGGAATGGACAAGGATGTGGCCGTGTTTAGATATGCCGATGATTTTATCATCCTTGGACCAAGTAGATATGTATTGACGAGCTATGTCATACCAAAAGTAAGAGGATTCCTTGCAACTGTTGGATTGACTCTTAAGGAAGCAAAGACAAGAATAGTGAATGTCTCTGAGGGTTTCGAGTTTCTAGGGTTTAGGTTCCAACGATTCTTTCGCCGTGACGGATCCATTAAAGAATTTTCGTATTACCCAAGCCGAGAAAGAATGGATAGATTCCTCGTGAAGCTGAAGGAGTACTTGCAACACCAGCGGAGTAGTGATATAAAGGAGACGATAATTGCCATGAATCGTCGCATCCGGGGGTTTTGCAATTACTTCAAATGGAGTGATGCGCATGATGCTTTTGCATATTTGTCGCATCGGCTCTGGGAGATGATGGGGTTTTGGACACGGCGCCGGCATTCTACGCGGAATTGGAAATGGTTGCGGGCGCGTTATTGGAAAACCTCGGGCAATAGTAAGTGGGTGTTCACGCATAACGGCGTGTGTTTGGTGTCTCCATATACGTTAACGACGCAGTGGTGGAAGTGGCCGAAGGTGAGAATCATGGCTAGTCCTTATGATCCAGCACTTTCCGTGTATTGGCAGTCAAGGATGAAACGTGGCACGTCTTGGGCAAGGAACTGGTCTGAGAGTAACGATTTGATCTCCTATAGGGTGTGGACTGGCGACACGAAGCAACCCGGAGAACGTCGAGAAGATGATTCTAATGGAGACATGGTGACATGATGTAGGGTACCTGGGGCTCGAGCCGGATGCGGTAAAAGCCGCGTGTCCGGTTCCTCCGAACAGGGGGGTGGAGCACCCCCTTGATTCGTGCCCTAAAGGCTCTGATGAACGTCGGGGAAGGGGAACTTGGTAAAGAAAAATTTCCTTATGAAGGAAATTTGGTAAGTTATATTAGCAGTGATAACTATTATCACTAGTAACCATTCTATATTGAGATAAGATACGATATGACCCATCATTTCCTCAAATTCCTCCCCTTGATCCAGCAACTTGTCGTGAAGCTTGGCGTTCATCGTACTCCAACTGGAAATCGACTCGGAATGACAAACATGCTGCTGGGCGTGTTGAGCACGATACACGACAAAGGTGGATGTATCGTGCGGGAGGTAGCCGATGAGAATCTCATCTCAATCCCTGCAGCTTCGCGAATGATTACCGATCTCGTTAAGAAAGGATTCGTCATCCGGAAGTCCGATGCAACCGACCGCCGGATCGTTCACCTTGAAATCACGGACGCAGGTGAAATCGCGATACAAGTTATCCACCATGAAGCAGGGCTTTTATTGGAAAAAATGCTCAAGAGCATGAATCAAGATGAATTGGATGCCTTGGAAAAAGGATTGCTGGCATTCATTCGAGCCATGCAAGAAAATGCAACGGGAATGATACCATGAAACTAGAAAAAAGCAACGTGGGAATTATTATTCATGATCCGTCGAAATATGACAGCCTGATGCATATGCTCCTTCGCGGGAAGGAAGAGGAATTAAGAGAGTACACGGTCTCGGGTGCCGACTTGAAAGCTGGGGAAAAGGTGCTCGATATTGGATGTGGAACCGGCCTACTTGCCCTAACAGCAAAGAAAAAGGTCGGGGAACAAGGTACCGTCATCGGCATTGACCCGTCTACGGAAATGTTGGCGCATGCACGGGATCGGGCAACTGACCAGAAATTGAACGTGCAATTCGAGGAGGGTGCCATTCAACAGCTGCGATTCGAGGATAATTCGTTCGATGCCGTGTTTTGCAGCCTGGTGATGCATCATATTCCAGAAGCCGCCCGGGATCGCGGGATTCAGGAAATCTTTCGTGTTTTGAAGCCAGGGGGCTGCGTCATCATGGTCGAATTTGCCCCGCCCGAGAGCCGGTTCAAGCGATTCTTGTGGTTCTTCATCCTGGGACACATGATCTTTGAAAAAAAGGAACAATATTTCGACTTGTTGAATCGTGGTTGTTTTTCCAGCATCAACATCGAAAAAACCAGGTGGAGCGTGCTAATTCTCGCCAAG
>Ga0315277_10004118_pt1 | contig 19503 bp, 20 predicted proteins | sample YL17G05_15_MG_FD_203695 | JGI IMG/M metagenome (GOLD analysis project Ga0315277, IMG submission 203695) | Sediment microbial communities from Yellowstone Lake, YNP, Wyoming, USA - YL17G05_15 | ecosystem: Environmental > Aquatic > Freshwater > Lake > Sediment | place: USA: Wyoming | collected... | reverse complement strand
TCGCATCCTGGAGCTGAAGAAGGTTCCAAGGGTTGGGCTGTTCGCCCATTAAAGCGGTACGTGAGCTGGGTTTAGAACGTCGCGAGACAGTTCGGTCCCTATCTGTGGTGGGCGCAGGATATTTGAGGGGTGCTATCCTTAGTACGAGAGGACCGGGATGGACGAACCTCTAGTGCACCAGTTGTCCTGCCAAGGGCATAGCTGGATAGCTAAGTTCGGACGGGATAAACGCTGAAAGCATATAAGCGTGAAGCCCACCCCAAGATTAGATATCCCTACCCTTCGGGGTACTAAAGACCCCTGGAAGACCACCAGGTGATAGGCTGGGTGTGGAAGCGCGGCAACGCGTGAAGCTTACCAGTACTAATCGGTCGTGAGGCTTGACCATAAAATTTACCCTGTTTGAAATTCTCGACGCTCCAACACGAAGCGTCGTTACCTGGTTTGAAATCTCGGCTTTCCGGTGGCCTTAGCGGAGGGGTCACACCCGTTCCCATCCCGAACACGGAAGTAAAGCCCTCCAGCGCCCATGGTACTGCATTGGCAACGATGTGGGAGAGTAGGTCGTCGCCGGATTAAATTAAAAAGCCCTGGGAGTGATCCCGGGGCTTTTGTTTTTGTGGCAGGGCACTGTGAAGCTAGAGCCTTACGACTCGGCCTGTGTCGGCTGCCTCCCTGGCTTTCAGAACGATCTCAGTCACACGAAAAACCTCATCCGGCGTTATGACAGGCTTCTTGCCGTTGTAGAGTGCCTCGAGAAAATCCACGAAAAGCCGTTTGCCCGGTGGTAGATCCATGATCGTTCCGGGCTTTTCGGACGTCGTCGCCAGCGTCAATCCGTGTCCCTCCTGATACTCGACGATCCCTTTGGTTCCCGCGATTCGCAGGCGGTCGTCCCCGTGGGTAGGCGCGGTTTGGGGGCGCAGGTAATCCATTCGCAGAGACGCCGTTCCCTGGTTGTCCAATTGGAAAACAAGAGCAGTGTTGTTCTCCATCTCTCCGTATTCCGGGAATCCTATCCGCGAGTGAAATCCTGCCGTCGCGACGAACTCTCGCCCGCTCACATAGCGCATCAGGTCCACCATGTGGATACCGATATAGGGAATGGTGCCCCCGTAGGTCTTGCGCGCCTTCATCCAGTCGGGGCGCTCGCCCAGCTTGTAGGATTTTTGCGCTCCCATGCTGGCCACCTCCCCTATCATTCCGCTCTGAACTATCGAGCGCATCTTCTGATACTGGGGATCAAAGCGCATCGGCAGCAGCATGGTCAGCGGCACCCCGTATGCGGTGATCTTCCTTCGGGTTGCTTCGAGCTCTTCGATGCTAAGGGCGAGCGGCTTTTCGGCGACGATAGGTAATTTGCGCTCAGCGCATGCTTGGACAATCTCCGCGCGCGTGCTGTTTTCCCCGCAGACGGCCACTACATCCAGCTTCTCGGCGTCGAGCATCTTCCGGTAATCGGCATGGTTACTGGCATTCTTGAGCAGCGCATTTTTGGATGCCCCCGCCAGCAAGGCCGGACTTTTTTCAGCGACGGCGGTGACTTGGATCTGAGGCAGGATTCGCGCCGCATCCAAGATCTCCGAGTAGTGGCCCTCGAGTCCGATGATGCCGACGCGGATGCTTTTGGGGAATCTCGAGGAATTCTCCAGGCCGCCGGCGCGCAGCACCTGATGGGATACCAGGCTCTCCGCTGCCACAGCGGTCGTGGCCAGCAGAATATCTCTCCTGCTCAACTTCTCCTTCATGTTGCCCTCCTATGAAATTGCGGATTGGCGATTGCGGATTGCGGATTGTCAAGACAACATTTTCGTTTTTCAATCCGCAATCCGCAATTTCATAATTAGTTGTGCAGCACCGCTGCATGAACAACTCCCATGAAAACGGAGTCATGTATGGAAAACTGAATAGGATTTTCCAGAGCTGACACTTCATCGAAACCAGTGCATGCCGGTACCGGGATCAACGATCAGGTCGCCGCAGCGGAGCCTGTACACCCGGGTTGTTTCCCGAAGCGGCGTTACGATTTCCACAGTCCGGCCGTCGCGCACCACAACCCCCAGAGCTAAGGTGAAACCATCACTCTCTTCCAATGAGACAAGCTGGTTGGGATGGACCCGCCCCTGCGAGATAAACGCTGTTTGCCCTGTGTTGAATTTGAGGGTATCCGCGCCCGCAAAGTAGCGGACGAACTGTTCGGCACGGTGGAGCCGCCGTGCCGAACAGTCTCGCCTGGAAACGCTCGCGGAGCAGGGAAGCTCGATCAAGCGCGGGCGGCTGCTGTGCCTTAGGTACTTGAGCAACGGTTCCAGCTCGCGAGACCGCTGGATTGCTATCACCGTGTGAGGCCGAAGCAGGTCCAACTTGGCCAGCTTCAGAGTCACGCCGCCCCCGGCCGGGCTCACCAGCCCAGTCGTATCATGGACGATCGTACCGGCGCCCTCGGATCGCGCAGCCTCTACGAGACGGGCGACGCCTACGACATGGCTCATCATGCGGCCGCGGGGCGTTGTGGAACCTACGAACCATCTCAGAGCGCGGCCCATACGAGGAAGGTTTCTTTCGCCCGCTTTGATCATCGCAAGGGTCAGGGTGGTAGGAGGGCCGAGCACGCTCTGCCCGGGATCGCCGTCCAGGAAGACCAGGAGGCCCGCACGTTCGCCCTCCAGTTGTTCCAGAAGCCACCGTGCAAAGCTGCTCTTGCCCACATCCGGCGCGCCCATCACCATGATCAGCCCTTGCAGCAGGGACCTGTCAATATGCTGCCATTCTTTTGAAACGACAATTGACTCCTCAACCCGAGTCATTCGGTCTCCATCCGCTCCGCCTAATCGCGGTTTCCGCCCTATACTAGCCTATTGATGTTCGTTGAATATAGTGGCCAATCAAAGACCTCATGGCGCGGTGCGCCGTGTTCCTTCAGTGCCGCGACGCGATCCCGCTCCCGGCCGCGGTTCTGCTTCATCCGACGATGGGCCCCGGCTTTTTCGGCGGATCGTGGCGATGCCAAGGTTGAACAGCACATCGCAGCCTCCGCGGGGATGTCCGGCACAAAGGGTCATGAGGGTTCCCTTGAGTCGGGAGAATCCTCTACCAGCCTTATCTAGCTGAAAAAGCTGTGTATAATGAATAGCTGATTTGCCGCCGCGAATCTCATGAATCTTTGCAGCTTTTTTTGAGGTTATCGATCATTCTCAGTACTTTCCCAAAGGCAGTGACGAAGGGAAGCAGGAGAAAGGAGACGCGCTATGCGAAGGTTCAAAAGGAGTATGAAAACAGTGCTTGCAGTTGCGGTAGTTCTTATGGCGCTTATGTCGACGCCCCTTGCATCTGCCGATTCGGCAGCTCAGCAGGATATAAGTGCCATCCACAGGCGTTTGGCCCAGGAGGTCCGTCACCAACTGCTCCTTCTACCCTATTACGGCGTGTTCGACAACCTGGAGTATGAAGTACAGGGGGTCGACACTGTGGCCCTCTCCGGTCAGGTTACGCGGCCGAGCTTGAAGAGTGACGCCGAGAGTGTTATCCGCAGAATGGAAGGTGTCGGAAAGGTAGTGAATAAGATTGAGGTTCTGCCCGTCTCCCCCAGCGATGACAGGATCCGCGTGGCGGTCTATCGTGCCATTTACTCCAAGCCGGGTCTGGACAAGTACGGGCTGCGCGCAGTCCCTCCGATTCACATCATCGTGAAGAACGGTTCTGTGACGCTCGTTGGAGTTGTCGCGAACGAAGCCGACAAAAACCTGGCGGGGATCACGGCCCAGGGTGTTCCCGGCACCTTCGGCGTCACGAACAACCTTATGGTGGAAAAGATCTAGAGCGCATCTTACTGCAGAGACACAGAGGTCACAGACCAAACCCCTGTAACCTCTTTGCCTCTGCGATGTCTTCGGGGCTAAAACATGGGTATACTGCTACGGACTTCTCGACCTGAAAGGAGATCCGTGATGTCATCCCTTCCTTCCGTTCCTACCCCGGAATTCAGCCGCCGCGACTTCCTTACCTGGGCCGGGAAAGGTCTGGGCCTTGCTGCCCTTACTTCCGCCACCGTGGCTTCTCTCTTGGAAGACCTGCAGGCTGCCGTCCGCCGGGTAGAGCACTTGTCTCCGGAGCAGGCCGCCATGGACGAAGACTTCTGGTTCGATATCCAGCGGGCCTTCACGGTGACGCGCGGCATTATCAACCTGAACAACGGCGGTGTTTCTCCGTCCCCCCGAATCGTCACGGAGGCCCTAATCCGTTTCATCTGGGAGCAGGAGGATGCGACCGCTTACACGATGTGGCAGATCCTCGAGCCGCAGTGCGAAACCATCCGCACCGGATTGGCGGAACTCTTCGGCTGCGGCCGCGAGGAGATCGCTATCACGCGCAACGCGTCAGAATCGCTCGAGATACTCCTCATGGGAATGGATCTGAAGTCGGGCGACGAAATCCTCACCACGACGCAGGATTATCCGCGCATGCTCACCACCCTGCGCCAGCGGGAACGCCGCGAGGGGTTGGTCCTGAAGATGATCAAGATCCCCATTCCTCCGAAAAACCTTGGCGAGATCACACAGGCTTTTGAGAAGGCCGTGACCAGCAAGACCCGGGTGATTCTCATTTCGCACGTGGTGAACATTACAGGTCAGATCACCCCGGTAAGGGAAGTGTGCGAAATGGCGCGGCCGAAAGGAATCGAAGTAATCGTAGACGGGGCGCACTCGTTTGCCCATTTCGACTTCAAGCAAAGCGACCTCGGCTGCGACTACTTCGGCACCAGTCTCCACAAGTGGCTTTACGCTCCCAAGGGGACAGGTCTGCTGTACGTGAAACGCGACAAAATCGAAAAGACCTGGCCCTTGATGGCCGCGGAGCAGAAACAGAGCAACGACATCCGTAAGTTCGAGGAAGTCGGAACTCACTCCGCTGCACCGCGTCTGGCCATCGGCGAGGCTCTCCTCTTCCATAACGGGATCGGATCAAAGCGGAAGGAAGCGCGCATGCGCTATTTGTCGCGCTATTGGATGAGCAAGCTGAAGAATGTCCCAAACGTCCGCTTCAACACCTCCTTCGACAGCGCCCAGTCCTGCGGCATCGCCAACGTAGAAGTTGTCGGCGTCGATCCTGGACAGATCGGTTCCTACCTCATGAACCAGCACAAAATCTATACGACTCCTATCATTCACGAGGAATTCAGGGGAATCCGTATCACGCCAAACGTCTACACAACCTTGGGAGAATTGGACCGCTTTTGCGATGTGATGGAGCAGATCGCGAGAAAGGGTTTGCCTAAAGCTTGAAAGCGACCACCACGAAGACCTGCCGCGGCCGAGCGGCCACGAAGCAGATGCCCGCCCGCCGCCGCGCCCCTCCGGGCTACGGCCCGCAGGCCCAATGGCTTTGTTGCTCGCTCCTTACATACCACCCCGGGTATGCTCGTCGCTCGCGCCTCGCCAGCGGGCCTGGGGGCCTGCAGCAAAGTGCAAACGTTATTCATTGACAGACCCTAACCCAGATGTTTTTTCTTTCCGGACTTTTACTGCCTTCTGCCTGCTTCTCTCCAATTATGTTTTCCAAAGGCGACCGGAATCGTTTCCTGGAAGCGAAAGAATCGCAGCTCAGTAGCACAGCGGTTGCAAAGTTGGATCACTCCGGATGGTCGATTCTGGCGTGAGGGTCGACACCAAGCCAGCAGAGCGCGCCCATGGCATAGATCGCTGAAGAAATGTAGAAGGGGAGTGTCCAGGAATTCCAGCGCGTGACGGCATATCCTATAACAATTGGGAGGAGGAAGCCGCCGAGGTTCCCGAACGTATTCATGAATCCCGTGACTATCCCGGCGTAGCTCTTGCCGACGTCCAGGCAGACCGCCCAGCACGCACTTAGCGCTAGGTCCGCCGAGGCAAGAGCAAGCGCGATAAGCACGGCCTTGCCTACCCTGTCGGGGATTTGAGTGGAGGTAAGGAGAAGAACCGCGCAGGCTGCGAAAGAAAAGAAGCCCAGCCAGGAGCGCGCAATCCTCAGGCCGAACGCACGCGCCAGTCTGTCTGTCAACCAGCCGCCCAAAAGGTCTGCCATCCCGGCCAGCAAAAGCGGGAGGCCAGCGAACAGCCCGCCGGCGAGCGCCGAGAATCCGAGCACCTTGATCAGATAAGTCGGAAGCCAGGTGAAGTAAAAATACAGCCCGTATCCAAAGGCGAAATACATGGCGCAAATAGTGTAGAGGTTCCGACTCGTGACCAGTCTGCGCCACGGGATCCTCTTTTCCTCTCCTGCGTCAGTCTTCACACCATCTGCCGAGTTGACCTGTGGAGTGTCCTGTTGGATCCAACTCAATTCGGCCTTTCCCACTTGCGGATGTTGAGAAGGTTCGTCCCTGTACCACCGGTACCAGAGCAAGGCCCAGAACAGGCCCACTGCTCCAAAGACGCAGAAGCTTGCCCGCCACCCCCAATGGCGAATGAGCAGCAAAGCCAGCGCGGGCGCGATGGCGCCTCCCAGACGCGATCCCAGAAAAAGAATGCCGTTTGCCTGGCCGCGCTCCACCAGAGGAAACCAGCGCGAAAACGCGCGCGACATGTTGGGAAAGGCTCCGGCCTCACCTGCTCCAAAAAGAAAGCGCACCGCCACCAGCGAGGGAAAGCTCCGGGGTATTGCCGTAAGCATCGTGAAGGCCGACCACCAGAGGACGATCCTCGTGAGGACCCGTCGCGGCCCGAAAATGTCCCCCATCCAGCCGGACGGAACTTCGAACAGCGAGTAGGCGAGAGTGAACGCACTGAAGACAATGCTCATTTCGAAAACGGACAGTCCGAGATCTTGCATCATGAAAGGAGCGGCCGCCGAGATGCAAACCCGATCCAGGTATGTGACAATGGAAAGGCTGAAAGCGAAGTGGAGTACGGAGTGCCTTGCACCAGGTGGGGAAAGCCGGGAGGGGGCCGTATCTGCAAGATTCAGTTTTCGCTTCGTTGCGATTGCCAAATCTCGCCTGAAAGTTGAATTTTGCAGATACGACCCCTTTCTTTCCGGCACGAAGACTCACCGAGTCTGTGTCGAGCCGGTGGTTGTCTCTCCGGGTGAGGTCAAGTCCTGCAAATGGTCGATGTCTTCCTGGGGCCTGGATGAACTGTTTCCAGTTTTCCCTCTATCTTTTATGAGCTTGTACCGGACGCCGTCGGCCAGGGCTGCATAGCTGGCCTCGAGAATGTTTTCTGAGACTCCGACCGTCGTCCAGCTTTCGTCGCCGTCTGTCTGCTGAACAAGCACGCGCACCTTGGCAGCCGTGCCCTTGCCCGCTTCCAGGACGCGTACTTTATAATCGATCAGCCGGACTGACCGCAAGGGCTCGAAGAACTGGTGCAACGCGTTGTGCAGCGCCCGGTCAAGAGCATGCACGGGGCCGTCACCTTCGGCGACGGTATGGACGACTCCGTCTCCAACATGGATCTTGACTGTGGCCTCTGAGGAGAATTCGCCGTTGCGGCGCATTTCCGTGACCACGCGGAAATTGTCGATTGTGAAAAACTCCGGCTCGCCGTAGACCGCTGTTTCCAGGAGCACCCGCAACGAGCCTTCGGCAGCCTCAAACTCATAGCCTTCGTGCTCGAGCTTTTTGAGGCGGCGCAAGGCAAGCTTGACGGCTTCGTCCTGGCCGTCCAGGTTCAGCTCCATTTCGCGGGCCTTGTAAATCAAGTTGCTCTTTCCCGAGAGTTCCGATACCAGAACACGGCGCGCGTTGCCGACCACTTCGGGCGCCACATGCTCGTAAGTGGCCGCGTCCTTGATGACAGCGCTGACATGAATTCCGCCCTTGTGAGCGAACGCGCTGCCTCCGACAAACGGGAGATCTTTCCGATGGGGCAGGTTTGCCAACTGACTGATGAATCTCGAAGCGCTCGACAGGTGCGCGAGTCGCTCCGGGCCGATGGTCTCGTGTCCCATCTTAAGTTCCAGGTTGGGAATGATGGAACATAGGTTGGCGTTCCCACAGCGCTCCCCGTATCCATTTATCGTTCCCTGAACCTGTACCACGCCGCACTCGACCGCAGCCAGGCTGTTCGCCACCGCAAGCTCCGAGTCATTGTGAGCATGGATCCCGAGAGGCGTGCGGACTGCTGCCTGGGCTCTCCCTATTCCTTTCTGAATATGCGCCGTCAGGCTGCCGCCATTCGTATCGCATAGCACAACCAGGTCAGCCCCACCCTCCTCGGCTGCACGCAGCGTGGCCAAGGCATAGTCCGGGTTGGCCGCGAAGCCATCGAAGAAGTGCTCGGCGTCGTAGATCACCTGTCGCCCCGCAGATTTCAGACAGGCCACGGATGCTCGGATCAGCTCGCAGTTGTGAGCCAGTGCGATCTTGAGCGCCTTCGTCACGTGGAAATCCCAGGATTTCCCGAATATGGTAACCACCGGCGTGTTGGCCTCGAGCAGCGATTGCAGGTTGGGATCTTCCTGCGGGAGGTTTTTGGGATGCGCAGTGCTTCCAAAGGCCGCCAGGCGCGCCGAATTCCATTGCTGGGACGAGGCCCTGCGGAAGAACTCGGCGTCCTTATCGTTGGAGCCGGGCCAGCCGCCTTCGATGTAGTCGACACCCAACTCATCGAGCCTGTGAGCAACCTGCAACTTGTCTTCTACAGAAAAAGCGACGCTTTCGCTTTGCGTGCCATCTCGCAGCGTCGTGTCGTATATCTGAATTTTCACTTTCTTCCTCCCGTTTTTTCTCTGAATAAATAAAAAGACCCTCACCCGACTAGCGGATGAGGGCCTTTCCAACGCGCGCTTGCGCTCCTCTATCCGCCGGGCAAACGACCCCGGATAATGATGCTGCTAATGGCGATGATGGAGAATATCCGCTTGTTCATGTCTTTGCCAAAGAGTCTGACACGCGCGGCGGCATTTGTAAACAGATTTCACCACAAAGTTCACAGCGCGGCCTAACGGCCACAACCTGTAACAGTCCTGAACAGTATAGAGTCGGGGTGAGATGCTCCGTGCCGCCGCAGTTGCGCGTGCCCTTAGGGTGTGAAAGCCAGCGGCATAAGCCTTCTTGCTCATGCCCAGGAGGTAGTGCGATTGCGCGCTTCCCTCCAGTCCACGACTCAATTCTTGTAGTAACGGTATTTCTGCATTCGGGCCTCGATCATGGCGATGCGATTTCGGATTCGCTTGTTCGGCTGAATGGGATTGTAGTGGCGAGGATTGATTATCACCGCAGCCAGAGCCGCCGCTTCCTCCTCGGATAGATCCGAGCAGGACTTCCCGTAATAGGTGCGCGCTGCCGCCTCAGCCCCATAAATACCATCTCCCCATTCGATGACGTTGAGATAGATCTCGAAGATTCGCTTCTTGGACAGGTGCCGTTCCAAGGAAAAGGTCAGCAGAATCTCCTTGAGCTTTCGGATGGGATTCTTCGAAGGCGAGAGGTAAAGGTTCTTTGCGAGTTGTTGCGTGATGGTACTCGCTCCCCGTGCGAGCTCCAGTTTCTCGGCGTTGATCTTGATGGCTTCACGGATCTCGTCGTAGTCCAGGCCGTCGTGCTGGAAAAAGGCCGCATCTTCCGCGATGAGGACGGCATTTTTGAGGTTCGGCGAAATGGAACGTAGAGGCACCCAGATCTCATAGTGCCGCGGTTTTTCCCCCTTGGCCCGCGCTTCTCGATCGCGCATTTCCATCCAGGCGGTAGTCTTGGGATTCTCACGACTCAGGCGCGCCACATCCGGGTAGGTGATAACTTCATACCCGGCATAGCCCGCGAGTGCCATAAAGACTACGAGCAGAAGCCTGCAACTCCAGCGCCTGCATGTGGAGGGATTGTTGGCCATTGTTCTGTATTGAGTGATTGAGTCATCGGGTCATCGAGCCATTGAAAAACGCCTGATCAAGGACGGTTTTCAATGATTCAATGGCTCGATCGCTCAATGGCTCATTTCCCTGGCTCAATTCCGGGAGTGTGTCTTTACGAAGGTGACGATCTCCTCCAGCGAGCTCCCCGGAGGGAAGATTTCCGCAATCCCGATTTCCTTCAGCTTGGGGATGTCCTGGTCGGGAATGATTCCGCCGGCAAAGACCATGACATCGTCCAGCCTCTTTTCCCGCATCAATTCCATGACGCGCGGGAAGAGATGCATGTGGGCTCCAGAGAGTATGGAAAGGCCCACGGCATCCACATCCTCCTGCAAAGCGGCGTGGACAATCTGCTCAGGGGTTTGGCGAAGTCCCGTGTAGATGACCTCCATCCCTGCGTCGCGCAGGGCGCGGGCGATCACTTTTGCGCCCCGATCATGCCCATCCAATCCGGGCTTTGCGACGAGCACTCGAATTGTCTTTTCAGTCATGGCTGTTCCTGAGATCGGCCCCCGGTTCCCCAGTTGCGGAAAATGAAAGACAGGCAGATGCAGAGTAATCGCGTTGCCGGGGGCCGAGAATGGATCTAGTCGAAGATAGGCTCTCGATACTCACCATAGACAGACCGCAGGGTATCACACATTTCGCCCAGCGTGGCATAGGAGCGAACGCAATCCAGGATCGGCGGAATGAGATTGTCGGTCCCCTGTGCCGCCTTCTTCAGTTCGGCGAGATTCTTCTCGACGGCGGATTTGTCTCTCTCGGCACGCAGTTTCTTCAGTTTGGCGCTCTGCCGGCTGGCGACTTCATCGCCGATCACCAGCACGTCCACCTGGGGTGGCTCTTCGGTGACGAAGTCGTTGACTCCGACGATGATCTTCTCCTTGCGCTCCACTGCCTTCGAGTATTGGTAGGACGCCTCCTGGATCTCCCTTTGCGGATAGCCCCGTTCAATCGCCGAAACCATGCCTCCCATCGCATCGATGCGCGCGATGTAATTCATGCATGCGCTTTCCATTTCGTTGCTGAGAGTTTCGAGAAAATAGGATCCTGCGAGCGGATCGATAGTGTTCGCCACTCCGCTTTCGTAGGCGATGATCTGCTGCGTGCGCAGCGCGAGAGTCACTGATTTTTCCGTCGGCAGTGCCAGCGTTTCGTCCAGGGAGTTCGTGTGCAGCGACTGCGTGCCGCCAAGGACGGCAGCGAGTGCTTGAAGCGTTACCCGGATAACGTTGTTGCAGGGTTGCTGTGCCGTGAGCGAAACGCCGGCTGTCTGGCAGTGAATCCGGCAGAGGAGCGAGCGCGGATTCCTGGCATGGAATCTTTCCTTCATCACGCGGGCCCAGATCCTTCGGGCCGCACGGAGCTTCGCGATCTCCTCGAAAAAGTCGTTGTGGACATCGAAAAAAAAGCTGAGGCGAGGCGCAAATTCATCCACGTCCAGGCCTGCCCGGATGCCGTGCTCCACATATTCGATCCCGTCGCGCAGCGTAAATGCCAACTCCTGGATTGCGGTCGATCCGGCTTCTCGGATGTGGTAGCCGCTGATGGATATGGTGTTCCAGCGTGGCACGTGCCTCGTGGCGAACGACAGGATGTCGGTGATTATCCGCATGGAGGGGCCGGGCGGATAGATGAAAGTTTTCTGGGCGATGTATTCCTTCAGGATGTCATTCTGGATTGTGCCCGAAAGGTTCTTCCAATCGACCCCCTGCTTCTCCGCCGTGACCAGGTACATGCTCCAGATCATCGCGGCGGGCGCATTGGTGGTCATTGATGTTGTGACTTGGCCGAGACGAATCCCATCGAAGAGTGTCTCCATATCGGCCAGCGAGTCTATGGCCACGCCGCAGCGTCCGACCTCGCCGTAGGAAAGCGGATTGTCGGAATCGTAGCCGAACAGAGTCGGATAGTCGAAAGCCACCGAAAGGCCTGTCTGCCCCAGATCCAGCAAATACTTGAAACGGAGATTTGTGTCACCTGCCGTACCGAAGCCGGCGAACTGCCGCATCGTCCACAGGCGGCCCCCGTACATGTTGTGGTAAACGCCGCGAGTGTAGGGAAACTCGCCGGGCTCTCCGAGATCGCGAGCGAGTTCGAAGCCCGCCAAATCCTCCTCTGTGTAGACCTCCCTGACGGGGTGACCCGATATGGTTGTGAAGTTCCGTTTCTCTTTTGCCTGTAACTCTTTATCGAGCAGATTCATGGAGTCACTATATCGTATCGCGCTTGGATAGAAAAGGGGGCATGAGTTGAATGATTGAACCATTAGGCCATCGAGCCATTGAAAGGTGCATTGCCGAGAAGGCAGGTCTTCTATGAATCAATGACCCGATGGCTCAATCACTCAATTCAATGGCTCGATGGCTCAATCGCTCAATGACTCAGTTCAGCGGTTGCTGGATTTTTCCAGGCGTTGCGCCTCGCGGAAGCACTCCAGTGCCTTGTCCGTCTGGTTCATCCTCTTGAACAGATAGCCCTTTTCTTTCCAAATTGCGGCCTGGCTCGCAGCCTTTTTGAACATTCGCTGATTTGTTTGGAGGAGCTGCAAGCCTAGAGGTGCCTGTTCCTTGTGCATAAACCTGTCAGACAGGTAGAGCAGTTCCTTGAGCAGTGTAGATTCCTGATCCTCCGGCCAGCTCATCTCGAAGATTTTGTTGGCCTCCGTCAAGGCAGTGCTGAAGTCTCTCTTCTCCAGCAGGAGCATAACGATTTCATGCTGAGACTCGGCGATGCTCTTCACTTTGCCAAGTTCGGGAGGTTTAGACGCTGACTGGAGGGCAACGGAAGCTGGAGCAGTACCAAGAAGGGTCAAAAGTGCGAAAAGCAGAACAACCGAAGAAAAAGATCCGATGAACAATCGTTTTTCAGCGGCTCTCATTGATCCTCCGACCGAAAGGGATTCATGTCAGGGGTGGAATTGGCTGTCACGAAGGGATTGTCCGTATACTCCGGATGGACAGGATCGGCCTCTGCGCCGGCGTTCTCCAAGTTGAATACCTGAGTTTGATGAACCTGTTCCTGAACTTCTCTCGCCTGGACGTATTGGGTCATGTACTGCACCAGGTCCCGCTTGACGGCCTGATTGTGCAAGTAGCTCCAGAGTCCGAGTACCAGTGCCGCCGCGGCCACAACGGTTCCGGCCACGCTCCACCAGGGATTCATCGTCAGGAGTTGAAACAAGCCCGGCGGCGGAGCCGGTGCCTCCATGACCGAGATGTGCGCCTGCACATGGTTCCAAATTTTCGGCTGCACCTGCAGCTCGCGAACGTACGTCTCGACGAAGCGAGCGGACAGCTCAAGGCTCCGATATTCCTCGCGGCAGGGCTGACAGATTTCGAGGTGGGACTTCACCTCGAGGGATCTGGTACCGGACAACTCACCATCGAGGTAAGCAGTCAAATCGTTGGCGCAGCGTTCACAGTCCATAATCACACCTTGAGATAGTCTTTGACCAGTTTGCGAACCTCCAACCGGGCGCGGTGGATATCCGTTTTGACACTGGGCAGACTGCGGCCCACGATTTCAGCGATTTCCAGATAGCTGAGCCGGCGGATGGCAGAAAGGACAAAAACCTCTCTATATTTCTCGGGCAAGCTGTTAATGACATCCTGCACCACATTCTCGAGTTCCTGAGCCTGGAAGGCCTCGTCCGGGTTCTTTCTTGCGTCTATGAGCTGAGTTACCGGTTGGCCGTCATCGTCCAAGGCATCCACGGACACAGTAGCTGGAGCACGGGTGCGATATTTCTGGTATACGAAATTTCGCGCGATGCGAAAAAGCCATGGTTCGAACTTGGAATTGTCTTTGAGCGATTCCAGCTTCTGATAAACGGCTATAAATGTCTCTTGAGTGAGGTCCTCAGCTTCGTCGACCGAATTCACCATCCTATAGATGAAGTTCAGGACCTTGCGCGCAAAGAGATCGTAAATCTTCTGGTAGGCGCCGAGGTCACCCCTTTTGGCCTTCTTGATCCAACACACCAAGGCGGCCGGGTCAACCGTGACACCACCTGGGTTCGAGTTTCGTTTCGCCAAACTGAACTCACTCGGGTTGATTCAAGGCGATGAAAAAAGTTTCGCCCTGGATTCAATTTTTTTGCCTAGCGCATGTGAAAGGCGCCGGGGGCTATTGTAACGGTATTTAGTCCCTTGGTGGCTAAGTTTGTGCCGGATCGGTCAAAAGCTGTCAGCATTCAGCCCTCAGCTTTCAGAGAGCTGGCTGCAGCTGGTGGCGAAAGCAGACTATGAGCGGTTGGCTGGGGGAGTGATCGAGATCAAGCGAATGCTGACGTCTCTGATCCAGAAGCTGTCGGCTGAAAAAAGCTGAGACTGCTTCGAAGCTGATAGCTGACGGCTGATGGCACTCAGGAAACGGCACAAATGCCCAGAGGGCACGATCCTTCCTTGGTTCCGGCTTGTCCGGGTTGGGAGATTCTTAAGGGCTCGCGCAAGAATTAATTGGCATTTTGGCGCGAGCGCCGGGTGGGCACCTGCTTCGTTGCCGCTCCTCACATACCACCTCGGGTATAGCTCGTCGCTCGCGTCTCGCCAGCGGGCCTGGGGGCCAGCAGCAAAATGCCAAGTAATTCTTTAGCGAGCCCTAAGGAAGATCTTCGACGCAGACGGCTGTGCCGTAGGCCATAATCTCAGCTGTACCCTGGACGACGTAAAAAGTCGAGAATCGCAACCCCAGGACGGCATTGGCGCCCAGGTCCCTGGCCTCCTGTATCATGCGGTCGAGGGCCTGTTCGCGCGCCTGGGCGATCACCTCGGTGTATTCGGCTAGTTCGCCGCCGACGAGGTTTTTAACATATGCCATGAGGTCTTCGCCCAGGTGGCAGGCGCGCACCGTATTGCCCTTGACGATGCCGAGGGTACGCGTCACTTTCTTCTTCGCGATGCTCTCCGTGGTCACTACGATCATCGCTTGATCCTTTCGTACTTGTCCAGTTTGGCCAGGAATATCCGCTCCCGAAGCACGGAAATGAGAAGAGTGCAAAAGCCGACTACCAAGGCCAGAACTCCTATCCGCACAATCAGGGGGATGCCTTTCCGCAAAAGCAGTTCCTCGACGAGCGCATAAAGGCCGTAAGAGGTCAGCAGAATAGCTCCAAGCGAGGTCAGAATCCAGCCGATCCTGCGTTCGAGCCTATTGTAAATGTGGGACCAGTAGTCCTCCCAGTACTTCTCGTCCGGCATAAGCACTCGCATGTTATGCGTTACCTCCTTAAGTTTGCGGAACCCCTCCAGCTCGGCAGCGCAATCCGGGCACTCTTTAAGGTGCTCTTCGACGCGCAGAATTTCGAGTTCCGTCAACTCCGAATCGAGATACCCCATCAGGAGGGGTTTGAACACATCTTCTGGCATGAGCTAATAAGTCACTCCCATTCGTTCCAATTCGCGGCGGAGTGCGCGCCGCGCGCTGTACAGGCGGGACATCACGGTCCCGATCGGTATGTCAAGCAGATCCGCAATCTCCTGGTAGGAGTAGTCTTGGAGATGTTGCAGAATGATGATCTCCCTGTCCTTGGGGCGCAGGCGCTTCAGCGCCAGGCCGATCTTCGTTTCCAAATCTTTTTGGACGACGCTCTGCTCCGGATTGATGGTCTCCACGGGGATTGGAGCCTGCCCCTCCTCCTCCGTCATCTGATCGATGGAATCCTCCTTGCGCCGCCTCAGACGGTTTAGGTGATTCATGCAAAGGTTCTTGAGAATGCTGTAAAACCAAGGGAAGAAGGATTTGGATGAGTCGAAGCGCTTGATATGCCGGAAGGCGTTGACGAACGCGTCCTGGGAGAGATCGAGGGCGTCTTCCGGTTTCCCCACGTATCCGAGGGCAACGTAATAGGCGGGCTTCATGTATTTTTGAACGATAAAAGCAAAGGCTTCACGATCCCCTTTCCTGCAGCGTTCAATGAAGGACCTTTCGTCTGTTAGGTTCATCGTCGATGCGCTAACGCCTTATACCTGGCCTGCCCGCACATTATTCGGACCCAAATGGCGCCCAAGTCTACCAGAGTTCAAAGTCAGCGATGCGCAAATTTTGGAACGGGCCCGGCAGGCGTCCCGTGTAAAGGACAGGGCGATGGAAACTATTTGATGTTCCATGATTTGGAGGAAGCTATGAGCTGCTTTGAATCTGCCGGAAGGACTAGAGTTGCACTTGTCCTCGTTCTGGTTGCCTGCGGAGTGGTCCCTGTATTATACGCGCAAGAGAAGACAATTCCGAAGGTCGTGCGCGTCGAGATCGACGGATCCTCCTACCTCGGCATACAGATGGAGGACGTGACGGCTGATAACATGGCGAAGTACAAGCTGACAAACGAGCGTGGTGTCGTCGTCAGGTCCGTGGAAAAGGGAAGCCCTGCCGAAGCCGCCAAGCTGCAAGAGAACGATGTCATCTTGGAATACGCAGGCCAGCCTATCATGTCCACCATGCAACTGGCACGCATGGTGCGGGAAACACCCAGTGGCCGCAAGGTGGAGATTGTCGTGAGCCGCGATGGAAAGAAGATCAACCTCACGGCCGAGATCGGAAAGCGCGAGGGACCGATGAGCCTCGACAGGGGGAGAACGCTACTTCCAAGGGAAGGAGAGGGGAGAGGGTTCGAGTTTTTCGGACCGAACGGACGCTCGTTCCAGTTCCGCATCCCGAATGACAGAGGTTTCATGTACGGCACGCCGGGCCAGGGCGGACGAGTTTTCTCTTTTGAGAGGCCTCGCCTCGGAGTGACGCTGGAGCCGCTAACCGACCAGATGGCGGAATTCCTGGGTGTTCCTGGAAAGAAGGGCGTGCTCGTGACCTCGGTGGAGCAAGGTTCGCCCAGTGCCACGAAGCTAAAAGCCGGCGACGTCATAACGCGAGCCGACAATCGGACTGTCGAGAATCCCGATGACCTCGCCCGCATCGTGCAAAACAAGGATGACGGCAAGGTGGAGTTAAAGATAGTTCGTGACAAGAAGGAAATCGCCCTAACTGTTGAATTGCCCCAAAAGAACCAGGGCACAGCCAGGCGCGGATACCGCCTGTAAAAAAACAGCAGGCAGTAGGCAGCAGGCAGCATTGAAAACCAAGCTATGGGAAAAGGATGTGGCAATTCAACTGCCAGCTGCCTGCCGCCAGCTACCTGTTTTTTTATTGTTGACTTTCACCATTTCATCACCGAAAATATGAAGTGTAAAAAAGGTGAAAGTCATGAAACTTACAAAGCGCCAGAAGGAAATCCTCGATTTCATTACCGAGTTCATCGACAGAGAAGGCTACTCCCCCAGTATGGAGGAGATAGCTGAGCATTTCCAATTCGCTTCTCTCAACGCGGTATTCAAGCACCTCGAATCACTCTCGAGTAGAGGGTATCTTCGGAGAGATCCCAACCGGGCCCGATCCATAGAACTGTCTCAGACAAAGGCGCGGGGCGTTCAGGCGCTTCCTCTGCTTGGACTGGTCGCCGCCGGGCGCCCGATCGAGGCCGTTGCCACGTCCGAGACCCTACAGATTCCCGAAGACTTCCTGCCGAGACGCGGCAACTATTACGTGCTACGAGTTCAGGGTGATTCCATGATCGACGAGCACATCGAAGACGGCGACTATGTGATCGTCGAATCTCGCGAGGATGCGGTTAACGGTGAAATGGTGGTAGCTCTCGTTGACGGCGACAATGTGACGTTGAAGAAGATATACAGAGATGGAGATCAAATCCGCCTGCAACCGGCGAATCGGGAGGTTCCGCCCATCATCCTCGACGGATTACGTGTGAAGGTTCAGGGTGTGGTGGTGGGAGTTATGCGCAAATACAGGTAAGGGGGGACGAAACATGAGAGAGATCTACCAAGTCACCATTCATGGACGGAAGATGGAAAGTTGCGATCTCAGGCAACTGTTGGCTCGTGCGGTTCGGGAGAAAAAAAGTCTGGATCGGAGGCTCCGCATTTCCTCATCCGTGATCAAGCCCGCAGCCCAGGGCTGGAATTATACTGGTCCCGGGCCCACAGCATTCGCGTTGAGTGGCATGCAATAGAATCCGTACGGGGACGTTTCCATGCATCCTCTGATGACAAAATCTACATGGCGAGCTTCCCCTCCGCTGTTCGCACTTGAGAATTGCACAAGCTGCCAGGGTACCGGCTGGCAGCTCGTGGCGATATCCGGCTCCTCCCAGGCGCGGCGCTGCCCCTGCAGGGACTTGACCCGGCTGGTGAGGCTCAAAGAAAGCGTCGGAATCCCGCAGCGTTATGAGCACTGCTCGCTCGACAGTTTCGATCCGCACAACCTGTCGCAGATCCGCGCTCTGAGCGAGGCGCGGAAGTTCGTGGAGAGGTATCCTGGGGTCAGCCGCGGGCTGTTTTTCACCGGAGCCCCTGGAACAGGCAAAACACATCTCGCCGCCGCGATTCTTCGCGACCTGGCGAACCGCATTCAGGAAGACCTCCTTTTTGTTGATTTCCAGACGATCCTGCCATCACAGAATATGGCGATACCCGGGATGGTTGCGCGCCGCCAGGACGAGAAACGACTGCAGCGCGTTTCCCTTCTGGTTGTCGACAGTTTTGGATTGGCTTCGCCCACAGCTGATGACGTGCGCTTCATTCAGCAGTTGCTCGAGATGAGACTGCAGCGCAAGCGCGTTACCATCCTCACCGGTGAACCGGTGCGGTGCAGGGATCTGTTTCAAGGACGCAAATCAACGCATATCTCCCGCACACAGATTTTTCTATCTGCGCTCCATCCAGCGCTCTTGATGGAGCTACTCTCGGCTGTCAAGGTGCTGGGAATAACGGGAGAAGACTATCGCCGTTCCAACTCTCCCCTCTTTCCCTAGCAAGTCTCACTACGGAGACACAGGCCGTGAGAGAAAATCGGGATAAGGCAAATCCGTGCAATGGGGGTATGCACATGACTGCAGTAACTAGCGATGTTACGACCCCAACCTGGGCTGAAAGGAATCCTTGGCGATTCTTGGCGTCTTTGAGCCTTTGCGGTGGTTTTTTTTAACGCCCACCACAAAGACGCAAAGGCGCGAAGATTCGCAAAGGCTCATCTGGCTCAGACCGGACCGTTCAGGCAGTGCTTACTGGAGTCAAGTGCATGGCCCAATCGTGCAATTGCAGATTGCGAATTGCAAATTTGAACTCTGATAATGATTTATGGTCAATCTGCAATCTACAATTTGCAGTCATGTCCCTCCCCCTCTAACCGATTCTTTCTCTGAACCACAGAGAACGCGGAGATCTCCGGCAGCTCGTATTACACTATGACCTTGGCGTCCGTGTGGTGAAGGCTTTGCACATTGTTTAAGCAAAGAGGTAGGAACGTGTCTAGATTCAATCGCTTAAACCTGTTTAAATAATTGTTATTCAAGAGTTTTCCACAGAATCTGTGAAAAACTCGTTAATGTCCGATTGCTCTCGTGTGAAGCTTCCAGCTGAGGGGTCAAACCAGATTACATCGTTGATTGTCGATGATATAATCGCACCTTCGATGCCATGAAGTTGAGGCCGTTTGAGCAAAAGCGTCCAGCCGCCTGTGCGGCTGATGACCCTTAGGGCTCGCGCAAGAATTACTTGGCATTTTGCTGCAGGCCCGCTGGCGAGGCGCGAGCGACGAGCTATACCCGGGGTGGTATGTGAGGAGCGAGCAACAAAGCCAGCGGGCCTGCGGGCCGCAGCCTGAAAG